>Ga0164308_10000171_pt1 | contig 34771 bp, 13 predicted proteins | sample Whisoiple_246_MG_FD_109983 | JGI IMG/M metagenome (GOLD analysis project Ga0164308, IMG submission 109983) | Soil microbial communities amended with fresh organic matter from upstate New York, USA - Whitman soil sample_246_MG | ecosystem: Environmental > Terrestrial > Soil > Unclassified >... | reverse complement strand
GAACTTCGCGGGCACGGGTGAGATGCCCATGGTGTACGACGCATCGGCCAAGAACTTCACCGGTGTTCGCTTCAAGGCGAAGATGGGCAGCGGCGCGGACGCTAAGTCGCCCGTGCGCTTCAATCTGTCGACGCCGTTCACGGAAGACAAGTCGAACCCGGGTGGCGCGTGCGTCACCGCGGCGAAGACGACGGAGAAGGCGGAGCGCGGGTGTTATCAGCACCTGGGCAAGTTCATCTCGCCGGGTAGTGCTGACGGTCAGCTGAGCAATACCTTCAAGACGTTTACTTTCTGCTTCGATCGCGACCTGTATCCGCTCTCGTTGCCCAGCAACCTCAGCAACGCGCAGCGTGACGCGACCGCCAAGAACTTGCTCAAGCTGCAGTTCCAGTTCAACCAGGGCAAGGACTATAGCGGCGCATATCAAAAGGCCGGATACCCGCCCTTCGCGAAGGGCTTGGCTTTCGACTTCTGGGTCGATGACGTAGAGTTCATCACGGGTGAGTGCAGCAGCCCGAAGACGGCTTCGCCGTCCAACGGATCGCCGGCCAAACCATTCCCGCAGAATGCGAACGTTGGCACGTGCACGCCCGCGACTGGCGCTGCGAACTTCAGTTCTGCAATCGCGCAAGCATACGCGACGTGGACGAAGAACTTCGTCCAAAACGATCATATCGTCGCGCCCGAGCAGGACAACCACGTCACTTCCGAAGCGATGGGCTACGGAATGTTGATCGCTGCTGCCATGGGCGATAAGACCGCGTTCGACAAGTTTGCCGGATATGTGTCCGGTAAACTGAGCAGCGGGCTCATGAACTGGCGCGAGGACAAATCCGGATCAGCGAGCGATGCGGACCTGGACATTGCTTTCGCTTACCTGATGGCGGACAAGCAGTGGCCGAGCGGCGGCTACAAGGCGAAAGCCGACGCAATGGCGAGCGCGATTGCCAGCAACGATCTCGTGAGCAATATCGTCACGGGGGGCAGCAGCTTTCACAATGCTTCGTACAACCCGTCGTATTTCGCGCCTGCTTGGATGCGCAAGTTTACGAGCCTTTCAGGTGCTGTGAGCGCTAACTATTCGCTGGTCAATGGCAACATCACCAAGACGACGAGTGGCATTCCAACTGATTGGGCCGACAAGAGCAGCGGCGCACCCTCGGGTCCGAATGGCGCCGACGTCACCAGCGAGATTCAAGACGCCAGTGGGGCGATGGGTTACGACGCGGCGCGCGTGCCCTGGCGCTTGGGTGCCGACGTCTGCCTCGGTGGCGGCGACAGCAGTGGGCTCAAGGCTATCGTGGACTTCTTCGCGGCCAAGTACGACGCAGGCGCGAGCATCGACCTGATGAAGGCAGGTTGGATCAAAGGCTCGGGTGCCGTGCACGCGAAAGCCATCGACATGCAGGGCTCGTACATTGGGCCGATCGGTGTCGGCGGCATGGCCATCGGGAACGCAGCGATGCGTGACCGCTCGTTCCGAACAATGCTCGATATCATGGAGAACGGTGATTACAACCACACCTACTTCCCCTCCACGCTGGGAATGCTCTCGCTGCTCATGATGAGTGGCAATTTCCCAACGCCGTGACCTAAGCGCTCGTCGCTCCCAGCCGCGTGTGCGGCGGGGAGCGACCTGCAGGCGCCCAGTGCCTGCTCTGTGCGCCGGCCGAATCCGCCCACTCGACGAAGTGTGTTGTTCGTGCCGCGTCCTGCTACGCTCTCGCTGACGGCCCGCGGGGTTTCGACGAGAAGCATAAGAATGAAACGAGTGAGTTCGGTTGGCTTGGTCGCAAGCCTGGGGTTTTTGATCGCCAACGGCTGCAGTTCGCCAGATCGCAAGTTTGGGCAAGGAGACGGAGGGGCCGCAGGGAGTTCCGGCTCTTCAAGCGCGGGCACCGCTGGCTAATCAACCACCAACGACGGCGGACGCGGAGGCAAGCCTGACGACGAATCCACCGCTGGTGTGGCCGGAGCTGACGCAGGCAGCGCGGGAACCACGGACGAGATGGGCGGCGATGCGGGAAGACCGCAGGGTGGCAGCAGTTCGGCGGGAACTGGTGGAACTCCAGGAATGGCTGGTAGCACTGGGACAGCCGGGAGCGCCGGCCATGGCGGAGGATCTGGTTGTGCCACTGCTTGCGCCAGTTATCAGTTTTGCTCGAGGAGCCAATGTTTGCCTACGTACGGATCTACGCGGGTGCTTCCTGCTACCGACCAAACGAGCGGCAGCGGTCAGGTCAACAGCGCGATCGTCTTTACGAACAAGGCGCAAGGCGACCTTGTGCTGCGATTGACGGGTGACCTCGCGCCTTACGATCAGGGCGCCAGTATGCAGACGACCATGACCGGAGTCGGCTATGCGCGCTACACGGCTGATGGCAACCTCGCTTGGTACCGGTCCCGAGACACGTTGACCGGCTCAACGAATGTCAGTCGTGAATCCGCCCTGGCGCTCGTTCCCCCATCCGATTTTGCGCTGAGCTACGTAAAATATGATCAACCCACTGGCCCAGTCGCAGGCACGTACAGCGCGCGACTGGCGCGCGTAAACGGCGTTACCGGCAACTTGACCTGGGAGGCCAAGTATCCAACCACAACTACTTCCTCCGGGAACGCGTTGTTCGTTGTGCCCAGGGCAACTCAGGGCGATTTCCTGACATTCTATCCGGTGTCGAGCCGTGAATCGCCGGGTCAAGCGTGTCGCGTGATCGACAGCGGCACTTCTGGGACCGTGACGTGCCAAGGTTCGAGCTACGCCATCGGCGCGCTCTCCGGTGCTGACGGCACCACGGCGTGGATTTGGGGCGCGCCCGGAGTCGACAGCTCAGTCTCGCTGAACCCGCTCTCGCCGACTCAATGGCCGTTCAAGGCGAACCCTTATCAATTTGGCGGGGAAGATGCGTTCATCTTCGGTATCCGCGGCGAGTCGAGTTCCGTGGGGCCCTGGATCAGCGAGGGCGACTATGGGCCAACCCTTGGTCTTGCTGCGCTCTCGGGCGGAGACCTAGCTGTCACCGCGGAGGGCAACGGCTTCATGACCTTCAATGGAGGACAGTCACTGCTGGACCAAACCGGCAACGTCTTGTTCAGACTCGATGTCACCAACGGCCAGATCGTTTGGCGCACGGCGCTCAGCCAAATGCCGTACGCGGTGAGCGCCGCGCCCGGCGGGCGAATCGCGGTATTGAATCGACCGTCCACTGGCAACCCCAGCGTGCAAATTTTCGATGGGTCGAACGGCGCCCTCTTGAGCACGTTGCCACTACCGCCGACTTCTTACCCGGTGCTCGCCTCGGGCCAATCCGATCTGTTCGTGCTGGGCGACTATTCGTCGAGCGTCGATTTCGATCCGGGAACGGGAACGGACAAGCCGAACAGCAGTCGCGGCGTGTATATCTCGCGGTACTCGTTCTAACGAGCAAGCACGAATCCGAGGGGGCGTGCACAAAGACCCACTACGGCGAAAGGTCCCGATACCTGAGCTTTCGTAGTTGTGGCGCCGCGCGAGGCGGCATGCCTCCCTACGAACGGACACATCGGCGCAGGCCGAAAACAGGCGCCTGCGCTTGGAAGCGCAGTTCGGTTCAAATTGCCAAAGCTTCCGCGGCGGGCGCGAGCTTGCACACCTTTCTTTGTCGCCGTTCTTGGCCGCTCGGCGAATGCTGAAGCAGCTGCCGTCGTCGTGTGATCGGATCAACCCTCGAGTGTGAGCTGCTCGGTCCGCGTCGTGACCAGGAGGATGGAGCGCCACGGCCAGGCACCCATGGCGATGTTCGGCGGTCGTCGCAGTGTCTCGCACTCAACACCAGTTGATGGGGGTGGCGAATATCGCCAGTCCCCATTGGACTCGCAGTCGGCGTGGCGTGATCGAGTCGAACTACGAAGCGCGCACATATGTGCGCACAAATGTGCGCTGGTCGGTCGACTCCCGTGCTCTTCCGCACTCACTCTAAGGAGTGATGCTCCGAGCGCTCATACCGTGTCGCCGATGAGAAAGAGCGCGTTCGGCAAATGTTGGATTTTCTAACCCGCCACTTGCATCGAATACGTGAAATTGAAACCGTGCGCTCACACTCGGAGTCATGATTCATAAATGAGCCGGGTTCAGAAAAAAATTATTTGATTGTTCACACGCGCCACTGATATAGGCACGCTCGCGGTGGTGTCAGCATGGACATGGTCGGTGGTAGAGCGCGCGCTCGGAAGTGAGCACGTGCATCATCGCTTCGCGCTTTCAGCAGCAAAGCTGCGGTTTGCGCTGTTTGTCGCGACTTTTAGCGGGCTGTTGCTCGGATGCAATAATTCTAGTCCCGCTCCCACTGCGCTCATTACTACGCCTCCAGCCGCTTCGGCATGCAGCAAAGACTGTGCTTCTTGGGAAGCGTGCGTTGACGGACAGTGTCAGTGTCAGCCGCATTGCTCGGATGAGACTGCTTGCCAAGACGATGAGTGTGGAGGGACTTGCCCGTGTCCTGACGGACTCGTGCAGTCTCCAACTGGGATTTTCGTGGCGCCAGAAGAATGTCACGACAGCTGCGACAGTGCAGGCTGGAGTTGTGGATCCGTGTGTGGGGCCGACTGCGGTTCTTGCGATGACGGCCAGGCCTGCGTCTACGGTCACTGCGAATGCAAGCCATCCTGCGACGGAACCCGCTGTGATGACGGGTGCGGCGGCTACTGTCCTTGTGCTGCGGGGACCGTGTGCAACGCGAGTTCTGAATGCGTCGCGCCCGAAGACTGCAAGGACACCTGCGAGAGCCAGAAGCTCAGCTGCGGGGAGATGTGCGGAACGGCGTGCGGCTCATGCACCGACAGCCAATCCTGCGTGCAGGGCAGCTGCTCTGAGGCAATTTCCTGCGAAAGTTGCCCGCTTTCGCTGCGCCTGGTCGGCAAAAAGCTCAGCGGGGGCAAGCTGCAGCAAGTCACGCTCGCCGTCGACTACGCCCCGACCGAGCTCGAACCCCGACCACGCATCGCCGACTTGAGGCTGCGCGGCAGCCGCGCGGCCGTGGTGCGTGCAGCGGTTGCAGGAGCTGCGCTCACCAAGGCGGACAAGAGCTTGGTCCTCTTCGAGCCCTGGACCCAGCCGTGGCGGCGACGAGGCGACGGATCCTATCAAGTCGTCGCGTACGAGCCGACCAACACGCAGCTTCTGGCTGATGGGCGCGTCGTCGAGCTGACGCTGTCGTTGGACGAGTGGGGCCCAGTGAAATTTTCTCTCCAGCGCCGACAGCAAATCTTTGCTCCACCAGAATCCGATTCGGCCCTGCAATCGAGCTCTTACGATTCTGAAGTGATCGTGACGAGGTAAACGTTCGAATGTCGACACCCTTAGTCGTTCTGCCGCGTTCATTATCACCCTTAAGGGTTATTCGCGCCTCCGCGCTCGCCTTTCGGGCGCTGCGCAGCTGTTTGGTCTTTGTCGCGGCTTTCGCCCTGTTTTCGTGCAATCACGATAAAAAAGAGGGGGAAACCGCAGGGTCCACCGCTGAAAATCTGCTGCTGGACGAAAACTTCGAAAGCGGCATGTGGCCCAGTGCGATTCAACGCACGGGGGAGTGCGCCACGGTGACGAGCTCGGCCGCCAATGCTTCGTCGTTCGGTGTCGAACTGCGTGAAGCGTGCACGATTCAAAATAGTCTAGAAATTAGCACGCTTGGCTATACTGGGATTCAAATTCACTATGACTATCGCACGCTTGAATACGATCCCGGCGAGACGCTGACCATCGAGTGGTCGAAAGACGGCAAGACCTGGCTGCAAGTTGCCGTCCACGGCTCTACGCCCGCTTGGACCACCGTCAACACGCCCTTGCCGGCGGCTGCCGAGGGACTGACCACGCTCTACGTGCGCCTGAAGAGTAACGCCAATGGCAACTCTGGCGTGGAGACCGCCGACATCGACAATCTGCGCGTGACCGGCGTTGCGCCTGCCGGCTGTGACTTTGCCCAACTCTGCTCTTTGGCGATCGCCAGCTGCGGAGTCATGGAAGACAGCCTGTGCGGCAGCTTTTCGTGCGGCGCCTGCGGCGCAGGCAAAAAGTGCGAGGAACAGCAGTGCATCGTCGACTGCTCGCCCGCTGCGCAGTGTGGCTCGCGTACCTGCGGTGAGGTCACGGTGGCTGGCTGCGGCCCCATCAGCTGCGGAAGCTGCGGAAGTCAGCTGACCTGCGTCGAAGGCGCGTGTTTGGATCACTGCGCGCCCGCCGCAGTTTGCAAGGCTCGCGAACAGGCAGACTCGGGGCCTAGCTGTGGTGTAGTTGATGGCGGCGCTTGCGGCCAGGTCGACTGCGGAGTGTGCGCGACCGGCACGTGCGAGAACAACTTTTGCCCGTGCGTCCCGCAAACCTGCAGCGACCAAGCTGCAGTCTGCGGGCATCCGGACGACGGCTGCGGCGGTGTGCTCGATTGCGGTGATTGTTCTGGGCTGACCGCCATTTGTGACGGGCAGTTCCAATGCAAGCCCGATACCTGCACTGATTGCGGCCCTCTCACAGGTCCCGACCTGGGTGTGCTCGAGCAGTACCTCGATTGTTCGACGCGTTGTAGCTATGGCAAGGCGGCCCTGCTCGACGAGTGTTTGGTGGCCTGTCCGGCCAAACAGCAACGCTGGGACAAGAACCGCGACGGTAAAGTCGACGACATCGACCGCCAGCTGGCGATGCTGGAGATCCTGGATGGCGGAAGTGGGGCAAGCATTTGCTACGAAGATGGCGCGGTTGTGCCGGCGAAGGCTTGCCGGAACTGCACCGCGACACACGACGCAGCCTTCTGCCAGGCCAAGGAAGGTAACGGGTTCAAGACTTGCGACGCGGACAACCCTTGCCCGAGCTTCGATCAGGAGTGTCGCTACATTCCGGATGCGAACCGAAAGCTGTGCGCCGCGCGTGATTGCGCTTCGACGTCTGCGGGTTGCACCGCCTTCCACCTCGAGGAGATCGCGCAAGACAACGATGAAGTCGTGGTCCGGGTCCACTACGACTACTCCCCGGTCCCCGCGACTGTGTTGGATCTGTACCTCAGCTACGAAGGGGACAAGTTGCTCCTGGGCGACGCGCGGCCGCTGGCAGCGTTGACCAATCGCGGCAAAGAGCTGCAATCGCGGCAAATGGGGCCAGACCGCCTGCGTTTGACGGTCCTGGGCGCTGAATCATCCGCGCCGATTGGCACCGGTCCGATCATCGAACTCGTCTTCATTCGCACGAGTGCGGCTCAGAGCACGCTGTCTTTCAGCGTCTCGCCTTCTGATCGAACCTGGAGCCTCGCCCCCAACCAGGGCAAGGCAAAGGAGGAGCTCACTAAGGACTCGCTGTGGGGCGGGCTGACCGATCCGCAGCGAGCCCGGGTGCTCAACGTGCACGGCGCCGACCCCAACGGCAATCGGCTGCTCTTGCACTACAGCTTCGACAACGCTCAGAAGCCGCTCGACGTTGCCAAGGTGGAAACGGGTGAGTCGCTGTGCGATCTGCAATTGAGCTCTGGTAGCTGCCCTGCGCTCAACTCTCAGGGCCAAGCGCCGCCCGAGCGCATCAAAGCCGTGGCGCGTTACGGTGCCTTGCAGCGCGGTGTCGTTCAGGCGGATGACGCAGTGAAGGGCGTCAGCGGCAATGGCGTGTTCCTCGACGGCATCAGCGATCACCTCGAGCTGCCGGTGACGCTGAATCAGCCGCTTGCGTCGAACAATCAGAACTTCACGGCGTCGTTCTGGTTCTATGCCGAAGGCGATCAGGGCGCGACCCGCCAGGTGTTGTGGAGCCACAACCATCCGCTGAGCGAAAACGCCTTGTTTGCCGTCACTCTCGCGCCCAAAGCCGACGACACATTCGACCTCGAATGGATGTCGGGAACGCTGACGGGCGCCGCCACCAAGGTGATTAAGTCGGGCTTGCCCAACCACAAGTGGGCGCACCTGGCGATCGCCTACGACGCGAGCGCGCTCAAGGCGCTGTTCTATCTCGACGGTGCGCCCGTCATGGTCAACGGCACCACCGCACCGCCCGAGGTCACGGCTCCAGTACTTCAATGCCCGCAATTTTCCCCGAACTTCAAGATCGGAGAAGAGGGAGCCGGAACGGGAACCAAGACGCCACAGCTGATCTACTTCGCTTCGGAGGAGAGCGGGCTGTTCGGCCTCGAACGCATGGACACGACCGGCATGGCGCAAAAGCGCCTGCTGCGCGAGCCCGACAGCCAGGCTGCCGATGTCGACTACAGCCCGATACTCGACAAAATCGTCTTCGCATCGTCGAAGAGCGGAAGCTACGAGATTTGGATCGCGAACGGCGACGGCTCCAATGCTCGTCAAGTGACGTTTGGATTCGGCGATGCAGCGCGCGGGATCAGCGCTCGCCGTCCCCGCTTTGCTCCGGACGCCAGCGCCGTCGTCTTCGAATCGAACGTGTTCAGCATTCCCAATGGCGACAACACCGAGGCGCGCGGCTCTCGCTTGTTCTACCTCGCCTATGATTCGAGCTCGAATGAGTTCGCGATCCCATTCGGGGACGGTCAAAAGCTGACGACCTTGGAGTACGCGACGATCGTCCCCAAGGTGAGCCCGGAAGGCGAAGCGCGCATCCTCGATCGCTACCGACTCACGGCTACGGGTATCAATGCTTCGAACGTGTTCTGGGCGAACAGCGGCGAGCTTTGGTACACCGTCACCGATGCATTGGGTGACAATCCACGCATCTCGAAGTTGCTGGTGGACAAGGTTCAAGCCAGCAATTCGTCGGCAGGTTTGGCTCAACCGTTCCCAGATCCGGAGACCGACGTGCGGCTGCTCGCCGCGGCGGTCGACAGCACGGGTGCGGATGCCAGCCCAGAGCCAGTCAAATTGTTGGAACGCAAGTGGGTGTCGTACGACCCCGCTACCGGCTACACGGTCACGTTCACCACGCCCGTCCTCGGCACGTTGCGCGCCAAGGTCACCTATTCGCCACCGACCCAGTCGGCCAAATGCTGGGACAATAACGTCAACAATATCTGCGATCTGGCGGACGAAGACACGAACGCCGACAACTCTTGCACCGTCGCAGATTGCTTGGCGAAAAAGGTCGACAACCTATTTTTGCTCTATCCGACGCCGTTCGTTCCGCAAAAAACAGCGCTCGGCACCATCGCCGATCAGACGTCGCCGGTCGCGCTAGACAGCAAGAAGGCGGTGCGGTTGACCGATGTGACGACCTCGACCGCAAACTACGTGCGTATCGAGGTGCGCTCGGACATCGACCGCGCGCCGATCCCGAGTGGAACCACGCTGGCCACCATCGATTTCACCGGCACCGGCTCCAGCGCGGGTTTCCTGCTGAAGAGTCGCACCGTCAACCAGCAGCTGTACGTCAACCATCCTGGTAAAGACCTCAGCCAGCAGCTGACCCCCTTCGTGCAAACCGGCTTGGAAGAGGTGCTATCTGCTGCGTTCTCACCCAACGCCGAGCGGTTGGTGCTGTCCGCGATCGAGCGCGCTCGCCCGGTGATCGTGACCACGCCCGACCTGGTCGGAACGGTCAGCGGCGAGCTGAAGATGCGAAAAATTTCGGATGCACCGGTCGCGGTCGAGGGCTTGCAGTGGGTCGCGGTCGAGCGTTCGCTGCCGTGCAACTGGTTCGGCGCTTACCGGAACCCCGGCACGAAGATCTACACCAACGCCTTCCGCGGCGGCATCGACGAGCTGAAACTGCACAGCTATGTGCGCAGCCCCGGTGTGATCCAGTCCGAAGCCGAGCGTGGGCTCGAGCGTTTGGCCAAGAACCAGCCCGGCGGTCCGCCCTCCAAGGCGATCAGCTGCCTGAACTCATTGGAGTGTCCCGCTTATCAGGTCTGCGGGGCTGGCGGAAAATGCGAGGTCAAGGTTTGCGACCCGAACGACGCCTACTCCTGCGGCGGCAAAGGCAAGTGCGTCTTGGCATCTGCCGTCGAGATGCCCGGCGGCACCAGCAGTGAGTTTGTTTGCGCGGCGGAATGTGCCGGCTCGGGTGAAGTTGCGAACAGCGCTTGCTTCAGCCAGCAGTGCCGCAACGGTCCGTGCCGCTTCTGCGACAGCACTAGCAGCGCCTGCGTCGAGTGCCGTGAGAACACCTCGACCGACGCGCTGGGCGTCACGACGACCAATATCGAAGGCTGCCCGGACCGCAACAGCTATGCGTGCAAGGCCGGAAGCTGCGTCACCGAGTGCTACTCGTTCACCAACGATCAGTCGAAGTACTTGTGCGATCCGGCTACCGAGTATTGCAAGCAAGGTCGCTGCGCGACCTTCGACTGGAGCTGGACCGACATGGCCCCCGCCACGTTCAGCGGCTTGAGCGAAATGCACGTGGCGGGGTTCACGCCAACCGTCGCCATCCCCCAGATGTACCCGGTGAAGATCTCCGCCTATGGCGTCGAAGACTACGGTCATTCACCGCAGATCTTGGTGCAAGGCAGAGTCAAAGACGCGCCCGGCTTCTTGGGCCAATGGTTCGATGTGGGCAAGATCACCGTCTACAACCGCACCGCCACCGAGGCCGAGCAAAAGCCCTACACGCTGCTCACCAGTTATCCGATTACCGATCTGCGGGTGAAGCTCGTCACCCAGCCAATCGACAACCAAAATAGCGCCAACACGGGGCTCGCGCATTTGGCCCGCGATCAAGCCTTCTGCGGCAGCGGTCGCGCCTGCGACCGGCGAGCGCCCGGCAGCCTGCCCACGTTGGGCTATCAGGTCGGTATCCCGCAATACGAGGTCGAGTTCGCGACAAAGTGCCGCGCTGCGGGTGGGCTGTCGACGGCGGCCGCATGCGACTACGCCGCAATGATCGGTGCACGTTCACCGTACCTGATGGGTGGTCGTCACGCGGTGATCGTGACGGACGCGATGGTCCAGGGCACATCGATTACCACTAGCAAGAAGAATCACAAGGCATGCAGCTACGCCGGCACTTCGCAGCCGCGCGCGGGTGACGGCACCGCGCGAATGATGTGGTTCGGTAACCCTGCGAGCGAGACTTCGAATCAGAAGGTTGCTTTCTATCCGAGTGCCACCAGCTCAACGGAGCTGCTCAACTTGTTTGCCACGCCGCTGCCGGGTGGGGAGCTGCTGCTCAACTGCGGCTTCTCACTACCTGATCCTACCGGCACCGGCTTTCCCGGCAACATCGCAGGCGTCGAGTTCAACGACTTTATCGTTCCTTACCAGACTCACCAGTCCGGCGGCATCACCGAGAACGCCAACGGCTGCACCGTGCAGGGCAGCGGCCCAATCCCCGAACGTTGCTTCGAAACGGTGGGTGACGCGCGCATCGACTTCATGACGCAGGACCAACAGATCTTCAAAACCCTCGAGCTCCAAGATTTTACGAGCTTTGGCTACGCCACGAACAGCCCCTGAGCTCGGCTGTGCCAGTGATTTTCGACAGAGAGTAAATTCCCATGCAGCAAATCAAAGCCCAACGCACCTTGTCACGACGCCGAGCCTGGCCGCTTGCGATCATCGCGGGCGGGGTGGTCATCTGGGGCCTGCCGAGTAGCTCGGAAGCCGCATCGACCTGCACCGACACGAACTGCCCGACCGACTTCATCACGCTGGTCTCGCCCCAAATCCAGAGCACGAAGACCTCGTTCAAGTTTCAGGCGCGCATTTCGCAAGCCAAGCTGCCCGTCGACGACGTGCAGTTTGCCAAGGTCATCGTCAAGCTGCGTGATGGGACCAACACCTGGTGCAGCCAGACGCTGAGCAACGTGAAGGTGCGAGACAGCGTACTCAACCTCGAGGTCGGGCCCGACACCGGAATGACTTGCTCGATGCCGCTGGAGGACGTGATCGCCGGTAAGAACGGGCTCGGCTTTCAAATCTGCATCAATAACGAAGAAAACTGCCTCAAGCCGGTGGCCCTTAGCTCCACTCCCTACGCGGTCAAGGCCGAGTACGCTCGCCGCGCGCAGCAGTCTTTCGAAGCCGACGTGGCGGCGCAAGCGCACTACGCGCATCGCATCGCGGCCGATCTGGACTTGCTCCAAGCGCCGACCATTGGCACCGGCTACTACGACTTTCACACCCCGCTGACCTCGACGGTCGTTCCCGGGCTCAACACTCCCATCAGCAACAAAGAAGGCGTCATGCAGTGGACGCCCGTGGCGAGCGCCGAGAGAAAACTCAACCTCGCAGTGAAAGTCGAAGCCAATGGTTCGACCCCGGCATCCCTTCAGCGACTCGACGAACTCAAGGTCCACGCGATTTTGACGCGTGATCTTGGCAAGCTCGAGGTGAGTGATACCACGAAGCTGTTTTCGACGTTGGATGTGACGGGTGCGACCACGCTGAACAGCACGCTGCTCACCGTAGGCGCGACCAATCTGCAGAATACGCTGGCCGTCACGGGCGCCACCACGCTTTCGAACACGCTCTCCGTATCTGGTGCGACCACTATGGCAAGCACCCTGGGCGTCAACGGCGCCGCGACCTTCAGCAACACGGTCGGCGTTACGGGCGCGACGACGCTGAACTCGACGCTGCTCGCAAAGGGTGCCACCACGATTCAGAATACGCTCGGGGTTACCGGGGCGACGACGCTCGGCGCAGGGCTCGGTGTCACGGGGGCTAGTACCTTTGCGGGGGCGCTATCCGTGACCGGTTCTAATCCGACCACTCTTGGCGGCACGTTGGGGGTTTCGGGTGCCACCCAGATCAACAACACGCTGCAAGTCTCGAATGGGACGGTCCTGTCGAGCACGCTAGATGTTAGCGGTCAGAGCACACTAACGACACTTAGGGTGCCGAGCGCGGGATCGGCAACGTTCGATGGCACCGTCAACTTCAATGGTCCGGTCAACCTCCCTTCGGCCGGTGTCAGCACCTCCAGTCTGAATGTCACCGGCACAGCAACAGTGAATAGCCTGTCCCTCCCGTTCGGTGCCCTCAGGATGGGGACGATGGACAACGTTCGATTTGGTCCGCTCACGACCCAGACCACCGCGTTTGGGGCGAGTGCCACTGCTTCGACGATCGCCGGAGGAACGAACAACTCAATTACTGGCAGTTATTCGATCATCGGAGCTGGAACTTGGAACTCAGTGAGTGGCTCCTATTCAAATATGGGCGGCGGCTCGCAAAATATTCTTGCCGGTGACTACTCAGTCATTGGAGGTGGCATTTACAACCAGACCACCTCCACGATAGCCACTATTGCTGGCGGTAGCAGCAATACGGCCGGAAATTACGCAACGGTTGGCGGTGGCACTAGCAACACCGCGACCGGGGTGTTCTCGACCATTCCGGGCGGGAGGAATAACTATGCCCAAGCGGACTACTCCTTTGCCGCTGGCTATCGCGCCAAAAGCACCGCAGTAGGGAGTTTTACATGGGCCGATAGCACTGAGGCAGACTTCACCAACTCTACGGCGAACAGTTTCAAAGTCCGGGCGAGTGGTGGTATTTACCTCTACAATACCACTACGGGAACTGCCGGCTTGTTCCTTGGGACTGGGGCTGGGTCGTGGGCATCGATCAGCGATCGGAACCTGAAGCACCAGATCAACGAGATCGATCCGCAGGCGGTGCTGGCCAAGTTGGAAAAGGTGCCGGTTGCGACTTGGCGATATAAGGCTGAAGAAACTCAGGCCTTGCACATGGGTCCTATGGCCCAGGACTTCTATGCGGCTTTCGGCCTTGGCGGAGATGAGACGCACATCGTCACGGTCGACGCCGACGGTGTCGCGCTGGCTGCTATCAAAGGCGTGCACGCGATCACCAAACAGCAATCTGCCAATATCGACTCGCTCAACCAAGAAGTCGTCAAGCTACGCCGCGAGAATCGGAGCCTCGAAGAGCGCCTCAGCAAGCTCGAAAGCCGCGGTGGACTCCGCAGCTCCTTGCCGTCGACTGGCATGTTGGGCGGATTGGGCTTTGCGGCGCTCGGTTGGCTGCTGGCCGCTTCGAGCCGTCGTCGTAAGGATCTGCCGTGAGCACGCTGCGGCTATTGGCGCTCGCACTGTCGAGCACGCTGCTGGCTTGTGGGGGGCCGACCTCCAAAGGGAGCGGTACGGAGGCCAGCGGTGGTGCAAGTGCACTGGCTCCGGTCTCCGCACCGGAGCTCACGCTGCAGCGAGTGGGTGAAGGGCAAGTGACAGTCACGCTCCGCGCCCCTGACGAGCGCCGCCCGCGCATGGTTGACGCGCGAGTTCGTTGGTCGAAAGGCTGGTCGCTCGACTCGCAACAAGCCGGCAACGCTGCCAATGCCTCAGACAAGACGCTCTACGTGAAGCCCGTGAGCGAGACCGAGGCGCGCGTGATCGTGTTCAGCAGCTCGAACACGCAGCGCTTGCCAGATGGGGTGCTCGCACAACTGAAGTTTTCTGGAAGCGGTAAAGGGACGGTCGAAATCGTCCCCGTGCCGCCCATGCTGGCGCCGGCGGACACGGAGCAGGGGCTCCACATCGGCGATCCGATCTCGCTTTGAGGGACCGCGCACGTGCTGGCTACTTTCGAGGATTGCCCGATGAAACTTGGACTAGGTGAGCGGAGTTTGCGAGCGCTACTGCTACTGATCAGCGCTGGTTTGGCGCTGGTGTGGGGGCCGGAAGCGCGAATGAGCGTGGCGGGAGCAGCGCCCGCGTGCGAATTCGGTCAAGGCGCGAGTTGCGCCAGCTCGGCTGACTGCAAGGGCAACACCGCTGCCACCCTCTGCGCCGGTGACGTGGGTCAAGATCCGGTTTGCCAGATCCCCTGCGGCGTCAAAGGCAAGGCCGACTCCTCAGTCTGCTCGATGGGCGAAACCTGCGTCGCGGGTGTCGAGCCCGGTCTGGGAGGCGGTGACAAGTTCTACTGCAAGGCATCGAAGTTCAGCATGGATCTGAACTTGCTCGATGCCTGCGTCTTTCACTTCATCGAGGGCTTGGCGCCCGACTTGAGCGGCGCCAACCAGTGCTCGCTCGCCAACCGCCTGAGCCAAATGCTGGATCAGGACGGCAATCGCGCCTTCAATATCTACGACGTCGACCTGTGCATTCGCGCGTTCCTCGATGAGCCAGCGTGCAGCACGGCAAATGCGTCTTGTTCGGACGGTCAGACGTACTGCGCCGCGGACGCGGATTGTGGGACAGGCCTTCACTGCGACACGGATCTCCACAAGTGCACGCGTGAGTGCGGCATCATCGTCGATCGTGAAGCGCAGAGCCTGACCAACACGCTCGATCGCAAGTGCGCGGGCAGCCTCAAGACCTGCGACTACGATACCGGCACCTGCGCCGACACCGATCTCACGAAAGCTCGCTGTCAGGTCAATCAGGACTGCCCCTCCGGCGCATACTGCTTCGTCGGTAGCTGCCAGCCTCGCTGCTACCGCTCGCTCGATTGTCCCGGTAGTGATTGGTACTGCGGCCCACAAAACGAATGCTTGCCGCGTCCCAAGGCGGACCCTGCCGGCAAAGCTTTCAACCCGAAAGACTACTCGGTGCAGCTGGCGCGGAGCGAGCTGGTTCTGGATCCAATTCAGAATGCTTACGACATTCCGCTGCTGGTCATGAATCTGGTCACCAAGGCCCAGGTATTCAATCAGCCGAATGCGGTATTCGGTTATCGCCTGGAGCTGACCGACTACCGAAAGCTCGACGACAAGTGCCGGCAGGATTTGTCTCAACTCAGCAGTGCTGCGCGAGAGGCCATCGAGCAAGATTGCACGATCGGCCCGGACGAAGAGTTCATCACGCTTGCCAGCCCCTTCGGCACCGTCTACGGCACGGGCGATCCAACCGTTTCAGTCAGCATCAATAGCGGCATCGCCAACAAGCTGACCGCTGGCATGTACCAGGCCACGCTGTCCGCCATCTTCAGCAACGGCAGCCGCAGTTCGACCATCATTCGCTACCGGCATCCGTCGCCGAGCGGCGAGTACAGTGGCCGAGTGAGCGTTTATGCGGAGGGGCCGAAGAATCTGCTCGGAACCACCAACCTGGCCATGCGCTTGTACATGGATCGGGACGCGACCAAGGTGGTCGCCTGGGACGATCTGCTCGCCGAAAACAAGATCGCGATCGATCGCGAATTCGAAGACGTAACGATCGGCTACCGCGTGACCGGCAAGCTCCACGGCTCCGCGAGCATGATGTTCAACTGGCCCGCTGCCACGAACGACGCCGAAAACGAAATCCCGCTCAAAGGGATTTACGTGCCGCAATCCGGTCGCCTGCGCTTGATCGGCGTCGTCGATTACGAGAAAGACTTTTGCCGAAGCGAAAACGGCAAGTGCAACTCGAAGGATGCCACGGAGCAGAAGGTCTACAACTCCTTCGGCCGCAAGATTCGGCGCACGATCGAGTTCATCGGACCGTTCAACGCAGACGTGAATCGTTTCTCAGGCGTCTACCGCGAAACCTACGCGGGCCTCGCACCGAGCAACTTCACGCTCGACGGCGGCTTCATCCTCGACCAACAGGGACAGGACGAGACGGCTCTTTCGCTAGCGCCGCTGCTGGCTGCGGATACGCCCGTCAGTTTTCCGACGAATCCAACGCTGGCGACCGCAGAAGACCAAACGATTGCTGCGAGTTGTCCCGCCGCGATCAAGCAGAAGTTTCTGGGCTCAACCTCGACACCCGCCTCGCAGGCGGTTGCCTTCAAGAACTACCTGAGCGGGTTCGATCAGCAGGGTGGCCCGATCTTCGAACAACTCACGCGCTTCGAAGACATGATTTCGACCGCGCTCAGCACCATGCAGGGCGGCAACGGCGCGCTCACGCTCGACGACTACTTGAAAGGCTCGGTCAAGTTCTGCGAACCTGGCTCCACCAATTGCATCAAGAAAGAGGACTTGGATTGCGGTCTAGCGTTGTACCGCAAGGCTTGGCTGAACGGTTGGATTGACACAGGCTCGATGGGCGGGGAGAGCCCGCAGAAGAGCTGCGATACGACGAGCGATTGCACTGGCGCCGAAGTCTGTGCAGGCGGGCAGTGCCGCGCGGGTTGCGCCACCTCCGGAGAGACGCCCACGGCGGATCCCACGAAGTGCGGCACGGACGCGACCTGCGAAGAGCTGTCCGGGCAATACGTCTGCATTGCGTCCTCCGACGCGAACCTGTTCTGCAAAGATATTCCAGGTCGCCCGCTTCAAAATGGGTTGAACGACTGCGCCATCACCGCCGCACAACAACCGGCGTTGGTCGCGCTCCAAGATCACAACCGCTTTTACCGCGAATTGGTGCAGACCAACGCTTACCAAGCGGGCGCCCGTTCGCGCGACGCCTTCTTCGCGATGTTCCGCGCCGCCAACGGTGACGCTCTCGATGAGTCGTCGGCGTACCAGCAAAAACTCGTCGCCTTGCAAGAAGCTGTCGCGAGCTACGACGCGATTCAGCGCGTGGTGTTCAACGGCACGTCGGCGCACATGCTGTTCAACTGGCCGATGAACTACTTTGCCACGCGCGGCCAGGTGTGGCTCAAGCAGATGCACGCCACGATCAAGGATCGCATGGAGACGCTGCTCGAGCTGGTCGACCACCGGCGCCGTGTGCTGAAGAGCGCCGGGCAGCAAGACTTCTTGTTCGCGAAGCACGTGCTCTATCAAGAGTACCTGCAACAGGTGTTCCTGATGGGCCTGCAGCGCCACTGGCAGCGAGCAAGCTTCGATTATGCGGGCAATTCGCAGGAACTGATGACGCTCGGCGATCAACTCTTGGCCAAGACCAAGGACAATCGCAACCCGCTTGGGTTACATCCGAACCGCATCTACTTCGAGAACGCGGATCTTGCCAGCATGAACTGGCAGAATTTTCGCAACCGTCTGGTTGCGGACTTGCAGCCACTCAAGAACGATGTGAGCGACGCCATCGCAAACCTCAAGGGGGTGCTGGCGGACCAAGACAAGTTCAAAGGTAGCCTGCTGGCTCAACAGCAGCAGATTGACGCAACGATCACCGACCTCTGCGGAGACGACACCGCACTGCCGGCGGAGTGCAACGTCACTCTCGAAGAGAAGAAGATCCAAACCGAATGTCAGGGCCAGGACTGCCCTTTCGCTTACAAGTGCGACAGCAAGGAATGCGACTCGGTTATCAAAGCCTTCGACCAAGGGACAGACGCCAGTCACGTCGCTTGTCGCGCCGACACCGAGACTCACAAGATTAGCGTGGAGGGCCGCGACCGGCTTTGTGTTCGAGGTCGCGTGGGCGCACTGCTCCAGGAGCGCGTTTCGCTCGATCTGCAGCGCGGCCAAATCACGCGCAATGTGCAGAGCCTCGTTCGTCAGATTGCTCGGCAACAGCAGTTCATCGCGGAGTCAGAGTCGAGCAACGAGGCTCTCAATAGCTATCTTGCCGAGAAGTTCGAGGACGTGCTGTGGACGCAGCGGGGTCTCGCTGCGGCGAACGCGGCGTTCGAGATGGCGGCAACTACTGGGGACTCGGTCAAGTGCATGGTGATCCTGGGCTTGGCCGAAGGCACGGACTGCGTTGGCGCGGCGGCCGGCGCGGCGATAAAATTTACAGCCATCGGTGTGCGCGAGGCTGTCGCCGCAACCCTGAATGAGTTGCAGCAGCGTGCGCTCAACGGGAAAGAAACACACCTGCAAGAGGACTCCCAACAACGCGAGCTGCGCAGCATGCGCATGACCTTGGATAACCTTTTGACGGGCGTAGACAACTACGTTGCAAGCTACTCGGCGGTCACGCAACAACTGTTCAATCTGAACGTTCAAATCGACGATGCATTGTTCCAGGCTCAGCGTGCAGCGGATCGCAATGCACAAGTAGTCACGCAGTTGATTGATACACTCGTGGGTCGCGAGAGCGGCAGTGTCCTGGTCAGTAACCGTAAGGTTCAGGATTCGAATGCTCGGTTTCAAAAGATGTTGGTCGAGGCCTACAAGATGACGCGCGCTTTCGTGCATCGCTTCAATCTCGACAATCAATCAGAGGCGTGGAGTAATCGCGTTTATCAAATTGTTACGATCAAAGACCTGGAAGAGTTCATCGCGTTCCTCGACAACGTGGAGCAGAACTACTGCGGTGCTGCAGGTCTCGACTGTGACTACGTGAACAATGGCGAGGTTTTTGAATTCTCGATTCAGAAGCAACTATTCCCGAGTCTGCGTGATATCGTGGATCCCAACACGGGTAAGGTGCTCACGGTTGGGCAGCAGTTCCACAACTTGATCACGTCCTCGGGCTATGTCCAACGTCGTGCGCGGCCCTACGGGCTGGTCTCTCAAATCGAGATCCCATTCGCGATTTGGCTCAACGATCGCGGTGCGAACGGCGGCGCGCCGCAGCGCTACATGGTCGGTCCCGGTGATTGCAACCACATCATCCGAGGTAGCGGTGCCTCGGGCGGTACGGTGGCCGTCAACGTCGTCGGAACGCGGATCCCCAAGGCGCCTGGCGTCAAGTACGAGCTGTGGCGTGGTAACACCGATTACATTCGGTCGTGCAACGAGAAGGTCAGCGACTACGAGAGCAAGATCAACACGTACATCGTGGGCTGGACGCCAACGAGTTCGCTCGGTCAACTCGACTCGCCGCCGTCCTTTTATACACAGTCGGGGGAGCTTGCAGCCTGTTTGAACAACCAGCAACTGGGTAACCCGTCGACCGTCGATTCGCAGAGTTCCTGCTTCAAGTTCTTTGCTCGCGATCGCAGCTTGGGAGCACCCGACTATCAGCTCGTGATTCCCCAGATCGATCGTGATCAGGCGTGGATACTCGGCGACGGTCTCGCGGCCGACGAGAAGCCGATCATTGAGGATATCGTCCTTTACTTCCGCTACAACGACCGCCCGATAACCGGGAACTGAGCGACCAGACGCTCCTTAGGGATAAATCGCGCAATGACTCTGGTCGCGCCGGCGACGGGCCGGCAATCGATTGCCAACCTGGGACGAACCGGGCGCGTCTGCGCCCCTCGGGTCGTGGCACACATCGTCGCCGCGAGCCTCGCTCTCATAGCCATATTGTGTCACGGCACAACAGCGATGGCTGATCGACCCGGAGGTGTCTCTGCGCAGACCGTTACTCTACCAAGCGGGCCGTCGTCTCTGAAAGGGTTGGGATCGTCCTTCGAGCCCAACCTTGGCAGCGGCACCGGCGGCTATTCAGTCCCACTCGAGTTGCCGCCGGGATTTCTGCCACCTGTACTCGAGTTCGACTACGTCGGCGGGCGTGGCAAGGGGGTGTTGGGGCAAAGCTGGAGCTTGCCGGTCCTGCAGATCTTCCGACAGACTGACAAGGGGTCGCCAGAGTTCGACGAACAAGATCGATTTGCGGTCATGGGCGCTGGCCTGAACGACGAGCTGGTACGTGTGAACGCGAAGCTCGGCTACTATCGCCTAAAGAACGAAGGGGCTTTTGCACTTTTTGTTCGAGACGCGGCAAGCGACAGTTGGACGGTTCGATTTCCCAAGGGGCAGACTGCCTATCTAGGCACTTCGTTGGCCAGTCGCCAAACTGCGCGCGGAAGGAGCTACCGGTGGCTTCTGGACAAACAAACCGACCGCTTCGGGCATTGGACGGACTACGACTACTTCACGGACGCGGGGCAAATCTACCTAAACGAGGTGCGGTACCAGCAACACGCTGCGTCAGCGTATCAGAATGCAGTTACCTTCTCGTATGCGCCACGTCCAGATGTGTTTACGGACTACACGTACGGTGCTGCCTGCACGACGTCGCAGCGTTTGGAGAGCGTACAAGTATTCCATGGTGCGCGCTTGGTGCGGACTTACAGGTTGGGTTACCGCGCAGGCCTACTATACAGCTTGTTGTCGAGCGTCGACATGCAAGGTGAAGACGGCTTATCCCTTCCGCGGCTGAGTTTTGACTACCTCGCCGAGAGCGCTGGTGGCGGCAGGCTGACTACCTTCAAAAACGTACCCCCGCTCGACGGACTCATCGAGGGATGGGCCGAACTCGAGGACGTCAACGCCGATGGCCTACCAGACTTGTTGACTGGCAAGTCGGGCGATTATCGCTACTACGAGAACCTGGACGGTCGCTCGTTCGGCGACGCCAAGCGGCTCCAGAATAGCCCCGACCACGCGCTCGATGAAGCTGGGGTAGTGGTGGCCGATCTGAATGGAGATGGCTTCCGTGATTTGCTGCATTCGCAGGGTGACCATTTCCGCTACTACCCAGGCGGCGACATCTCGGCGGGAGTATTCAAGGGTTATGGCAAACCTTCGGAGTTGAGCAGCTCTTCTGACAGTTTCTTTTTTACCGACGCAGAGGTGAAACTTAGCGATCAGAATGGGGACGGCCGTATCGATCTGCTCTGGCAGAAGCCAGGACAAGACGGTTGGTTGCTCAACGGCAAAGACAATGTCCTACGAGAGCAACCGGTCGCTGAGTTGCCGTCGGACGTGGACTTCGACGATCCGCTGCTTTCATTTGCCGACTTCAACGGCGACGGACTAGCTGATCTGATTCGCAAGGAGATCGGGTTTGAGAGCTCGAGGCTGAGGGTCTGGTTTGGATTGGGCCACGGTGAGTACCTGTCCGAAATAGTCATCGGCGGCATACCGAAGGGTGATCCTGCCGAATTCTATCTGCAGGACGTGAATCACGACGCGCAGCTCGATCTATTGCGCATCTCCGGGACGTGGGCGACTGCCTACCTGAATCTTGGCACGTTTGCGTTCAGCGGCGCGCGTGGCAGTTTCGACGGCCTGCCCGCGACTTCTCAGACTACGAAGCTGCTGTTTGCCGACATGAACGGCAACGGAACCGTCGACGTGGTGTGGGTCACCGCTGACTTCAAGCTGCACTACTTGGAGCTGTCTAGCGAACCGAAGGCAGGGCTCTTGTCGCGCATCGACAACGGCATGGGCTTCGTCACTGACGTCGCCTACCGAATGTCGACCGAATACGCGATCGACGCGAAAGCAGCTGGTCGGCCATGGGTTCATCCTTCGCCGCTGGCAGTGCCGGTAATTTCCGAGATCCGTACGACTGACTCGCTCGACGTGCTCGGCCTCGACGCGCGCGAGTCGCGTACGAGCTACGACTATCGTGACGCCTATTACGACGGAAAAGAACATGAATTCCGCGGATTTGGTGAGGTGACCACGAGTTCATGGGGTGATGCCAATCACGAGACCCTGCTTACCCGCACCAAGCTTAGCGTTGGGCGAAACCCGACAACTTTAGCGGACGAGGAGATCCTGAAGGGCAGGCCCTACTTTCAGGTGGAATCGGACGAACTCGGGAACGTGTACTCGGCGGTCGAGACCAAGTGGGAGAAGCGTTGGTTGTGTCAGGAAGACCTCGGCAACGGCGACGTTATTTTGCCGCAGTGCAAGCAACTCGGTCAGCTCGACGACAAGAAAGATCAACTCGTGGCGGTGGCGGTTTCACCGGCCGCATTCACGGCCGTCTACGAAAAAACGAACGCTCCTCGGTTTACGGCGTCGGTTGCCGAGTTCGATGCTTGGGGGAATCCAAGCAAGGTTACTGACTACGGCGAGGTCGGCTACGTCGGTGCCTACGTTCTGGGTGGTGGCTTCGAAGTCAGTCGCATCCAGGGGCAGGTGGGTGACGACGAGAAGGTGACGACTTCGGCGGTCATCAATGATATCTCCAATTGGCTCATCGGCCTGCCTAGCGAAAACGCACTCCTCGACTTGAAAGGCACTGTCTTTGCTCGTTCTCGTAACTACTACGATGGGCTGGCTTTTGGTAAAGTGACCCGTGGGCTCAACACGCGAATTGCTGAATACGACTCTGATCGTAAAGTATGGATCGATTCGAAGCTGACCGAGTACGACAGTCACGGCAAACCGACCGCGATAGTAAACGCAGTTGGCGATCGCACAGAACTGTCATACGAGCCCAACGGCAATCTTTTGCCGAATCAAGAACGAGTGTCCCTCGGAGCTGGTGACTGGCTTGTATTTAACGCCGACTATGATCTCGCGCACGGCAGCGTCATTCGTTCGGTTGACGCCAACGGTCACGAGTGGCGGGCAGAGCTAGACGGCTTGGGTAGAGTTTCTCGCACGTTCGACCCAGGCGGCGCGCTTCCGACGGCGAAGTATGAATACACGTTCGGTACTCCGGCTTCACCGGTGTCGGTCACTCACGAAGAGCTCTTGGTGGAGCGGGCCGGGCGCTATCATTCCTCGTGGGACTACTCAGATGGGACGGGCCAGGTTCGTCAGCATAAGGAAACCGCTGAAGCACCGTTTGGGTATATCGCTTCTGGTTGGGTACGGATGTCGAGCAGGGGATCGCCGGCGGTGCAGAGCGAGCCGTTCGCTACTGGCAGCTTGGGGCTCGAAGCACCACCCCTCGGCACGCCCGTAACTCGCGTGAAGTTCGACGCTGGGAGTCGACCGACGCGCTCGGAGCAAGCGGCAACGAGTGATTTGCCCGCGGGCTCGTTCTCGACCTTACAGTATTACCCGCTCGAGAGCCGAAGTTATAGCGAGAAGGAGAATGCCGCCGGGGACTTGCGCCACCCCATCATCACACGGTTCGATGGACAGGGGCGGATGGTAGAGGTCCGAAAGCTGAATCGCCAGCGAGACGACGAACAGGACATGAGCTGGAAGATCGGTTACGACCCGCGTGGCTCGATCACGTCGCTCGCTGATCCCATGTGGCGCAGTGCGGCGGACGATGCTCGTCACCTCCGTCGCTATAGTTACGACGGGCGGGGACGACTCAAGACGGTTCAAGATCCCAACGCGGGTCGCACCGACTACAAGTCCGATGACCTAGGCAGGATGATCCAGCGAACCGACGCGCTCGGCCACTCCCAACGCTGGACGTATGGCGCTGCCGGCCGCCTAATGAGTCACCACGTTGGTGGAGGCTCTCAGAGCGATGAAGAGTACGAACATCAGTACCACTACGACGAGCCTGCGCCCGGTTCGCCACTCGGCAACACAACGTCTGCAAACCTTCGCGGGCGACTGAGCTGGGTCGAATTTCCAACGGGTGAAGAGCACTATGGCTACGATGTGCTGGGGCGGGTACAAGAGGACATCCGGAAGCTGTGGGATCCGGCGACGTCCAGCTTCGAACAGCAACAACGCAGTCTGTTCAGGCGCGCTATCGAGTATCGGGCAGATGGATCGATTGCGAAGAATACGCTCCCGGGTGGTCTCGCGTTGAGCTATTCGTACAATGAGCGACAGCGTACACAAACGCTGTCTGCCACGTTGGCGCAAGTTACCAAGCCAATTCTCACTAGCGCGGGCTACGATGAGAGCGGTGAAGAAATTGCGGCGGACCTAGGCAACGGCATTCGCGCGTGCAACGCTTTCAACCAAAGAAGAGAGTTGGTTTCGGCGCTCGCTGGCAAGGCTTCCGAGCTGAGCTGCCAGCAACCGACGACCGCGTTCGGCGGCTTTCACAATCTGCGCTATCTACGAGGCTTCGACGGGCTCATCACCTCCATAGAGGACCGGAGCACTCACCTGGATGGTGTTCCACGGCTTGATGCAATCTTCGAGTATGATTCGATTCAGCAACTGCTGGGTCGTCGAGATGCACAGGGATCCACCTCGTTTACGTACGACATCGTCCAGAATCTAGTGGGTCGAGAAATCGTAGGCGGTATCGCGGACCAACCGACGGGTGCCTTCAGCTACGGTGAGGGCGAGGCGGGGCCGAACGCAATCACTCATGCGGGCGGTATTGAGTATACCTATGACGCTGTTGGTCAGATGCAGCGATATAATGGTTATGACTTGCGCTTCAATGCCGAGGGTCAACTAGTCGAGGCCAACAATACGGAGACTGGCGTGCGGCTCGTTCAATACTACGACGACACGGGGGAACGCCGATTGGCACTGGTATATCGGCGTGGCAAGCCCGTGGTGATTCACCGTTTCGTTGCGCCGGACTACCAAATTCGCGACGGTGAAGAGGTCTGGTTCGCGGGCGCGAGTTTGGCTCGAACTGAAATTGTACGTTCGCAGGGGGTGCTGATTGACGCCTATCTGCTCGATGAGATTTCGGCATATGCCAACGGTCAACGTTTGGGGCTCAAGCCTTTGCCTGCCGAATACATGGATTTGAACGGGGACGGTCGAGAGCTGGATGCCGATGACGTGGCATTGGCCCAGCAGGCATTCGCCTCGGAGCAGCGTGTCGGCGGTGCGAAGCTGATCTCGCGTTTTACCACTGGCGACCATCTCGGCAGCGTCAGTCAAGTTACCGACTCCGTCGGGGACGTGGTATCCTATCAGCGCTTTCATGAGTACGGTAAGCTCGCTTCGAGGACTGGCGAGCGCGCTTATCACGGTGGCTTCATCGGGAAAGATATCGAGGCCGATTCAGACCTCGGTCTCCAACGAGTCGGCGCCCGGTACTATGCCCCAGAGCTTGGGCGCTGGATCAGTCCTGATCCGCTGATCGGTCAAGACCCAAATGAGATGGTCGGTAGCTTGCTCGAGTCGAACCTGTACTCGTACGGCCGCAACAATCCGCTGATGTTCATCGACCACACCGGCCATGATGTGAACGTGGTCGGAAAGGACTCGGACAAGGTCATGGCCCATCTCGCGAACACGAGCGGTTTGCCGTTTGTGCGCGACAACAAAAAGGGAACAGTTTCGGTAGCGGTAGGCCCGCCCGCACCCGGACACGAGGACGGGGCGGCGATGGTGCGGAATCTGATCGATAAAAAGGGTGTGTCGGTCGACATTTATGGCATTACCCCTAAAGAACCAGGTGACCACAGTGGGACCACGCCAATGGACGTGGAAGAAGCGATCGACGGTAAACCGACCAATGTCGTGATCAAGCTAGACTTGAGGAACGACACGGGCACGCTTTACCACGTCAAGGACGGCCAGGGCACGCGCCTCGAAAAGGCGGACCCGACGATCGGCCTTGCTCACGAACTCGGTCATGCGACAACAATGGTGGAAGGGCATTTGCAGCCCGGGGTGACCGACAGAAGCTATGTTGACGAAAACGGCAACACTCAAACGGAGCGACTCAAGCACGAAGAAGTCAAGGCGATGTACCACGAGAACAAAGTACGTGCTGAGCTCGGCAAGCCGGAACGCGTAGCCTATGACTATGTTCTCCAGAAACAACCTGCGAAGAAATCGGCGCCAAAACCTGCCAACAAGAAACCAACGAAGAAGCCAGTGCAAAAACCCGTCAAAAAGAAAGGCAAGTAATCCGTGTTGCGTTCGGGCCTCGCAGCGGCGCTCGTCGTCGTCTTGTTGCTCGGGCTAACGTCATGCCGACGGCGACACAGTCCGCGAGCGAACGCGGAGTTCAGCAGTCGAAGCTCGGAACGCTGCGGAGACCTTGCACTTGATTCTGCAGCGGGCGGTGCCGGTGGTTCAGGTCGTACGGATGCGATCGTCGGCGGTGCCACGAATTCGCTCCCCGTTTCGCCTGAAAGGAACAAGCTCCCTCTCCGCAGCCGACCGGTCAAGATCGAAGGTAAGCGAGGCGTGGTCGTCGAGGGCGGCAACGCGTGGGTTCCGTCCGCCGCGGTCTTGAGCCGCCTGGAACAGGGATTTCCCGACAAGCTCGGAAAGAACGCTGAGCGCGGCCGGCGCGTCGACGGGTACTTTAGGCAGTATTGGGGACAAGTGTCTGACGGTGAGCGAATCGTGGAGGTTGAGCTGTTTCGAGAGCCGCCCCGTGGAATCGAATCTGCGCCAGTTATGGTTTTCGACGGGGGCCCCACTCACGCGACGACCTGGTACAATCCTGAGCGTGACGTTTTCTTGGGCTTCATGGGCGGCCCTTGAACGTTCGTTGCTTCGTTTACGACGACGTTTCTTGGCAACGATGTCGCTAGAGTTTCCCGCACTTCAGACCACATACTGTGCTTGCCCCACCGACAAATGCCCGCTAAGTCCGCGCCCAAATGATGAGGCGTGCGAGTGCGACGGGCTTGGTGGCGTTAGTGGCACTTCAGGCCATCACCGCCTGCGGCGACGACGATCTCTCGTGGTCGTCGCCTCCCAACAACGCCTCCGCCGGCCAAACCAGCATCGACGAAGCCGGTGCCGGCGGCCGTGAAGAGGCAGATGGCGGCGCAGGTAGCGTCGGACAAGGCGGAGCCGCGGGCGAGCCGACGCAAGTCGAACCCGGCGGTGCAGGATCGTCGGGCGAAGGCGGCGCGTCGAACTGCAGCGCGGCTGACGATTGCGATGACGGCAACGTCTGCACCGACGACGACTGCAACGCCGGCGAGTGCACACACACGAACAACATCGCGAGTTGCAACGACGAAAATGAGTGCACCGATCACGATGCTTGCGTCGGTGGCGCGTGTCAGGGCAAGAACAACGCAATAGAATGCGATGATCTGAGCTCGTGCACGCACTCGGACAAGTGCGGCAACGGCGCGTGCAATGGCGCGAAGGATTTGGCGCTCTGCCCAGTCTGCGCTGCCGGCAACCTACTGCAAAACTGCGACTTTGCGGATGGCGACACGGCTTGGCTAGAAGACTTCGTCGACGGGAGTGGTCTGCAGCAAGTGCAGAACGAACGTCTAATCGTCGACGTCGAGTCGAGCGGGGTCGAAGCTTATGACGTCGCGCCGCGACAAGAAGGGCTTACGCTGCAGCGGGGCATGAAATACCGGCTGCGGCTGGTCGCAGGCGCGAGTGTCGAGCGCTCGATCGTGGTCGCGCTGAAGCACGGTGCTGCGCCGTATCTAACCTATCCGTTTGGTGACGCGGCTGACGGCGGCTTCACCCTGAACTTGTCCGAGCAGATGCAGCCCTTCGAGCGGACGTTCGTGATGCGAGAGCCCACGGACGCGAGCGCGGCGTTGCTGCTTGGTTTGGGCGGTGCTGTGGGCAACCCGAGTCGCGTCTACTTCGATGACGTCTACCTTGCGGAGCAGAAGTGTGGCTCGAACGGCGACTGCGACGACGGCAACACCTGTACGAACGACGTTTGCGACCTGAGTTCCGGCGCTTGTGCCTGGATCAACTCGGGCGCCGCCTGCGCGGATGATGGGAACGCCTGCACACAAGACGCGTGCGTGGCAGGGCAATGCACGCACGCGCCTCGTCCTGATTTCTCGGCGTGCACCAATGACGGCGACGCCTGCACGGCGGACGAATGCTTGTCTGGCCTGTGCCAAAATACCTTCGATACCGCCATTTGCGCCTGCAAGCTGGACGCGCACTGCGACGACTCGAACCCCTGCACCAATGACGTGTGCAACGCCGGAGCCTGCGAATACACTGAAAATAGCGCAAGCTGTGACGATCACAACGAGTGCACGTCGAATGACGTCTGCTCGGGCGGTCTTTGCGCTGGCACGAACAACACTCACGAGTGCGAAGACGGTGACGTCTGCACCGTGGCCGATGTATGCAGCGCCGGTGTCTGCGAGTCGGGGGCATCGGCCTGCTACGACTGCACCGCCGCGGCAAACCTGCTCGTCAACTGCAATCTGACGTCAGGCTACGCAGGTTGGCAGTCGGGCTTTTTTGGCGCAGCGACCGGTCAGCAACGAGTCGAAAAGGGCATGCTGGTCGTTGATATCGTCAATGGCGGCGTGAAGCGCGAAGACGTTCAGACGTGGCAGGCTGGACTGCTGCTCAAGCAAGGCACCACCTACTCGGTGGAATTGAACGCGCGCGCGAGCACTGCGCGAAGCATGGTCGTCGCTGTCACGCAGGATGGCGGCGCGATTAAGTCGTACTCTGGTGAACAGCGATTCGAGCTCGATCGGCAGATGAAGCGACTCCGCTTCGAATTCACCATGAATGATGCGCCGCCGAGTGAGCGGGCTAAGTTCGCGGTGCGGCTGGGTGGTGAGCCCGATAACCCGACCCCGAACACGGTGTGGCTCGATAACCTGTCTGTGGTCGCGAAGTAACCAACGCCTCCACGAAGAGAACCAGGCCTGTCCTGCACGGAAGCTTCATCGAGCTGCCCGCCGCGATGCGCGACACGCTGACAATACCCCTGATATCGCTGCCGCTGAGGGCCGCTATCGACAGCGCGGGTCAATCCTCGAATCCCGTCGATCAGACGAAACCACCATTTCACCAAGTCGGGCAGCGAGCGCACCGCTCATCGTGCGCATGAGCCATCAGGCTCGCCCTCTTTCCAGGTTGCGTCCTGGTCTGAGGTACACGTCCAGAACGAGCGCTCGTCGACCAGGCCCTGTGAGTTGCGCTCGATGAGCCAGCGAGTGGCCGTGTACCCGCATCGAGCGCCGCATTCGAGTTGGGTGCTGCCGCGCCCCGTGCGCTCGAGATCCAGCCAGGCGTCAAGACCAACTGCGATCGAGCCGCCTTGCTTGGTTCGCGCGGATTCGAGGTGATCGCGAAAGATGCCTACCGCCACGAAGTGTTCGAGCATGGCATAGGGCCCGTTCCCGACGTGGAAAAGCACCTCGCTCGCCCGCCCGTCGCCGTTGAGGTCGAATAGCGCGAGTCGGTAGTCACGCGAGATGAAAGCGAGCCGAGATCCGCGCCGACCGTCGATCTCGACTCCCGACGGGTTGGCATCGTGCTGAAAAAACTGTTGCAGCGGGAATGCTTGGATGAGTGTGGACTGCGCCAAGAGAACGAGGTCTGCGAGCCCTGCCAGGGCGTCCTTGAATCCGGCGCAGCTTTGCTGGTCCCACGCACTCCATTGCGCTTCTGGCGGGCAGCGTGTCTCCGCGGATGCCGGAAGCTCCCAGACCAATGCGAGGGTCGCGACGTTTTGCTCGAGCGGGATCGCGACGGCACTTTGGACAACCGCATGCGGGTAGCGCTGGCGCAACGCCGCCAATTGTTCGTTCGTGAGCGTGACCTGCGGAGTCGCTCGTTTGGGAGTGGGACGTTGGTCAGACGGCAACAAAGGCGCGCTCGGTGACTGACTCGGTGGCTTCGCAGACAGTGGCGGCGGGACACCGGGACCACTCGTGCGTTGCGTTGACGAAACGTTTCTTGCGTTGCACGAGGCAGCGAGCAGACACAGCAGCAGAAAGGCGCAGATTCTAGCCATGGACCAATTGACACACCAAAGTTGAATAGCGCAGCAATCCAGAGATTCGTCCTAGGCTTGCCGCGACGTCTCGAAAGTCCGCGGCTAGGGCGAATGGTGGCGTCATGGCGTCGTTCCGCTATGGGTGGGGAGCACGTGATCGTTGACGTAGGCGTGCTTCAGGCGAGAAAGCTGGCGCACAATGCGGGTTCCTTCTTGCGCTTCGACCCGGCCGCAGGCAGCTATCACCAGGTGCTCGAGTTCGGGAAAGAGCTCATCGATGGCGCCCAACGAGCGCAGGTTCCTGCAGCGGTGGACCTCGAGGCGTCGAAGCCTGGGTAGGCGGGGAAGACCGTCGAGCGTCTCTACATTGGCCCAGGCGATCTCGAGTTCCACGATGGTGGGCGGCACTGCGAGGTTGCTGAACGTTTTCGAGGCGTCGCGATATCGCACGCTGTGCAACATTTCGAGGCCTTCCAAGGAGCGCATCCCCGCGTCTTGCGGCTTGTACTCCCACACGACGCGCTTGAGTTTCGGCAGTTTCGAGAAGTCGATGGCGGGGCGCTTCGGATGAACCCCAAAGTCGACCAACTCGTGCAGCGAGTACAAACCGTCGATGTTCTTCAACGCAACGTCCCAGAACCAAACCGCGGTTACATGAGGCACTCGGGCCAGGAGGTCGAGATTCGATTCGTGAAAACCGAAGCCCGGATTTCCAAAGACGCTCGTGATTCGACTCCTGCTGATCTCTTGGATGCACTCCTCAAGCTGAGCTGACTCGAGCCCAAGCCCTGCCGACGGTCGCATGTCACCCCAGCGCAAAAATCGTCCCGCTCGCTCGATCGGCATGGCTGCATAACGTAGGTGAAAGCTCGCGCAAGTCCAAACCCGGACTCATCCGCATGCATCGGCTGTGGCGAACTGACGGAGTTCGTCGGGCGAGGGTTGCCCGAGGTTACAACTCCACCCTCCTGGTCAGTGGTGAAGTGCTTGTAGGAGTGCTCGATACAGCCAGCTGGACAATCGCCGCTCGCGTCGTCGAAAACGTAGTGCCAGAGGTCGTTCGTTTGACAAAAGCGGTGCTAGAGCTTTCAGCACTGGGGCAATGCGCAAGGATCGTCGTCTCTTCCCACTGCTGCTCAGCGGCGTTTTTGGTGCGCAACTCGCGCTCGCGTGCGGCAGCGACAGCTCCCACACGCAAGCTTTGCCTGAGCCGTGCGCGTGGGAAGATTGCGTGGCTGGCGGCGGTGCGGGCGGTTCGATGGCGGTGGCTGGCGATGCAGGGAGAGCCAACGGAAACGCGGGAGAGGGCGGCGCAGTGGGTGACGCGGGCGCCGCGGGCGAAAGCTCGGCAGAGGGCGGGAGCGCCGGCACCGCGTCGGCGCGCGATCTCGAAGCGCGCGTGGAGGAAGCCGTCGAGAGCATTCAATCGGACCGCTGCTTTGCCGAGAATGACAGCGCGCTCTGTGATTGGGCTGACTATGAAGTCGGTCCTGCTCACTTTGACATGGAGAAGTCGACGGGTGAGGCGCTTCTATTGATCGACGACTTCAGTGCCGGCTTCTATCCCGAGCTCGTGCGCTATCGCAATCGGATCCGGGGCTTTTACCGAATCACGGGTGATGAGGCCGTGTCGCAGGTGCTCTCGGTGCACTTGCCTCGGCGGCTCGGTGACGTATTGGTTTCGTTCGCGGGCCCGGAGTTCATTCCGGCTCGAGAGCTGGCGCGTGTCGGCTCGGCGGCGAATGCTCGCTATGGGCAGCTCAACTTGCTCTATTACGGACATGGGGGCGTCGTCTTTGGGCACGCGGTCGAGCTCGTCCCCGAACAACCGCTGGTTCTGCTCGATCTGACCAACCTTTTTGGTATCCCGCCTGCGGTGTGCGCCGGTATCGACGGCCAAACTCTGGCAGCAGCGACCGCACACTTCAGCGCCATCGCAGCATCATTGAAGCAGTTGATGAGCGAGCAACAGGTGCACTTCATCAACGCGAGTTTCGGTTCGACAGTGCCGGATCTTGCCACCGACTGGGCGCGCTCCTGCGGCGACGAAGTTCCGAGCAGTTCGCAATTGCGAGAGCTGCTGCATGCCTACGATCCGATCTACGAGGTCCTGTTCAACACCGAGGCCGTCCTGACGGCGCACGCCGCTGCGGCTCTGGGTGACCCCGAGGATTACCCGTTCGATCAGCTCAGCCCGAAGTATCCCAATCGCGTGCGCGTCGGCTTCATTTCGTCCCAGAACTCGGGGCTCGATGAAGCGGGACGTGGGGTTGTCCAAAAGGCCGACCAATTCCCGAATCTCGGAGATGCCGACGTGTTCTTCAACTGGGGGTGCGAAATGACCGCTTCCAGCCCGACGTGCGCCGAGCCGCACTACGAATTTGCGGGGCCTTTCGGCCTGGGCGCCGCCACAGTAGCGTTGATGTCGACTTCGTACGTCAATCCGCTCGGCATCGCGCGTCTCGTCAACTTGCGCTACGCGCGCCACGCGGATGAACCGATGAGCGACGCGCTCATCCAAACGCTCCGGCAAGAGCTCACACCGACCCTGTGTGGAGACGGCGGCACTGACCCTTGCCTCTATCAAGATCCCTTGGCGCACCGGCAGCTCGAGCCCTATCGCCTGGGCTACCGATAGCTGCGAGGGCGCTAAGTTCTCGATCCGTGACGGAGCGGCAAAGCTTCTGCCGGCGGCGGGAACCCGGATTCGAGGGCGCGATCGCGACGGGCGCTCGATCGGGCATCGCGATTTTCAGTTTCGGCCTCGATCGGGCTAGCATCGCCTTCGCGTGCTGTTTCCCGACCTGCCCGAGATCGATGGAGTCGTCGAGCATCCGACGCCCGCAGACTATGCCGTAGCCGCGCGGTTCGCGTTGGATCGCAAACGTTTGCCGCGCGCGATCGAACAGGTATCGGCGGCGTTGGCGCTCGAACCGCTCAACCCGGAGCACCTTCGGCTGCTGACCGCGATCCTCGAAGCATCGCGCGCGCCGCTCGAGCTGCTGCGCCTTGGAGGTGATACCTTCTTTGGCCTGATCGCCGTTCGAGGCTACGCGCTGGCGCGTGCTGGGCAGTGGTCCGAGGCGCTGAAGGCGCTCACTGCAGCGGTGCTTTTCCGCCCGGACACGCCGTTCTTGGTTTGGACGACGCGATGGCTCGACGACGAGCGAGCGATGCGACGCTTGAACCAGGAAGACGTCGCCTCATTGTTGACGCAGTTCTCGGCTGCCGCGCGCCGGTTTCCCAATGCTCGCGGAACGGGCCAGAACTTGGACGCCGCGCTTGCGCTCGCCGAGCGCGTGACGCGGGTACAATCCGCGCATCGCTCGCTCGCCTACGCGCGGTCACGGTTATTGAAAACACTCGGTGAAACCGAGCATGCGATTCAAGTCTTGAACGAGTTGGGTCAAGAGGAGCAGACTTCGATCGAGTATGCTCTAGAACGGGCAAATTTGGCTCACGACCAGGGGAAACGAGCAGAGCGCCTCACCTGGTTGACTCGGGCGGCGGGCAAGAACCCAGAATTGCAGTCCACGTGGTTCGAGCTCGGCGACGCTCAGCTCGAACTCGGCGCGCTCGCGGAGGCGCTTGGTTCGTATGAAAAGGGACTTGCCCTCGGTCCCTCTGAACGGGGGCAGGCCACCAAGGACTACCTCCGCTGGCTACTGTTTGGCGACGGTGAGCTCCTGAGTCGAAGCGCGGCTGAATCAGATGCGCACCGGAGGCGTCTCCAAGAAGATGCACTGGGTTACGACCAATTGATTCTCGATCCACTCGATCCGTTGGTTCGAGTCATTCGCGGAACGCTGATGCGCGCTGAGTCTTTGCCAGTCGAGCAGCGCCTTCGTCTCCGCGTGCAAGCTGAGCGGCCCTTGTCGCCCAGTGCCGAACTCGCGTTTCAACACGGACTCGCGGCGCTCGGTCGCGTCGGGGAGCTCGAGGTCGAGCATGCTCCTGCTCGTCAGCGCTTGGCGGGGATCTGGGAAAGAAGGGGTGGAAAGCTTGTTCCCCTTCATCAGCCGCTATCTGACGAAGTGATGAGCCGATTCTCGGAGGCAGCGCTTCGGCCGTTTTCTTGGACTGTTTTCATGGCTGGTGGGAACGAGCTAGCGCTTCTCGCGACCGATCCGGTTGAGTTTCTCGGTGTCGTCGGGCATCCCCCGGCGGTTCCCCAGGGCGCCGACGGGGTGGAATGGGTTTGCCGCGTGGAGTTATTGGCGGCATTCGCCATCGCGATGCACTCCGCACCGTGGAGCGAGCGCGAGCGGTTGCTCGTTCCGATGGCGAGCAGCGACGATTGGATCAGTGTGGCGGGCGTGCTGGCTCTCGTGGTGGCGGCAGAGCGCGATCCTTCGCGTCGCTCCGATGTGTTGCGAGAGCTCAAGGCGCTCATTCCGATCGAAGGCGCAGAGCTACCAGCTTGCGCGCGTGCGCTAGCTATTGGGGGCTCGCGTGTGGCCGAGGGGGACGAAGTTCGAACATATCTCGAGCTCCGTGCGCGGGCGATGATGGCCAGTGTGGCGCCCTAGCGAGCTCTTCAGCGCTGCACGTGTTGCGAAGGTTTGTGATAGCGTTCGGCCCCGGAGTACACCACCGATGCCTTTCGGGGATGGTCAGAAATTCGGGAAGATTCAGGTCCATAAGATCGACGACAATGGCGATCCGAAGGAGGATCCGAAGCGTCAGCTATCACCTGTTGAGCAAACGCTATTGCCGAAGGCGAAAGAAGTTCGAGCCAGTCGTCTTCGAGCCGACCTTGTTTACGCGCGTGCGGACGAATCCGCCAAAGGCGAAGAATCGGACGACAGCACCCCGGAGCGCGTGTGCTGGATCTATCAGAATAAGCTCGTTTCTACCCAGCAGCTATTTAAGAGCCCGGCAGACACTTTCGATGT
>Ga0164308_10000170_pt1 | contig 34860 bp, 40 predicted proteins | sample Whisoiple_246_MG_FD_109983 | JGI IMG/M metagenome (GOLD analysis project Ga0164308, IMG submission 109983) | Soil microbial communities amended with fresh organic matter from upstate New York, USA - Whitman soil sample_246_MG | ecosystem: Environmental > Terrestrial > Soil > Unclassified >... | reverse complement strand
TAGCAAGCATCGCCTGGGGCATGTTCGAACGCCAACCAATGAAGTAGAGGACGCTTCAAGCGCCGCACCGCGCGCCCTCTCGCCCTCTCGCCCTCTCGCCCTCTCGCCCTCTCGCTCTCTCGCTCTCTCGCCCTCTCGCCCTCTCGCCAGAGGAGTGTTCGCGATCCGGCAACCCGTCGACCTGACCTCCGGGATACGCGACCGTTTCCCAACGCGATTGTGCGGAGGCGGCTGCAAGCGGAGCCGTTCACTCCACGCAAACCGAACGAGGTGAAGTCACGTGAAAACCAAAAACGTTCACCTGCTCGTGCTCGACACGCTGGCAGATTGGGAACCGGGCCTCGCAATCGCACACCTCAACCAACCGGCGCCGGGGGTGCCATCGCAGTACCGCGTGCGCAGCGTCGGGCTGAGCCGAGACACCGTGCTGACCAAAGGCGGCCTTCGTATCGTTCCCGAGCTCACCGTCGATGAGCTGTCACCCGACGACAGCGCTCTCCTGATCCTACCGGGCGCCGACATTTGGACCGAACAAAGAACGGACGCCGCGCTGAACAAGGCCGTCGCCTTCGTTGATGCGGGCGTACCCGTGGCCGCGATCTGCGGTGGTACGCTCGGCTTGGCCCGTGTCGGCCTGCTCGATTCTCGGCGTCACACCAGCAACTCCCCGGAGTTCCTGGCGAGCACGAGGTATGCTGGCTCCCGTCACTATGTAACGCAGCCCGTCGTGGAAGACGGCGGCGTTATCACGGCGCCGGCCACAGCATCGCTGGAATTCGCCCGACATCTGCTCGAGAAGCTGCGCGTGTTCCCGCGCGCGGCGCTCGACGCTTGGTACGCACTTTTCAGCACCGGCAAGCCGGAGCACTCGCGTTCGTCGAAGCCCTCAAGAAACAATGAGCTGGCCGCGGATCGGAGCGGCGGTCGCGCTGCTGCTCGTGCTGGAGGTTGGGATGGTGCTGGCGTTCGTTCTCGGCTTCCTTGCGGTCCTGCGCCGTGACTCGGCAGCGCACCGTGTTTGGATGGCGCGAAGCTAGGCGATCGGCATCGGCGTGGGGACGCAAGCACTGCTCATCATCCCCTGGTGATTGCTGTTCGGGAAGCCGACCGGTATCACGTACGCTCTCGTGATGGGCGCAGGCTGGGCGCTCAACCTAGTCGTGGCGGAGCGACTGATTGGAACCGGCGAAGTTCGAAGTGCGATCGCTGACGTTCGGGGATGATTGCCGCGCCTGTAGCGCCGAGTATGTCGACCGGCGCTGCGTGTGCGATGGAACTAGGAGAGCATCACGAACGAAGTCGTCGGGGTTTCGACTTCATTCCCAGTTCGTCCGTGGACGCCGCGCATACTTGGGCCTCTGCCCTTCGAGCAGACGGCCGCAAAGGTACCGTCACCGAAGCGTTGGCGACGGTGAGCGGGTTGCCTGTTATGGTGGGGACGATGGTCTTCGTGAAGTGGAGGCGGGGTTGAGGAGATTTGCTGGATTGGGGTTGGGAATGTTCTTGTGTCTCGGCTGCTCGACGACTTCGACTATCGCGCGCATCCACGAGGCGCCGATCGAAGGGGACATTGTCGGGAGCTCAGCGGAGTCGATCTTCGTTGCGCGAGACAGCGGGGGCGAGTGCGAGATCAAGCGCGACGACATCAGCTCGATTGACTACCCTGGCAACGTGCACAGAAATGTGGGCATCGCGGTTGGCCTGTATGGCGCGTTGAACATCGGGTCGGGATGCCGAAGTGCGAGGAGCGCACCGACGACAAGGCTGCGTTCTGCACCGGCGTGTTCATCCCTGCTGCCATCGGAATCGGTCTGATGGCTTGGGGTCTCCTGGTGCAGCATGGTCAAACCTCTGCGGCGGCCGCTGCCTCGCGGCCGTCGGCGCCGCCGAACGGAAGAGCAAGCACTCCGATACCGACTAGACTCTGTCCTGCTCAGGGAGAGCCATGATGAGAATCAAGCAGGCCGCATTGCGCGGCACGGCTTTCGTTGCTTCAACGGCAATCTTGGGGCTCTGCCTGGAGGGATGCGTGAAGACCTACCTAGCCCCAGCGCTGCCTGCCAATCAGCTGGCGCGAGTGAAGTTCGATTCGATCACACGCGACATGGAGGTAGACGGCTTGCCGCTTGCATCGGAAAAAGGTGGGAAGCCGCCCAGCGAGATCTCGGTGGGGGTTGGCTGCCGCGTATTGACCGTAAAATACGAGGCGTCGTACTTCATTTGGGGTGACAAGAAGGCCGACCGGGCCGGCCTCGGAACGGGCCTCGCGGCGACGCTCGCGAACACCGAAGAACACGACTACGAAACCATGAAGCCGATTCGCTTTTTCATCCCTGAAAAGGAAAAGGCCAAGGAGAAGAGCTGGCGAAGGCCGGCAGCAAGTACTGGGTCACCGCCACGTTCACCGGCGATGAGTTTCTGCCGCGCATCGTCGAGAGCGATGCGGGCGGCAATACGGTGCGCAAGTTCTTACCCAACGAGCCGTGCGAGGGCTCGACGGCCGCACCGAGGCAAGCGGCGCTCCCCGTGCCGACAAGCGCCGCCGTCGAGCGTACCCCAACGCCTTGAAACGTGAGGCTCGCGTCGGCGGCCCGTCAAGCCAGCCTTTCCACCCGCGTGCTGAGCTGAACGCTTGTCAGCACGCTCGGCCGTTGGTGACGCGGGAGCGCGTAGTGAAGCTGAACGATACCCGCAGCGAGCTGCCTGCTGCCAATCAGCTCGAGCTCGCGCCGGTTGCCCTTCGGCAGTAAAATCTTGAGGCCTTCGTCTTCTAGGGTGGGGACGACGTTCAGGAGCAGCTCGTCGACGAGATCCCGTTCCAGGAAAGCGTTGTGCAACTGTTCGCCGCCGGCGAGCAATGCCGTGGTGTGTCCGCGTTCGCGTAGCGCGGCCAGCGCGGCTTCCGGGGTGGCGACGCGCGGCACGTTCGGGACCGCGAGCGTAGTGGAAACGACGATGACCGTGGTGCGGGCGAACGGGTTGACCGGCGCGCTGCCGTCTGCGCCGGCGCGCGCCGGCTGAGTCTGAAAGGCCTCGAACGTACGCCGACCGACGATGAAATTACCGTGAGCCAGCGCGTTTGTCGCGAAATCCGCGGTGGCTTCCGGTCTAGGAGGATGGGCGGCGGTAGCGCGCGCGTAGTTGCCGTTGGCTGAGAGTGTTGCCCAGAGGATTGTCTTCATACACAAAGCTTGGGGGCCACGCCGCTTTTGTTCAATCTGGAAGAATGGGAATGATATTCTCATTTCTGATCCGAATGCTGGAGACAGAGGAACTCGCGATATTCGCGGCGGTGGTTCGGTCGAGCTCGATTTCGCTCGCGGCTGCGGAGCTAAGCCTGCCGCGCGCCACGGTGAGCCGAAAGCTCGCAGCGCTGGAGGAGCAACTTGGCGTGCGCTTGCTACAACGCACCACGCGCAGCATGAGACTCACCGAACAGGGGCAGCTGCTCTTTCGGCACGCGGAGCTGGTGCTGGATGCAGCCCGACTGGCGGAGGCCAGCGTACGGCCACAGCCGAACGGCCTAGGCGGTGTCGTTCGCGTCTCGATGCCGCCGATGACCGGCGGTAGCTTGCCGGACGTGCTCGCCGACTTTGCGCGCGAATACCCGGGAATTTGCCTGCACATGCACGTCTCCAATCGCACGGTCAACCTGCGGCGAGAAGGCTATGACGTTGCCATCCGCGCGACGAGTTCGCTCGAGCCGGGGCTAGTGTCCCGCGTGCTCTCGCGAGTGAGCCTGGTCGGGGTCGCGTCCCCCGCGTATTTGGCCACGCACGGCACGCCTGGCTCGCCGCGCGAGCTGCGCCAGCACCGCTGCTTGATGGGTTTCGACCAGCACGAGCGCGCGCAGACGCACTGGCCCATCGCGGGCAAGAAGACGGCCCTCGCAGGAGCGGCGTTCTCGAACGATCCGCACCTGGTGCTGCGCTTTGCGCAACGCGGCCTCGGCGTAGCTTTCTTGCCCGCCACCCTGGTGGCAGGCGCGCTCGCGCGTGGCGAGCTCGTCACGGTGCTGCCGAAGCGGCTGCACCTGCAGGGCGCTGTCTCCGTTGTCTACGTGGAGCGCAAGCTGATGCCGCCGCAGGTACGCGCGTTCGTGGATTGGCTCATCGAGCGCGCCCCTGCGGCTCTGAGCCAATCGAACGCGGCGGGCAGCCGCAGCTAGCAGCGAGCGCTCTAGTTCCGCGCTGGCTTGGGTGCAGCGTCATCGTTCGAGGCTTCGAGTCGAGTCGTCGCAGCGAACTCATGTCGATACGCCAGGCCGATCGGGATCCGTTTTGTTCGGGGCACCGCCGCATTCGAAGCCCACCTGCCGGCTTGTTGGTCATCAAGGGATCCAGGCATCTGGTAGTGCCGCCGGTGCCAATAGGGTCACCAAGACCGCATGGGGCACCACGTAAACGAGCAGAATGATCCGTAGTGCCAGGATGGTTTTGGGCCTCAAGCGGCGCGAACCAAAGAAAGTCAGCGCGAGGCCACCATTGACGAACGCGCTCGAGACGAACGCCCCGGCTACGAACCGCGGCTCCATGAACGCAAAATGATCGACCAAGTCTAGCGCGAGCAGCAGCGTATGAAGGTTCGAAGGGAAATAGATCACGAACAAGATTACGTTGGCGAATCGGTGCCCCCACCGGCGCCAATCAATCGGAGCCACTAGGCGGCCCCTCGATTGGATCCATGGGCTGAGTGCGACTGGGGTCTGCAATCGTCATTTGGCCCTCCCCGAGCTGGTAGAACTCGCTCGCTCTTCCGGCAGCAACGAGCTCAGACCCCGCAACATGCAGGCACTGAGTCGAGCGAGACCTGTCTGAGGGGCTCCAGAAATAGTGATCCGACACGTTCAACCGAAGCTCGAGTCCACCTTCCGCAGTGCTGCCAACCACGTGAAACTCGAAATAGGTGCCGCCGAGCGCGAGTTGTTGGTCCTTGCCCGCGGCACTCGAGCCATAGGCGCTTTGCGGTACCCAAACCGAACCGCTGATCTCTGCCGGCGATTCGCCGTTGGCCATGCGTTCGGCGATTTCGGACTCGATGTGACTGGCGATGTACTCACGTAACTGTGGGTTGCGCGCGAGCTCCGTGGTCAAGTTGACGTGAACCGGCGCAGACGAGCCCGACAAGAAATGGTCCATCATTTGCTGCGCGAGCCCGCCCCGCGGCATGTAGCCCCACTCGGCGACCCGCAATGCCTGGGCCGGTGGTAGGCTTAGACAATCGAGCTCGGCAGCGGCCTTCTCCGCGTACCACGAGGCGGGCTTGCTCGTCAGACCGAACGAGCTGCCCGGGGCGAATCGCTCGACGAGGGCGCGTGTGCCCGACAGTTGAGCAGCGGGCGACGGAGCATCCGCCTTCGCATTGGGAGCAACGCGCCCGGGCTCGGGTGGCTCGCTCGGCGCGAGCTCTGGAATTGCTGACTTGGCGCCAATGGGTTCCGGCATGGCAGCCTCATCGGTCGAGCCTCAGCCAGGGTTTCCAAGAAACGCACACCCGTGTTCTTTCGTTTCTACGGGCTCGGGCCGCGGGGCTTCGAGCTTCCCTTTGCCGCTTTCCTCCAGCAAAGGCACGGAATCGAAGTCATGGACGCGTGCCCGAGTGAGATCGCTGCATGCGCCGGTGTCGGAAAGCCATCTTCGTCGGGCTGCAGCGCTTCCACCTCAAAAAAAAACGCCAACTTTGCACAAGGGCAGCGTCGCTATCTCGTCATGAAGCTCTCAAGCTCTGAGAATCGGAATCCCATAGGCGTCCAGCGCGCTATCGCGCGTGACGAGCGTATAGCCATCCTCGGCCGCCTGAGCCAGCAGCAGGCGATCGAATGGATCGCGATGGTGCCAAGGCAGCGCGCGAACGCGCAGCGCGGCGGCCAGACCGACTTCTGCAAGCTCGAAGTTGCATCGGCGCAGCACGTCAGGCAGCCACTGCTCGGCTGGCTTCGGAAGCTCTAGCTTGCCGAAAGATTGCTTGATAGCGATTTCCCAGGCGCTCACGACGCTCACGAAGACGTCATTCGCCCCGTCTTCCAGCCCCTCGCGCGCGGCAGCGGTCAGCTGGTCTGGCTCACTGGCGGCCCACAGCACGACGCGAGTATCGAGCAGTAGCTTCACCGGGAGACCATCCCGAATGCTTCGGCAATGTCGGTCGGTAGCTGGTCGAAGTCCTCGTGGATTGTGACCTGACCGGCGAACAACCCAAGACGCCGACGACGCACCGCGGCCTTGTAGGGCGCGAGTACGGCAACAGGTTTACCGGCCCGCGCGATGATCACCCGTTCCCCCGCCTCGACTTCTTCGAGCAGCTTCGAGAGCTGCGTCTTCGCTTCGTGGACGTTCACACTGCGCATGAACTAAGGTTAGCTAAGCATATGGCGAATCAAGGTGGCGGAGTTGCTCGACCTTAGGCGAGGTGACTCGCCAGACTTGCTTCTAGATTTCGAGGAAAACGGCGCCATCGGGTGCCGGGACCGGGGAGCAGTAGCGCGCCTCGTGCTGTGAAAAGCTCCAATTGAACTGCCGTGTCCGACTGGAGAGGAGGGAAGGAATCGGCAGCCCGAGGGTACATTTCGCCAATGGCGGGAGCTCGGTTGGGGAGGGACTTGAAGGCACTGCGCAGGATGGTCTGCTCGGGAACTGCGTTCGCGGCGGCCGTGATTTCGATGGCGAAATCCGCGCGGGCTGCCGAGCCCCCGCCGCCACGAAGTGTTGAAGAGAAGCGCCTCCCGTTGCTGGCCGAAACTTTGGACGGGACCTCGGGCTTGGCGGTAATCGAGCCATACTTGCCCGCCATTGGCGGCACGCTGTGCGCGGCCGGCGCCGTCGGACTCGCAGCCGCGGAGACGAACGAACTCCATGTTTCGAAAGCAGCGCTAGTCACACCGCTTGCCGCTTGCACCGTGGCGAGCTTTGGTAGCTATGCATTACCGCGCGAGTATCAAGGCAGCGTCGTTGCCTTCTCGGTCCTTGGCGCGGGGGCCGCGCCGCTCGCCATCGATGCAGTGGCCAATCCAGAGTTGACCTCCGCGGAGCGAGTCAGTCTGCTCGGATTCGCTGGCGGCTACATGAGCTTGGGAATGTTGCGCTTATTGGATGCTCTTCTGCAGCGCCCGGTGAGCTGGACCGCAATGGCGGCTGACGTTCGCGAGATCCACGGGCACGGCGCTGACCTCTCACGTGCAGAGGTGCGACGCATGGAAGCTGACTTACGCCGCGCCACCGTGCGCCCGGTGCCACGGTGGGCCTACGGAGCTGCTATGCTCACGGGCGGCCTGGTGGCGCTCAGCCCGGCGTTCGTGCCCTCTACCGCGAAGGAAGACCGAGCGATTGCTGCTGGTCTCAGCTTACCCCTGCTGCTCACCGGCAGCACTGGGCTCATCCTTTCGCTGACGATACCCCGCGGATACGAGCGCTATGTTCAGGGGCTTTCACGCCTGCAGCTCACACCTGTCGGTCCGAACAACTCCGCAGGTTTATGGGCCAGCGGCAGCTTCTAAGCGCCGCGCGCAATCGCTGCCTCCGGACACGCACGCGTAAAGCCCAGTGAATCACGCTGCGCCGTCAGAGGGGGCGATCACGGTCCCGCATCGCAGCTCCCTGCCCGAAGTGTTCCCCTCTTCGGGCATCGCGAAGCGCGTCGAACTGGGACGCCGAAGGCTTTGCCGACTCGTGACGTGGCTCGTGACCATCAACAGCCCCGCCTTCACGCGCGAAATTCGTTGTTCGAATGCGAACTCTCATTTCCTCGGTTGGGACCGGAAGGGAGGGTCGTCTGGGCAGCTTGCTTCCACCCAACGCAAAATGGCCAACTCGGGTTTGGCCTTTCATCTCGCTTTGCGCACCCGGGTGCATGAGTTTGGAAATGCGGTGGCGGCGACCAGCTCTCGACGGCGCAGCGCTAGGCGTCGCGTCGTGCGAGCGCCGCGTCCGCGAAGGCGATAATCGTCGGGTGGTGCGGTGACCAAGCGCGCCATACGGCGTCGGCCCAAGCCCGCCCGGCGCGGGCGTGCTCGGCGAGGTCACGGGCTGCCTGCACGTCCGCGATCGTGCGCTCACCGAGGAACGGTACCGGCGTGAGCGGCGCAGCGTCACGCTTGTCGCGGAAGACCAGCCCCAGTACGGCGCCGATGTCCTGAGAAGGGAACCCCTGCGCGAGCACGAGATAGAGCCCGACGAGATGCACGACGACCGAGCGACGGCCCGCAGCTGTCGCGAAGCCCGGGTGCTGCGCCATGTAAGCGTCCACGATCAGCCGATGCACGTCAGGGTAGCGGTACTCGCCGAAGTCCCTCCCGATCACTTCGCCAAAGCTCGCCCAGCAGGCAGGCGACGCACCACCGTACGGGTCCGTCGCACCAATCGCGGCGGGCAAGCTGAGCCCGCAGCCGGGACACTCTTGCGTTGGCGTCACACCCGTCAGCGTACCATCGGCAGTGCGCAGCGGGTGCGTGCGTGTCGCTGTTCACGAGAAATCAATCGGGATCCGGGATCCCCCACTCAGTCGCGTCGCTCTGTTCGGTGCCGTCGGGGTACTGTCTGGTGCACACTACCCCGACATTGCCCTGACAAGCATCGGCATAGATCACGCGGCATTCCGGGCCCGAAGGCCCCGGGTCGGTATGGTTATTCAGCACGAGGACATCGCTGAACGCGCCTTCCATTCTCGGATCGAACTGGTTCGCTTGCGCTTCCGCGTGGGCCTCGGTGTAGGCCAGGAACGCGACCACTCCGGAGGTCGCCGGGTCTGAGCGGTCCATATTCCAGCTTCGGGTGCACGCGAACACCTTGCGCGAACAGCCCGCTTCCGCCGGCGCTGGCAAGGCCGTACAGCGATCGGCTGGCAAGGCCAACCGCACCGCCGTTTCCCCGAGCGCGCGATAGCCTTTGGTTCTCGTGCTCTCGTCGCCCCAACGAATCGACATGCGCAGAGCATGGAGTGCGGCCGCGTTCCACGTCCCCTTCCGCTGATGCTCGCACGCGCCGAGATCCGTCCAGACCGCGGCGTTCTTCGGTTGCTCCTTGCTTACGTTTCGAAGGAGCGGGCACGCTTTGTCGTACTTCGCCTGTTCGTACAGCGCGAGCGCTGCGCGCCAACGAGCGCGCCAGTCATCCGCTGCTCGAGCCGGCAACTGCGTCAGAACGAGCGCCGTAGGCAGCAGCCAGCGCGCTGAGCAAAGAGCCATGGATGTTCTGCGGCGCGCCATCGGCGAATGAATACTAGCATCCTGCGCGTGGCGCTCGCTTCGTCGCTTAGTGAGGCCCCGGGACGTTGGGCTGCTTCCCCCTTACAAAGCAAAAAGGTCGACTGTCCGCCGTGTCTGGCGCTGCGTCGCAGCTGGCGTGAGTCGTGCTACGTTTACCCACGTATATGATTTGCTTCCTTCGCGCACAGCCGGTGTTTTCCTGAAAACCAAGCGCGCTCTCGGCGGCGTGTGCGCGCAAGCTGTGCCTCGGCTTCACGTGCGAGGGCTTGGTGTGGTGCTGGCGGCAGTCTTCTCGACTTGGGCCTGCGGCTCTCCCGGCGACGATTGCCTGGTGCCAGAAGCTCATTGCGATGGGAACATTGCCTCGAACTGCACCTATCGCGAAGACGTAGCGACCTCGTACCAAGCTTGGAAGACGACGAGCTGCGGCGCCGGAACGTGTCAAGTCGACGGCCAAGGCGCGTTTTGCGCCCTGACGAGCGCTCCCGACCCGCGCTGCGACGCCGCGAATACACCGTTTTGCGCGGGCGCTCTAGTAACCGGCTGTCGCGCAGGCTACGCCATTTCGACTGACGACTGCGGGTCGCGCACCAATGATCCGTTCTGCGTCGACGCCTCGGCGAAGTCAGTCTTCAATCGCCACGGCGGAGTCTCGGGTGGGACCGCGTTCTGCGCCGCCGAGGCGGAGGCGAACCCCATTTGTCAGGCGGCCTTCCAGAACGAACGCGATCCGGTATTGACCTGTGACGGCAACGATCAGCTCCAGTGCTGGTACGGCTACCTATTGAAGCGCACGCCGCTTGCAAGCTGCTCGGCCCGATGAAGTCGGACTGATGGGTCTTCTCATCTCGAAGAAATCAGCGTCGATGGCATCTTGGCTTTGCACTTCGGACCGAACATCTCGAAGTCGCTTGCTAAGCGGAGGCATTCGATGAGCAGTCCCGAACACGACTGGCTCTTGCCTCACGTGGGGGCCCACAAGCATTCGTCAAACCACCGTCCCGAGCTCGAGCGGAGCGAGGTGTGCGGCTGCTTCTACTGTCTCGCCGTGTTCCCGCTGTCGAAGGTCTCCGAATGGATCGACGAGGTGAACGACATCGGAACCACCGCGATGTGCCCAGAGTGCGGCATCGACTCCGTGATCGGAGCAGCGTCGGGATTTCCCATCACGGTCGAGTTTCTCGGCTCAATGCGAGCCTATTGGTTCGAGGCGTAGCGATCTCGGCCATCAGGCAGAGACTCTTCGCTTCCGCCCAAAGCAAAAGGCCAACTGTCGTTGCCCTTCGTTCTCGTTACGCACCCGGGTGGAAGAGTTTAGAGCTGCGGTGGGCTGTGGAAGGGCGGTCGCCGCCCTTCATGACCAATCGGGGAGAGGTGACCCCCACCCAGGCGCTCGCGGACGTTTGTCGGTGTCTGGTGACCGGGTTTCTCCAGCCGTGCGCGACTCACGCCGCTCGGGTGATCACTAGTCAAAATTAAATTTGTCCAGCAGATTTAACTATGCCGCGCTATCTTAAAGTGGTCGAGACACGCAAGCCGGGATCGGGTCTCAAAATTAAAATTCATTCGGTTATTTAACTATCGAACACCGAAAGTTAAACTCGCCTTGCTATGCGTTCCCTGACATCCGCCAGAAGCGGCCATCTGGCCGATTCTCAGTACAATGGCACCAGCCTCAAGGCGTACGTTCCTAGCGAGTTACCGCCTTCGCCGGCGGTTTCACTGGGACCAGAAGACGAAGAGCTGACCGCACGTGCAAACCAAGCCATCGGCAGACTCGAAGGCATTCGCACCGTTCTGCCGACGCCGAGACTCTTTACCTACTTCTACATTCGCAAAGAGGCTGTGCTGTCGGCGCAGATCGAGGGCACCCAGTCGTCGTTGTCCGACTTCCTGCGATTCGAGAGCGGCGCAACGCCGGGAGGTCCACTCACCGATGTCGAAGAAGTGTCCGACTACATCGCTGCGATGCAGCTCGGCCTTGCGGCGCTCTCTCGAGGCAAAGCCATCGACGTCGAGCTGATCCAAAACGTTCATTGGACGCTGATGAAAACCGGACGTGGCTCTCACCTAGCGCCGGGCAAGTTGCGCACAGAGCAAAATTGGGTTGGCGGAGCGTCTCCGATGCTCGCCGAATACGTTCCTCCTCCGGCAGATTTGGTTCCAGAGCTGCTCGAGTCGCTCTGCAGCTACGTCAGCCGTGCAAAGGCGCCGACCTTATTGAAGGCTGCGTTTGCCCACGCGCAATTCGAGACGATTCACCCATTCTTCGATGGCAACGGCAGGCTCGGTCGGCTCCTGATCACGCTGATTTTACAAGCCGACCAGGTCATGACAGAGCCGATTCTGTACTTGAGCCTCTACTTCAAGCAGCACCGGGCCGAGTACTACGAGTGTTTGCAACGGGTCCGCTTCGAAGGCGATTGGGAGTACTGGGTAAGGTTTTTCATGCGCGGTGTGCTCGAGGTGTCCAATCAGGCGGTAGACACTGCGAAAGCATTGATCGCGCTAGTCGAAGGTGACCGTGCTCGGATCCGCGACGAGCTCAAGATGTCGTCGAGTTCAGCGCTCCGCGTGCTGGATGCACTCTCGAAGCGCCCCATAACAAGCGCGAAGGACCTCGCCAAGGAGAGCGCAGTCTCGATTCCGACCGCGCTCTCGACCTTGAGCGCGCTTCGCGAGAAGGGCATCGTGGCCGAGTTGACGGGGCGCAAGAAGAACATGCTCTTTGCGTACTCGGCTTACGTCGAGGTGCTGAATCGCGGGACAGAGCTGCCTGTCGCCAACGACCCGCGTTTACGCGCCGCCGGAGCTACTGTTTCCGGAGCGACCCGGGGTACCACGGAGTCGTGAGGTGAGCGTACGCTCGCGCTTCCGCCCCAACGCGAAAAGGCCAACTCTCGTTGGCCTTTGGTCTCTCAGCGCACCCGGGCAGAAGAATTTAGAACTTCGTTCAACGTCTGCTCGTAATGCAACTCCGCGACTTCTTTGGTACACCCCACAGGTTCGAACTAACGCCGGCCGCGACGGCGCTTCTCCAAGGAAGCTGGATGAAGGCCGCACCTCCCAGCGGAGTGACTTCACCCAGGGAAGGCAATCGATAGGCACTGGAAGAACTCCGGAGCCAGGTCGGCAGAGGGTAGCCCAGCAACTTGGCCGTCTCCCAGCTCCACGATGATCCAGCCGCCGTCCGCGAGGAAGGCAACGTCCATGGTGAAGAACCGGCTTGGGATGCGCTCCGCAATCGGCGTTAGCTCGGCCCAAGGTAGGGGCGCGTCAAACGTCGTCAGGTCACCCCAATATCGATGCGACAAGATTGGCTTCCCGTAGAGCCAGAAGATGCGGAACTCCGCGGCGAGCGGCATTCCGCTTTTCGGGTGAGTGCCGACAATTTTCAGCGGAACGAACTCGCGAAGCACGAGCCCCTCGTTGAGGTCGTCTCCCTGCAGCTCGAGAAGCCTGCGAACAACACGCTCAACCGCGTCCGGATCGTTGGTCGACGGTATGAAGCAGGCCTCTTGCCAGTAGTGCTTCTGCGACTTGACCTAGTCTTTCACGATTAGCGACGCTTCACCGAAGGGCGCAATGGACTGTTTCAACCGCTCCAAATCCAAGGTTCCGTCCAAGCGAAACCAGACGGAGCGGGGCGTGTATCCCTCGATCCACGGATAGCTCTCGGGCAAGTAGTGGCACGTTCGGTACTGTTCTGACGTATTGATGAGCGTGACGCCTCGTGACAGAAGCGCCGCGTGCATCGCTTCGTACTGGTTCGGCTTGAGCATCCACCCCCGATAGACCGCTAAGCCAGCGCCCTCAGGAGTCCGCGCAACTGCCGCGGCAGCTGCCCCTTCCAGCACGCGCGAGTGGTCAACCAGGGCGGTCTCGAGGCCGGTAGCCTTCGCGGCTTGCCGCTCGGGCTCGAAATCCGGGTCAACCTCCCGATTATTGAACGGCTCGCAGGGGAGCAGGATCAGCGGTTTGGCCTGGCTCATCGCGAGCCCGAGCGTAACAGAACAGCCGATCGTTCGATTGGTAAAATGTGTTACACTTAGCGCTTGAAGTTCGAATGGGACCCGCAGAAGGCAGCGAGCAACAAAAGAAAGCACGGCGTCTCTTTCCACGAAGCCGTGACTTGCTTTGCGGATCCATCAGGCTTGCTGCTCGAGGACGAGGTACATCCCGAACGTTTGGCGCTCATCGGTGTCTCCGAGAAGTCCCGTGTCCTTTACACGGTGTTCGCGGAGCTGGCAGATGACGTGGTCCGAATCATCACCGCGCGAAAAGCGACGACGCACGAACGGAGGCGCTATGAAGAAGAAGGCGAATAAGAAGCCCAGTCGCGGCACCCCTTGGAGCGAGGTGTCGGACGTCGACTTCGGCGTCTACCGGCAGAGGCCTAACCGCTTCGCCAAGCGCGTGAGGAAGGAAGGCATCCTACTCGTTCATGATGCGCCCTCGGCTGCGTCGCTGAAGGCCATTCCCGAAGCCGACTTCGGTCGCGTCAAAGTCCGGCGGAGCAACTACGCCGAGCGCATCAAGACCGGTGGGCTCACCCTGCAGGTTGGCCGTGGGCGCCCTCGCGGCGGTGCCGAAACCGGCCCCAGCGTTCTCAAGTCCGTCCGGCTACCGCCGGCGATCTGGAAGGAGCTAGAGAAGCGGGCTCGCGCCGAGGGCGTCGCGGTCCACGCGCTGGTGCGGAAAGCCATCCTGGCGCTGCTGCGAAGTGCCGCCTAATCGCTTCCACCTCAACGCAAAAAAGGCCAACTCTCGTTGGCCTTTGGTCTCCAGCGCACCCGGGCAGAAGAATTTAGAACTGCAATCATGAGCGCTGCGGACAGCCTGCGCTTTGAACCAATTCGCCGACAAGGAAACGCTCATCCGCCAACTGTCTCGGCGCGATTTCAGCGACGGGCCTTGACCGCAAATACCCACCCAGATAACCCAAACGTATGATTGAGAAGAGCTTGCTGGCATTCTCGTTGCTTTTGGTTGGCTGCGGTTCCGAAAGCAACGCGGCCACCGCCGGCGGCCCGGGCGCTTCGAGCGCCAGTCACGTCACGATCACGGGCAGCGACGCGGGGAGTATGCAGGTCAGCGCGACCATCATCGGGAACGACTACCTGGGCCCTGAAGGCGGCGTTCGGTGTCAGCTTTACAACAGCGCGACTCCATCCCTTTCGATCAATGCGCGCCCACCAGGCAACGGTCTGGTTTCCGAGCTGCGGCTCCAATACTTTCGCCTCGATTTGTTGAAGAAGGAGCGTGACGAGACCTTCCCAGCAAGCTTGGATGGCACTCACTCCTTCTCGCTTTCAGCCACCGCATACGACAGCGGCGTGTTCGTCTACGCAGAGCCGAGCGATTGGTCAGCTCATTTATCCGAGCACCCCGCGTGTCATACGAGCTTTACCGAGCTCTCTTCGGCGGACGTCGTCGGAACGCTGAGTTGCACCAACCTGTACAACGGACACCACAACACCCTGTCCACGATCACGATCGCATTCGCGTGCTCAAATTAGGGCTCTTGTCGCGCGCGTTGGCCTTCCGTAAGCGCCGTACAGGTGGGACGAGCCTGCCCGTTCCATAGTTGCTTCCACCTCAACGCAAAAAGGCCAACTCTCGTTGGCCTTTGGTCTCTCAGCGCACCCGGGCAGATGAATTTAGAAATTCTTTGGTAGGGGTGGCGGCGGCATAGGCAGGGCGGTGGCGGGTGCGCCGGAAGGCGCGTGCGCCCGTGTTTCCGGGTAACCCGTGAACTTAGGGGGAGGCGGCACTTTGCGGGGAGGGCATCGCTGTGCCTCAGAGGTGGGCCCGGAGCTGGTCTCCAGTGACACAGAATGGGAGATATCCGGCGCCAGTTCGCGTCTCGAAGTAATGAATTTCAATAGTTTAGGTGCTGCAGTCTTTCCTGTATCCTGTGTCACGTATCTTGGTTCGCGTATCGCGTTTCGCGTGCAGGCCGAGCCCCTGACCCGGACCGCCACCGGAGCGCCCATAAACGGCTTGTATTTACCTGGCTTGATAGTGGGAACGCCGCTGCGGTGACCTTGCGCGCGATGTGGCGCGGTGTCACTATCAATACCAGCGAAGGCACGCCCATGGTTCAACCGTTCCAACTCCCTTTGGTCAAACCCCGAAACCGCGCCAGGACGCGCCGCCTGAAGCAGCGCGACGCCCTTTGGCCAAAAGCCGAAGGAGAAGTGTTCCAGCCGAGTAACGGTGGTTGGTGCCAGGTTCCGCGCACCGTGCCGATGATCGCTTCCTTGATCGATGACCTCGGCGGCAAGGAAAAGCCCGGGCGGCTCTACATCACGCTGTGGAGCTACGACTTCGGAGAAGGTTACCTGGAGGTTCCCGATCCAGCGCGCGTGGCGCTTGAGGCCGGCTACAAAACTAACCGCGCCGAGCGAACGTTCGTCGAACGGATGCGTGCGCTCCGCGAACTTGGCTTTATCCGCTCCGAAGCCTTGGGCGCGCGGGAATTTGGACACGTGCTGCTAGTCGACCCGCACCGCGCCGTGCTGGAACTTTGGGCAAAAGATCCGACGCGGATCTCGGATGAATGGTGGTCGGCGTTTCAGGCACGATGCTCTGCGATCGGAATCGAGCTTTCCGAATACGCGGCAGCCGCTGTCGACGGGACCGGCACTGCGCCGGCCGCAGCCTCGCCGATGGAGGCAGCCAATGGCTAAACGCGAATTCCGAATTTCCGAGGCCCACGCTGCGCGCCACGCGTGGGCGTCTCCGGGCACTTCCGATGCGGTGGCGTGTGCGGCCTGCGGCATGAGCGCCGAGATTGTGGACGGAACGTACTATACGACCTACCCCGCTCACATTGGTCCGGACTGCTCATTTCGTTCGGCGCCGGACGTCGCGAGCAGTCGAGTTGGCAGGCGAAGCGGCAGAACCTCTCGTCGCGCCTCGCCGGGTCGTTCGTTGCTCGAGGCGAACGTGGGCGGAATTCATCTGCGGTTTCCACCAGGAAGCGACGTGGCATTCGTCGTTGCCGTGTTGGGTGCTCTCGGCAGGGCGTAGGCTCGGAGGCGCGTGTGCGTACCCGTCCATCACGTCGGTCGTCAGGCGACGCCTGCGGTCCCTTTGGGAGCCTTACGCCTGAACGGCGGGCGGTTCGTTTATTGGTGTCGGCAGCCCAACACGCATGAAGAAGCGCGCGAAAGCCTGCGAGAGGTGTTCACGGTAGGGTGCTTTCAGCTGGAACCGTGGTTTCCCTGCGGTCCGGCAAAACGTTTCCAGAAAAGGGCGCGGGACCGAGAACACCTCGTGAAAGTCGACCACGCGATGCTGGATACTCGAGCCATCGATGTCGCCACTGTTCAGCAGGCTCAAGTTCCAGAGCTGTCCCTCGCGTAGATCGCCAAACACTGCCTTCCACGCCTTGGCGGTAGGGTTCTGGTTAGCATTGCGGATGGTCGTCTCCCAAAGCGTTTTGAAATCCGCAAGCGACTGATGCGGGCACAGGATGACGTTGGTCACCTTGTCGTGCTCAAGATCGCAGGCCTGCGACATCACGACGACGTCAGTGGCAAGAGCCTCGATGTTGGCTAGCAGCCCGCCGTCTGCATCGGCAGCCGGGGCAGTGACGCCGGCCTTCCAGCACGTTACCGGGCAATCGAAAATTATGTCGCCCTGGGTAATGCGCGACTCGCCGGGCACGAGTTGGTACCAAGCTTCACTCATCCTCTTCGGGCTCCCTCCCGCCAATGATTGCCAAAGTGGCCTGGCGCCGAGGCAGGGAGCTCAAGAGAACAGCTTTCGACCCTAGATGGCGCTTCGCAACAGGCAGAGCCAGAACACCGCGCTGCGGTTCCACCTCGTTCCGAGCGAGCCATGGACGAGGAGCAACGAAATCGGTGAGCAGGGCCCCGACTGATCCAACGGATTCTCGGTCAGGTATTCGAACTTGGGCAAGCGCGTGACGCGGATTCGGGTCTTCCACCACTAGCAGCGCGGCTCCGGCAACGAGCGCGAGTAGCGCCGCGGAGCTGCTCTGGATTGTACTCGGAGCCCTGGCAAGCGGCATCTGGCGAAAAGTCATGGGTGGCTGAATACCTACAAGTCCAGCTCCCGCAACCGTGCCGCTGATTACGTCGAGTGTGCCAGTTCGAATAGACGCACCCTGGAGCATCTCGTGCGCGTAGAGGTGTCGGGTCCCGCCTAATGTTGCTTCCGCCATAGCCCCTCCTGCGCTTCGCGACCGGTTAGGTCGGCGAATCCACGAACTATCCACTCGTGAGCAAGCGTAAACCAAGCGTCCTGGTTTTCCAAGAAGCCGCGCGCGGTCATCTCGAGTACCAAGACGGGAGCGCGATCACTTTGTCGGAGCGCGCTCTGGATCCGGGCATGAAGCCGCCCAGCGCCTTCGGGAAGAAGAAAAGAGAACTGCGAATCAACTCGCTCCGGCGCCGGCAAAAATCGGTCAGCGACGTTTCGCCACGAGAGATCGGGTAGGATCTTCCCTAGGGAATCGAGCCTCTCCCACAACCCTTCGACTGGGATGTGGTTGATGTAGGACAGCTCATATTGGCGAATCTCGGGGGAGGTCGAGAATGTCGATTGCACAAAATTTTGAAACGCGGCGAGGCGCTCGCCGAACCGCGCGCTCACCCACTCGTAGCGTGGGTAAGCGTGCTGCGGAGTCACCTTGCGCCAGTTGCAAAGAAACCGATCACGCTGCACTTGCACAACCTGATCCCCGCCTTTGTTCAGAAACCACACTCTCGGAACGCGAAATACGTTCACGTCCAGTTGGATCGGGCCGCTCAGGTCACCGAAGACTTCAATGGTCGAAGCGAGCGGATCGACTTCCGTGGTTTCCGAAAAGTCCTCCGGTAGGCACGACCAGAAGCGGCCGAGGTACGGGATCGTAAACCCTGGGATCGGCGTGAAGAGCACTCCGCAGACGACCTCCACCACGGGTGGGCTCTCGTAATTCGGAAGGTCTTCGATGCTCAAGATGAAGGCCCCTACCAACGAACGGCGCCAAAGCGCAATACGGCCAGCCGCTTTGCGTCTTCATTGTGCAACGTCTGAGCCCCTATGGAAAGTCCTGAAAATCATTCCCGAATATTCGGCCGATGGACCTGATCGAGGGAGAATGGCGAGTGAGGCGCCGTTGATGCCGAAAACTAAGGACGTCCGGCACCACCCTCGGGCGCGTCGGGGTACGCAGGCGCACCCGGATCTGTCGGGTCGTTCGGATCGCCGCGCTTGAGGCCATAGACGGCACTGTCGACCGCGTGTTGGGACGTCGCGGCCTGCTTCTGCCGTTCGGCCCGCTCCGCCGCGCTTTCGGCCGCGTCCTGTGCGTCGTTGGCTTCTTCGCGCTGCCGGTCGCGGCGGACATCAGCAAGGTAACGGCGAAGCAGTACTCACGGGAACTGAAAAGGCGCTGCCTGGAAGGCATGGTTGCCAGGGCGGAATCGGGCCGCTACCTGGGCAAGCCGCCTCTCGGCTACATAATCCTCCCCGCCACGGGCCCGGACGGCGAAGCAAAGCAGCGCGGCGGAACGATCGTCAAGCTGCCATGGTGCGACCCGTTGCTCCGCCGCATGCACGCGCTGCGGGTCTCTGGTCAATCGTTCCGGCTGATCGCAGACCAGGTGATCGAGGAGGGCTTGGTACCCGAGAACAAGCGCCGCGGCTTCACCAGACCGTCGCGCGCCGGTTGGGTCGAGAACCTGCTCAAGAACCCGTTCTACGCGGGCTACTTCTTCTGGCGTGACGTCCGCTACCCGGCGCGTCACGAGCCCGTGTTCTCAGCCGCCGAGTGGGCCGAGCTTCAGGCCGTTTCCGAGGGCAAGCCTGCGCCGCTTCGGACGACCAAGCGCGACGCCGCACTCGCTGGCTTCCTGAAATGCGCCGAGTGCGGCTGCCAGATAACCTACGACCCGAAGTCGCGCGACGGGCGCGTGTACCACTACTACCGCTGTGCCAACGGCAAGAAGCAGCACAGTAAGCTCACCTACGTCTCGGAGGCGACCATCATGCGCGGGTTCGCCAGCGCGGCGGAGTCGATCGCGATCGATGTCGTCATCGCCGACGAGCTGACTCGGATCTTGAACGAGTCGCACGCCGCGACGCGCGCTGAACGACGGCGCGAGAGCGCGAAGTTTCAACGTGAGCTGGACGACATCAACACCGACGAGAACCGCCTCGTGGATCTGCTGATGGCTCGCACGCTCGACGAGCCATCTTACAAAGCTCAGCTCCAACGCATCCGGGATCGGCGTGACGCGGCGACGCGAAAGCTGGCCAAAGCCAACGAGGACTTGGACGACGCCCAGCTCGACACCTTGCGGAGCACTTTAGAACTCGCGAAGTCAGCCAAAATTACGTGGGCTGCGCGATCGGTGGCCGATCAGCGGCGGTTTCTCGAGATTGTGGTTTCGAACGTGCGCCTCGATGGCCAAACTGTTCGATATGATTTGAGAAAACCCTTTCAGATCCTCTCAGAACTTCGAGAGGATCCTACTTGGCGCACCCGGGAAGATTCGAACTTCCGACCCTCGGATTCGTAGTCCGATGCTCTATCCAGCTGAGCTACGGGTGCGTAGGGGGCGAGTGCATAGCACGGCTTCCTAGGACCGATAGGGGAAAATGAACGGCCGTCAGGTGCGCGGCTGGCGGTGCATGTGGGCTGGCTCTGAAAAGATTGCGGAGCGAGGGGGTCACCATGACATCCAGGCCAGGTCCACGTCCTCGAGGTGCCGTGTTGCAACACTGGAAGCGGGCTTATCTAACTAGAATGACTACCTTTTCTAAGGCTGATCGGCGCCTGGCATAGAAGCTGCTTTATAGAGCTTTCGAAACGCCTCGAGGGGTGCAGCCTCGAGACGTTCCTTAGGTCGCTTTGCTTCTTCTTAGCCGGTCGACGGCTCTTCGAGATCAGTAGCTTCGCTTCCGCTTCCTTAGATTTTACTTACGCTTTTCGCTTCTTTGAGGCACGAGGCCCGACGAAGGTAACTTCGCTCGGGTCTTTGCTCATTTTGCGTCCAATTCCTTGAAATGCACGCGCATTTCTCGAGCTTCTTTTTAGAACGCGGACCTGGCCGGAAAGATTCCGGCGTGGCGCTGATTCAGCGGGCGCTGATTAGGCCGAACACGTGGTCTGCTGGCGCCTGGTCGTGGCAGCCGACGCATAGGGGAGGCGCCCCGCTCGCCAGTACGGCACCTTCGGGGTCGAGCTCGAAATAGCTCCAGACTCCGGCGTCTTTGCGCATCACGTAGCCGATGCCGGCGATGCCGTGAGGGAGTTGCGCGAGCACTGAGCCGTCGGGAAACACGCTGTCGGTGACGAGGCCGGCGTACTCGGACCGCGCTCGGTCGTTCGCGCGTACGTCGACCCGCTGCTCCGGTAGATGGCCGCGCGACGCGAAAGGGGCGCGGCTGACGATCGGCAAACGCAACACTTCGTCGTAGCCCGCCCACGGAGCCGGCGAACTGACGGAGCGGACAGCGGAGGAGGATGTCGGTTCGGGTGCGCTGGCCCAAGCGTCGGATGCCCCTGCCAATGGACCCTGTGCGGTCTCGGCGCACGCCAGGCTCGCGGCGAGCGGAGCGGCGAGGAGTAGGGCACAGGCTGCGCGCAACGGACGGGCATGGTAGCACGAGCCCGTGCGCTTCGAACGTCGCGATTGGGGAGCCGTGTTGCACGTGTTGCTGCTCGCTCTTACGACGAGCGCCGCCGCTTGCAGCCATGCCGGCCCCGTGCCCGCGCGCTCTCCATCCGCGCAGCTGGCGACGCACGCGCCTGCGCTGCCCCCGGCCCAGCGCACGCCGTCTGGCGACGCTCGCGCGAATGCCGAATTGGAGGCCGCTTCGGCTGCGGGCGCGGAATCGGCGCCGCGAACGCTCGAGCCGCGTCCGGCCGCACAGCGCGGCTGGCTCGGGGTCGAGCTAGCCATGCGCGGCGAGGGTGAGCCAGGCGTGCTCGTGCGCGACGTGGTGCGTGGTTCACCGGCGGCCAACTCTGGTTTGCGCTCGGGCGACGTGATTTTGAGCGTGGATGGCGACAATGTGACGTTGCCCGATGATGTCAGCCGGTTGGTTGCGGTGCGCGGCGCCGGTCAACGTTTGCGGCTCGGCTTCGTGCGCGGGAGCGAGACGCGTTTGTTGGCAATCGAGCTCGAACGCTTCCCGAGTAACGATGAGATCATGCGCCGGCAGTACGTGGGGATGCAGGCGCCGGAGTTCGACGCGCTCGAGACTGCGCAGGGCAGCGTGGAACCACGCTTGGCCGCGCTGCGAGGCAAAGTCGTGGTGTTGGAGTTTTGGGCTTCTTGGTGCGGCCCGTGCCATCTGCTGAGTCCGGTGCTGGAGGGTTGGCACGAACGCTTCACTCCACAGGGTGTAGTAGTGGCAGGGGTTGCGGCCGAAGCGATGTTGGTGGTCACGCGCTCGGCGTCACAGATGGGCATCGGCTATCCGCTGTTTGCGGATCCCAGCGGCGCGACCACCAAGGCCTACCGAGCGATGGCGCTGCCCACCGTGTTCGTGCTCGACAAGGGCGGCCGGGTGCGAGACGTGATGGTCGGCTACTCCTCCCCTGGGCTTGCACGGCTGGAAACCCTGGTAAAGCGGCTGATCGAAGAGTCTTGAGCCAAGCCTTCCGGCTGCTCCTATACTGGCTAGGATGGATGAACGAGACCTCGAGCGCGCGCAGGCTCGCGCGCTGGCGGGTGGCGCGCCGAAGTACCACGAGAAGAATGCGGAGCAGGGCAAGCTGTTTGCCCGTGAGCGTATTGCTCACTTGGTGGACCCCGACTCCTTTCGTGAAGACGCGCTGCTGGCGAATAGCGTCGCCGCGGATCTCCCCGCGGACGGTGTGATCACCGGTACGGCGCGTGTCGGCGACCGCGTCGTCGCGATCATGGCCAATGATTCCACGGTCAAGGCGGGCTCGTGGGGCAAACGCACGGTGGAAAAGATTTTGCGCATTCAGGAGACCGCGCAGCGCTTGCTCTGCCCGCTCTTGTATCTCGTCGACTCCGCAGGCGCGCGCATCACCGACCAAGTCGAAATGTTCCCCGGTCGCCGCGGAGCCGGGCGCATTTTTTACAATCAGGTCGGGCTGAGCGGTCTAGTTCCACAGGTTTGTTTGTTGTTTGGTCCTTCGGCGGCGGGCGGCGCCTACATTCCAGCGTTTTGCGACGTCGTGGTGATGGTCGACGGCAATGCCAGCATGTACTTGGGCTCACCGCGCATGGCCGAGATGGTGATCGGTGAGCAAGTCACGCTCGAGGAAATGGGCGGCGCCAAGATGCACACCTCGGTGTCCGGCTGCGGGGACGTACTGGTCGCGAGTGAGCTCGAAGCGATTGCGTTCGCGAAGTCGTATCTTTCGCTCTTGCCATCGAACCACGAGCAACGCCCGCCGCACGCCGAAGCACGCGCCCCCAAGGCAGGCCTCAAGCCTCTTCGCGAGATCATCGTTGCCGACGAGAACAAGCCCTTCGACATGCGGCTCGTGATCGAGCACATCGTCGATGAAGGCAGCTTGCTGGAAATCAAGGCACGCTTTGCCAAAGAGATGATCACCGCCTTTGCGCGGATCGACGGGCGCGTGGTCGGTATCGTCGCCAATCAGCCGAAGTATTTGGGCGGCGTGTTGTTCGTCGATAGTGCGGACAAGGCCGCGCGCTTCATCTGGTTGTGCGATGCGTTCAACGTTCCTTTGCTGTTTTTGGCGGACGTGCCGGGTTTCATGATCGGCACCAAAGTGGAACGCCAGGGCATCATCCGCGCGGGCGCCAAGATGATCGCCGCCGTCAGCGAAGCCACGGTTGCCAAAGTGAGCGTGATCGTGCGCAAGGCCTACGGCGCGGGCTTGTACGCCATGTGCGGACCCGCCTTCGAACCGGATGTCTGTTTGGCCCTGCCCAGTGCCTCGATCGCGGTGATGGGTCCACAAGCGGCGGTCAACGCCGTGTACTTCAACAAGATTCAAGAGCTGCCGGCAGGCCCCGAGCGCGACGCTTTCGTCGGCAAATTGCGGGACGAGTATCGGGCGGACGTCGATCTGGAGAAGCTCGCCAGCGAACTCGTGATCGATGGCATCGTGCCCTTCGCCGATCTGCGGAGCGAACTGGTGCAGCGCTTCGAACTGTATCGAGACAAGCAGCGCCCGCGCGCCAACAAGCGACACTTGGTGCCGCCAGTTTGAAACGACCGCCCATGAAGTCGATCAACCGGTGGCGTGGTCACGCTCTGGCCAGCGCGCTCGCCTTGGCTTGCAGCTTGGCCAGCGCCGAAGCGGCTGCACAGGTCGATCTAGGCAACTTCGGGCGCGCGCTCGCGCGACGAGCGAATCCGAGCGCCGCTGCGCTGCAACGGCTGCCCAAGTTGCTCGCGCGCGGTCGCGGGGGCGGCGTGCCTCTGGTCGTGCACGCTGCCGGCGGGGTGAGCGCGCCCGAACTGACTTCGCTGGGAGACTTTGCGGTCGGTGAGTTGCGCCCAGAGCGCTTGTTCGAGCTGGCTCAGGCTCATCCGGGTTGGAAGTTCGACTGGGCGCCGCCTCGTCACGTGCTGCTCGATCGCATCGAGGGCTGGGTGCACGCGGAGAGCGTGCGTGAGCAGACTCAGACTTCGGGTAAAGGCGTCGTCGTAGGCATCGTGGATACGGGCGTCGATCTCGGCCACGGGGATCTGCGTACTGCGGCGGACCAGACGCGCGTCGCCTGGTTGCTCGATGTCTCACGTAGTCCGCAGCACCTCCAGCCGGACTTGGAAGCCGCTTACGGCTGCAACGTCGCCCCAGGTTGCGCGGTCTACGCGGCTGCCGATCTCGAAGCGCTGAGGGGCAACAACATTGGCGGCGATGAACCGACGGACCCATTCGGGCACGGCACGCACGTCGCCTCCTTGGCCGCCGGCAACGGCCTCGCGAGTGGAACCCCGCGCTACGTCGGTGTCGCGCCAGAGGCGACCTACGTCGTCGCACGCGTCGCTGAAGACAACGGCGCCATTCAAGACGCAGACGTGCTCAAAGCCGTGAAATTCGTGTTCGATCGTGCCGAAGATCTGGGCATGCCTGCGGTGGTAAACTTGAGCTTGGGCAGTGACTTCGGCGCGCATGACGGCAGCTCCGCGCTCGAGCTCGGGCTGAGCAGCCTGGTGGGGCCGGCCTTTCCGGGCCGCGCGATCGTGGTCGCGGCGGGCAACAGCGCCGGGCTGTACGACGGCCTCGGTGGCGCTTACCCGGGGCCGTACGGCATTCACACCGAGGTGCACGTGCCGCGAGCGTCGGTTTCGCGCGTGCCGCTGTTGACCCCCGCGCGCAGCGGCAAGACCGTGAACGGTACGGCTTTCGTCTGGATCGCATTCCGCGAGGGTGATGAAGTCAGCGTCGGCGTAGAGAGCCGAGGAAGCACCCTGCTTCCTCCACTTGCCGTCGGTCAAGGCAGGGAGGCTGACCTGGGCAACTATCGAGTGGGAGTGCTCAATGGAACGGAGGGCACCGATGTTTCAGGCATCAGTCCGGGCAAGCAAAACGCCGTCGTGTACGTAGACGGCAGCTGGCCCGAAGACAGCGATTTCGCCGTTCACTTCGAGGGCCATGGCAGCGCACAGCTTTGGGTTCAAGGCATGGGCGATTTGGACCCTTCGCTCGCGCTCGGCGCCTTGTTTCCGCGCGGTGAGAAAGAGGGCACGATCAACGTGCCGGCGAGCGCTTCCGGCTTGATCGCCGTAGGAGCCACGCTCAATCGCACCACTTGGACGGACGTGGCCGGTAACCCGGTCGATATGAAGAGCCTGGGTTCGCTCGAGAATGCCCCGCTCGATACCATCGCGTACTTCAGTTCGGCGGGCCCGAATGCGCTCGGCGTCGTCAAGCCCGACATCGTGGCACCCGGCGTGAACTTGGCAGGCGCAATGGCACGCTCCGCCGATCCGCGTCACACGGACAACGAGCTGTTCGCGAGCCTCGGGCGCTGCCCGAGCCAGGATGAGTGCTTCGTCGTGGACGAAACGCACGCGATCACCAGCGGTACGTCGATGGCTGCGCCCATCGTATCCGGCGCGATCGCCTTGCTTTTCGAGCGCAGTCCGACGCTCACTCAGGATGCGGTGCGCGCCATCCTTCAAGCGGGTGCCCGGCCACTCGCCGGAATCGTCATCGATCCGCGTCAGATCGGTCCGGGTGCGCTCGACTTGGCGGGCGCGCTGAGCGTTGCGACCGCGGGTGAGTCACCGGCCTTGCGCATCCCGACACTGCACAGCTGGCTCACTGTGTCCGGCTCGTTCGCGCATCCCGATCCCAACTGGCTGCTGACCGCCTTCCTCGACTTGCGGGACGACCAGGACCAGATCGCGGACGGATTCGATCCACAGCGCCTGAAGCTGTTGGCTGAGCCCGCGTTGATTCACGAGGGACTGACGCGCGTTGCTCCGGGTTTTTATCGCTTCGTGTTCAGCGCCCCGGCCAACACGGGCGGCCAAGATTTGCGCGTCGCGGTCCAGTTCGACGAGCGCGTGATTGCCGCGAAATCCCTGCGCATCGCGGTCGATCGCTGGGTCGCGAGTGACGGGGTGTCAGCGCGTGGCGGGTGCAGTATTCGAGCGGGCACGGGCACGGGCACGGGCACGGGCACGGGGATAGGTCTGGTGCTTTTGCTGGGCCTTTGGGCGCGCTGTCACATGCGAGCGAAGTATGCCGTGCACGATTGCGCTTCGAAGGGGTCTTGATCGGGGTCGAAGGGGTGAGCGAGATCGACGCCCCCCATGTTGATGCCGATCGCCAAAACGGAGCGCACGCCGGTCAGGTTCACGACACGACCCTCGGACGAGCGGCCGCGCTCTTGAAAGGGCACGTCCACGCGTGCCATCTCGCGTCCCTGATCGTCGACGCTGATCAGGCGCCATTTGAAGCTGACGGGCGCTTCCCACTCACTCTCGAAGCCGAGTGAAACTCCGATCGGGACTTCATCCAGATCGACCCAGATCAGTTCGATCCCGGTGGGCTCGATTGGCCGCGAAGCGCGCACGCGACGCGGCAGCGACGAGAACTTGATGGTCCAGTCGTAGCGAGGCCGCGCGAATGCGCCCGCCCATTCCAAAAACGGGGGGTGCGTGCCGTCGTCCCGATCGCCAAGGAAAGCCCGCGAAACCGCATAGTCGCTGAGCAGCGTGGCCGTTTTCGCGGTGTCTTCGTCCAGGCTGTGGCGGAGCACGTCGAACACGTCCGGCTCATTGTTCCATTGGAACTCGCCGCCCTTGGTGCTGCTCGCCGCAGCCGAGAGCAATGAAGTCACGAGCCCTCCAGGCGCTTGCGACGAGCGCGCGTTCTCCAAATAATCGAACAACAACGTGGCCGCGGCGCTCGACTGCGCGGAGCGCGCCACCAGCGCTTGCTCGGGGTGGGCCTGCGCGTCGTCCACCGCTTGCACATCGAGTGAGCCGACGCGACCGATCTGCCACCACAGCTCGTTGGCAAAAGCGCGCTGAACGGCCGGCGCTTCCCCGGGATCCAAGCGCTTGGCGATCGCTTCTCCGACGCACAAGCTCGCGCTGCGCTCGAGCACGAGAGCGTCCTCGCTCGCGCCCGCGACGCAGAACGCCGACGCTCTGTCCAACGCTCCCAAAGCGAGCACGTCGCGTTCGGCGGTGAGCTCACGCCCGTCATCGGTCAGGTACCAGTCGAGCGCGTCGCTGCCGCCGTGTCCGTCGTCAGCGAGCGGCTCCGGCAAGCGCAAGACCGATACGATTCGTTCATAGGCGAGCTCGAGGGCTCCCAGGGCGCGCAAGGTTTGGGCCGCCGAGCCGCCTGTGCTGCGCTGCACACACACGGGCCGCGTTGCCGAGCAGGCCGCGCCGATGCTGTGCGGACGTTCACGCTGGGCAGCGAACGGGGCACCCTTGGGTAACAGTGGATCGATCTCGACGGGTGGGCGGATCGTATGTGGCCCGCCGCCGAACAAAAGCGGTGGATCTCGGCGAATTCGATTGTCGGCCTGCGTGCTTCGAGCAGCCAGCAGCGCGCCCAGTGCAATACCGTGGGCGAGGCCGATCTTGGTCATGCGGGGCATTGCCTAGGCGACTTTAACCCGGAATGCGCGAGCAAGCGGTCTTCGACAGCCGACGATTGCCGGAGCCGGCGCGCGGTTCGGAGATCCCCGGATTGGCAGGGGAATTGACAGAATTTACCCAAGCGACCCTATACTTCCGAAATGCCCCTGGCTCTGCGCCGGCGGTGAGCCACCCATGAGCCTCAACTTCGATCCGTCGTATGCTCTGGAGTTCGATTTCGGCCGCGGCCAGATCCGCATGGCCAACGCCGCGGAGCGGGTGGTCGTCCCGTGTGACGCACTGCTCGCGCTGTGTCAGGGCGCCAGCGAAGACGCCGTGCGCGATTTCGGTCGCAGGCTGGGTACGGAAGCGGGGCGGGTCATGAACGACCGCTTGGGCGAAGCTTGGCAGGCTTCGCTGGAAACGGTGCTCGAGCACCTGGGCGGGGAGTTGGCGCTGATGGGCCTCGGCTCGCTCGGTCTCGAGCGCTGGGGTCAGGCTTTGGTGCTCTCGTTTAGCCACTCACCGCTTGCTGGCGCTGCCGATCTCCTGCTCGGTTCGGTGCTGGAGGGCGCGATGCAGCGCAGCTTCGGTCGGGATACCGTGGCCATCAAGCTCATGCGTGACGATCAAAAGGTGCGCTTTCTGATGGCAGGTCACGCGGGCGCACGCAAGGCTGGCAGTTGGCTTGCGGAGGGCGTGCCCTGGGGTGATGTCCTGAGCCGCTTGGCCACGCGAGGTGCGTCGTGAACCAGGACGTCAACAAGCTTCAAGAGTTACTCGCGCGGGTCAAGCGCAACGCGGCCTTGCCGCGCACGCTCGTATCGGCCACGGCGCCCGAGCCCTCTGTGCCCGTGCACGAGGTTCCGGCAGCTGCATTTGCGCCGCCCGCGTATGTCCCGCCCCAGGCAGAATTTACGGCAGACGAGGTGTTCTTCGAATCGGAGCCGCCGCCTCCCCCGCAAGTCTTCTTGGCCGAGCCGCCCGTGCAAGCGAGCCCTTCGCTCGACGCATCGGTCGATGAGCTGTTGCTCGAGGATCCCTTCCCCTCGATTCCGCCCGGGCCCTCCTACAACGAAGTGTTGGAAGAAGACCCCATCCCGCTCGCATCGGTAGCGACACCGAGCTCGCTCGACCACGAGGATGATGTGTCGGGTGTGATGGCGATCTCCGAGTTTGCTGACGAGCAACCCGAAGAGCTACTCGAAGACGACATCGTCGAGATGACGCCGAGCGAGGTGGCTGAACTGCCGGCGGCGAACAATACGCTCGACGAGCTGAGCTTCGACGACGTTTTGGACGACAAGCGCGCGCCGGCTCCGAGCGAAGACGAGCCGCCCGTGTCCTCCTCGCGCAGCAAGGTCGCCGCCACGATGGACGAGGCCTTGGCTCGTGCAGCCGAGCAGATCCAGCTGGAAGAGGGGCGCGAGGTTCCGCTCAAGACTCCGCCGCCCGAGTCCGGGCCACAAGCAGCGGTGGCACTGCCCGCAGGAATGCACGCGCCGCTGGCGCCGGACATCGAAGAGCTGCTCGAGGCAGACATTCTACCGAGCGGCGGTGTGCGAGCCGCGGTGCCCACGGCCGAGCAACTGGGACAGACCATCGAACTGGAGGAGGCGCGCGGACCCTCGCTCGAGCTCGACCAGCCCGCTCCTTTCGCTGCCGAGGCTTTGCAAGAGGAACTGCCTAGCGAAGAGCTCGAGGTGACCCTGCCCGGGCGCGAATTCGGCGGTGGCTACCAAGACGATTTGATGCCGCCGCCCGAAGCGCGACAAGATTTGGACGCACATCGCCAGCGCCAGGGGGATGATTCCGTACCCCCCGCTCCCGAATCGTTCGGGCAGTACCCGTCTCCGCCCAACGAGGCGCCATCCACCGGGTTCGCGCCCGTGAGCGTGCCCTCCAGCGTAAGCACGGACTCCTACAGCGAGAGCGTCTCGACCGTGACCGTCGATGCGCCGTCCAACTCGGACTTCGCTCCCGAACTTTTGGCTCGCCCCGACATCGGCCCCAGCCCCGTCGCAAAATTCATCCGCGCCGAAGTGCCCCGACCGAAGACGTTCATGGAGCTGCTCGACACTTCGCTGGCGCTGGGCAGCGACTGATCCAGACTATTGGTTTGGGTTAGCGGGCGCGGCCCGCGCAGATCGTCATGAAGCTCGCAACTCGGCGACACGGACGCGACGGATCACTGCTCGTCGTCAGCCGCGACGGACGGCGCGTCGCTTCGGCGAGCCACATCGCGCCACACTTGCAAGCCGCGTTGGACGACTGGTCGCGCGTGGAATCCGAGTTGAAACGCCGCTTCGATGCACTCGAAAGCGGCCTCTTGCCCGGGCAGCCGATCGCGGACGTCGAGCTCAGTGCGCCTCTACCGCGCGCCTACGAATGGATCGACGGCTCGGCGTTCATCAATCACATCTTGCTCGTGCGCAAGGCGCGCGGCGTTCAACCCCCACAGACGCTGTATACGGAGCCCCTGGTTTACCAGGGCGCCTCCGGCTGCCTACTCGGTCCGACTGACGAATTCAGCATTGGAGATCCGGCCTACGGCTTGGATTTCGAGGCCGAGCTGTGCGTAGTACTCGGCGACACTCCGCGCGGCACGGACGCGGCAGACGCAGCCTCGCACGTGCGGCTTTTGATGCTCGCCAACGATTGGACCTTTCGCAATTTGGTCTCACCCGAGCTGGCCAAAGGCTTCGGCTTCTTCGTCTCCAAGCCAGCGACCGCATTTTCACCGTTTGTGGTGACGCCCGACGAGCTGGGCCCGGCGTACCGCGACGGGCGCGTGCATTTGAAGCTGCACACGCGGCTCAACGGTCGGCTGCTCGGTGACCCGGACGCGGGCGAGATGCACTTTTCGTTCTTCGATTTGATCGGGCATATCACGCAAACGCGAGCCCTAACGGCTGGCACGATTTTGGGAAGCGGTACGGTGTCGAACGCGGATGCAGCGCGTGGCGTGACCTGCCTCGCGGAGCTGCGCGCGCGCGAAATGATCGCCAGTGGCAACGCGAGCACGCCATTTCTGAGCGTGGGCGATCGAGTCGAGATTGCGATGTTCGACGACGCCGGTAGGAACGTGTTCGGTTCGATTGCCGCGCGCGTCACGGCCTGAGTAGACTCGCGTGCCATGAAGCTGTTTACGTACTGGCGGAGTTCATCGGCATACCGGGTTCGCATCGCCCTGGCCTTCAAGGGGCTCGCTTACGAGCCTCAGTTCGTGCATCTGGCCCGTGCTGGGGGCGAGCAGCACGACACGGATTTTCGGGCCAAGAACCCGCTCGGCCAAATTCCGGTTCTAGATATTTCGGCAGAATCGGGCGAAAAACCGGTGTTTCTCAGCCAATCGCTGGCCATCATCGAGTACTTGGAGGAGCGCTTCCCCTCGCCGCCGCTGTTGCCCAAAGACTCCCTGGCGCGCGCGCGTGTCCGTGAATTAGCCGAGTTGATGAACTCCGGCATCCAGCCGTTCCAGAACCTGACCACTACGAACTTTCTGAGCGAGCTCGCGCCTGACGTCGACAAGCAACGCTGGTTCGACAAATTCATCGGTGGCGGGTTGAAGGTCTTGGAAAGTCGCGCGCAGGGCACTGCCGGGCGCTTCTTGGTCGCAGACGCCGTCTCCATCGCCGATGTCTTGCTGGTGCCACAGCTTTACGCGGCGCGTCGTCTGGGCCTGACGCTCGATGCTTGTCCCACGTTGCTGCGAGTCGAAGCGGAGTGCTCCAAGCTCGACGGGTTTGCCTCAGCGCACCCAGACCGACAAGCTGACCGCGAGTAGGCTGGCGCGGCTCGCAAATCGGCGTACTTTGAGATCATGGCAGAGCTCGAACCGCTCGGGATCCTCGGCCTGGAAGGTGTGCACTATTACGTGCGTGACCTGTCGCGCAGCACCCGCTTCTACGTCGACCGCATGGACTTCGCGGAGATCGCCGAGAGTGGAGAATCGCTCAGTGAAGGGGGACGGCAACGCTCGCGCGCGTTCCGCGCCGGCGACTATGTCGTAGTCTGTTCGACGCCCGTGGGCGAGGGCGGCCGCGCAGATCGTTTTTTGCGGAAGCACCCAGACGGCGTTGGCACGCTCGCTTTTCGGGTATCTGACGCCCAGCGCGCGTTCACGCTCCTCGACGGTCGCGGTGCGACCCCCATCAGCGACGTCGAGACCCATCGCGACGAGGGCGGCACACTCAAAACATTTTCGATCACCACGCCCTTCGGCGACACTACTTTTCGCTTCGTGGAACGCCGCGGCTATCGAGGTTTTTTTCCAGGCTTCAGCGAGGTCCCGCGGGCGCGAGCGGGCCAAAATCTGTGCACGATTAGCGGCGTGGATCACATCACTTCCAACTTTCAAACCATGTCGCCCGCGCTGCTCTGGATGGAGCACGTGCTCGGCTTCGAGCGCTATTGGGACGTCGAGTTTCACACCCGTGACGTTGGCCGCGTGAAAATGCGCGATGGTTCCGGGTTGCGCTCGGTCGTGATGTGGGACCGTCAATCGGGTTTGAAGTTCGCCAACAACGAACCGTATCGCCCCAATTTCAAGGGTTCCCAGATCAACCTGTTCAACGAAGACCACCGTGGCGACGGCGTGCAACACATTGCGCTCGCCGTGCGTGACGTGATCGGCGCGGTCCGGGTGCTGCGCGCGCGCGGTGTGGAATTCATGCGCACGCCGCCCAGCTACTACGAAGCGTTGCCCGAACGATTGCGCGCGCTCTCGATCGACTCCATCGACGAAGACATCGACACCTTGCGCGAGCTGGAGCTACTGGTCGACGGACACGGCTTGAAGTCGTACTTGCTGCAAATCTTCCTCAAGGATTCGGCGGGAATGTACGGTACCCGTGACGCCGGCCCGTTCTTCTACGAGCTGATTCAGAGAAAGGGCGATAGCGGCTTCGGCGCTGGGAATTTTCGTGCCTTGTTCGAAAGCATCGAACGCGAGCAGAACGGCGCGCTTGGCGATTCTCGAACCGGTGAACAAGGGCGGACGTAGTGCTGGAGCGCCGGAGCTTCGGCGAACTGCCGGCAAAACCGCATACAGCGCTGTACGGCGACGGCGCACTTCGTTACGAAGAATGCATCACGCGCGCTGGCTTCGATGGCCCGTACAGCATCGTGTACCACGAGCGACGGCCGCACGAAGCCGAGCCCAGCGACGTGCGGCACGGTTGGACGCTGCCCGTTGCACCGGCGCAGCGAGCGTTGAAGCGTCACCACTTTCGCAGCTTCGCGCAGCTTCAGCCAGGCGGTCCGGCTTTGAATGCTCGCATCCCGCTGCTCGAAAACGAAGACCTGGTCATTTCGGTGCTCGCGCCGAGCGCCGAGGATCCCGCCTACTTCGCCGATGCGGACGGCGACCAGCTGCTTTTCATTCGCGAGGGCGGCGGACTGCTCAGGAGCCAATTTGGCGATTTGCGCTTTCGAGCCAATGACTACCTGTGTTTGCCGCGTGGGCTCCTGCACCGCTTCTTGCCGGATCCGAACCTTGCGCAACAGTGGCTAGTGATCGAGAGCGTCGGAGCGCTGACCATTCCGCGTCAGTATCGCAACGAGGTTGGACAGCTGCGGATGGACGCCCCTTACTCGCATCGGGATTTTCGCGCGCCGCATTTCAGCGGCCCTTGTGATGAAGGCATTCGTGAGCTGGTCGTGAAGCGCGGCGGCGCGTTCTTCGGTTTCCAGTACGCGCACTCGCCGCTGGACGTGGTCGGCTGGGATGGCAGCTACTACCCGGTGGCATTTTCGATCTTGGACTTCCAAGCCAAAGTGGCGCAGGTGCATCTGCCGCCGACCGTGCATGCGACCTTCGCGTTGCCCGGCGCGCTGGTGTGTAGCTTCGTGCCGCGACCCCTGGATTTTCACCCACAAGCGGTCGCTTGCCCCTATCCACACTCGTCGGTCGACATCGACGAGGTGATCTATTACGTGCGCGGCAACTTCACTTCCCGCAAGGGCACCAGCCCGGGAAGCATTTCACTGCATCCCGCGGGTATTCCGCACGGTCCACATCCCGGCGCGTACGAAGGGAGCCTGGGCGGCGGGCGTACCGATGAGCTCGCCGTGATGCTCGATTGCGCGCGACCGTTGCGAGTGACGAGCGCCGCCTTGGCCCTCGACGACCCGAACTATCATCACAGCTTCGTCGACCCGGGCGGCAGCCACTCGATGGGCTGATCCCGCAACCAAGTGCGCTGACGACGCGCGAACACTCGAGTCGCGCGATAGATCGACAGCTCCAGCTCGGCTTGGTCGATGGCCGCGCCGCTTTGCAGGGCAAGCGCGACCTGCTTGTAGCCCACCGAGGCGAATGGCCGAGTCTCGAGATAGCCGCGCGTTGCGAGTTCGCGCGCCTCGTCCACCCAACCGGCAGCGAGCATCGCTTTGCAGCGCGCCTCGATGCGCAGATCCAGCTCCTCCTTTTCGCGTCGGACTCCGAGCAAGCGGGCGGGGTGGCGCGCCGTTTTGAAGCCGTGCTGCGCTTGCCAGTCGCTCATGCGTACGCCGGTGAGTTCGTACACCTCGAGAGCTCGGCTGACCCGCACGAAGTCGTTGGGCGCAAGGCGCTGGGCAGCCGCAGCATCAACGCGGGCGAGGTCTTCATGCAAGCCCGCACGACCGACTTCGCTGACCCGCGCTTGGTGCCGCGCCCGCAGCTCGGGATCCGCCGGCGGCGCTGGGACGAGCCCATGAATCAGCGCGCGCACCCATAAGAAGGTGCCGCCGCATACGATGGGTCGCTTTCCGCGCGCGCGGATGTCGGCGATCGCCAGCTCCGCTAGCTCGGCAAAGCGGGCCGCGTCCATCGGCTCCGCGGGTTCAATCACGTCGATCAGGTGGTGCCGGGCCCGAGCGCGCTCTTCGCCGCTCGGCTTGCCAGTGCCGAGTTCGAAGTGGCGATACACTTGCACGCTGTCCGCGCTCACGATCTCGCCGTCGTATTTTTCACACAGCTCGACCGCGAGCGATGTCTTGCCCGACGCCGTTGGCCCGACCACGACCCACAGGCGGTCGTCCGAGTGCGGATTGAAGTCCATGCGGTGTTAACGCCGTCCGACTTTGCGCTCGAGCTCGGCCCAGCTCAAAAACGTGACCACGGGTCGCCCGTGCGGGCAGTGTCCGGCAAAATCTGCTTCATCGAGCGCCTCGAGCAGCGCTTTGACTTCGCCCGGGGCGAGCGGATCGCCGGCCCGGATCGACCCGTGACAAGCCATGGTCGCGAGCGCCAAGTCCACCGCGTCGGAAAAACCGCGTCCGCCTTTGCGCGACACCTCGGCCAAGAGATCGCGCAGCAGGCGCTCGGCGCTGGCGCGCTGCAACAGCTTGGGCACGGCGTGAATGCTGATGCTCTCGGGCCCGCGCACCCGCACGTCCAGCCCGACCTCGGCCATCTCTTGGGCGCGTTGTTCGACCAACTCGGCTTCCGCAGGCAACACCTCGAGGGTGACGGGGAACAGCAGCGACTGCGATGGCACCGCGCGACCCTGATATTGCTTGCGCAAGCGGGTGAAGGTCACGCGTTCGGCGGCGGCGTGCTGGTCGAGCAGGTAAATGCCTTCGCGGCTCTCGCACAAAAGGTAGGTTTGACGCAGCTGGGCCACGAACGTGAGGCTCGACCAAACGATCTCGGG
>Ga0164308_10000169_pt1 | contig 34971 bp, 28 predicted proteins | sample Whisoiple_246_MG_FD_109983 | JGI IMG/M metagenome (GOLD analysis project Ga0164308, IMG submission 109983) | Soil microbial communities amended with fresh organic matter from upstate New York, USA - Whitman soil sample_246_MG | ecosystem: Environmental > Terrestrial > Soil > Unclassified >... | reverse complement strand
GGATCTGCGCAACATGACGGCAAAGGCGTATGCCAAAATCCGAGCCGTGGACGCCACGCGCATCGTCGTGATCGGTGGCAATCAGTGGTTCGGAGCCGCGGAGGTGCCCGCGGTGTGGACTGACTTGAGCGGCGTCGGCAATGGTGACGACCCATACGTGATGGCCACTTTCCACCACTACAATCCGTGGGCTTTCTGCGGAGACAACCAAGGCACGTACGATGACGCTTGGACCGACGCAGATATCTCCGGTCCGATGGCGACGATGAGCGCTTGGGCGAGCTCAGTCGGCAAGGGCATGCCCGTGTTCATCGGTGAATGGGGCGTGGGCTGGGGCAGCCGCTATGACCAGTTTTCGTGCAACAACATTCGGCAGTGGTACCAAAAACTTCCGGCTGATTTCGCGGCCGCGCGCAGCATGCCGACCGCCGTGTGGGACGACGGAGGCTGGTTCAAAATCTTCGATCACACCAGCAACGCATTCGCCAACAACTTGGTCGACTGCATTTCCGGCAGCTGCGCTTGGGACGGCACCGAGCGCTTCAACGCCGGCTGTCAGTGAGGGCGTTCAGCGCGACGCGCGAACGTCGTCCGCGTTGTTCGGCTTGCCATCAGGCCCAGCCGAGCTCACCGAGATCTCGCTGCCTTCGCAGCTGATCCGAAAGCGATTGCCCCAAGCGTCGTCGTCGCGCGCATTGCGGCTCAGCAACTCTTCGTGTTTCAAACTGCTCAACGTGGGGCAGCCGTCCGCGTGCTGCGCGCGGAACGCTTTGGCAGCGGTCTGAATCTGCGCTGCATCCGCGCGCGACGACGTTTCAGCGCTGCTCGTGGCACCCAAGCTCCCCAGCCACCACACGCAGGAAGCGCCCGCGCCCACGGTCAGTACGGCCACCGCAGCTGCAAAAGGGGTAACGCCTCGGGAACGCGATCGCGAATGAGCTCCGGTCATGACTAGGCAACTCACGAATTAGCAAGCGATGTGCCAGCTCGTGATACGCGCAATTCCGCTGAAAATGCCCAATCCACGCGCAGATCGCCGCGCGCTTTCGCGGTCAATTTGACGCGCAACAAGGGGGCCTACATCGGCGGGCTGTCAAATTGACAAAGCGTCGTTCGCGGCTTGCCGCCGCCGAAAACGATGATCCGAAAACGTGCTTCGCGGCCGCGGCGCGTTCAGCAGGCGCGGTGACTGCCCGCCGGGAAGATCTTGCCTGGATTCAGCAAATTCTGAGGGTCGAACACGCGCTTCAAATCGCGCTGCAGGGTGATCAACTCCGGCGCTTGCTCCAGCGGCAAATACGGTGCTTTGAGCACGCCAATGCCATGCTCGCCGCTGAGCGTGCCACGCAGTTCGATGACATCGCGAAAGAGCTGTTCGATCGAGCGCTCCACGGCGGGCAGCTCGTCATCCTCGTTCCACAGGTAATTGCAGTGCAAATTGCCGTCGCCCGCGTGCCCGTAGGTGAGCGAGCGGATGCCCGTCTGCTCGCTCGTGCGCGCCACGCGATCCAAGAGCTCACCGATGAGCATGCGCGGCACGACCACGTCTTCACTCAGCTTCTTCTTCGTCAACTTGCGCACCGCACGGCTCATTTCGCGGCGCGCGGCCCACAGCTTTTCGCGCTGTGCCGCATCCTGAGCGACCAGCACCTCGAGTGCCTGGGCCGTGTCACAAGCATCGGAGATACGCTCTGCCTGCCGTTCACAAGCGGCTTCGTCGCCGTCGACCTCCATGATCAACATCGCGCCAGCGCGCGCGTCGATGGCGTTGCCCGCGCTGCGCATTGCCTCCAACGTGGTCGCGTCGAGCAACTCGATACAGCGCGGCATCAGCCCGCGCTGAATGATTTCTTCCACGGCCGAGCTTGCCTGCTTCACGTTCGAAAACAGCGTCATCAACGTCATCACGCTCTCGGGCTTCGGAATCAACTGCAGCGTGATATCGCCGAAGACCGCGAGCGTGCCCTCGCTGCCCACGAGCAAGCTGGTCACGTCGTAGCCCGTCACGCCCTTCATCGTGCGACGGCCCGCGCGAATCCTCTGCCCGCCGATCAAGAACGCATCCAAGCCGAGCACGTAATCGCGCGTCACGCCGTACTTGAACGCGCGCGGTCCGCCCGCGTTTTCCGCCACGTTCCCACCGAGCGCGCACGAAGCCTGCGAATTCGGATCCGGCGGATAGAACCACCCCTCTGCTTCGACCGCCGCTTGCAAGTCCTGCAAGATGACCCCAGGCTGCACCACCGCGAGCCCCTCGCGCCGATCGAGCTCGACGATCGAGTTCATGCCCAGCGTCGATAGTACGATGCCGCCCGCAATCGGCACCGAACCACCCGTGCGCCCCGTCCCTCCCGACCGCGGCGTGATTGGCACCTCGGCTTCGCGCGCCACGCGCAGCGCCGCCAAAATATCGTCCACGTTCTCGGCGAGCACCACCGCGTCGGGCACGACCCCGACCGCCTCGGATTCGTCACGCACGAACCGCTCACAAGCGTCGTGTTCGGTCAGCACCTTCGAAGGCCCGAGCGCACGATCGAGCAGCGAACGCGCCTTATCACGGGCGGCAACAGACGGGCGCGGAACATCCGGACGGCTCAGCAACATCCCCCCGAGCGTAGCGCCTCCGGGCCCCTGAGCCTCCCGCGATCCCCAAACGCCCCAAAACTCCCCGGAAAACCCCGCAGAAAATCACGAAATTCACGCCCCCACCGATCCCGCTTGACCCTAAACCGCTTGCGGCTACGTTCTCGCCCTCCCTGGCTTCCGAATCTTCTGGAGAGATGACCGAGTGGCCGAAGGTACCCGCTTGCTAAGCGGGCGTAGGTCAAAAGCCTACCGAGGGTTCGAATCCCTCTCTCTCCGCAAACAAAATCTCTGCCCGCCGAGCCCCTCGAAATCCAAGTGAAGCTCGGCGGAGGGATTCGAATCCCAGGTACCGAGCGACTCAACTCGCCGCCAATCAAGCTGCACTGACGGAGGGTTCGCGCCGAGCCGCCACGCGACTCAAATGCACGAAGCCGCATCGGCCTCGGTGCACCGCGCGTGAACCCGAGGTTTCGAGAAGCGCAGCCGGCGCAGCCGGCGAGCACCGCAGAGAATCCCTCTCTCTCCGCAGCTGCCCCCTCGCTGTTCGACGAAGTGAGGCGTAGGCACCCGTCGGTGCTCGCCGGCTGCGCCGGCTGCGCGCCGCCGACCTCCCCCAAAGCCGTGCTCGCCCTTCGGGCTTGCGCGCGGCTGGGGGAGGTAGTCGTTGAGCGGCGTCACCATCGTGAGCGCTGCTCGCTTTGGCACGTCAGAGCGCCGCGCGCACGAGCGCGACGGCAGCGGCGAGATCGCCGAGCCCGAGCTGTGCGCTGACGCGGACGACGCGAAAGCCGGCGCGCTGGAGCTTGCGGTCGCGGCGCGCATCAGGGAGCTGCTTGCGCTCGTGAATGGCGTCATCGACCTCGACGATGAGCTTGATGCTTGGCGCTAAGAAATCAGCGATGAAGAGCCCGGCGACGGGACCCCCGGGCGCAGGCTGCGTGCCGGGCCCCCGCCGTGTTGCGCGTGCTTCGACTGGCGCGGCGCGGAGCGTGCGCCTCTCGCGAAGCCCGGCACGCTGACGGCGATGGAGGCGAGCGTTTAGCGCATTCAATCGATTGGCCGCTGCGTCGACCCGCCTCGCGCTCGGAAGATTATACTTTGTGCACGAAGTAAAATTCGTTGCGAGCGACGGCCTCCCTCCATTCCGCGCGCAGGCCGGAGGCCGAGCACGGAATTTGGGGGAGGCAGGAAGCGCGGAGCTCGCGCAGCGAGCGAGCACTGGACGGTGGGGGCACCTCGGCGCGCTTGCTAAGCGGGCGTAGGTTCCGGCGTCGCGACGCGCGTCGCGCGGCGGTGCAGCCGCGAGCACAGCCCAAGGGGAAGGTCGGCTGCGCCGAACGAGGACGAAGGCGGGCGCGTGCCGAAGAGCGGTGAGAGCACCACGGGTGCCAACGCCTCGCACCCACTGCTGTGGGCGACACGGCTTCATGGAGAAAATCTCCATGAACTCTGCGCAAGGTCTCCATGAGTTCTGCACGGGCGCTGTGTACGTTGGACGCATGATTGCTTCTTCGGAGACGAGTTCGGTCGGGCTTTTTACGCTCCTCAATGGTTTGCGCGACCCGGCCAGTGTCGTGCCTTTCTTGGAGACCAGTGGATTTCGTCGGGCGTTGCTGGAAAGCTTGACGCTCGCGTTGCTCGGGTCGGTGCTGTTCGGGGCGTGGACGGGGCTGTACGCTTGCACATTTGCGCAATTCTTGGCTTCGGCGTTGAAGGCACCGCTGCTGCTGCTGGGCACGACTGCGGTGTGTTTTCCCACGTTCTTCGTCGTTCAGTATGTGCTCGCGCCGCGTGCGTTGTCGCTGCGGGCAGCAAGTTTGCTGCAGGCCAGCACGGTCGCCGTCATCAGTGTGACCTGGGCGGTGGTCGCGCTGCCCTGTTCGTTGTTCTTGGCTAGCTCGGAGAGCTACGTGACAGCCAAGCTGCTGGTCACTTTCGTAGCCGGGTTTGGCGGGCTGCTGGGAATGCTCTGGTTCGCGCGCGGTTTCCGTAACGCGACTTCGAGTGAGCTGCGCTCGAGCCGCTTCATGCTGCTTTTGCCCTACTGCGTGCTGTATGGCTTGGTCGGGATGCAGCTCGCGTGGAGTCTGCGACCGTTCATCGGTTCGCCTAGCATGGCGTTTGCTCTGTTTCGACCCATGGGCGGCAATCTGTTGGACAATTTGTTGAGTGCGCGATGAAGGCGCTCTGGGTGTGCGTGCTCGCGCTCAGCGGCGGCTGCAGCCGCGCTGGTTTATCCACCAAGTTGCACGCAGACGCGGAGCTGGCGGCCCGTGAAGGCAGGCTGCCCGACGCGGTAGCTACGCTGGAGCGCGCGTTGAGCTTCGATCCCCTGGACGAGGTCGCGTTGGAGCGCCTAGTCGTGCTCCAGCTTCGGATGGATAACCCGGTGCAAGCTTTGGCGCTGGCGACGTCCGGAACGGGTATGCAAGTGCGCTCTCTGTCGCTGCGCAACGCCCGCGTGGTCGCGGCTTTGCGCGCGCACGGCGTCCAGCAAGGGCTGGGCGAGGCGAAGTCGCTCCGTGCGGTCGGCGGCTTGAGTCAAGAGAGCGAGCAAGAGTTGCTCGATACACTGGCTGCCGACAGCTTGCGCGAGTCGCCCGAGTTGCCAGCTTCAGAGCATCTGCCGGAGCCGTGGCTCGAGGCCACCAGTGAGCGATTGCTGAAACGCGGCGACGTGGAGCACGCCGCTCGATTTTTGCTCGCGCGCCCTGAGCGAGAGCGGACATCCGTCGTCGGCGCGTCGCTCGAGCGGTTGCTGTTGGAGCGCGCGTACCGCGAGGATTTTGCCCTCACACAGGAGACGCTCGAGCAGCTGACGCGGGCACCGAAGAGCGCGCTCGAATACTTGGGCCGCCTAGAATATTGGCGCCGGCGCGGGGACGATGCTGAAGCCGCGCGACTCGAACCCAGCGCGGAGCTGCTTTCCCCACCGTACACCGCTGCCTGGCAGCTCGGACTCGCGCGCTTGGCAGCCGCGCGCGACGATTGGTACGGCGTGCTGGAGCGTACTCGCGACCGGGCAGACGCGGACGCTCGCACTGAAGCGCGCCGTCACGCACTGCGCTGCGTCGCGCAGCTCAAACTCGGCGACCGCCGCGCGGCACGCATTCAGCTCGATGAGTGGCTTGCGAATCCGGCGGCAGCACAGGACTGGAGCCTCGCTTTGCGGCTTCCCGAGCTACACGATGCGCTGGACGACCTGGTTGAGCTGCGTCGCGTCGCGGACAGATCGCAGGCGATGCGCTCCCCAACGCGTTGACGTATCCGAAGCGCGCGACACTACCCCGCAGCCGGCCCTCCCGACGGACGCTTCGGGAGCTTCTGCACCAACTGCTGAAAGTCCGAAGGCGGATTATGAAAAGAAACCGCCACTCGGTACGTCCAAACAATGCCTTCCTCACGCGGGACGCGCTCGCAGCGGACGACGGAAGCCGTCAGTCGACGAGCCTCTGCTTCACCCGGCACGTATAAGCTCAGCGCGAGCTCGCTGCCTGGTTCTGGGTGGAGGTGAGTCAGCAATAGCAGCCCGCCACCACTCGCGTCGTGTGAAACTCCGCAGCCAGTTTGCTGACCTGCGAGCTCGATCTCTGTCACGATGTTTACAGGTTCGCGTGGGAGGAGCCGCTTGTCTTTGGCTTCGGGCATTCCTATAAGTGTAACCCGGCTCGGCGGCGCTTCACAGCCACCTCGTGAGAACGCAGGGAAAAAAGCCTCATATTTGGCTCGGCGCGTGACGCTTTGGCGTCGCCAACGCGCGCGCTCGAACCAAAAATGAGGCCGAATTCCTCGTTGGGCGTTTGCAGCAATGGGCTCGGAGCAGGCGGTAGCGGGGGGAGCCAATGATCAAAACCCAATGTCGACGTCTTCGCGCGGTGCCGCGTTGCCGGTGAACCTGAAGGCGATTCTAACGTGCTCCGTGGCGCGCGCATGCGCCAAGCGCCAAGCACTTACCTGGCTGACGACGCACGCTGACAAGGCTGAGTCGCTGCCCGACACTTCAAGGACGTGAACCGCGCCGGTGGGGACGACCTCGATAGTCACGGTCACTCTCGAGGGTGATGTTGCCGACGGGGCCCGGCGATAAACCGCGTCACATCGGCGCACGACTTCCGGCTGCAATACACGGACTTGGTCGATGCGCGAGGCGTCTGGGTGCGATGTCCCATTCGCACCCACTGGCCCGCTTTGCCCTGGCTTGATCGGAGGTGCCCGCACCTCGTCGCGTTTGATCGTCGACGTCGATTCAGGGGGCTCGGGACTCGCCACCGTATCTGGAGTGAGGCCCGTCGTCGGCGCGAGGCTCGTCGCTTGCGGCGGCGCCGGGGGGCTCTCGGCAAGCACCGGCGGCGCCGTTGCCAACCCGGGATGCGCCCCTGTCGCGGTCATCTGCAACACCGCGGTTCCAATCGCAGCAATGAGCCCGAGCCCGCCGATCGTAGACGCCGCGATCGCCAATGCACGCGCCGCGAACCCCGTGGTCCGAGTGCTCGCTGCGTGGCCGGGCGCGAGCTGGTAAAAATGCAGATCGGCGAGTTCGGGCGGCGGCAACGCGGGGTTGTCGCTGCGAGGCATGGGCACTTCCCAATACGTGGGACGCACGAAGTTTTTGCGCTTCAGCGATAGAGCGTATTGCCATTCGCGTTGCACGAACTCGCTGTGCATCGATTGCGACGACCAGAACAGCTGGAATACGTCGGCGCGCTCGATCAGCGCTTGCAACGCTTCGTTCCAGCGTTCACCGGCGCGCAGACTGACGGCGTCCATCAAGTAGTCGTGACCGAGGGTGCGCGCGCCGTCCTGAATGCGCGCCACCATTTCTGCGTCCGCGTGCGAGTAAGAAGCGAAGATGTTGCCGTAGCGGGAGACCGCTTTGCCGTCACGAGCCAGGGCAGAATCTGCGTTCTTTGCGCGGGCTCGCTTCGAGTCGACCGTGATGGACAACTGCAGGTCCGCGACCAGCAGCACGCCGCAATAAACGGATAGATCGCCGCGCACCGTCTTCCCTTCGGTCGCCGCGCTCGCGCGCATGCGAAAGCGCGCTTGGTGAACGCTTTCGGTCCACTGAATGCCGAGTTTTGGCGGATTGAACTCGATGCCTGGCACCAAAGGCACGAACGTGATTTCTCCATCCGCCGGAATCGCGTGGCGCGTGTCCTCCACGAGTCGCTGAAAGCTCGACAAGTCGCCCTTGAGTGCGTCGGCCGCCTCACGTTCGACTTGTTCGAGCGGCTCTGGCTCATCCGCTGCGGCGTCCGCGCGCTTTTCTGCGAGGTGAGCGAAAGCCAGCAAGGTGACCCAGCGCCCAGAGGCGATGACCCGCGGGCGATACACGGAGAACTGCACGTTTTCATCGGGTGCGCGCGGCGCAGAGGGCGCAGCGGACGCACGTGGCGCAGCGGACGCACGGGGCGCAGCCGCTGGGACTACGCCGGAGCGACTGCGAGCGCTCTGGTGCGAATCGCACAATTCGAAGAGCGCGTTTACATATTGATTCGTCACCGTCAGCGCGGACGCTCCGCGTGCGAGCCCTTCGAAGTGGTGGCTGGCATCGACATCCGCGCGCAGTTCGCGCGCAAGATTCATCCAGAAGGCCCCGAACAACACTGCCGCCGCTTCGTGCCGCTCCGGAGCGAACAACACTTGCAGCGAGGAGTAGCCGCTTTGGGCGAGAGCGCGCGCGACTCGCGCCGCGAGCGCGGCAACGACTTGGTGCGTGTCACGCCGTTCATCGAAGGGCTCGGGACGCAGCGCCTTTGCGACGCTCGGCAGCGCTTGCCGAAGTTCCGTCACGACCAAGCCGAGCTCAGCTGCGGCTTTCGACTCGAGTGCCGAACCCGCTTGGTTCCGCAGGCCTGGAAATTCTCCCTCGGCGAGCCAAACGTAGCGCGACGCGAGCGACCTGAATTCCGCGCTCGACTCGATGGGGCACATTCCGGCGGCATCCCCCGCGAGCACCGCGCCCAGTAACTCCCACGCGAACGTCGCCGACGACTCCACCCACATCGCGAAGGGCGTTTCTGGCACCTCGCGCGCGCCGCTCGAATCGCGCGCTCGTAGCGCAAGCAGCGCCGCCCCGACCATCACTTGTGCCAGGCCGGCATCCCGCGAGTCATCAACCGACGCAGTGACGGTCAAAATAGCCCTCAGCCGAAGATCATGACATCGCCGGACTTTGGGCGCCAATGGTCAATCCTTCGACGCCCTGCCCCTCCGTGATCCCCGTTGAGAGGCGCGTGAATCGCGCTCGAGGTGCAGCAACGCCCGGGTTCCTGCGCGCGCTACTTTTGTTGGTTGGCAAGCGGGCGCGACACGGCGCGTGACGGCGCATAGCTCATGGCGCGGCTCCTGGTCCTTCCCTTCGTCGTCGGATCGTGTCGGGAAAACGCCCTGTCTGGCACGAGCCAATCGCCGCCGCACATGTCCGCATCAGCTTGAGCTCAGTGCCTGTCGACCTGCGCCGACGGAGGTCGGAGATGAGCCGGGTCGCGCCGCGCCGGCGTTTTCCTGAAAGCGCAATCGAATTCGCCCGATACGGCACGGGAAAAAACGTCATTGTGCCTTCAAAACCCGCTTGGCGCGGATGAGGCTGGGTTAGGTTCCGCTCGGGCGTCAGCCAAATGCAACGCGAAACCGAACTCAGATCAACGCAAGACTTTCGCTCGTCGTGGGCGATTCTCGAACGCAAGAGGACTGCGCGTCGCGGTGTGCTCGCGTTGGCTCTCATCGTCCTCGCCAGCCTCGCCTTGCGCTTACAGATCTCGAGCCAGTGCGCGCTCTGGCTCGACGAAGCGTCGACTTTTCTGGATGTAGGACGTCATTGGCCCGCCGTGCTCGCGGGGCCGTCGCGCGAACATCCGCCGTTGATGTACGTGGTCGTCAAGCTGGTGACCGGAGTTCTCGGTACCAGTGAGACGGCGCTACGCGCTGTTTCGCTGTTCTTCGGTTGTATCTTGCTGATCGCGATGTACGAGTTGTGTCGCGAACTTCGGCTCAACGTCGCGCGCAGCTTGGTCGTCGTGGCGACGCTCGCGCTTTGCCCCTTCTTCATTCGGCACACCACGGAAGCGCGCCAGTACGCGATGCTCGCTGCCTTCATCACGCTCGCAACGACGCGCGTGGTGCGCGGCCCTGGGCGCTTTCTCGATGTCTTTGTTTTTGCCGTCGCTGCGCTCGCGGCAGCCTACACGCAATACTTCGGGCTGGCGTACGCGTTGGCGTTGCTGGGCACGATGCTCCTCGGCATCCCGCGGGCGTGGAGACGCGTCGGGTGGCTCGGATGGGTGCTGCGCATCGGCGTGCTGGTCGGTCTACTGAAACTGCTCGGCGACGTGGCCGTTCGTGCCGCGGCACTCGGACGTTTCTACGATACGAGTCGCACCGTGACCGATGCCGGGATCTCGATAAACACCGACCTTTTGCGCGCGATCACCGACGAATTTTCGTTCTTCGTTGTGTATGACAGCAAGTGGTTCGTGGTCGAGCCTCTACTCGTTCTGCTCGGCCTGACCTTGCTCACTTGGCGTTTGCGCGGCCCGGCTCGCTTGCTGCCCTTCGGCATCGGCGTTGCACCGTGCATCGCGGTGCTGTTCATCTCAGCGGGCCACTTCATTGCTGCCCGCTACCTCGTGCCGTCGGCAATCTTCTATCACTTGGCGGCTTGCCTCGCGCTCTTCGAGGCGTGCGCGCTCGCGCAACGGGCGCTCACGCGCAGCGCACGAGCGAAAGTGTTTGCGCGGGCCGCCGCCGCGCTCGTGCTTGCGACGCTGTTCAGCCTCCGCTTTGCAGAGTTCCCGGTGGGCTACGCGATTGGCCTAGCGGATTACCGTGGGCTTCAGCGCTACCTCGTCGACCACGCCAAAGATACCAGACTGGTCGCCTTCTACGGCTATTTCGGCCAGATCCTGATGGGCAGAACCTACGATATCGGCTCGAACCCGATCCGGCTCGAATCATTCCGACCCGTCCGCGGTATCGACCACTACTTAGTCGCGGAGTTCCACGTCGGAAACTCGCCCGAGCGCAACGCCGAGCTCGAGTCCCGTGTCGAACGGCTATTTGCCCTCTCCCCGGAGGCCTGGCGTTCCCTTCCGCTCGTCCCACTCGCGCACTCCAGCTACCAACCCCCAGTCATGGCGCGGTTGGTAGAAGTTCCGAAGGGCCACGTCTATCCGGCGTTCAAAAAGCGACGGCATCCGAAGCGACGGGCCTCGTAGGAGCGGCATCCCCCGCTCCCTCGGGCTCGCGTTGAGACGGACGGAGCGCCAGTAATCCGGCAAGCGCGAAATCTTCCGGCTCAGTTGCGTGCTGTGCGCCCGCCTCGCACCTTCGCTCTGCCTCCCACCCCATCAAAGTTAGTTTGTTAACGCTCTTCAACAGAGGTTTGATTGCGGCGGCGACGTGCTATTTTACCGGCCTGAATCGTTACCAGGCCCCCTCTCTGCGTGCGCCCGGAGGCGCGTTGTAAATGAAGCATCTTATCTCCGTCTCTGTGCTGATCTTGTCCGCGGCTGCTTGCTCGTCTGATCCTTCAACTGGCGGTGGTGGCACGAGTGGCTCGAGCGGCACAACGGCCGGCGCACCCGGCACTGGTGGCAAGCCGTCCGGCACGAGCGGCGGCAGTGGAGTCGCTGGCAGCCCGTCAACGGGTACGGGCGGCGCGGGCACAGCGGGCGCATCGAGCGGCACAGCGGGCGCCACGCCGACGGCGGGTGCACCGGGCACCGCTGGCGCAACCGGTACGGCTGGTGCGACCGGCACGGGCGGCGCAACTGGGACGGCCGGCGCAACTGGGACGGCCGGCACGACGGGCACGGGCGGCTCTGGTCCGGTCGCGTCGTTCAAGTGTGACAACCTTTCGCTCGCGCCGAGCACGACCGGCGTTGCTAAGCCGTCGGGGGCGGCGGGTGGCTTGAAAGTGATCGACTGGGCAGGCTTCAAGGGCGCCGCGTCGTTCACGTTCGACGACAACACTGAATCGCAGCTGCCGAACTACAACGCGCTGAAGGCGACTGGCGCGCACTTCACCTGGTTCTTGATCGCGAGCACTGCGAACAAGGACGGGTACAAGGCGACCATGGCTGACGGCCAAGAGATCGCCAATCACACCCAAACGCATCCGGGGAGCGCTTCCCAGGGTGAAGTAACCAACGCGCAGAACACGCTCAAGACGAACTTTGGCGTGGACGTGCACAGCATGGCCGCGCCGAATTGCCAAGCGGCGTGGCAGCCTTTCGCCTCACCGGCGAAACTGTTTCAAAATCGTGGTGACTGTGGGCGAGGGATAGCGACCGTGGCGCCTCGCGGTAGCACCGACCCGCTCAACCTGCCCGCATGGCTGCCGGATGCAAATGAGTCTGCTGCCAACATGAGCGGCGCGATCACGATGGGCCAGTGGCGTATCTTCGTGATTCATGGCTTCACGACCCCGGGCACGTACCAACCGATTCCGATCGCGAACGTCACCGCTGCCATGTCGAAGGCCGTCACGGACGGGTTCTGGGTCGAAGGCATGACCAACGTCGGCGCTTACTGGCAGGGCCAAAAGCTGATCCCCGCGTCGGCCACCACCACCGCGACTTGGACGCTCCCCGCGAACTTCCCGCCGAATATGTGCGTGCGCGTCACGACCACGGGTGGCACCGTCAAGCAGAAGGGCGAAACCATCGGCTGGGATTCGCACGGCTATTACCAGATCTCGCTGGATGCCGGCGCCGTCACGGTTGAGTGAGTTAGTCAGCTAGCGAACATCGCGACGCCCCGTTCCAGCGACCAATAGGCCGCAATACAACCCATCGCGTACACGAACGCGCGGGTTGTCCAGACGGGGCGTCGTTCGATGCGTGTCACGAGCCAGCCTACGGCGACGAACACCGCGATCGCGGCGAGTTGGCCGAGCTCCACGCCGACGTTGAAGAACAAGAGCGCGGACGGCACGTGCTTTTCGGGCAAACCGGTGTCGAGCAGCGCGGAGGCGAAGCCCATGCCGTGCAAGAGCCCGAATGCGAACGTCACTAGCCACGGCGCCCGGCGCGCGAGTGAGTCCGCTGGTCGCAGGCACTCTGTGCAGGCCAGCACGATCGACAGCGCAATCGTCGTTTCTACCGCTGCTGACGGCAAACTGAGCCAGCCGAGCACGGTCGCCGCCAGAGTGATGCTGTGAGCCACCGTGAACGCGGTGATCGCCTGGATCAGCGCTTTGCGGCTCTGCACCAAGATCGTAATCGCGAGCACGAACATCAAATGATCGAACCCGGTCAGGATGTGCTCGATGCCGAGCCGCGTGTAGTCGAGCGCGATTGGCCCCAAAAAGCGCAGCCCGGCGGACGCGGGGATGCCGTACACGGTGAGGCTCGGTGAACGACCGTTGACCACGCGCAAGAGGCGCGAGCCGTTGTTCCAATCGATCAGCACCGTGACGCTCGACTCACCGCCGGCCAACCACGGAAAATCGATCTCGCCCACGAGTCCGAGTGGGCCGCACTCGAGCACCGCACCTTGCTGGTGACAGGACTTCGGATATCGTGCTGGCTCCTGCAATCCTTCGAGCGTCCTCGCGGTGGTTCGCCAATCGATGGCGAACTTGCCGTCGGCGACTTCGGTCAGCGTCAATGTTGCGGCATCGTAGGAATGCGCGGCTGCCTCTTTGCCGAACCAGGCGGCAGAGAGCACGAGCGAGATCAGCAAGAGCAACAGCCGCTTCATCGAGACTTTTCCTCGAAGTGGTAGCGCTGCACGACGCGCTGGGTTGCCTGGTCCACGATCTTTTGCGCCGCGGCGACCTTCCAACCCGCCAGCAATTGTTCGTGCAGCGTCGCTGGCGCTGGCAAGCCGCCTTGAATCGCGTTCATCTTGACCAACAGCAAACGATCGCTCGTCTCGAGCTCGCGCCATTGCCCGAGCGGCAACGCCCGCACCTGATCGGCGACCGCAGCCCCGAATTCTTGCTCGATTCGCGCTCGGTTCACGTTCGCGACCGTGCTGCGTAGACCGAGCGACGCGGTGGTCGCGCCTGCCACGAGCTTCTGTTCGTATTTGGTGCGCTGCTGCGCGGCCTCAGGGTCTGTTTTCGGAAAGACGACGTACTCGTGCTCGTAGAGCACGGGCAGCTCGTAGTCGCTTCGGTGTTGTTCCAAGAATTGCTGCAGCTCGGCCTCGCTGGGGTCGCGCTGCGGTGTTTGCAGCAGCAAGCGCTCGCGCATCTTTCCGACCAACATATTTCGGACGGTCGGATCGTCGCGATCCAACTTTTCGCGCAGCGCTTCTCGATACAGCGCTTCCTCGCTCTTCCAGTTCGCAATGATGCCGTCGGTTTCTGCGGGCGTCGCGGGGCGACCCATCTGGTCGTGATAGCGCCGCAGCAGATCCGCTTTGAGCGCTGGCGTCAGCTCGATCGTTTGCGCATCACCGACGATCGCGCGCTGGACCAACAGCGCGGCGGCGGCGACGACGAAGAAATGCAGCGTGGGTTCGCGCAGGAGCCGCGAAAAAGCGGACGGTTTGACGCGCTCGATCGGTTCGGTAGCCATGGCAGATCTGGGCTGTGCAGGGCTAGTCCCGATTCGCTCGGACGGCTAGGGGCGCCAGCATCGGACCTCGTGGCAAAAGGCTCGGCGATGGACGCCAAGCGAGCTATGCGCCGCGTTGCGCCGTCCGCGCCCGCTAACCAAAATCCCGATCGAGTTGGGGTTTGGGCGAGCGGGCTCAGCGTGCGTGCTCCGTCGCGTAGCTCATGAGACGGCTGGCGCGCCCTCAATCGGGAGCTTCTGTTCGGCGTCACCCGCGGACGCTACTGGACGAGTCCGCCGACCATCTGTTGCGCGGCTTCGCGCAGCTTCGGCCACATCGCACGGAGGACGGTCTCCTGATAGCCCGTGTATGACACGGAGCCGTCCTCCATCAGCTCGGCGATGAACGCCTCGTCGAGCTCGGGATGCGCCTGCATGCGATAGTCGATGCGATTGGCGATGCGCACGAGTGCCACGCTCAGGCCGAGCTCGGCGCCGTGTTCGAACGCACGTCCCGGTTGGTGATGCCACGCTACCGCCTCGGCCACGCCACCCGGGATCTTCCAGGCGTCGAGGATGTGACCCGCGAGTACGGCGTGATCGAAGCCGAGCAGCTCTCGTTCGTGGACGAATGCTCGATCGGGCTGTGTCAGCACTTCGGGCTCGAGCTTCTGATAGTCGAGCCCGCTGACCTGCAGCAAGAGCAGCTTGCCCACGTCGTGCAGCAGGCCGCATAAAAATGGATTTTCCGCGCTGCGCTGGTGCCATTCATTGGCGAGCACGCGGCTCATGGCGCCGACGCGCGTGCAGTGATCGCGTATCTGTATCCCGACGCCCTTGACGTCTTTGAACAAGCCGAGGGAAGCGACGCTCGTGACGATCTCGAGCACATGACGCACGCCGAGCCGCTGGACGGCCTCGTCGACCGAGCTGATGGTTTGTCGCGTGCGGAAGGCGGCCGAATTGGCCACGCGCAGCAAACCCGCCGTCAGCGCGGGATCTTTTTCCAGCGCGTCGCGGATGGCGCGCAGCGAAACGTTTTGGTCGGACAAGACGGCAATGGCTCGCTGCGCGACGGCCGGAAATGGCTTGAGACCCATGGCGCGCGCCAACGCTGCCGCCATCGAGCGCGACGCTTCGAGTGTCGATCGCGCTGGGTCTTCGTCTCCGAACCACAATTGCTCGTGGATCGTTTCTGCAAGCAGTCGTTGAGCCGTCGGCATGGGCGGTCGCGCTGCACCGTTCGGAAGTACTGCGTGCTCGTTCCCGAGCCTCGTCTTGGCTTCGGTCATGACATACGATACGGCTGACTCTGGCCAGAGATTAGGAGTTGCGCGCACACCCGCCACAATCGTCCAACTGTCCGTTTCTACGGGTCTTCGGGACGGGCGTGGGCGCTGCTAGACGGAACCCGAATCAGAGCCCGGTACGGCGAAGAACGAGCCGAACAGTCCGCGGGCGACGCGTTTGACCATGCCGAGAAATGCGAGTGCCCAAGCGCTGAGCGCGATGAAAATGAAGTAGCGAGGGATCGCGAGCAAGAACGGCGCGTCGATCGCGTTGGATAGACGGATGGTCGCGGCGGTGTACATGCCGAGAGGGAACACGGCACCCCAATACAGCGCGTCGTAGCGGAACGGGAACTTGCGGTACAGGTGGCGCCACAGGCCGAGCACGAAGAGCATCGGGAGCCACCACGTGGCGGTCGCCCACCACATGATGGTGAGCCCTTTTACGAACGGCAAGATTTGCTGCAATACGGGGGATTGGGCGCTCGCGCTGGCGAGCAGTGAACCGGCCAAGGTCGAGACTGCCGCTGCGCCCATGTTGATCCAATAGGGCGGGGCTAAATCCGACGGAGCCAGCGTGAAGAACGTGTAGCGATAGAAGATGAGCGCGATGATCCAGAAATACAGCATGCCGCCGCCGAGCCAGGTAGCGGCGCAGAAGAACAGCGCGCGATCCGGGTGAGTCATGCTCGGGGCGACCTGTACTCCCAGGACAGCGACCGATTGAGCGGCGACGACCGAGACCAACCAGCCACCGTGAATGCCCTCGGCCAACGTTGGCTTGTCGACTTTGACTGTGAGCACGGTGAACACGGAGTAGACCAAGAGTACGTACAGCGCGATGCCGCCAAACCACAGCCAGGCGGCGACCTGCGGGCGCCCCGCGATCACCACCCACTGCGAGCCGAACATGCACGTTGCGGCGACCATGGTGAAGAACCCGACCGCGCGCCCGTGATGCGAGAGGTCGGCCAAGACGGCTTCACGGTGACGAACCACACGCAACACGGTGAGCAACCACAGGCTGGGATAAAACAGCAGGTTGAGGCTGAACAAAACCTGTGGCACCCATCGGATGCCGAGCAATTTGGCGCCGATCGAAACGATGCCGGTCGCCATCACCAGGGCAAAATAAGCGGGATGCAGTTCGGCGAGCCAGCCTGTGGCCTTGGTGCGAGCAACTTGAGTCATGGGAGCAGATGGCGCGCAGCCTAGCCCAAGTTTGGTCATACTCGGCGGCGCAGCTGCGGTTTGCGCTGCTCCCTCATTCGCGGCTTGGCAGGCGCGATCGGCGGCGTAACGCGCCGGCCGCGAGCAGCAGCGCAAGTGAGCCCAGGCCCGCGTAGCGAACGCGCTCGCCCTCCAGGCTGACGGTGCGTTGCGTCGGCACGTTGCCCGCGAACGGCGTGCCGAAGATGACGTCTGCTTCGATTCGCTCACGAGCCAGCACCGTGGTCGCGCGCGTGAGCACGGCGTTGCTGTCGACGAGGCGCGCGAGACTCGGCACGGCGCTGGCGATGGATTCGAATGCTCTCGAGCTCTCGAGCACGAACGCCTGCCAGTCATGTTCAGCGACGGCGCTTTGCACGGCGTATGTATAGTCTCCGTCTCGCAAGCGCACGGGATCGAGATCGCTCAACGTGAGGGCTTTGAAGGGCTCGGACGGCCCGACGACCTGCGTCGTCGCCAAAAATAGCGTGACGCCAATGGTGGCTGCGGCGCCAATGCGTGTGAAGCCGAGCGAGAGCATGCGGTGATCGCCGGGCAAGCTGTAGTGAACGCCGATGCTGCTCGGCGCACCCGTCGCCGCACCCTGGCTGCGGCGAATCGCGATGAAGTATTTGCCCGTCCCCACGTAGCGATAGAGCGTCGCCGCCTGGGAATCTGGGACGGAAAAGCCGTTGTCGGTCAGCCAAGCGCGCACCGCGTCTGGGTTGTCCGCGGTGAGCGATACAGCCACCACGGGGCCAATCGTGGTCTCGCTACTCACGGTCACCCCGCGATCCGAACCCTTCGAACCGCCTGCCATGGAGCCGGCCCCGATGCAGCCGCAGCCCGAGCCTCCGGAGTCTTCGCTTTCCTTGGTGATGACCGGCGCGCTCGCGAGGTCGAGCGTGTCCAGATCTTCCGCCGAAACGGGTTCACTGTCGAGCGTGGGTTCGTCAGGAACCGGGATGAGCACGCCGTAGTCGGCGGTGGTTTGAGGCACGGTGATTTGCGCGACGATGTCGGTCGTGCCGGTCGAGCGCACCGACATGAAGATGCGCTGCGCGTTCGTGGTCACTCCGAGTTGTTGGCTCGTGACGCCTCCGCCGCCACAGGCCAACACAGGCGCGCTCGGCAAGGAGCCCACCACGCACGCAACGATCACCGCCCCAATTTTGCATACTCGATTCATCCTACACCTCACCCAAAAGGAAGCTTCGTCATCGTGCCACGGGACGAGGGCTGGAGCTAGGGCCCGTGCGAGCCCGCATCTCGCTGAGGTTTGGGTAAGCGGGCGCGGAAAGCCGCCTTTCGGCGCGTAGCTCTCGTGACGAATCCTCGAGGCGGCGCGCTCGGCGTGGTCCTCGGGCTCATCGCTCTCTCCTCGACGTCCTCTCCTCGACGTCGACGTCGATTCGCGGTCCCCTACCGGCGAGCGTTCTCGCGTATCGAAAGATGCTGTGCAAACACAGTATCTTTTTCGCGCACAGGCCTGCTCCGCGACGAATCGCAGGAGCAGTTTTTTTGCCGCGAAGTGCGACGAATGCTCAGCGCTGCGCGTGTCCGGAAAAGCAGCAAATTGCTTTTTCGTTGGATGGCGCTCGGCCGCCCCTTGTCGGGCTACCGCGACTCGCGAAGCGACGCGACAACGCTGGCCAGGGTGTTCACGCCCCAGTGCTCGACGTAGCGGCCCTGTTCGAGCCGAACGATATCGATCACTTCGATCGAGACGCGCTGGTTCGTCGCGGGGATCGCGAACAGCTCGCCGCGATGGGTCGCGTGAATCGTCTTACGGGTGGTGACTTTGTCGCCCTCTGCGATCTGATCGTGGATCTCGACCTGCATGTCGGGGAATGCCGGACGGAGCACGCGATCGAAGGTGTGCCAGATCCCTTCCGAACCAGCGGGCGTTCCGGCAGGCGCAGTCCTGTTGACGAAGTTCGGCGCCATGAGTTCAGCGAAGGCGCCCAGATCGCCCCGCTCGATGACGTCCCGGTTGAAGCGCCGCACGGCGGCTTTATTCGTTGCGGTAACGCTTGCTGCGCTGGTGTCTCGATTCGTCTGCATCTTCCAACTCCAGTCTGAGCTCTCCGCGAGAGCCACGGTTCGAGGAGCAATGTTAGAGTGTTCCAATGAAAGAGCGATTGCCCAAAATTGGGATGGGTCATGCCACGCGCGGGACGACCGCGAGGCCGCAGGGCGCGCTCGATGATCTCTCGGTGTTCGTCAGCGTTGCGCGCCAGCAAAGCTTTGCGGCCGCGTCTAGACGCCTCCGGATCCCCACGAGCAGCGTGAGTCGCGCCGTTGCTCGCCTCGAGGAGGAGCTCGGTGTTCAACTCCTCCGCCGCAGCTCTCGCAACGTCGCGCTCAGCGACGAAGGGCGTCAGTTGCTGGACGACGCGGCACCTCACCTCGAAGGGCTCGAAAAAGCACTCACTCTGACGGCCGATCACCGTCCCCGGCCGAGCGGCGTCGTACGCGTGACCGCGCCCGCATACACCGGCTCGACGCGCCTGGCGCGCTCTTTGGCCAGGTTTGCGTTGCGCCACCCAGAAATCACGATCGAGCTGGACGCGACGAACGTCATTCGCGATCTGCTCCAAGATGGCTTCGACTTTGGGGTGCGCGTGGGCTCGTTCACCAGTCCTGATTTCGTCACTCGACGCCTTTGGCAAGGCCAGTATGGCCTGTTTGCCGCACGCCCCTTCGTGAAGCGCGCGCTTTCGGGAAAGCCGCTCGTGAGTCGTGAAACGCTCGAGCGACAACCTTGCGTGACACTGCGTCCCTCGGCCTGTTGGCGATTTCGCGGGGCCACTGGGCAGCTCGTCGAGGTCTTTCCGCGCGTGGGTTTCACGGTCAGCGACCCGCGCGGCACCGCCGACGTCGCGCGCCAAGGCGTAGGCATCGCGCTCTTACCCTTGGATCTCGTGGCCGAGCATTCACAGGGGCTCGTGCGGTTGCGCAGCGATTTCGGTGAGCCCGAGCCAGTCGATCTGCAGGTCGTCTATCCGACGCGCCGGTTGCTCCCACAACGAGTGCGCATGACCATTGATTGGCTCGTGGACGACCGGCAACCCTGAACCGCTGGAAATCGCGCGTCGCAGCTCAGGGATGGACAGCTCCGTGTGTCTGTTATAAGGGACCTTACTCTATGGAGAAAGAATTCCTGAGCCGCGGCCCCGAGCCGCTCCAAATCGAAAGCGACGTCCTCATCATCGGCGGCGGGATGGCTGCTTGCTGGGCGGGTATTTCCGCGGCTCGCACGGGTGCTCGGGTCGTGCTGGTCGACAAAGGCTACGTCGGCACGAGCGGGGTGACCGCGACCGCGGGGCCTGGACATTGGTGGGTTTCCCCGGAGGGGAACGCGCGCAAGGAGGCGATCGACAAGCGCATGGCGATCGCCCACGGCCTCGGCGACCCGGGCTGGATGGAGCGAATCATCGATACCACTTGGCGCGTCCTACCCACACTTTCCAAGTACTATCGGTTCAACGTCAACGATCGGGGGCAGACGGCCTACAACGCGCTGCGCGGCCCGGAATACTTGCGTGCGCTACGCAACGCCGCGTTGGACGCTGGAGTCACGATCCTCGATCAAAGTCCGGCACTCGAGCTCTTACTTCACGACGACGGCTCCGTGGCTGGCGTGAACGGTGTGAGACGCCAAGAACATCGCGCGTACACGGCGCGTGCGGGTGGCGTCATTCTAGCGACTGGCGGCGCGGGATTTCTCGGCGGCCTCCTCGGCAGCAGCACCAACACCGGTGACGGTCACCTGATGGCGATCGAAGCGGGCGCCGAGCTCTCGGGCATGGAGTTCTCGAACGAGTACTCGATCTCACCGCGTTGGAACTCGACCCGTACGCTGATTTATTCGTGGGCGCGCTATTTCGACGCCAACGGCGACGAGCTCGACGTGCTGCCCACGAACTACGTGCTGGAGCGAGCGCTGGTGAACGGTCCAGTGTACGCGTTGCTGAATGAATGTCCGGACGGGCTGCGCAAGGTCTTGCCGCAAATCCAGCCGATGACGCTCTTGCCTTTCGTGCGCAAGGGCATCACCGACGTTTACGATAAGCCATTCGAGGTCAAACTCTTCCCCGAGGGAACCATTCGCGGCACGGGCGGACTCCGCATCGTGGGCGAACAGTGTGAGACGACGATCCCGGGTCTGTTCGCCGCGGGCGATACGGCGACGCGCGAGCTGATCGCCGGCGCGACGAGCGGCGGCGGCTCACCGAATTCCGCTTGGGCGCTGACTTCGGGCTTGCTGTCTGGCGCGGGAGCCGCGGCGCTTGCGCACCGTCGTGGCCGTCGGCTCGGCTCCAAGGTTCGCGCGCAAGGCACCGTTGGGCTACGCCCGCGCGGCAGCGCGAAGCCGGTGGATCGACGCAGCGTGCTCAAAGCGGCGCAGGACGAAATTCTGCCACTCGACAAGAACGTGTTTCGCTCGGGCGAAAAACTGCAAAAATCCTTGGGCATCCTCGAGTCGGCTTGGCGGGAGCTTCGCGACCATGACCACGCGCTTGGTGCGGACGCGGTGCTCGCGCGCGAGACTGCGAGTGTCGTCGCCACGGCTCGCCTTTGCTACACGGCGGCGCTCACTCGCGACGAAAGTCGCGGCATGCACCAACGCGAAGACATCACCGAACAGAAGGCGGACCAAGCGCGGCGCCTACTGATTGGCGGCCTCGACGAGGTGTGGACCAGATCCGAAGAGCGCGCACAATGGAGGCCCAGCCATGTTTGAGTTGATAGTCCGTGACCGTTGCACCGGTTGCAACCGCTGCGTCGAGGTTTGCCCGACGAACGTGCTCGAGCCCGGGCCGGAGCGCGTGCCCGTCGGCGCGCGCGTGGAGCATTGTCAAACCTGCTTCATGTGCGAGCTGTACTGCAAAGAAGACGCGATCTACGTCGGTCCAGATCGCGACCAGCGACAGCCCGTTAACGAACCGGACATCGTGGCCTCGGGGCTGCTCGGTCAGTTTCGACGCGACTCGGGTTGGGACGAATGGGCCAACGATCCCAAACACGAGAACCAGATCTGGCAACTCGGACCGTACATTCAGGCTGGCGGAAAGCGCTCGGTCGAGCGCGTTCAGCAGCGTATTGCCGAGCGTGCACGACTCGCTGAAGCGTCAGACGAACGCGAGCCCGGCTAGGGCGTCAGGAGCCTTCGCTTCGGGCACGCGACTCGCCCAGCCGTTCGCCGAGCAGCTCGGCTGTGAGCGCCATCGGCAGCGGTGGGCGCTCAGCGGGCGCGCAGACGCCCCGTCCGGATCTGCGCGATTGGGTAGCGGCCGAGCACGTTGCGCAGCGCTTGCTCGGCCGCTGGGTTCGACACGCCGCGCAACATCAAGCGCGGTGAGCCGGATTCATTGAGCGCGCGGATCTCCGTGCCATCGAGCCGTTCGCGTGCGGCGATGTCCGCGAATTCCGAAAACAGTGCTGGCGAGAGACGGCCGCGCCGTAGCTCGAGCTTGCCGTCGCGTGCGCTCAGCGCGAAGAGCTCATTTGCGCGCCGCATTGCGTAGGCGAATCCCAGCAACACTAGGCAAACCAGGCCCAACGAAAGCCAATTCGACATCGCTCCGTGCGAACGCTAACCGCGTCGGTGTCGACATGCCAAGGCCTTTTGCCGAGCCTGAGCGCGACTTTCGAGATCTTGATTTGATGGTCACGCGGGAGCGGGCAAAGTGCGGCGCAGCCTTCGGCGTCGCGTTCCGGCGCGGCGGCTTGTGAAGTCGCAGCGACTCCCCTAGCTTGATAGGATGAAGAAAGCGCACACTTGGCGCCTGTGCATTTCAATTGGCTGTTCAGCGGCCCTGGCACTCTCGTGTGGTGACGGCTCAACCAGTGGTCCGGCAAGCGCCGGCGCTCCGAATGGTGGCTCGATGAGCGCCGTCGGCGGCGCCTCTTCCGGTGGGAGCTCGAGCGCGCGAGCCGGCGCCAGCAGCGGCGCTGGGAGCACTGGGCAGTCTGTCGATTGCGTGGCCGTGTGCGCACACGTGAAGGCGCTGTGCGCCGAAAATGGCGCGATCGACGACGTTTGGCTTTCTGCATGCAAGAGCGCGTGCGACGCGCGGGTGCAGGTCGCCCCAGACACCGCTGAGCTCGAGCAGACGTGCGTCATGACCGCCGCTGATTGCAGCGCCGCGATCGTGTGCGTCGCGTCGCCGCATTGAGCCGCTGAAGTTCGTCGCTTGCTTGGCAGCGCGCGACGGCGAGTTCGGCGTGCCGCGACTGATCCTGCTAGATGCCGCACGGCTCCCACGGAACGAAGCAATGCGTGTCCCCGAGCCCACTGTTAGTCCCAACCGAGGTCCGAACGTTTTCCTGCTCGCCTTGCAAGCAAAGCCGCTGTCGCGGTTGCTCACAATTTGGGGATGCGCAAGGTCTTGCTGATCATCGCGCTGCCGTGTGCCACGTACAGCAGAGCCAAGGGGTGGAGTGCAATGGGACCGAGTTGCCAAACCGACAGCGGCAATGCGGCCCCCCGATGTCCCATTCCAAAGAGGATTGCCCACAGCGTGACGAGCAACAGGCTGCTGGGGATCGGCATGCCCTCGAAGTAGCGCACCTTGCCCGTTCCAGCGGAGAGCGTGGCAGCGGTGACGTTGTAGCGCGCCAGCCGGCTGATCCCGCACGCGACGAAATACATCAAACACAGCGCGTCACCTTCACCGCGCAGCCCGGCGGCGAAGGCCATCGCGGCCGGAGCGACGCCGAACGATACGACGTCGGCAAGCGAATCCAGCTCTTGCCCGAGTGGCGACGTCTCATTGCGCAACCGCGCGACGCGACCATCGAGAATGTCCATCGCCAATGCGACGGGCAACAACGCCGTGCCGATCCAGAAGAAGAACGATTCTTCACCCGCGCAGTAGCGCATGAAAGCGAGGATCGCGCCGGAACCGGCCAAGCCGTTCGCCAAAGTAAAGAAGTCCGCCGCACGAAAGTCGCGCAGCATCGAAAAGTGACGGCGGGGCTCGGTCATCGAACGACAGTTCAACGCGACATCGCCGCGCGAGCAAGCCTAACTAAATTCGGTGTCGCTAGTGAGACTCGTCGATGATGTGCGCGTGCCAGGGAGCGCTTCACAGCGCGCATTTTCGGCCCAATCCGGTGACCCACGCACGAACTGCGGGCCGAGCGAGACTTTCCGTACGCCGCCCGATGGTCAGCCTCCGTCAGCGCTAGCGTGACACGAGGCGGTTTGCGGAAGCGAGTTCACTCCGGCTCGCGAGGCTACGGAGCCAATTGCTGGCAGATGAGCTGCGCAGAAATGTCCGCCGTCGGTTGTGATTGCGAGCAGCTCGAATAGCCGCTCGGGCACACGCCCTGCGCGCAGGCGCACGACACCGCTTGATTCTGACAAGCGTCGTGGAGATCGGCGCACCGATAGGCGAAGTCTTGCTCGCAATGCTCGCCTTGTAGGTGCATTCCGGTCGGGCATGTCCCTCCATCAGCCAAAAAGAGTGCGCCGCCTAGGGTGCGATAGGCAACGCACGCTTGCGTTGCGGTGCACTGGATGCCGTTACAATCGTGTGTTGCACCGCCGCTCGACCCGCCGACACCACCTGATCCGTCGTTCGCGACACACCAAATCGATGAGCAGCAGATCGTCACTTGATGACACGATGCTTGTCCCGGGCACTCCGAGGCTTCAGCTTGTCGTTCATTGGCGGCGCACACTGGAGCCGCGGCGCAGCACACCGTCGCGCCGCCCGTGCCGCCATTGGCACTGCCGCCATTGGCGCTGCCGCCATTGGCACTGCCGCCATTGGCACTGCCACCGCCGCCACAGCCCTCGTAGGCAGAGCAGCGACTCGTGTTGCCGCCACTCATGAACGGGGGGCCGCCGGCTGCGGTGACTGAACCGGCGTCACCCCCTTTGCCCGTTTGTCGCACGTCCCCTCCACAAGCCAGGAGCAGCTGAGTCATGCACGCGGTGAGCAACCAATAGCGGTTCATGTTTGGGCTAGGAGCAAGAGCTAGGCCAACGCTTCTTGCGGAATTGAGCGGCATTTCCGGTCGATAACACTGGCACACTGGCACACTCAGGCGATTTGCGATCATCGCTGATCCGAAAATCTGCGAGGATCGCGCATGTCCGATTTTCGGGTCCCATGCTCTCGGTACACGTGCCCCGCCTCGGTCATGATGGTTCTCGCGGCGATGCTCGGGTGCTCCAGCAAAGGAGTCGGAGCCCCCGACGCCGCCGCTGGCAGTGCGGGAACCGAGCGAGCGGGCAGTGGGCAAGGGGGGATTTCCAGCATGGCAGCGGGTGGCACTGCTGGGCCCAGTGAGCAGGCCGGCGCGAGCCCGGGGACTTCGACCGGAGGGTCTGGAGCTGGCGCCGCGAGCGGCGGGCCGGCAGGTCGAGGAGGCGAGGGTGGAGACGCGATGCCAGCCGGCGCTGCTGGAGCCTCCGGCACCGAAATGTATTGGAAGCCGAGTCCTGGCACGAATTGGCAGTGGCAATTGACCGGCACCATCGACCAAACGGTGAACGCCAGCGTGTACGACATCGACGGCTTCGACAACGACGAGGGCGTCGTGAAGGCGCTGCACGCTCAGGGCCGAAAGGTGATCTGTTACCTGAGCGTCGGCAGTTTCGAAGATTGGCGACCGGATGCAAAGAGCTTTCCGGCGGCCGTGCTCGGCAACGAGTATCCGGGGTGGCCAGGCGAACGTTTCGTGGACATTCGGGCCGAGGCGCTGCGCATGATCATGGCGCAGCGCCTCGACCTCTGTCAGCAAAAGGGGTTCGACGGCATCGAGCCTGACAACATGGATGTGTACGCCGCGAAGTCGGGCTTTCCGCTGACCGAGAAAGACGGCATCGACTACGCCAATTGGCTCGCCGGTGAGGCGCACGCCCGTGGCTTGAACATTGGGCAAAAGAACGCGCCCGAGCTTGCAAAGCAGCTAGAACCCAGTTTCGATTGGGTACTCACCGAAGATTGCTTCGACCAGGGGTGGTGCGCAGACGTGTCCGTGTACGTCGACCATCAAAAACCGGTATTCATGAGCGAATATACGGACACCGGCGTCGACTTCGGTGCTGCGTGCAGTTGGGGCAAGCCGAAGAAGTATAGTCCGATCCTGAAAGGGCGGGATCTCGACGCCCCTGTGCAATTCTGCCCGTGAGGGCTATTCGAGCGGCTAGTGAGCGCGGGTCGTGCGCTGATCGAGCGCACGACGTACTTCGAAAATGAGCGCCTCACGCGTGATCGGTTTGGTCAGCACGGCTCGCACGTTGGGGTTCCGTATCTCCACGCTCGAGTGCCCGCTGAGGACCAAGATGGGCAGACGAATTCCGAGCTCCCAGATGTGCTCGATCACCTGTTCTCCCGACAGGCCTGGCATCGAGCGATCGATCAAGACCGCATCCACGCGCGCTCCGTGCTCCAGAGCGGCGAGGGCCTGCGCGCCATCTTCACATTCGATCACCCGAAAACCGCTGCGTTCCAACATACTGCGCAATACGCGGCGCACGGCGGATTCATCGTCGACGACCAGGATGGCCTCGGTGCCGACGGGCACCGGTCGCCGTTCGGGTGCCGCTGGAGTCTGCTTGGGCACCGACGCGGCCGGCAGCTCGATATCGAAGCGCGTTCCTTCGCCCAGACGCGTGGTGCACTGAATCGTGCCACCGTGATCGGTGACGATTGCGTAAGCGCTGGACAGCCCGAGCCCGGTCCCGCGTCCCATTTCTTTGGTCGTGAAGAAAGGCTCGAACATGCGCGCGCGAACGGCCTCGGTCATGCCCACGCCGTTGTCCGTGATGCTCACGCACACTCGTCCCGATACGGGGCTAGAGAACTCCACACGGAGGCTAGGCTGCGTGCGCTCGTGCTCCTGCAGCGCGTCGCGCGCATTCAGGCAAACGTTCAACAAGACTTGCTCGATTTGCCCGGAATTTCCGAATGCAGGTGGGATTTCTGCGGGCATGAGCTCGATCTGAACTTTGCGATCGAAGGTCGAGCGACACATGTCGACGATTCGCCGCGCGGCGTCGGTCAGGTCGAACGCGCTGCGCATCGCGTTGTCCTGTGGGCGCGCGAACAGCATCAATTGCCGCACCATCTCCGCGGCCCTCACCGAGGCATGTTCGATGTCCGCCAGTCGCGCCGCGAGCGGATCCGCGGCGAGCTCTCGGCACTCGGCGACGTTCGGCAAAATCACGCTGAGGGCGTTGTTCAAGTTGTGTGCGATGCCGGCGGTCAGGCGGCCCACGGCTTGAATACGCTGCGCTTGAGCGAGGTTGGCTTCGAGCTCTTTGCGCTCGGTCACGTCGAGCACGCCGCCGCGCAGTGCTTCGAGTAGACCTTGCTCATCGAACTGGGCGACCCCCTTTGCGATTACGTGTCGCACTGCTCCATCCGGACGCACGATGCGGTACGCCATTCCATCGTAGACCCCCGTCTCGACGTAGCGAGCGATGGTCTCGATCGCCTCCGCGCGGTCTTCGGGGTGTACTAGTTCCAAATACTCTTCGCGACTCCGGGGGGCATCCTTCGGCTCCACGCCGAAAATCGCGCACAGGGCTTCGTCCCAGTACAGCTCGTTTCGGCGGAGCCACCACGTCCAAGTGCCTACGCCACTCGAGAGCAGGGACAAGCGTGCGCTGCTCTCCCGCTCACGCAATGCCTGCTCTTGAGCCTTGCGCGCCGTCACTTCCGTGCTGGATATCAGCATGAACACGACCTCACCGGCATCACGGATGGGCACCAGGCGCGAGTCCCACCAGTTGCCGAGAATGGAACGCAGTTCGATGCTTGCCGGCTCGCCTGTTTGCCAAGAGTGCTCGAACAAGCTTCTGTAGCGTTCACGGTCGTCGGCGTGGATCGAAATCAAACAATCAGTACCGATGAAATCCGCGGCGTTTTGCCCGGCTTCAGCGCGATTGACGTACAGAATCCGCAGCTCTCGACTGAGCACCAGAATGAGATGTGGAAAGGTCGCGAGTACGACTGGATCGCCCAACAAGCGATTGAGTCGCGGATCGGTCGAGTAGCGACTGACTCGACGTTCGTCGAGCTGAGCCTCCAAGTCGGCGAGTTTTCGCTCGAGCACTTGAATTTTTCGCTCGGCGTCGTGCAACTCGCTCAACTCCACCTCCGCACGAACCATGCTATCCGCAATGACGGCGAATCGCACGACTTGTAAGCAGCGCCCAAAAGTCCTGTCGGCGCTTGGAACGTGCCGGTCGGTTTCCGGGCCGCCGAATGAGATTTTTACGCGGCTTATCGGCTGAGGCTCGGTGTCCCTCATGCCCCGGAGACACCCGGTTCGGACTCATGATGGACACCGCGGCTTGCTCGCGGCCGCGGAGGCGGATTTGGGGTGATGTCTGGATATGTATGGAAGGCGCCGCATGCAAGAGCGCCACACTGTTGGCTGCCGCGCACCCAACTGAAGCAAAAGCTGCCTGTTCTTGCCGGCTTCACTTGCCAGTTGCTGGGCGCCATACTGGCATGCTCCTGTGTCGAACTCGCGTACTGAGCCCTCCGGCGCGCAGCCGGTAACTTCCCCGGCCGACGCTGAGAGGTTCGAGCGCAGAGCTCCCGCGCCGGCCGAACTGCTCCGCGCGGCGCTCGACGCCATGACGGACTCGGTGGTCATCACTGCTGCTGACGGCCGGGTGTTGTACGCAAACCCTGCTGCGCTGCATGGCCGTCCGGAGGCGGTCGCCGAAACGGACGCGAGGCTCGCCGAGTACGGCTTATTCTGTGCCGACGGCGTAACGCGGTTGACGCCAGACAGTACGCCGGCGATGCGTGCGCTTGCCGGTGAGCAGACTCGCGACATCGAGCTGATTCGCCGGCTTCCAGGATTGGCGGAACAATCGTTTCGCGTGAACTCGTCGCTGATCCGCGATCCGTCCGGCACGGTTCAGGCGGTCGTGAGCGTGGGGCGTGAAAATACCCGCGCTCGCGCGGCGCGCCAGGCGCTGGTCACGAGCGAAGCTTTGTTTCGTACCGTCGTTCGCAATCTGCCGAACGGAGCGGTCTTGGTCTTCGACCACGACCTGCGTTACCTGCTGGCCGACGGCGAAGCTCTGTTACAAAGCGTCGGGTTTCCGAACGAGGTGCTGATCGGAAAGACGCTCGCGGACGTAGCAAAGCCGGAAAATTTCGCGCCGCTTGCTGCGCGCTATCGCGCGGCCTTGAACGGAGAGAGTCAGAGTTTCGAGGTCGTGCGAGGTCCGAAGACGTACGCGCTCGATATCGTACCCGTCCGCGACGAAGCCGGCAGAGTCACCGCCGGCGTGGTGCTGGTCTATGATGTGACGAGCCACAAGCAGACCGAAGCCGCCCTGCTCGAGCAAACGGTGCTCGTGAACGAGGAAGCGGCGAGCGTGGAGCTTTTGCAGGCCATCGCCGCGGCCGCCAATTCTGCTCAAACCACACAAGAGGCGTTCCAGATTTGTCTGCACCGCGTCTGCGCGTTCATGGGCTGGCCGATCGGACACGTGTACGTCCGGCATGGCGAGGTCCTCCGCACTTCCGGCTGGTGGAACCAAGAGTCCGCGCGCTTCGCCAACTTCCGCGAGCAGAGCGCGGCGCTCGAATTCGCTGCCGACGATGACATGATTGGTCAAGTGCTCGGGTCCGGCCTCGCGACGTGGCTGAACGACTTGGAGAGCGAGAGTTCGTACTTGCGCGCGCGCACCGCTCGCGAGGCTGGAATTCGCAGCGGCTTTGCCTTTCCGGTGTTGATCGGCAACGAGGTCGTGGCGGTGCTCGAGTTCTATTCCGAGCGCACGGAGGAACCCGACCTGCGCTTGTTGACGTTGATGGGCAACATCGGCACCCAGCTCGGGCGCGTCGTGGAGCGCGAGCGGGCGCGCGCCGACACGCTCAAATGGGCGGAAGAAATTCGCAATCTGTCGATTCGCGACGAGCTCACGGGGCTATACAATCGGCGGGGCTTTCTCGAGCTTGCGCGCCTGATCATTCAGCAGACGGATCGCGCGCGTGGCTCTGCTTTGCTGTTCTTCTTGGACTTGAATGGCATGAAGCAAATCAACGACCAGCTCGGACACGAAGAGGGCGACCACGCGCTGCAAGACACTGCCGGCGTATTGCGCGCGACGTTTCGCGCATCGGATGTCGTGGCTCGCTTGGGTGGGGATGAATTCGTCGCGCTACTGCCCGAGGCGACCTCGGAGCAGCTCGTGCTATTCACACGGCGTATCGAAGCCGCGATCGCGTCGCGCAACCAAGAGCCGAACCAGCGCTTCCGGCTCTCCGTCAGCGTGGGCGGTACGCTCTACGACTCGGCACGACCAGAGAGCATCGAAGCCTTGTTGGTCAAAGCCGATGCCCTGATGTACGAGGAAAAGCGTGCACGCAAAGCGCGGCAGAGCGCTGCGCGCTGAGCCGCCCTTCGATTGGTCGACGGGCTCGAGGTCACGAGCGGAGCGGCACAGTTCGGCACAACCGGACCCGCGGATCACCCTAGCAGCGCTCCCAGCCGCGAAAGTACGGCGTTTTTTTGGCGGCACGGCTCGTGCTTGAACCGGGCCATGCGCAAGGATCGCACCTGGTCGGCAGGCATGGCATTGGGGCTCATCGGGCTCCTGGGAGCGTTCGCGGGGTGCTCCGGGTCTGTCGAGACCAACGGCGGTGGCTGCGAAAGCAGCGGGAAACACTACGCACAGGGGGAAAGGTTCCCTGCGGGTGACGGCTGCAATACCTGCTCGTGCGATGAACGAGGCGGGATCCAGTGCACGCTCGTTTACTGCGGCCCCATCGACCAGGGGTGCACGACGGCCGACGGTAAGACCTACCTGGTCGGGCAACAGGTCTCGAACGACGGTTGTAACACCTGCACGTGCATGGCCAGCGGAGACGTCGCGTGCACCGCGCGTGACTGTCCGAGTCCGGGTGTCTCGTGCGCCGATCGACTGAGCGAGCTCAAGTCGACCCTTGCGAGCGTGCAGAAATGCGATTCCGCAGCTGACTGCGGTCAGCGCATTCCCGAGTCGAGCTGTGGTTGCACCCGCGATCTAATCGCTAGAAATGACGCGGATCTCTCCTCGTATTTGGCGCAGCGAAGCAAGGTCCGCGAACTCGCTTGCGAGACCGAGGGTGGCTCGACGTGCGACTGTCCGAACGCGGACGGCTTTGCTTGTATCGATCACGTGTGCGGTTGGAATTACGTCAGCGTCGAGCCAGAACCCACGTGTGCGCACGTGGACGCGGCCGAGTTGTGCGTCCGCGGCACGAAATCAGGCGACGGCGAGGTGCTCCGCGCGGGCGATCCACTGCAGGTCACGGTCCAAAGTGGCGGCTGTCTTTCCAGCAGTTGCTCCAAAGTCGTCGAAGCCTCGTGCACCATCGGCTCGAGTCCCGGGTTCGAAGTCGAAGCAAATTTCTGCGTGGCGAACACCGCAGCACCCGGCACGGCCTGCACCGCAGACTGCGGCGTTGCCCACGCAGACTGCAGCTTCGGCCAACCGCTGACTGCCGGTGAACACCAGGTGAACCTCGGCTCGATCACCGTCGGCTTCCAAGTGCCCACCGTCTTGCCTCTGGGCGGCTTGTGCGCGCGTGCTCGCTAAGGCGCCTCTGTCGTCAGCGTCATGTACCACACGTCATAGGGCGAGTACTGGGACGAAATGTCGAAGCTCGCCGGATCGGAAGGGTTGCTGACGCTGCCGATCGCAGGGCCCAACGAGAGCGCGGCGAGCCAAGGTGTGTCGGAGATGAAGGCGACGCTGCCAGTCGGCACCGACACGCCCAGAGCGTAGCGCTTACCCGCTTCTAGGCGATAATTCAGCGGACCGGAGCTGACGAAGCCGGCGGTGCTGCTCGCGACAGACGTCGTCTTGTCGGCCCGAAGCAGGAACTGATTGTCGACCTGCTCATAGACGATCCAGCGCACGTCACTCGGAGCTGGGACCGCGAGCCACGCTTGGAGCATCGTCAACCGACGAGCTGACCGAACATCGACGACGTCTGCTACGTACGGGCTACTCCCGGAAAGAACGACTTTGGTTTCGTCGTGACCGATCGTCTCGGTCACGTTCGCCGCGCAAGCTCCGGTGCTCGTGCAGACCTGGCCGGCTGCCGCACAGTCTGTCGTCACCGTGGCTACGTGGCCGTCCGAGTCACAGGTACCGATTTGGTTGGCTGCACATCCCGTTTGCCCCGGCGGGCACGCGAAGGGTACGCAGCTGGCCAACGGAGCGTGGAGTTCGGTCGTCGATTGGAGATCGGGGATGACCGAAACGCATTCGGTCGTCGAATCGCACTGCTGAAACAACGATGGCCCAGTCGGCTCGCAGGTGTACACGCCGTTGTCTTTGCAGAACACCGAATTGAGTACACAACCTCGCGGTTTACACTGCGCGTCTTCGCAAAACTCGTCTTTTTTGCAGTAGGTTCCAGCGGTGGGCAACGAGCCGTCCGCGTTGCAAACCTTGATCACGTCACCGTCGCACAGCTGTTGACCCGCGGTGCAGGCATTGGCCACGCAGAACGCGTATAGCCCAGCGGGAGTGACTTCACAGTGTTCGTAGCCCGGGCGGCAGGCCTTGGACAGCGAGCTGCTCGCACCGGTGGGATCGCACTGATAGACGCTTTCGTCCTGGCAGAACGTGGTTGAAGGGATGCAGTCGCGTTTGCGGCATGCGCCCGCGAAGCAAGCCAAATCCTGATCGGCGCAATCGACCGTATTGGGGAGCCAGTCAGTGCCGCTCGAATTACACGTGGAAACGCGCGTTCCGTTGCATGTGCTCTGATTGGGTGTGCACGAGCGTGCTACGCACGTGGCCGACTCGCCATCGCAGACCTCGTTGTTCGTGCAGGTTTCGGAGAGCGAGAGACTGCGCCCATCCGGAGCGCACAAGTAGACGTCGCCGCCTTTGCACGACTTCGCGTTGGCGGTGCAAAGCCTATCGTGACACGTACCGTCGACGCAGTATTGGTCGCTCTTGGCGCAGTCGAGCCCGCCCGGTTCCGGTCCGGAACCGTCAGCCTTGCATTGGGTCGCCACGGTTCCATCACACGTCGCCGAGCCCGCGGTACACTGGGTCTTCGTACAAACGGGCGTGCCGTCACGAACTTGGCATTCCGCACTCAGGCAGGACTGCGCGATGAGCTCTCGCTCGCCCTGCTCGTCGCAGCGCACGATGTCGTGACCGTCACAGCGTTCCGCGCCCGGAACGCAGAAGGTCGGGCCGGCGTCGTCCTTTGGCTTCGTGGTCGTCCTCGCCGAACCGCCGCAAGCCGTGCAAATCAAGCCAAACCCGAGGAAGCCCCCGACCAGTCGTCCAATCGTTCCAACGCTCATCGTTCACTCACCAGCACTACGCGCCCGAGCTTACTGGCAACGAACGCAGATGCCGCGGCAATTTGCGGAGAATTAAGACGTTTTCAAGCTGCGGCTGCCTTGCCACCAAAAAGTTCCGACGCCGATGGCTAAACGCGAGGCGTGCGTGGCCGTTCGTAGCGCTTCATGGCTTGCGAAGTGATCACGACGCCTGGCGCGGTCTTCGCCTTGTGGGGGGAGCCGGAGGTCCTCGACGTGGACAAGGTCTGGAGCGCGGTCGAATCCGCAGCCGCCACGTGCGGACATCCCGTCGTCTATGTGACTCGTGTCCCAGTGGATGCTCCAGCACCCAACGCACAAGTCCGCGCCAAGCTCGATCAGCGGATGCCCGGCATCTTGAAGGTGTGCACGACGTATCACGTCGTGCTCGAAGGGGAAGGATTTGCCGCGGCAATGAAGCGCGGCGTTTTGACCGGCATGTTTCAGCTGAGCTGGCGCCGCAAGACCTTCTTCGTGCACGCGAAGGTGACGGAAGTCGCAGCCTGCGTCGCGCTCGAAGAGCGACCAGCCGTCGCTCGCTTGCTCGAAGCCGCTCGCGCGCGTGGCATGCTCGGCCCACGCTGACTCATGGGCTCACGGATTGCTCCCAAAACACCACCTTTTGCTCGCGGTTTGCGACGAAGGACACTCCGCCGTCTTGCGAGATGACGACCGCGAGGCCATCCGGGTGATCGTTGACGAAGCGATACGCAGCGCGGTGGCGTGTGCCGACATTCTCGATGTCTTCGGCCTGGCGAACCTGACCTTCGGTATCGACCGCGCGCCAGACTTGTGAGGGCGTCGGAAGCTCGGCGGATACCTCAGCGCCGAAACCGAGCACGCTGAAGCGCTTGTCGAGCACGAGCGCGCCGTCAATCGCGGTCAGATTCGCCAGCACCCGGCTTTGCTCGAATATGGCTTGTTCGAGTTCTTCGAAGCGAGCGCTTTGGTTGGACGCAAAATCGACCCAACCGACCGAGTCTTTTTCGCTCGTGGTCGCGACTGCCTCGATGATTTGAAACAGCAACGTTCGATAGCGGCGCGCCGGCTCGTCCCGAGCGAACGAGTATTTCAGGCGCAGGCCAGCGAGCGGATTTTTTTCACTGCTGCGCGTGTCGACCACGAGGATCAATCCTCCATGGCGTGCACCGCGCACGAGTTGAATCGTGCGGCGCAGCATTTGTTGAGCGACCTTGCCGATCAACGAATGCTCGACCGCTGTCGGCGATGCCACGCTTGCCTGGAGCGCCGCGTGCTCTTCTTGGATGGCTTGGCGCTCTCGGGCGAACAGGGTGGGCAACCATTTCGAGTCGAATACATCCAACGCGGCATCGACCAAGAGCCCTCGCTCGAGTGCGCCAATCAACTGCCCCGCGCATCGAACCGCGAGTTGGCCGGGGGCGGTAACGTGGATGATGGGATCATATGTCCAGTTGGGCACGACGCTGCGACCTCCCCAAGTCGGGGCGAGCCACGCTGGGCCGGAATGCGCGACTCCCCAGATGCGCAGCTTGCCTTGCTCGGCGTGAGCGGCGATGAGCGCAGTTTCGAACGGCACTGCGGGTGCCAAACGCCGTAGCTCGTCTGCCGTCAGCGGCCGAGTGCGATCGAATTTGAGCCGCAGAACGCCTTGATTCGGCACGCCGGAATCGGGCAATTGCTCGGGCGAAGTGAGTAACAAGCGAAAGCGCGTGACGCGCGCCTCTTCAGTGGTGAGTGACGCTTGGAAGGCGGCGGACAGCGCGTCCTCGAGGAGCGGCAGCGGCACGCCGAGGCGCGTCGACGCGGGCCAGTGCGCCTCGACGTAGCGAGCGAGGTCGGGCGGGTACACGCTGGGCCGGTGCATCGGTGCAGTATGCCAGCGGAGTGCTTGCACGCGAAACCTTTGCTCTGCAATCCTCGCGTTCGAGGTGAATGACTTGGCCACTCGGGAGACGCCATCGGGCACGCGGGCGCGTCTGGCTGTCGTGATCGCGCTCGTGTCGAGTGTAGGGGGCGTGTTTCTCTACTTCGGTGGCTGGCTATCGCCCGGAAGGCTGACCCCGAGTCGGCTCGTC
>Ga0164308_10000167_pt1 | contig 35076 bp, 27 predicted proteins | sample Whisoiple_246_MG_FD_109983 | JGI IMG/M metagenome (GOLD analysis project Ga0164308, IMG submission 109983) | Soil microbial communities amended with fresh organic matter from upstate New York, USA - Whitman soil sample_246_MG | ecosystem: Environmental > Terrestrial > Soil > Unclassified >... | reverse complement strand
CGAAATCGCACAGTCCTTGCTCAGCGACGTCGAGCAATCGAGCGCAGCCTTGCGCGAAGTCGCCAATTCGATCGGCACGGTGAAGAAGGACACGCTGCTGCTGGCCGAGTCCTCCGACAACACCGCGGCTGCGGTCGAAGAATCCGCCCGTTCCATCCGCGGCGTGACAGCCAACGCTCAGGACTTGGCCGCCGCCAGCGAAGAGCTCCTGGCCACGTCGACCGAAATGGCCACTGGCCTGTCCGGCATCTCCACGCGCGCCGAGGCGAACGCTTCGATGATCACCGAGGTCGGCGCGACTTGTGAAGAGATGGCGAAGGGCATCGAACGGCTCGCGACCGACGCACGCGACATCACGAGCCGCATCGCCTCGGTGGCGAGCAGCAGTAGCTCGATCGCCAAAGGCATCGCCAGCGTCGCCGAACGCGGCGAAAACCTGGCAGCATCGGTGCTGGAGACCGCGACCACGACGGAACAGGTTTCGCGCTCCGCCGCGGCGGCCGCGCTCAGCGCCAAAGCGCTGGAGACGGCCAGCGCGGAGAACGCCGCGACCGTGACCGAATTGGCGGCTTCGGTGGAAGAGGTCGCGACGACCTCGGAAAAGAATTCGCGCGTAGTCGAGACCAATGCTTCCACCATCGAGGAGCTCGCCAAATCGGCGCAAGCGGTTTCGCGCTCGGCGGAGGACATCGCGCGCCTCGGTGAGTCGAGCGCCGCTGCCAGCCAGCAGGTGGAAGCCTCGACGCGGCGCATCGCGCGGGTGTGCGACGAGGCGCGAGCGGTCGGTGACCGAGTGACCTCGTTGGCGCGCGATGGCGGCACTACGGTCGGGCGTTCGATCGAGGGCCTGGCCAAGATCCGCGTGTCGATCACTTCCTCTGCCGGGGTGATGAAAGAAATGGGGCAAAAGGTCGATGAAATTGGGGATTTCGTACAAACCATCAACTTGATCGCCGACCGCACCAACCTGCTTTCGTTGAACGCGAGCATCGAGGCCGCACGCGCCGGGGAGCACGGGCGCGGCTTCGCCGTGGTGGCCGAAGAAATTCGCGCGCTGGCCGACCGCGCGGCCACCGCCAGCGCAGACATCGCCAAAATCATTCGTGCCTTGCAGACTACCGCGCGCGAAGCGCTGGCCGCAACACACGAGGGTGAGCGCGTTGCGACTGACGGGGCCTCGCTGGCCTCCGACGCCGAGCGCGCGCTCGCCGCCATCTTGGGCGGCGTTCAGGAGCTGGGGCAGTCGGTGCGTGAGGCCGCGGAAAGCGCGAACGAACAGGTCGCCGCCGTCAAATCACTGACGGATGCGTCCAGCAAAGTTCGTGAGCAATCGCGCATCATCGCCACCGCCACCGGTGAGCAAGCCAAGGCCACTCAAGATCTCGCGCAGAGCGCCGGTGAAATGCGGCAAATGGCCAAACAGACTACGCTCGCCTCGGCCGACCAAGCGCGAGCCCTGCGTGACGTGGTGCGCGCCAACGCGCAGTTGGCCAACAACGCGAAGCAGGTCGCGGTCGGTGCGGCGGAGCAGGCCGCGGCAGCCGCAGAATTGTCGAAGGTCACGCTCAACATGCGCAACCAGACCGATGCCACGCTCGCCAGTCTGAGCGAGCAGAGCAACTTGGTGAAAAACATCGCGAGCCAAGCGGACGAGCTGCGCGCAGCCGCGGAGCGCAGCGTGCTCGGCTTGCGCGAGCAGGCCAAAGGCGCCAGTGAAATCGCGCAAGCGGTGGACGCTGCTCGCAAGGACGCGCAGCAAAACGCCAAGGGCTTGCTCGAGCAAGCGAAAGCAGGGCAAGAGCTGGAAGGAGCCGCCAAGCAAGTAGCGACTTCTGCGGCCGAAGTGATGCGCGCCAGCGTCGAACAGAGCAAGGTGGCCGCGTCGCTGGCAAAGAGCGCTGACGACGTGCGTCGGATCGCCCGGCAGACCGCGCGTGCCCTGGAAGAACAGTCCGACGCGGTGAGCTCGCTCGCCGACACGTCCAGCAAACAAGCCAAGTCGATTGCGTCGGTCAGGCAAGCCAATGCAGAGCAGGGCACCGCCAGCGAGCAGATCGCTCTCGCAGTGAACGACATGCGGGTTCGGATCCGGGAGACAGTCACCGCATCCGCGCAACAAGCCAAGGGCATCGCGCCTTTTGGCCAAGAGATGGCCTCGCTGACCGCGCAAGTTGCCAAAATCCGCGCCCGCAATTCTAGCCAGGTGGAGGCCGTGCTCGCTCTCGCCGCCAATGCTGCCAGCGCTGCCGACTCTTCGGGCCCAGCATGAGCTCGGTGTCTGCCAATCCGCCTTCGGGCGAAGGGGAGCGCCTGGAGCAGGTGAATCACCTAGCTCGAATGGGCATCCCTGCCCTGCCGCAACTGATCGCAGAGTTGGTCGACGCCAGTTGGGCGGTGCGCCGCGCGGTCGTCGCGGCGCTGGTCGCGGCCCCGCCCGAAGCGATGCCGCTGCTGCTCGAGACCCTGCGAAGTTCACGCGAGAACGAAGCCAAGATCGCTGGCTTGGTCGACGCCTTGGCCGCCACCTCGCAGCCAATCGATGAGCTGGTCCTGAACCTCACGCGCGACGAAAACGTGGCAGTGATCTGCGATGCGGCGCAGATCTTGGGACGGCGAGAGAGCCGCGTGGCAGTGCCCAGGCTGACCGAGCTGACGGCTCACGCGGACGACAACGTTGCGCTCGCCGCAGTCGAAGCGCTCGGCCGTATCGGCGGAAAAGAAGCGCTCGAACCATTGCTGGCCTTGACCGAAAGCGGCAATTTCTTCCGCACCTTTCCGACCATCGACATCCTCGGCCGAAGCGGCGATCCGCGCGCGTTGCAGGCGCTGCTCCGACTCTCGGTCGACCCGCTGTACGGTGCCGAAGCGGTGCGCGCGCTGGGCCGGCTCGGGGATCTGAGCGCGGTGCCAGCGCTCTTGGATCAACTGGCGCGCGCCAACGGCGGGCTCGTGCCGGCGATCGCCAGTGCTCTGCTGGCCATTCACGACGCAGCCGAGCAGCGTTTCGGTACCGGTTTGACCGTGGAGCGCATGCTTTCCCGCTCAAGCAAGGTGGACGAGCTGAGGCAGCGCCTGACGCTCGGACTGAAGCGTGCCGATACCTCGGAACAACTCGCGCTGAGCCTGCTCTTGTCCTGGATCGGCGAGGAGAGCACCGTGCCTTCCCTGCTCGGCTTGTTGCGCGGAGCTCCGGCCGTCGCGCAGGGTGCGGTGCTCTCGTTGAAGCGCTTGGGTGCGGTTGCCGAACCACAATTGGTCGCTGCGTTGCGGACCGGCACGAGCGAAGTCCGTCGGCTGCTGGTGCCCCTGCTCGGCGGCAAGCTGTCCGCCCGAGACGAGCTCATCGCTTGCCTCGCCGACGAAGATCCGCCCGTGCGCGCCGCCAGTTGCGACGCGCTCGCCCGAACCTCGGACCCAGCCGCCGTTCCAGCCATTTTTCCGCTCTTGGCCGACCCGGACGCGCGCGTCGGTCAGGCCGCACTGGCGGCGATCCAAACCCTCGGCAGCGACGCCACGCGGCGACTGGCCTTGGCTGCGGCCTCCTCCGACGATTCGCGCCTGCGCCGCGCCGCGTTGCGCGTCATCGGTTACTTTGGCTATGCCGATGGGCTCGACGCCTTGCTGGCGGCCGTCGAGGACGCCGACGAAAAGCTGCGCGAAGCAGCCATCGCCGGCCTTCCCTTCATCGACGATCCGCGCGCGCAGAGCGAACTGCTCAAGGCTGCGCGCCACAAGTCTCCGCGAACGCGCACCTTTGCGGTGCGCGCCCTGGGGCATAGCGGCGGTGACCAGGCCGTGCTCGGACAGCTGCGCTCGGCGCTCGGTGATGCGGACGCCTGGGTGCGTTATTACGCGTGCCAAGCCTTGGGTCGACTCCGCGACGACTCCGCCACGGAAAAAATCGCGTCGCTGCTGGAGGATCCGTTCGGACAAGTGCGGGTGGCTGCGGTCGAAGCCCTGGCGCACTTGCGCGGGCCGCGCGCGTTCGAGATCCTGAGCGGAGTGCTCGGTGCGGGCGACGCGGATCTGAATCGCGCGGCCTTGCTCGCGGTGGGCATCTCCAAGCGCGCGGAAGCCTTGCCCCAGCTGCTCAATGCATTCAACTCGACGGACTCGGCCACGCGCTTGGTTGCGTTGTCGGCCCTGGCGGAGCTCGGCACGCCGGATGCCCTGCCCACGATCGCCCGCGCAACCCGCGATCCAGATGAAGGCGTGCGAATCGCGGCAATCGGTGTTTTGGCCGCACGCTCCGATTCTGCGTCTACGAACACGCTGATTGCGCTGCTGCTCGAGACACCGACTCGACAACCTTTGATCGCGGCATTGGCCAAGCCGACGCCCGACCGCTGCGACGCCATCTCCTCAGCGCTCGCTCACGCTGATGATGCGGCTGCAGGCGCGCTGATCGCGAGCTTGGCGCGCATGCACACGGCGGATTCCCTTTCCGCAATTCGCGCGGCGCTGACTTCGGCAAACGATGCAGCGCGACGCGCTGCCGCTTCCGCGCTCGTCGCAGTTCAAGACTCGGAGAGCGCAGCAGCACTCGAGCGCGCTGCACTTTCGGATCCGGACGCAGAAGTGCGACGAATTTGCACTGCATCGCTAATCCGATGAGCACGAACCTCCCCCTCTCGCCCCAGGTCTTTGCCATCCTCAGCACGCTGATCGAGGACCGCACAGGTCTGCACTACGACGTGGGAGAACGGGAGCTGTTGGCGGAACGAGTCTCGGGGCGCGCGACGGAACGCGGGTTCGAAACCTTACTCGACTACTACTATTTCCTTCGTTACGACCCGGCCGCGGACGCGGAACTCGCGCTGTTGGTGGAAGCACTCGTCGTGAACGAGACTTACTTCTTCCGCGAGCTGGCCCCGCTCAAGGTTTTCGTCAGCGAGATCGTACCGGGCTTGCTGGCTCGTGGGGTCAAGCCACGGATTTGGTGTGCCGCGTGTTCGACCGGCGAAGAGCCGCTGACTCTGGCCATGCTCTTGGATGAAGCGGGCCTCTTGGATCGAGTCACGCTCGTCGCCAGCGATATCAGCGCACGTGTCTTGGCCCATGCCCAGAGCGGCGTATACCGGCGCCGTTCGTTGCGGTCGCTGCCCTCGGGGGTAGTTGGTCGCTGGCTCGAGGGCGACGAGAATGGAATGCAGGTGGCGCCGCACATCGCCAGCGCCGTGACCTGGCACCGCATCAATCTGATCGATGAGCAAGAGCCGTCGGAACTCGGGACGTTCGACCTCATCGTGTGTCGCAACGTGTTGATCTATTTTCGCGACCAGACCATCGAAAAGGTGGTCGAGCGCCTTTGGCGTCGCCTCACCCCGGACGGTCGCTTGTTGGTGGGGGCATCGGAATCGTTGCTTCGCTTCAATGTGCCTTTTTCCTGCGAGGAACAGCGCGGGGTCTTCTTCTATCGAAAGCAACCCAAATGATCCCGATTCGCGTGCTGGTCGTGGACGACTCGGCCTTCGCACGCAAGGTCGTGCGCGAGAGCTTACAAACCAGCCCTCAGATCGAAGTCGTCGGCATCGCTCGGGATGGCATCGACGCACTGGAAAAGATCGCCGAGCTCAAGCCAGACGTCATCACCCTGGATTTGGTGATGCCGAATTTGGACGGCCTGGGTGTCTTGGCCTCGCTCAACGCCGAACAGCGCGCACGGGTCGTAGTCGTGAGCATGGCGGACGGCGAGAGCGACATCGGCATCGCGGCGCTTGGCTACGGCGTCTTCGATTTGGTGCACAAGCCGACCGCCTTGGCCGTCGCGAGCCTGCATGACATCGCGGAGGAGCTGGTGACCAAAGTCCAGCTCGCTGCCCTGCAGCCGCGCCATCGCATTCAGGAACCCGTGCTCGAGATCCCGGTCGTGCCGCCTCGGCAAAGACACTCCGATCGGGTCGTGCTGATTGGCACCTCGACCGGCGGGCCCCAGGCATTGACTCGGCTGTTGAAGGCGCTGCCAGCTGATTTTCCAGCGCCGATCGCGATCGTGCTGCACATTCCGGCGGGCTATACCGGGCCCCTCGCCGAACGTCTGAATAACGAATGTGCGATCGAGGTGCTCGAAGCCGAAGAGGGCCTGCTGCTGAAGCCAGGCCGGGCCATCCTGGCCAAAGCCGGCGTGGATCTGTTTGTCGCTGGCAGCGGCGACGCGCTCAGCGCACACCTCGACGTCGGGCCGAGCCCTTCCCTACATCGGCCATCCGTCGACGTTCTGTTTCAGAGCGCCGCGCGCTGTCTGGGCAAACGCGCCCTTGGCGTGGTCTTGACTGGCATGGGCAACGATGGCCTGGTAGGCGCGCGCGCGTTGATCGAGGCCGGCGGAGAAGTGTTGACCGAGAGCGAGGCTTCGTGCGTCGTGTACGGCATGCCACGCGCGATCAAAGAAGCGGGCCTGTCGGTCGCCGAGGCACCACTCGAGCAGATGGCAACGGCCATCAGCGACCGTCTTTGAGGCCCCCAGGCCGAGCCGAGCAGCTCGAACCGTTACATTACATCAATCACGCTCCCCGCGGATGCGCCTAGCTACGGCACGAGCAACACCTTGCCGCGCGCCTTCCTGTCGTGAATGTATTGGTGCGCCGCGGCAGCCTCGTCGAAAGAAAATGTGCGATCGACGTGCGGTTCGAGCTCACCTCGTTCGTACATACGAACCAGGTCCTCGAGTTGGGGCTCGACCAAATCCGGCCGGGAGAACAGATGCGCCATATTCGTGCCGCTGATGGTCTTGTTGTCACCCATCAATTGCATCGGGCTCCAGCTCTTCACCGACAGCACGGAGCTCAAAGCGGTCAGCCAGTTGCGCGTGTTGCCACCGGCGACGGCAGAAAGACCGAATGCCACCAGGCGGCCACAAGGGGAAAGCAGCTCGTAGGAGCGCGTCCAAGACTTTCCGCCCACGGGATCCAAAATCAAATCGATGCCGCGGTCACCGACGACAGCGCGCGCTTGTTCGACAAAGTCTCGGCTCGAGTCGAGCACGTGGTGGCAGCCCTGCTCCTTCAAAAAAGCGTGCTTGGACACCGCCGCGCTGCCAAAGATCGTGCACTCGCGGGTCTTGGCGATTTGAATCGCGGCCAGGCCGACTCCGCCGGCCGCCGACATGATCAGCACGCTGGACTTGCGCCGGAGGTGACCGGTGAAGAGCATGATGTTGTAAGCGGTGACATACACCACTGGGAACGCAGCGCCGGTCTCGAAGCTCATGCGATCGGGCATCTTCAAGGCCAGCGAGCTGGGCAGCGCGATGACGTCGCTGTAGCCCCCGAAGCGGCACATGGCCATCACTCGATCGCCGATCGCGAAGCCGGTGGTCCCCTCACCCAGCGCGTCGACCACCCCGGAGACCTCGTAGCCGACCACGCACGGAAGCTTGGGGGCGTCCGGATAAAGCCCTACGCGCGCCATGAGGTCGGCGAAGTTGATACCGCTCGCACGCACCCGAACGCGTAGCTCTCCTGGCTTTGGCGTCGGGTCGGGGGCCTCCCGAACTTGCAGCACTTTGGGGGCTCCGGCCTTCGTGATCCAAACCTGGCGCATGCACCGCCATAGAACCTCAGACCCAGCGGATCGCTAAAAGTATTTCGAACACCGGTGATCGATTTCGTCACGGGCCCGACACATTGCCGGTGAGCATGAGAAGCACCGCCCTATTGTCGACTTTTCCACTTTGCCTGCTGCTTTTTGTCGGGACAACCGCGTGTGGAAGCGGTTCCGACGCCACTTTGCCGAGCAGCAGTGGAGCCGGTGCCGGTAGCGCAGGCGCTCCAGGGTCCGGCAGCGCCGGTGCCGGTCCTGCGACGGCGGGCTCGAGCGGCGCAGGAACGGCTGTCGCTGGCGCGAACAATGCCGTCGGCGGCAGCCCCTCGAACGCAGGATCTACGGCCAGCGGCGGAGACACTTCGGGGACCGCCGGCAGCGTCGGTGCGGCGGGCTCGGGTTCGTCGGACGTCAAGTTCAGCTTCTTCGTTACGAGCATGGCCGCGCTCCAGGCCGTATCGGGCAACCCCGACGGCTTTGGGGGAGATCTCCGCTTCGGCGAAACAGGGGCGGGCGCGGGCTTGCGCGGGGCCGACAAGATCTGCTCTGCAATTGCCGAGACCAGTCTGAAGGGCAACGGCAAGACCTGGCGAGCGTTTCTGAGCGTGATCGACGGCGGCGATGGGAAGCCTGTCAACGCGATCGATCGCGTCGGCTCCGGCCCCTGGTACGATCGCTTGGGACGCCTCGTGGCCAATACCAAGACCGACCTCGCGAACACTCGTCCCGTCGGTGCTGATACGGCGATCATCAAAGATTTGCCGAACGAGGAGGGCTTGCCCAATCATCAGCCCGATCCGACCCAGCCCGCCGTCGACAACCACGATACGCTGACGGGATCGGACGCGACCGGCAAGCTGTACAACACGGACCCCAAGTTCACCTGCAGCGACTGGACGACCAACGAAAAGACCACCTGGGGCAGTCCCCGCGTCGGACACTCCTGGCCGCGCAGCGGCTTCCCCGGCGGGGGAGGCATGAGCGGTGGCATGTCATCGGGCGACAGTTGGATCTCGGCGCTCGACGAGTCCGGTTGCGGAGCGGGCTACCACATCACGACTGCGGACGACGGACCCCCCAGCCAAAATGGCACCACCGTCGGTGACGGCGGAGGCTACGGCGGCTTCTATTGCTTCGCCCTGACGCCCTGAGCAGCGCGTCACCCCGGCCCAATGGCGTTCACCCCCGGGGGGAATCAGTGTCGCGCCAGGCTGACGATGATCTCAATCAAGATCAGGAAGATCACCGACGCTTCGAGCAAGACGAGGCGCCGATCTCGAGCGATGTCGGTCAATAGGCTGAGAGACTCTTGCACGCTGCGCAACTTCAGCTCCAGTGATTGATAGCGGTCGGCCAAGTCGAATTGCGCGCGCAGCTCTTGGTAAATGCGTTCCGCACCTGGATCGTCCCAAACCACGTCGGGTTTGTCGAGCAAGTGCAGGACCGAGATGACCTCGCTGCGAGTGCTGATCGCAGCGCCGATGAAGCGATGCAGCTCGGCCGTGAAGATCGAGATGTTGCCGCGCTTCTCGAGGCGTTGAACGAATCTGTCCGTGTCCGCGAACATTTGGTCCACGATGCGCTCGTAATATTCCATGGCCGCGCTCTGGGCGACGGTGAGCGCGACCATGCTCGCGCGCTCGGGCGTGAGCATATCCACGACCAACACTCCGTCAGCCACGTCTGGGCGCGCGCCGCCCTGCTCGCGCACGGTGAACTCTTCGCTAATCACCTGCGCGTCGCGCATCACGTTCAGCGAACGCCGCAAGCGTAACAGCTCCACTTCCCTGCCCGCCTGCCCCACGTCGAAGAAAATCACCACGCCGAAGCTGAACAAGAAGACCGAGCCACCTGCAGCCGCCGGATAGGCGAGCTGGTGGTGCTGGCGCTTGGCCTCGGGGAAATGCAGCACCAGGTCCTTCAGCGAGAAATTCTCGACGAAGGCCAGGGCGTGGAAGGTATGTACGACGGTCACGCGGGCTCCCGGGATCGAGACGGAGTTCGACGTCTAGCATTTGAGCCCCGGGCAGCGAAAACGGACGGCCGTGTGAGTCCGCTTTCTGCGGTGAGCGCCTACTCGCCGCCCAAGCGATAGCCAACGCCAGGTTCCGTCAACAACCAGCGCGGGTTCGACGGATCCTCTTCCAATTTTTCCCGCAGGTGATGCATGTACACGCGCAGATAGCCCGCGTCCCGTACATACGCCGCGCCCCAAACTTCCCGCAGCAGTTGCTGATGGGTCATGACGTTGCCCTTGGCGCGCAGCAGCACCCACAGCAGGCGATGCTCGGTCGCGGATAGCTTGATTTCGCGATTGCGTACGAAGGCCACACGTCGCACGGGATCCACGCGCACGCCGTCGATTTCTCGAGCGCCGCCCGGTGGCACGTTGCGCAAGCAGGCTCGCACGCGGGCGAACAGCTCATTTTCGCGAAAGGGCTTGGTCACGTAGTCGTCAGCACCGTTGTCCAGCGCTTCTACGATCGAATGCTCGTCGGCTCGCATCGAGAGCACCACGATGGGCACCGGACATTGCCCCCGGATCTGCTTAGCAAGGTCGATGCCATCGACGTCCGGCAAGCCCAAGTCGAGCAGGACCAACGAGGGCGGGCTGCGCGATATGAAGGCCAGTGCTTCGGCACCCGTCCCACATTCGAAGACCTCATAACTTTGCTCTTCCAAAATCAGCCGCAGGACTTTGCGCATGGGCGCCTCGTCCTCGACGATTAGGATGCTGAAGCGGGCTTCCACGGCTGCGGCTGCTCTGGTCATTCGATATTGGGGAGCCGCAAGGCGGCGTCGGAGATGGCTACTTTACTGGTTGGTAGACTCAGCGTCACGAGAGCTCCACCTTCGACGGCACCGGCCATCGTGATTTCACCACCATGGGCATGCAAAATGGCCCGGCAAATCGTCAGCCCGAGCCCCACTCCACCATCGCTACGCGGCGCATTGCTGCCGCGCCGAAATTTTTCGAAGATCAGCTCGCGGTCGGCCTCTGCGACGCCAACCCCGGCATCCGCCACGCGAATTTGAACGCGGCCATCGAACTCCAGAGTCTCGATCGTGAGGGGCGAGCCTGCTGGCGAATAACGGAGGGCGTTATCGAGCACGTTGAGCAGCGCCTGTTCGAACAAGCGAACGTCCAAGTCGACCAAAGGCAGCCCGCGTTGGGCCTTGATCTCCACGCTGCGACCAACGAGCCGATGCGCGAGGCGACGGAGCGCATCCCTCAGCACTTCGTCCAAGGAAGCGGGCAGCACTTGCAGCCGCAGCTCGCCCGTTTCAACGCGAGTAATCGCCAACAAGTTGCGCAGCAGGCCGTCCAATCGTTCGGCTTCATCGGCGATGCCGCTCAACATTTCGCCACGCAGCTCGGGCTCCATCCCCACGTGGCTGCGGACCAACATTTGCGCAGAGGCCGAAATCGTCGCCAACGGCGTGCGCAGATCGTGAGAAACCGAGCTGAGTAGCGCCGCGTGGACCCGCTCGACCTCGGCTTCCAAGCGAGCCTTCTGCGTGCGCCGCTCGCTGACTAGCAGACGCGCCTGTTCCCGACGCAGGCTCTCAGTGAGGCCGCTGACCAGGGCCGAGACGAAGACCATGCCCACGAGCGTCACGGCATGGCCAAACTCCAGTGAGAACGTGAAGCTGGGCGGCAGGATCAAGAAATCGAACGCCGCGACTCCACCCAGCCCAGCAATGATCGAAGGCCCCAGGCCGAAGCGCCAAGCCACGACGACCACGCCCACCAAATACAAGATGACGACGTCCGCCAGGGACAGGTAGCGCACGCCGAACACCGAGAGCGCGGTCGCGAGCGCCGTTGCACAAAGCGCAGCGACGTAGCCCAGCCACTGCTTTCGCCAAGTCGACATGCTCGTTTCGACGGCCGACAATGGCGGGCGGGAACTCGAGGCGCAAGCCCCGAAACGCCTCGTGGCAAAAAGCGCCGTCCAGGCTCCGCTCGTCCGCGGGCGTGGAGAACTAAGCGGAAGCCAAGAGCGGCAGCAAAGGCAGTGAATGAGCGGGCTTTGCGTGCTTGGACAGGAGCTGCGTCAGCTCGCCCTTGCACGAACCGCAACCAGTCCCAGCCCTCGTACAATCACCGAGAGCGGCTACCGAGTCCGCGCCCGCGGCGATCGCCTCACACAGCGTTTGCTCGGTCACCTTGTTGCAATTGCACACCACACGCTCTCCGGCAGGCAGCGCAGCTCGCTGCACACACAGGAGCTCGAGCGGGTCACTCGGTATCGGATCCCCGCGGTCGAATAGTTGAACCAACGTCGCCGTCGCTTCCGTGTTCCCGACCAACATTGCCCCGACCAGCTTGCCGTCGCGCACGATCAATTTTCGGTAACAGTCGCGACGTTCCTCCACGATTTGCACGACCTCGTCTCGCTCCAGCTCGGGCTCGAGCGCGCCCATCGAAGCCACGTCCACCCCGGCGACCTTGAGCCGAGTGTACAGCTTCGAACCGCGGTAGCGATCCTTCGATTGCCCGGTGAGTACGTCCGCGAGCACCGCGGCTTGTTCCCATACGGGCGTAACGATGCCGTAAGTTTTGCCGCGATGTTCGGCGCACTCGCCGAAGGCGTACACGCCCGGCACCTCCGTCGCGAGCGTGTCGTTGACCAGAATCCCTTTGTTCACGGGCAACCCGGAGGCTCGAGCGGTGTCGACGCGCGGTCGCACGCCACAGGCGAGCACCACCAAGTCGGTCGACAGGGTCGTGCCGTCATCCAGCACCACTCCGGTGACTCGCTCGTCGCCATAGATCGTCTCCACGGTGCGACCGAGGCGCGCAAAGATCCCGGTGCGATCGATTTGTCGCGCCAACATTTCGCCGGCAATTTCGTCCAACTGGGTGTTCATCAGGATCTTCGAGGCCTGTACGACCGTGACGTGCAGCCCGAGATCGCTCAGCACTTTGGCCGCTTCCAAGCCCAAGAGCCCGCCGCCGACAATCACCGCGCCGTCGCCGGAACGCGCATATTCTCGCATGCGGATGCAGTCCGCGATCGAGCGGTAGACGAACACGCCGGAGCGCAGCTCGCCGTCTTCACCGCGCATGCCCTCCAGTGGAGGGACCAAGGGCTGGCTGCCCGTAGCCAGGATGGACACGTCATAGCGACGGTTCTGACCGTCCGCGGTCTCGACCACTTTGCGCAGCGTATCCAGCCGCGTGACACGCGTGCTCTGGATCAGGCGGATGCCGTGCGCGTCGTACCACTCCGGCGTCTTGGTGACGATCGCGTCCGGGGATTCACCACTCAGCACCTTGCCCAGCAAGATCCGATTGTAAGCGCCACCGCGTTCTTCACCGAACACGGTGACCTCGTATTGCCGAGTCGCATCGCGGCGCACGAGCTCGTCGAGTAAACGACAAGTGCCCATGCCATTGCCGACGATCGCTAGCTTCTTCTTGCGGGTGTTCACGACAATCCCTTCGGTATAGCGTTCGCTGCGCGCGCACGCACGGCACAAACCTTGAATTCTGGCATGCGGCTCAACGGATCGAGCGCGGGAATCGTCAGCAGATTGGCGGCTTGGCGGCCGCCCCAATGGAACGGAGCGAACAGCGTATCCGGCCGAATATCGGCGGAGATACGCACCCGAAACGACACGCTGCCGCGGCGGCTCTCCACCAACACGAACTCACCCGAGAGCACGCCGAGCGTGGTCGCCAGACGCGGATGCATTTGCAGCAACGGTTCGGGCTTGGCATCGCGCAGGGGCTCGACCAAGCGAGTCTGCGCGCCGCTGTTGTAGTGTTCCTTGTAGCGCCCAGTGGTGAAGTACAACGGATAGCTCTCGTCCGGCAGCTCGGCTGCGGGCCGATACTGCACCGGGTTGAAGCGCGCGCGGCCCGAAGGAAACGCGAAGCGTTCTGCAAACAACCGCGGTGTCCCCGGATGTTCGGGAGCCGGGCACGGCCAAAACACCCCTTGCTGAGTGCGGATCTTGTCGTAATCGATACCGCTGTAGTCGGCCTTGGCCCCGCGTGTTGCCGAGCGCAGCTCGTCGAACACGGCTTCGGACGAGCTGAACGAAAAGCCGCGTTCGACGCCCAAGCGCTGCGCGAGGGCGCACAGGATTTCGATGTCCGTCTTGACCCCAGGCGGAGCGGGCCGTATCCGTTGGCGCAGGATTACGCGCCCCTCGAGGTTGGTCATCGTGCCTTCTTCCTCGCCGAACTGCGTGATCGGAAGCACGACGTGCGCGTTGTCACAGGTTTCGTTCAGGAACGCGTCGCACACCACGAGCAGCTCGAGCCGAGCCAGCTTGTCTACGATGTTCGCGCTGTTGGGCGAGGCCACGGCGACGTTCGAGCCGAAAACGAGCATGCCCCGCACTCCGCCCTCGGGTCCCATCGAGTCCAAGAGCTCGTAGGCGCTCTTGCCCTTTCGCGGCAGCTCACTCGGTTCGATGCCCCAGACCGCGGCGATCGCGGCGCGGTGTTCCGGCTCTTCGATCAGCCGATAGCCTGGCAGTTGATCGGCCTTCTGCCCGTGTTCTCGGCCGCCCTGGCCGTTGCCCTGACCCGTCAAACAGCCGTAGCCGCTGGCGGGCTTGCCGACTTTGCCCAGCGCCAGCATCAGGTTGATCAAAGACATCACCGTGTCCGACCCCTTGGATTGCTGCTCGGCGCCCCGCCCAGACAGCACCATGCTGGAATCGGACTCGGCCAATAGACGAACGGCTCGCAATTGCTGCGCGATAGACACGCCGGTGAGGCGTTCGATGAACGCCGGCTGACTGGTGCGCACCGTGCGCTCGAGTTCTTCGAAACCCTCCGTGCGCGCAGCGATGTACGCGCGATCGATCAATTTTTCCTCGAGTGCCAAATACAATAGGCCGTTGGCCAGGGCGAGATCCGTGCCCGGGGTGAGCTGTAGGTGCAGCGTCGCCGTGCGCGCCGTATCCGTGAAGCGCGGATCGACGACGATCAGGCTACCGCCTCGCTGCTGCTGCTCGTACACCCACTGCATGATGGGCGGCATGGTCTCGGCACAATTGGAGCCCCAGAGCATGAGCGTGCGTGTTTCGGCGATGTCCGCAACCGGAAAAGGGAGCCCGCGGTCGATACCGAATGCGCGGTTCTGCCCCGCGGCAGCCGACGACATGCAGTACCGTCCGTTGTAGTCGATGTTCGGTGACTTCAGGGCGACGCGCGTGAACTTGCCGAGCAAGTACGCCTTTTCGTTGGTGAGCGCTCCGCTGCCGAAGGTGCCGACCGCGGCTTTGCCGTGAGCCTTCTGCAGAGTCTTGATGCGTTCGGCGACGAAATCGAGCGCGGTGTCCCAGCTGACTTCCGCCAGCTTACCATCCGTACCGCGCAGCAGAGGGCCCAGCACGCGCTGCGGATGATCGAGCAAAGCCGCCGAGGTGAAACCCTTGATGCACATCTGGCCGCGATTGACGGGGAAGTCTTCGTCGGCTTGCACCTTGGGCTCTTCACCCTTGCTGGCGCTCGGCGTCACGGTCATGCCGCACTGAAACGCACAGTATGGACAATGCGTCTTGATCGGGCCAGACGGCTCGGACAACGTCAGCATACGCGGCAAGGCGTCGGATAGCGCGGGGGCATCCGTACGGGCGCTCATTCCAGATCTTTCGCCGCCACCGAAACTTGGATTCGACCCGCCAAAACTCGAACCGGGAAGACCGGCAAGCGCACTTTCGGGTCATCCAAGCACTCACCGGTCTCCAAGCTGAAGTTTTGCTTGTAGATCGGCGATGCAATCTTGGGGATCCCACCGCGATCACCGACGATGCCGCGGGCGATTACGAACGCGTTGCTGAACGGGTCGAAGTTCGACAGCGCCGCGAAGCGACCGTCGCGAGTCCGGATGATGGCGATTTGCTGGCCGTCGATCAAGGCAGCGACTCCGGTTCCGGGAAGGACGTCGTCGACCGCGCACACGTCGCGAAAGTCGCTGGCTTCGCTCGCCACTCGCGGGAATTCAACCAAGGCTACCATGGACATGCTCGATATTTCCCTCACACAGACAACACAGGAAGGCGGATCTTGCGTGTTTCCACCAGGCTTCGCTTCTCGCTCCAAGAAGCAGGCCGGTGCTGCTCTCGTTCACGCACGAAGGCCACACTCGGGTCGGGCTCGTCCGAATTCACGAAGGAACGGAACGCGCGCAGCTTCTCCGGGCTGTCGATGGTCGTCTTCCACTCACATTGGTAAGTGCCGACGATTCGCGCCATGTCTGCTTCCAGCTCCGCGGCAATACCGAGGGAGTCGTCGATGATGACGCTCTTCAGGTACTCGAGCCCGCCCTCCAAGTTGTTCAGCCAAGACGCCGTGCGCTGCAAGCGATCAGCGGTGCGTACGTAGAACATCAAGAAGCGATCGAGGTAGCGAACCAAGGTCTCTTCGTCCAGGTCGGTGGCGAGCAGCGCGCCGTGTTGCGGCTTCATCCCGCCATTGCCCGCCACATACAAATTGTATCCCTTCTCGGTCGCGATCACGCCGAAGTCTTTGCTCTGAGCTTCCGCGCACTCGCGCGCGCAGCCCGACACTGCGCCCTTCAGCTTATGCGGCGCTCGCAAGCCCTTGTAGCGGTTCTCGATGCGCACCGCTGCACCGACGGAGTCCTGCACACCGTATCGACACCAAGTGCTGCCGACACACGACTTGACGGTGCGAAGCGCTTTGCCGTAAGCGTGGCCGGATTCGAACCCGGCTGCGACCAGTTCCTTCCAGATCGCCGGCAACTGATCGAGTCGCGCGCCGAACATGTCGACGCGTTGCCCGCCGGTGACCTTGGTGTATAGGTTGTATTTCTTGGCAACCATGCCGAGCGTGATCAGTTGATCGGGCGTCACTTCACCGCCGGCCAAGCGCGGCACTACGGAGTACGTGCCGTCGCGCTGGATGTTGGCCAGGTAGCGATCGTTCGTGTCCTGCAACCCAGCGTGCTGGGGGGCGAGCACGTAGTCGTTCCAAGTCGAGGCCAAGATCGAGCCGATGGCCGGCTTGCAAATTTCGCAACCCTCACCCTTCCCGTGCCGCTCGATCATGTCGTCGAACGAACGAATGCCTTGCACGCGCATCAGGTGCGCGAGCTCCTGGCGGCTGTACGGAAAGTGCTCGCAGATGTGGTTGGTCACGCTGAGGCCGGCCTTTTTCAGCTCCAGCTTCAGCAGTTGGTCCACCAGGGACACGCACGAACCACAGCTCGTGCCCGCTTTGGTGCAGGTCTTCACCGCTCCCAGCGTGGTCAGCTTTTGCCCGCGGATGGCCCCACAAATGCCAGCCTTGTCGACGTTGTTGCAGGAGCAGATCATCGCCGCGTCTGGCATCGCGTCCACGCCGAATCCGCTCTTTGCTCCGCCTTCGCGGGGCGGAAACAGCAGATCTTCCGGATGCTCGGGCAGCTTCATCTCCGCCTGAACGTGGACCAAGAGTTGGTTGTACGCCGAGGCATCGCCGACCAACACGCCGCCCAAGAGCTTGGTCTTGTCAGCCGAGACGACCAGCTTCTTGTATACGGAAGAGTGACCGTCGAACACGGTCAACACCCGGGACCCGGGGGTCACGCCGAACGCGTCACCGAAGCTGCCCACGTCCACGCCCATCAGCTTGAGCTTGGTGCTCATGTCGAAGCCGTCGAACGCCTGCGGCTCACCGGCGATGGTGGCGGCGGCAACCTCCGCCATGCGATAGCCGGGTGCGACCAATCCGTACGTCTTGCCATCGAACGCGGCGCACTCACCAATCGCGAAGATGCGTTCATCGCTGGTGCGACACGATCCGTCAATCACGATGCCACCGCGCTCACCCAGGCGTAGGCCGGACTCGCGGGCGAGCTTGTCACGGGGGCGGATACCGGCGGAAAACACCACCATGTCGACTGGCAGCCGAGTGCCATCGGCGAGCAACAGCGCGTTCACGTGCCCGCTCTCATCGAGCAGAATTTCGCGGGTCGTGGTGTTGCAGCGCACGTGGACGCCGAGCTCTTCGATGCGCGCTCGCAGCACCGCAGCTCCCACCTCGTCGACCTGCAGCGGCATTAGCCGAGGCGCGAATTCGATCACGTGGGTGTCGAGGCCCAGCGTGAGCAAGGCTTTGGCGGCTTCCAAACCCAGCAGACCACCGCCGATCACTACGGCGGTCGAGGCGGTTTGCGCGGCCTCGCGGATCGCAACCAAGTCGTCGATCGTGCGATACACGTAGCAGCCCGGTTCGTTGCAACCTTTGATCGGTGGCACGAACGGGTACGAGCCGGTGGCGAGGATCAGTTGGTCGTACGAAAGCACGCGACCAGAGCCGAGCTTGACCGTGCGCTGCGCGCGGTCCAGTTCCACGGCTGCGTCGCCGCGCACCACCTCGACGCCCAATGCTTCGTATTGCCCTTCGGAGACCAGCGACAAGTCGTCATCCGACTTGCCCTCGAACCACTTCGAGAGGTTCACGCGGTCGTACGCCAGCCGCGATTCCTCGGAAAGCACCACCGTCTCGAACGTGCGGAGCAGACCGCGTTCGGCAGCGGCCTCGACGAACCGGTGGCCGACCATGCCATTGCCCACGACGACCAGGCGCGGCTTGGGACTCTCGAAGTAGTTCTTGGACACTGATTTCTCCTCAAAAAGCGGGCAATGGTCTCAGGCCTGGGCGTTGGCCAAGCTCGGCATACGGCGAGTCAGGAACGAGCGGCGCAGGTAGCACCACCAAGTCGTGCCCACGCACGTCAGGTAGAAAGCGATGAACCAGGACACGGCCAGGGTGGCCCCGCCGGTGGCCTTGATCGACGCGCCGAAGGCACGCGGGATGAAGTAGCCGCCCAGGGCCCCGATGCCCGCGACGACGCCGATCACGGCAGCGGTTTCACGGCGAGCGACGATCATGGCCGCAGCCAGTGCAGCCTCGCCCTGCCCTTGCACGCGCCTCTCGTGGAAGCTGCGGAAGATCACCGGGATCATCCGGAACGTCGAACCGTTGCCGATGCCCGTGGTGATGAACAGACCCAAGAAGGCGGTCATGAACAACGTGAAGTCTTTGATCTGGAGCGAGTAGAGCAAACCGAAGGTGGCCAGGGTCATGGCCACGAAGTTCCAGAACGTCACCTTGGCGCCGCCGATGCGGTCGGCGAGCTTGCCGCCGATCGGTCGCGAGACAGAGCCGACGAGTGCGCCCAGGAAGGCCAAGTTGGAGGTCACCTCTGGAAATTGCGTCTTGAGCAGCAGCGGAAAAGCCGCCGAAAAGCCCACGAACGAGCCGAACGTGCCAATGTACAGCCAGGCCATGATCCAGGTGTGCCGGCGCTGAGCCACGACCAGCTGCTCGCTGAAGTTCGAACGTGCCGAGGTCAGGTTGTTCATGTAGACGAAGGCGCCAACGGCAGCGATCGCGATCAACGGCAGCCAGATCAGCCCTGCGTTCTCGAGGTGCAGCTTCTTTCCCGCGCTCGCCGGAAGCAGCGCATAGCCAACGACGATCGGGACCAGCAGCTGGACGGTACTCACGCCGATATTGCCACCGGCCGCGTTCAAACCGAGCGCGAACCCCTTCTCCTTGTCGGGGAAGAAGAAGGAGATGTTCGCCATGCTCGACGAGAAGTTTCCCCCGCCGAGGCCGGCCGTGGCAGCGGCCGTCGCCATCAACCAAAATGGCGTATCGGGTTTGTTGACCAAGAAGATCAAAGAGAGCGTAGGAATGAACAGCAAAAGTGCGCTGACGATCGTCCAATTACGGCCACCGAACTTGGGCACGGCAAACGTGTACGGAAAGCGCATCAGCGCGCCCACCAAACCGGGGATAGCTACCAGCTGGAACAGCTGATCTGTCGTGTAATTGAAGCCGACGGTCTTCAGCCGCGCAGCAACCACGCTCCAAATCAGCCAGATCGAAAACCCGATATTTTCCGCCAGAATCGACCAGCCGAGGTTGCGCCAAGCGACCTTCTTACCCGTCGTTTTCCAGAAAGTCGGGTCATCTGGGTTCCACTGTTCAATCCAAGTCTTCGATGTTTTGTTCATTTCAAAGTGCTCCTGATCGCGGCAAAAAATGGGCAGATCAATCCCAGCCGACGCCGAGGTGGCGTCGAGTGCTCAAGTTCGAGAGACAGAGAGTGAGTAGGAAGGTCTAATCAGATTGAATCAAGAACGGGTGACCGACGCGCGGCGCTCATTGCCTTGCTTGGTATCCAGAAAGCGCATCAGCGACATCACGAGTGGGCCCATCTTCGGGTGCTCGGGCATGACGTGCGGAGTCACGCCGTGAACCTCGATGATCGCGCGGCAAGTCGGACCGACCGCCGCAACGACCACGTCTTTGCGTAAGGCGTCGAGCAATTCACGCCCCAGGTCCAAGCGCTCGGCGACCTGGTAGAGATGTCGGAACTGGATTTGGCAGGTAATGGCCAGCGCATCGACCGAACGCTCGACGATGCGCCGCACGAGCTGCTCGAGCGGCGTGGAGTCGAGCGGGAATTGCCATTGATACAGCCAAAATTCCCTGAGTTCTGCGCGCCGAGCGAGCAGTGTCTCCGACAGCGTCTCACTGCGTTCGCCATAGTTGAAGAGCAGCACACCTCGCCCGGAAAGCTCGAGCTCACTGAGTGCGTCGATCAACTCGGCGGCGGTGAACGGCTCGCGCGCGCTGAGCGTTGGTGGCACCCCGAATCCTCGCAACGCCGCCGTGGGCTTTGGTCCGCGACAGACGGTCGTCATGTTGCGGAGTGATGCGACCAGCTCCGCATGACGCCCGAGCTCTTGCGCCAACTCGAACAACAGCGAAACGGCGACCCCCGTCATGAAGATCACGATCTCGTGTCGCCCTGCGCTGAGCTCGTCCAGCAACTCACGCACGGCTTCCGGCTCGATGCGCGGGGCCTCGCGCACGGCAGGCACGCACAGCGGCGTTCCCCCGTGCTTCTCCACCAAGCGCGAGAGCTCGCTCTTCATGCGCGCTTCGAGCAACGCCACGACCGGGCGAACGCTGCTCTTTGCTGGAACCGACAACTCCATCGTGATCGGCTCCTACAGCAACCTCCATGCCACCCGGCGCTTCACCCTCGTAAGTGGGCTAATTTCGGGATCGCGAAACAACGAAGAAATCAGCCGCGGGATCCTTACCCGACAAAATTGTCGTAACCCTGATGAGTGCTCTTACAGAATTGTCGGGGCGCTTCTCTGTTTTCGTATTGTTTCGTGCCGCTCAGGGTAGGCCACGTTTTCAGCTACGGATCGATGACCTGAAACGAAGCGCAGGTTGTTAACCATGCCGAAACCGACAAAATTGTCGGTTTGCCTCAACGGCGAAAGCGCTTGGTCGCGATGCCCAGTTTGCCGACCTTGTAGCGCACCACGCGTTCGGTCGTGCCCAGCGCTCGGGCCGCGCCTACCAGGCTGCCTGCTTCGGCCTCGAGCGCTTCCTCGATCAGCTGCCTTTCCAGGCGCTCCACCGCTTCGACCAAGGTCAGCTTTTCTTTGCCAGCCGCAGCGACTCGAAAGGCCTCCGGCAAATCCGACTCTTGGATCACCGACCCTTTGCAAACGACCACGGCGCGTTCGATGACGTTCTCCAGCTCACGCACGTTGCCTGGGAACGGCTGGCGACTCAGCAGATCCATGGCGGCGGTCGAGATGCGGCCGATCTTCCGCTGATGCTCGGCCGTGAACTTTCGCATGAAGTACTCGGCAAGCGCCGGGATGTCCTGCGGCCGATCGCGCAACGGCGGTAGGGTGATGGTAAAGATGTTGATTCGGTAGTACAGATCCTCGCGAAACGTGCCGCTGGCCACTGCGCGTTCGATGTCGACGTTCGTGGCGGCGACGATGCGCACGTCTGGCCGCAGGGTCTCGGTGCCGCCAAGGCGCTCGAACTCGCGAAACTGAAGCACGCGCAGCAGCTTGGCCTGGGTCGTCATCGGCAGTTCGCCGATCTCGTCGAGGAACAGCGTCCCGCCTTGAGCGAGCTCGAAACGGCCCTTTTTCCGGGCGTGTGCCCCAGTAAAGGCGCCGCGCTCGTGCCCGAAAAGCTCGGATTCGAACAAGGATTCAGGCAGGGCGGCGCAGTTCACCTTGATGAAGGGTTGAGCGGCGCGAGGCGAGTTCTGATGGATGGCGCGCGCCACGAGCTCCTTGCCGGTTCCAGACTCGCCGCGCAGCAGCGCAGTGGCGTTGGTGCGTGCCACCTGGCTCACCTGTTCGTAGATTTGGCGCATGACGCCGCTCTCGCCAATCATGTTGGCGTATTCGAACTGCGTGGCGCCGTTGCGCAGCGCCGCGGCGTCGCTCATCGCTGCGTCGGTTTCAGGGCGCGTTTCTTCTTCCTTGAGGGTCTTGCCAATCAGCCCGGCTACGACGTCGAGCACGCCCAGGCGTTCCCCGAAGCCGGTCGGGTCACGATGGCGGAAGTACGCGGAGAGCACGCCGACCGAACGCCCGCGAGCGCTCACCGGAACCGCCACCAAGTTCCAGCCAATGTCCGACCAACGCGATAAATCCGCAATTTCAGAGAGAGCCATCGGATCGTGGCGCAGCACCGGAACCACCACTGGCTGGTTCGTGGCTGCCACGCGACCCGCCGCCCCGGCCGAATAGCGAGGACGGAAAGCGTCCGGATCCAAGCCGTGAGACGCAGCCACGCTGAGCGACCGCTCGTCGCCATTGGCCATGTACACCACCGAGCGACCCGCGCCCAAGCGGCGCTCCAGGACGCGCAGTGCCCCACCGAGCCGGGCTTCGAGCGGTCCCGCCGCCGCTAGCTCGCGACCCACTTCACCGACCGCGATTAGGACTTCCGGGGTCGGCCCGGGCCGTTGCTTCATCACCGCTAGGATACTCGCTCTAGTCGCTATTCTGCCAGCCTGCCGCGCACAATCAACGGGAGTCTCAACGCGCGACACCCGCCTCGCGAAGCGCGCGCGCTACGTGCTCGACGAGCGCGCGCGCGGCGCTGGTCGGCCGGCCCCGTTCGGCAAAAATGGCATAGACCCCGAGCGGGGCCGCGCTGTAGGGCTCGAGCACTTGGACCAAGCGTCCCGCGAGCAGATCACTTTCGACGGTCATGCGCAGGGTGACCAAAAGCCCGACCCCCGCTAGCGCCGCCTCGTGAAGCAGCCCGAAATCCGCTGATTCGAAGCGTGATCGCACCGGGACGCTGAAGCGTTGCTTGCGCGTCCCGAGCCGCCAGTCGACCCGCAGCGGCAGACTTGCATTTCGGAGACACGAGTGCTGAATCAAATCGAACGGAGTCGCGATCGCGGGAGCACGCGCCAAGTACGCAGGTGAACCGACCACGACGATCCGATCCGTGCCGAGCTTGCGAGACACGCCTCTCGGACCGCTCGCGGGGACCACGCGTAGGGCCACGTCATAGTCGCCTTCCACCAAGTCGACGAGACGATCGTCGAGCGTCACGCTGAGCGAGACCGCGGGCTCGAGCTCGAGGAAGCTCTGGAGCGCGCTGGCCAACAGCCCACGGTGAATGGTAGCAGGCGCATTCAGCTTCACGCGGCCACGGGGAGCTTCGCCGCGCGACAGGGCGCCCTCCGCGGCCCGAGTCAAGGCGACCAAATCGGCGGCGTGCTCGAAAAGTTGCATGCCCGCTTCGGTCAACGAAAGCTTGCGCGTCGAACGGCGCAGCAGTTGCACACCGAGGCGGGCCTCGAAACGGGCAATGCGCTGGCTGACCGCTGCCTTGCCCAGACCGAGCTCAGCCGCCGCCTGCGTGAACGAGCGCAGCTCGACAATTCGGCCAAACAGCGCGATTGTTGGCAAATCCTCGAATTGGAGCTGCATGACTGTTCATACCATGTGAACAATCAGGTCACAAACTCGAGACTAGTCGCGCGCTCACCCCCGGCGCACGACTGGCGACGTGACTCGTTTCCGATTGTTGCTCACGATGAGCGCGTGCTTCGCTTGTGTCGCACTGGACAACAGCAAACTGATTGCCGCGCTGCCCAGCTTGGCACGCGTCAGTCATTCCAGCCCCCTCTTGCAGCGCACGATCGTCGAAGCGAGCCTAGTGGTGTACGCGAGTTTGCTCCTGTTGGGTGGTTCGCTCAGTGATCGCTTTGGAGCGCGCCGCGTGCTGCTGCTCGGATTGTGCGCGTTCGCCGCAGCCTCGGTACTGGGCGCGGCAGTGGGCTGGGGCCCGTGGTTGATCGTCGCGCGAGCCTGCTCCGGCGCCGCCACGGCATGCGTCACACCCGCGACGTTGGCTACCCTCAAGCACGCTTTCGCGGAGCGGGAGCGTCCGATGGCGATCGCGGTCTGGACGGCGAGCTTCAGCGTGGGCGCCGCTCTGGGGCCGTTGCTCGCTGGATTGCTCGTCCCGCTTGGCGGGCTCGGTCTCGTGCTCTTGGCCAACGTGCCGCCGCTTGCGCTGTGCGCCTGGGGGAGCCTGCGACTGGTTCCGAGGGACCTGCCGCGCCGCGACCAGCCCTTGGATGTACGCGGCGCTTGCCTGTGTCTCGCGGCCGCGGTGGCCAGCCTGCTCGCCATTCTGAGCGGCCCAAGCCAGGGCTGGCTTTCGCTTTGGGTGTTCTGCAACGCAGGGTTCGCCGGCCTGTGCCTGCTCTGGGCCCGAAGCTGGCTGCGCCGCGCCCAGCACCCCCTCGTCGATCTGTCGCTGTTCACGGAGGTGCGGTTCGCTCGCGCACTGTTGCTGATCTTCCTCGGCTACTTCGCGTATTCCGGGGTCTCGTTCGTGCTCGCGCAGTACCTGCAACTCGGTCGCGAAAAGGGCCCGTTCTACTCCGGTCTGATGAGCCTGCCGCTCAGCGGTTCGATGCTGCTGGGCACGCTGCTGGCGCCACGCTTGGTCCTGCGTCTAGGCGCAGCACGGGCCCTCGGTCTCAGCCTGGGAGCGGGTCTGTCGGGAGCTCTGCTGCTGGTCTGCGCGAGCTACACGCAAAGCGACCTGCTGCTGTGCGTCGCGCTCAGCCCTTTCGGAGCAGGCTGCGGTAGCGCGTTCGCCAATGCAACCGACCTGATCTTGGGCTCGATCGATCCCGAACGCGCGGCCACGGCTGCGGCGCTGAGCGAATCAGCGTTCGAGTTCGGCGGCGTGCTCGGCATCGCTGCGCTCAGCACGTTGCTCGGAGGAACGACGATCTCGAATCAGCGCCTAGCCGAGCTCGCTCCCCGCTCGCTCGGGGCGGCCGCGCTCGCCATGTTTTTGGCCTGGTCGATGGCACGACAACTGTCACGTTCCGTAGCCCAGCGCGCTACTCCGAGCGCGTGCTCAGATCCGTAAAACCGATACCGACACGGAAAGCCGTCGTGGCATGGTCGTAGCTGAGCAAGGTCTCGCCATAGCCCGTGAAAAACTGCGCGTACAAATAGGGCGTGAAGCGCCAAAAGTCCCCGTACCGCGGCCGCCAACGCCCATCTAGCTCGACGCTCCCGACGCTCCAGTTCTTGGTCCCCTTGCGCGCATGAGCGGCCAGCTCCCAGTCACCGAGCCAACCGCGCCCGCGGTCGCTGCCGACGCTGAGCGAGAGCTCGCCGTAGCCAGTATAGCTGGCAATATCGGGATTGTCCTTTTTGCCGAACGGCGGAGCCCACACCTGCAGCGTGATGGCTAGATAGCGATACGCGGGGTCGTAACAAGCAAAGCGTGACTCACCATAAACGCGGTTCCAACCTTTCGAGTTTTCGCCCTGCTCCCCGGTCGATTCATGGATGAGGCCCACCCGCTCGAAGAAAAAGCCACAACCAGACTCGGGATCGTAGCGACCGGGCGCGTGAAAGAAGCTGTAAAATAGCTCCGGCGCGTAGTTGTTTTCGACGAAAGGCTGCGAGGTTCTATAGATGTCCCAGAGCGACTTTTGTGTGAACCCGAAGTACACGGCGTGCTGGCCGCGGTTGGGCCAAATGTCGAACTTGGCGCTGAACTGAAACTTGGCTTCAGTCTCCATGCTGAAGCCCGTGATGAAATAGTTGTCCTTGTAAAAGGTCAGTAAATCGAGCTCGGCCTCATGGCTCGGCGCGGTCGTGGGGCCCGGCGGGGTACCGCCGGGCGAGCCTTTGGCGGCCTCGCCACCCGCAACCGGCTCTGCTGCGAGCGTCGACTGTGTCGACGCCAGCAACGCGCTGGTCAGGAAGACGCCACGCCACCAACTCCAGAAGGCGATCCGCACACTCGCAGCCTAGCGCGCTCGTTAACGAACCAAGCGGGGATTCTCTGCAACCCAACCGTTTGTCTGCGCGCATTCCTGCCTCAAATCTTCGAGCCTTCCGGCGCGGCTGACCGCAGACGGTGAGCAACACCGCCGCCGCTTCGCCGCGGCTGGCACGAACTTCGCACCGTCTCGAACCTTCACTCTCGTTTTGGAGGGACCTCGGGAGAACACCATGAGCACTAGCAAGCACCGTAAAGTTCGCTACGCCGTAATGGGTTTGGGTAACATCGCTCAAGTCGCGGTGCTGCCCGCGTTCGCGAACGCGAAAGAGAACTCCGAACTGGCTGCGCTCGTCTCATCGGACGAACGCAAGTTGAGCGTGTTGGCCGAGCGCTACGACGTCAAGTTGACGGGCTCCTACGAAGACTTGGACCGGATCTTGGCCAGCGGCGCTATCGACGCTTTGTACGTTGCCACACCGAACACCGAGCATCGACGAGCGCTCGAGCGCGCGGCGCACGCCGGGGTGCACGTGCTCTGCGAAAAGCCATTGGCCGTGACCGTTGCCGATTGCCGCAGCATGCTGCAAACCGCGAGCGATGCCAAAATCAAGCTGATGACCGCCTACCGCTTGCACTTCGAGCAAGCGAATCTGCGCGCCGTGGAACGCCTGCGACGCGGAGAGATCGGTGAACCGCGCATTTTCAGCTCCGTGTTCAGCCAACAGATTCGTGAAGGTGACATCCGCACCCGCGCCGATCTGGGCGGAGGCGCGCTATTCGACATGGGGGTCTATTGTGTCAACGCCGCGCGCTACTTGTTTCAAGACGAGCCATTGGAGGCGACGGCATTCCGCATCGCAGGTCGAAACCCGCGCTTCGAGGGCACGGACGAGACGACTTCCGTGATGCTTCGCTTCCCAGGTGAGCGCATCGCGCAGTTCACCGTCAGCCAAGGCGCGGCGCGGGTGTCCGAGTTCCGCGTGGTCGGGACCTTGGGCGATCTGCGACTCGAGCCGGCCTACGGCTATCACGAGCGGAGCGAAGAAACGCTCACCATCCATGGCAAAACGAAGGCCACCAGCACCCCGCAGCACGATCAGTTCGCGCCCGAGCTACTGCACTTCTCCAATTGTATCTTGGAAGACCTGGAGCCGGAACCTTCCGGAGAGGAAGGCTTGGCCGACGTGCAGATCTTGGAGTCGATCGTGCAATCGGCGGCACTCGGCCGGAAGGTGACGCTCAACCCGGTCCAACGCGCTCAGCGCCCGAGCGTCAAGCTGGAAATGCGCAAGCCGCCGATTCAGAAGATCGAAACCGTGAACGCGCCCTCTCCCAGCAAGTGAGGAATGCGGGGGAGTCGGACGCGAGTTCCGGCCTCCCCCGCACCCGGGCTCAGCGCTTCTTCGTGCGCTTTGCCTTCTTCCTACCCGCGGCTTTCTTCTTGCCCGCGGTCTTCTTTTTGCTCGTCGCCTTCTTCTTGCGCGCGGGGACCTTCGCGCCCGCAGAGCGTGCTTCCGAGAGCGCGATGGCGATCGCTTGCTTGCGGCTCTTGACCTTCTTCTTCGAGCGACCGGATTTCAATGTGCCGCGCTTCCTCTCGTGCATGACCTTCTTCACGGTCCTGCCCGCCGCCGCACCGTACTTCTTTTTGCTCTTCTTCTTGGCTGCCATCTTGTTTTCAACCTGAGTGTTTGCGTTCGATCGGAGCCGACGAAGTCTTGCTATCGAGGGCCTGTTGCAACTGTTTCGCCTGCTTCAGGTGTTGCTCGACGGTGGGTTTGATTTCCTCCAAGTAAGCCTTCAGGTGCTCGTCCTTCACGTTCGGGAGCAGCTTGTCATTGATGGCATCCAAGACTTTTTGATGTCCGGATACCTGAGTTGCCACGTACGTCTTGTCGAAGTCTTTCCCTGGGTCGGTATTGAGGGCGTTGAGCGTGGCGCCGGCGTCGGCCGAAAGCGCGGTGGACAAACCGCTCTCCTCGGTCTTTATCTTCAACTTGGCTTGCTTTTGCTTGGCCGCACCGTGGTGGGTGATCATCATCGCCGCGAAGGATTTGACCGCAGCGTCCTTGGCCTTCACTTGTGCGACCTTGGCTTGGGCGATTTCAGCTGAGTTTGCGGCCTCGGTGACGGCAGCAATTTGGGCGTCGCTCAGCGCCTCGGGCTTGGGCTCGGGCGGCTTACTGCTTTCCGTCGTGGTCGCGACGTCCATCCCTTGCGGCGTCTGCGCGGTTCCTCCATCATGCTCGGGCGCTTGATCAGATGGGGGCTCGGCGCTGGGCATGCTCGGCGGCGCTTCCGCTGCCTTTTGCTCGCCACCGCAGCGAATGAAGGCCAGCGCAGGGAGCACGAGCAGAGCGATTGCTCGGAACGAGGTGAGTGCTTTCATGGGCTTTCTTTCGCTGCTCAGCGATTGAGTGAAGGTTCGGTCGACGGCGTTTGAGGAACGTCGAGGCGAGGTGTCGGCACCGTCGAGATCCGCCAAAAGGAGTAGACGAGGCCCACGACGAGCAGTAGGGCGAGTGCCCAGAGGGCCTTCATGAACCACGGCGTTTTGCGCTTCGGGATCACCGGCGCCGGCATGCTCGTGTCGTAATACGGTCGGTTCGCGTCGCTATAGGGTCGATTCGCGTCGCTCGATTGACTTGAACTCATGGTGCTTCTCCCGTTTACTTCCAGGGGTGCAATCGTTGTGCCGCACTGTTCGACGCTGAATTTGGTTCGATGCTTGCATCCTTTCGAGTGATCGACGCCATGTTGCTATCCCCCTCGCGCGGTTGCGCGCTGCCGCGCGCGCTTTCGGTTGTCGCGTGCGGACTGTGTCTATCCTGCGCCACGGAGCCCGAGCATGCGGCGGGCGTGTCCAACGTGGCAACGCGCCACGCCCCGATTGCCAGCGCTGAACCGTCCGCAATTCCGCGCAAACCGGCGAGCTCGCCTGCTTCGAACGAAGCAGACCCGGCACAGGCGTTCGATCCTCCCGCGCGGCTTCGTTTACCCGACACACTTCAGGCGGGCGAACGCGTTCCGTTGCTGTTGGTGCTCCATGGCTTCGGGGTCTCGAGCACACTGCTGATTGCGAAGTCCGGTCTCAATCGAGTGGCTGACCAAAAGAAATTTGCCTATCTCGCCCCTGAAGGTGCCCGGGACTCGCTCGGGCGCCCCTTTTGGAATGCCGGGAAGAGCTGCTGTGATCTCGACCACCGAGCGATTGATGACGTCAAGCGCCTCCGCGAGTTGCTGGAGGCGAACCTCTCCAACGCTTCAGTCGATCCCAAGCGCGTGTTCGTGATTGGCTACTCGAACGGCGGTTTCATGGCCCAGCGGCTGGCTTGTGACGTGGGCGACCGCATCGCAGGTCTGGTGAGCGTGGCAGGAGCGGCACCGAGTGCGGAGGTGCCTTGTACCCAACACACATCGCTTGCGGTGCTGGACATCCACGGCGATGCCGATCCCATCGTGCACTACGCGGGCGGGACCGTGTTCGATCGCACGGATGTCGAGGCTCATGCCTCTGCGCTGGACACGACCAAGTATTGGGCGCAGCGCCTGTCGTGTAGCAGCACGCTGCGCACGCTCAGCAGCATCGACTTGGAGCCCTACGTGCCCGAGCGCGAAACCACGGTGCAGGGCTATGATGACTGCCGTGGCGCAGTCGAGCTTTGGACTGTCCGCGGGGGCGGACATTATGTCGCGCTTCAGCCGCCCGCGATCGATGCCATTTGGAATTTCGTTCAAGCACACCCGAAGGGCGGCGCGTGACCTCGCGCTACGACGCCGTGGTGCTGGGCGCCGGGATAGCCGGCTTGACTGCGGCACGGCGCCTGGCCGATGCCGGGAAGAGCGTGCTGGTATTGGAGGCCGCAGACCGTGTCGGCGGACGGATCTGGACTGTTCCGGGCGTCCTTCGAGCATTGCCCAGCGAGCTGGGCGCGGAGTTCGTCCACGGGCGCCCCGAGCCGACTTTGCGCCTGGCGAGCGAGGCGGGAGTAGAGCTGCTGCCCCTCACCGAGCGGCACGTGGCGAAGGACGGCGCGTCGTTCAAGCAGTTACCCGATCCATGGGGCGTGTTTGCGCAGGTACTCGATCGAGTACAACCACAAGACGACGACACGAGCGCGGCTACTTTTCTGGAGCAGAACATCGTCGAACCTGCCACGCGCGAACTCGTGCGCGAGCTGGTGGAAGGCTTCGAAGCGGCGCCGCTCGCCTCTGTGAGCATCCGAAGCTTATTTTCCGACGCCCAAGCTTTGGCTGAGGACGACAGCCAATTTCGAGTGAAGGGCGGCTACGGCAAGCTCGTGGACTTCTGTCTGGAAAAGCTGCTCCAGGCAAAGGTGGAGGTGCGCTTGCTGTCGCGGGTGACGCGCGTCAAGTGGCAGCTCCATGGTCCGGTCGAAGTGACCGTGAGCGGCGCGTCGACCGAGGTCCACGCGCGAGCGTGCATCATCAGCGCGCCACTGCCGATTTTGCAAGACCCGGAGGGGGTGCACTTCGAGCCAGCCGTGCGCGCTTGGAGCAGCCCGCTCGCGCGACTCGGCATGGGGCATGCGGCCCGCGTGATGCTGCAGTTTCGTCGTGATTTCGCCGAACACGCGGCCCCGCGCGACGCTTTCATTCACCAACCGAGCGCGCTCTTCGAAACCTTCTGGGCGGTCGAAAACGAGAGCTTCGTGCAATGGACGGCCTGGGCGGGCGGCCCGAAGGCAGAGGAGCTCGCTCGTGAATCGACCGAGCAGCGCAAGCACTTGGCCCTGGCGAGCCTGGCTGCCTTGCTCGGCTTACCCGAGGCAACCGTCTCCCTTGCCTTGGTTTGCCCGATCCAACATCACGACTTCTCGAACGACCCGCAAATCAGGGGCGCCTATAGTTATTGCCGACCGGGTGGAACTTCCGCCGCGCGCGCCTTGAGCGCCCCCATCGGCGGAGCGTTGTTCTTGGCGGGCGAGGCGACGGACCACGAGTATCCGGGCACCGTGGCAGGCGCGATCGCGAGCGGCAAGCGAGCCGCCGAGCAAGTGCTCGGCGTGCTCGGGGCTTAGCCGCGGTTCAGCCACGGGCGAGGCGGGCCGACTTGGCCGCGCTCGGCAGCTTCTGCCGTGCCTCGAGCAGAGAAGCGAACGGATCCACGCGTCGCTTCTTCAGGTACTGCGCGGCGCTCCGCACGTTGAAGGACTCGGGCTTGAATTTGCCCGAAAGGTCCTCCCAGGCAACGGGCATGGCGATCAGCGCACCCTCGCGCGCGCGAGGCGAATAGGGCGCGATGAAAGTCGCGCCACGACCATTCCGCAAGTAGTCGACGAAGATCTTGCCTTTGCGCTTGGCCTTGGACATCGTGGCCAGATACCGCTCGGGGTCTCGACGGGTCAGCTCGTCGGCGACCGCCCGACAGAATTCCTTGATCTCGTCCCAACCCGCGCGCGGAGCGATCGGGACGGTCACGTGCAAGCCCTTGCCGCCCGTGGTCTTGACCCAACTCTGCAAGCCGAGCTCCTCCAACAATTGGCGCAGGGCTCGCGCGCCAGCAATCGTCGTCTGGAAGTCCACATCCGGAGCGGGATCCAAGTCGAACACCAACCGGTCCGGACGCTCGGCATCACTCGCCAACGCACCCGACACATGGACCTCGAGCGCGCCCATCTGCACCAACGCGGATAGCCCGCGCGCATCGGCGATGGCCGCGTATTCGCTGTTGCCGTCCGAGGACGGCACCTGAACGCGAATCAGACCTTCAGCCAGCGAATCACCCGGGTGCTTCTGGAAGAAGCACTGCTTTTGGCGGCCCTCGGGACAGCGCAGTAGCGTCAGCGGGCGATTGAGCACGTGCGGCAGCATCAGCTCGCTGACGACTTCGTAGTATTCCGCGAGGTCGCGCTTGGTCAGGCCGAGTTCGGGATACAGGATCTTATCCGGATGGCTCAACGCCGCCTTGGCAGGGACGGGCGAGCCCGCTTTCTTCGCTCGCGTCCGCGACGCCACTGCACGCGGTTGCTCCAAGACGACCTCTCCTGCGGGTTTGTCTTCGCGAAGGCCTTTGAACGTGGGGTGCCGCAGCAGCCCGTCGTGCGTGATCGCCGTGTACGCGACTTCCGCGACCAAGCTGGGCTTTACCCAGTGCACTCCGCGAACGTCCGCACCGCGCGGAGCGTTCTTCAGCTGGGGTTCCGAGATCTCCAACGGTTCGAGTTGCGCGTGCAAATCTCTCAGCGAGCGCTCACTGAAACCGGTGCCGACCCGCCCCGAGTAGACGATCTGCCGGTCACGGCGCACTCCGAGCAACAGCGCGCCGAGGTGCGACCTGCCGCCCCCCGGCTCCGTGAACCCGACAATCACGAATTCCTGTCGCGCAAGACTCTTGCTCTTTTGCCAGTCCTGTCCGCGACCGGAGCGATACGGCGCATCCACACGCTTGGAGACCACGCCTTCCAAGCCCAACTTGGCGGCCTCGGCAAAGAAGCGCGCTCCGTCACCGCGAGTGTGATCGCTGTAGCGCAAGGTGGTTTCCGACTTGGGCAACCGATCGAGCAACCCTTTGAGCTTGGCCTTGCGCTCGAGCAAGGGCAGCGGGCGCAGATCCACTCCGTCGAGATACAGCAAGTCGAACGCGTAATAGGCGAGCTGCGCTTGGTTCTTGCCGCTGAACGCATTTTGCAGCAACTGAAAGTCAGACAGCCCCTGCTCGTCCAAGGCGACGAACTCTCCATCGAGGATCGCGCTTTCGGCCTTCAACTTGCCAATCGCCCGTTGCAGGCTGGGCATGCGAGGAGTCCAATCTTCCCCACCCCGCGTCAGCAATCGCACGGCCCCGGCGTCTAGATGAGCAAGCACGCGGTAGCCGTCGAATTTCACCTCGTGGATGAAGTCATCTCCTTCTGGCGTGGCGGCGACGAGCGTCGCAAGTTCGGGCTCGATCCGTTGCGGCATCGTTGCCCCTTCATCGCTCGCGTTCGACTTGCTCGATTTCAGTGGCTTGCGCGCGGTCGGGGCTTCGCTCGACACTTCGCGCTTGCTGGATTTAGGGGCCTTGCTTGCCTTTGACGGCTTGCTCGCCTTCGACGGCTTGCTCGCCTTCGACGGCTTGCTCGCCTTCGACGGCTTGCTCGCCTTGCTCGCCTTGGACGGCTTGCCCTCAGCAATTGCCTCCAGATCACGACCGGTGAGCGCGCTGTTCGCGTTCTCCTCGAGCAGGCGGTTGTCTCCCGGTTTTGCGGCCTCGTCCTTGGCCTTGAAGAGCAGCCAGGTATTCTGCTTTTGGCCGGGGCGCTGAGTCTTCACCAAGTGCCAGCCTCCGGTGAGCTTCTCCCCGTGCAGCTGGAAAGAGAGATGCCCTTTTTCGTAGGCCTGCTTGGCGTCTGCGTCCGGCTCCCAGGTGCCACGGTCCCAAACCATCACCGTACCCCCGCCGTATTCGCCTTCGGGAATGGTGCCTTCGAAGCCGCCATACTCGATTGGATGGTCTTCGGTCTGAACGGCCATGCGCTTCACGCTCGGGTCGAGTGAGGGCCCTTTGGGCACGGCCCAGCTGAGCAATACGCCATCCAACTCCAAGCGAAAGTCGTAGTGCAAGTGACTCGCAGCATGCTTTTGGATGACGTAGCTATTCCCGGTTTTGCGGCGAGTTTTGCCCGAGGGCTCCCGCGTCTTTTCGAAATCCCTCTTCTGCCGATACTTGGCGAGGCTCATTGCATACTCCGATGGCGATCGATACTAAGCGGACTTGCGATGCTGGGGCGCGGCGTGCGTCGTCTTGCGCTTGCTCGGAGCGCGCTTGCGCGAGGGCGCCGCTTCGGAACGGCTACGCTTCGCAGAGGGAGGCGGCGCCGCTTTCCGGTGGTGCCCGGACTCCACGCTCTTTGCCAAGAGCGCCACCAGATCGACGACCTTGGCCGACTTGGCCGGCCGCACTGTTTTGGCTCGCTCTTTCGGAACGTTGTTGACGTCACCCGCCTTGGCCCGAGCGTGAATCAGCGAAAGTAGATCTTTGCGATAGTCGTCGCGATAGCGCTCCGGCTCCCACTTGTCGACCATGCCCGAGACGAGCTTCTCCGCCATGTCCAACTCTTTGCTGGTGATGCCGAGCTTCTTGAGGTTCTCCTCCGGCAATTCCAAATCGCTCGTGTCGCGCAACTCGTCAGCGAAACGCAGCACCAGCAACGAGAGCGCCTTGCCATGCGGAATGAGCGCGCACAGATGCTGGCGAGTGCGCAGCACGAGTTTGGCGACGCCGGCTTTACCGGAACGCTTCAGCACCTCACGCAACAAGGCGTACGACTTTTTGCCGTACTTTTCAGGCACGACCACGTACGGCTTGTCGATGTAGTGCGGGTCGATCTCCGCCAAATCGACGAAATCCAAGATATCGATTTGGTGAGTGGATTTGGGGTTCGCTTCGGCAAAGTCCCGCTCGGTGAGCACCACGTACTTACCAGGCGCGGCCTCATAGCCCTTCACCGTATCCTCCCACTTCACTTCCTTGCCGGTCTTCTTGTTGATGCGTTCGTAACCCACGGGTGAGAAATCCCGCTTATCGAGCAGCGTCAGCGACAGCTCGTCCGTTTCTTCCACCGCGTGCAACGAGACAGGGATCTGCACTAGCCCGAAACCCAGGCTGCCACTCCAAATTGCTCTCGCCATGCTCGAGCGTCTGCATCGGTCGTGCCAAAGCTCGCAACGAGTTTTCAGTTCCGCAGCGCGCCTCGTAGATTCTCCGTAGTGTCGACTTTGCGCGGTCGGGGCATTTGGGCTGACGCACTCCCGCCTCGAACTCGGGTTCTCGGATCTTGGACACGCGCGAATGCGCCACGCATTTTTGGCGGGCGCATCTCGTAGCGTCGCGCACCCGAAGCAGCTCGCGTTGCATCGTGGCGAGCCGTTGGTGCATTTGGCAGCTACCTGCATTTGTCAGTCTCGGGCCACGGCCGCGGCGATCTTGGGGCGCATGCGGAGTCGGTCCGCGCGGCCTTGGGCGGCCTGCCGATTGCAGTGGTTTCCAACCCAGATTGGGAACACGGAATGGCAACCCTCAATTCGCGTCGCAGTAGCCTGGGCCGAACAGCACGAACTGAGGCGCTGCTGCTCACCCTGTGCGATCCGCCCCGGCTGAGCACCGCTCATCTCGACCAGCGGATCGGCGATTTCGAGCGCACCCGCTTGCCGGTCGCCTCGTACTACGCCCATAAATGCGCGGTACCCGCGCTCTTTCCACGCTCACTCTTCTCTTCTTTAGCGACACTCAGCGGCGATAGCGCAGCCAGTCGCTTGTTAAACGATGGCCGTTCGGTGCGCTTGGTCTCCTGGGCCGACGGCGAGATCGATGCCGATACTCTCGAGACCGAGCAGAGGCTCAGCCCATGAAACCACTCAAAGCAGTGTTACTCGATGTAGACGGGACCTTGGTCGATAGCAACGATGCACACGCCCAAGCCTGGGCGGAAGTGTTT
>Ga0164308_10000166_pt1 | contig 35160 bp, 26 predicted proteins | sample Whisoiple_246_MG_FD_109983 | JGI IMG/M metagenome (GOLD analysis project Ga0164308, IMG submission 109983) | Soil microbial communities amended with fresh organic matter from upstate New York, USA - Whitman soil sample_246_MG | ecosystem: Environmental > Terrestrial > Soil > Unclassified >... | reverse complement strand
TTGGCGACGTGTCGCGGTGGGTGAAGCCAGCGTAGCCCGAGCCGCCGATCATGATGCCCTCGATCGGGTACACTTCGAGGCGCAGCGCGAGGTCCTTCTGCGCGTTGGTGTCGAGCTTGTTCTGTCCCTCGCCGTTGAAGACCGCGGCCTGGTAATAGAAGTGTTTGCCGAGCTTTTTGTCGATTTTGATACCAAGGTCACGCTGATCGCCGAAGCGGCGCGAGACCACGGCACGCTCCGGAAACAGCAGCTTCGAGGCGCTGTTGTAACCTTCATAGCTGACCGGGATCTTGAATTGACCCACGGTCACGTCCGCGTAGTCGGACATGAAGGTCAACATGTAGTCTTGCAGGATCGTCACCGTGCCCTGATTGTTGGCCGTGACGGTGCCGCCGCCGCCGCCAGTCACGCTCAGGCTGCTCTTGTTGTTGTCGAGCACGCGCGCCGGATCGATCATCACGTTGAAGCCGAACAGCTTGGGAATGACTTCGCCCTTCACCCGCAACTCTGCGCGACGGATACGCAACGTGGTCGTGGTATCGCCACCTTGATTGGCTCCGAAAGCCCAAAATTGCAGCGTCGCGCCGGGCTGCCACCAACCCTCTTTGCCGATGCCGAGCTTGGTGGCGAGCGGGATCTCGGGCACGATGGGCGGGAGAGCCTCGGGCGGCGTCAAGGGCGCTGGAGCCGGCGTGTTCAGGTCGATGGTTGGGGCGGCGGCTGCGGTCGTCGGTGTATCGGACACAGCACCGACGGGAGGCGCAGCAACCGGAGGTGCGTCGACAGCAGCGGGAGCAACGGGAGCAACGGGAGCAACGGGAGCAACGGGAGCCGGAGCAGCAGGAGCCGGAGCTTGAGCAAGCGCAGCAGAACTCGCGAGTAGGAGCGCGGGAGCAGCGGAGAAGAGCGAGAGCTTCATGGGTGTATTCCTTCCGGCCGTCAGATAGTCCGGCAAGTGTGACAATTGAGAGACGGATCAGTGAAATGAACGAAAAGAGCGACAAACTAGCGGGCGCTGTTTGACGCTACGATGACCGCTCGCGGCCGGATGGACACACTGCGTTTCACCCTTCGGGCCTAGCGGTCAGCAGTTGGCCGCCTCCGTGCTTCAATCGCGTTCGGCTGTCAATGGCTGAGCATCGGGTGGTCCGCCGAAAAATCAGCGTGATTTGGCCGTAAAATGTGGCGCGATCTGCCACATTGTCTCGAATTTTGGCTAGAAGTAGCGTCCGTCAGTGCTCGGCGAAACTACTCGAGATCAGAAACTTCTAGCGCAGCGCTTGATGGTCGCGGTGGTCGCGCCCGTTGGGTTGCTCTTGTTGGTCGGACTGATTTTGGCGTTTCAGATCGTCAAGCTGACCGACACCGCGCACTGGGTCGACCACACCGACGAAGTAGTGGGTCGCGTGAGCGAGATCCAAAACCAAGTCGTGGATCAGGAGACCGGGATCCGCGGCTACCTACTCAGCGGTGATCGAGCATTTTTGGCGCCCTACGAGCGCGCTCAGCCGCTCCCGATGTTCGCTGCCGTTCACGCCCTGGTTGCCGACAACCCTGCGCAACAGGTACGCATCGACACGGCGCGTGCGCGCTACGAAGCGTGGTTCAAGCTAACGGAGCCGATCGCGCAAGCTCGAGACACGACACCCTATCGTGCCAGCGAAGCGTTACTGGAGCGCAAGCGTCGGATGGACTCGGTGCGCGAGACTCTGCACAGCGTTCTCTTGGTCGAGCAAGGTCTACGCGTCGAGCGTGCGGCGGCTTATGCGGACAGCAACCGTTTGCTGACGTTTCTAGGCATTCCGCTGATGTTGGTCCTCGCCATCTCTTTGGCCTTCCTTTCACGCCGTCAACTGAGCGCGGTATCCACGACCTACCGCGGGCTCTTGGAAGGCGAGCAGACGGCGCGAGCGTCACTCGAGGCAGAAAATTGGACTCGTACTCGGAAGATGCGGGTCACCGAGGCCGTTCAGGGAGATCCCGCGCCGGACGAACTCGGCCGGCGGGCGCTGAACGAGTTGTGCACGCACCTCGGCGCAGTCGCCGGTTCGTTCTTCGTGGCGCAAGCAGCTGGTTTTCGGCGCTACGCCAATTTCGGCCTGAGCGGGGAGATGAGCGACTCGTTCGCTCCTGGCGAGGGCCTGGTTGGCCGCGCTGCCCAGAGCAAGACTGTGCTCCACGTCAAAGACGTCCCTGCGGATTACGTCAAGGTGCGCTCGGGCTCGGGTGAGCGAGTCCCTGCGGAGCTCGTGCTGCTGCCGGTGTGCCTGGAGGGCGAAGCGATTGCGGTGCTCGAGTTTGCCTTTTTCAAAGCGATAGAGGTGCGTGGTCTGGAGCTGTTGTCACGCGTCGCTCAACCAATTGCCATCGCCTTGCATTCAGCGCAACAGAAGGAACGTCTGGCTGAGTTGTTGGAAGAAGCTCAACGTCAGTCTGAGGAGCTGCAGACCCAGCAAGAGGAGCTGCGGGTCGCCAACGAGGAGCTGCAACAACAAGGCGACGTCCTTCGTAGCGCTCACGCGCAACTCGAAGAGGGCAAGGAAGAGCTCGAAACCACCAACTCCAACCTCGCGCTGCAGCGGGATGCGCTGGAAAAAGCTCAGCTGACCTTGGCGCAGAAGATGACCGAGCTCGAGCGCGCCAGCCGCTACAAGTCCGAGTTTCTGGCCAACATGTCGCACGAGCTCCGCACTCCGCTCAATAGCTCGCTGATCTTGGCCAAGCTCTTGGCGGACAACAAGCAGGGCAACCTCAACGAAGAACAAGTCAAGTTCGCCTCTACGATCTACTCCGCCGGCAACGATCTGTTGGCCCTGATCAACGACATCCTGGATCTGTCGAAGATCGAGGCCGGCAAAATCGAGCTGCGCGCTGAATCGGCCACGCTCACCCGCTTGCTGGAGCCGGTGACTCGCATGTTCGAACCGGTCGCCAAGCAAAAGGGAGTCAGTCTCTCCGTCTCGCTGCCAGACCCCCAGCGGGAGATTGAGACCGACGCCCAGCGCGTCCAACAAATTTTGAAGAATCTGCTTTCGAACGCGTTCAAATTCACCGAACGCGGAACCGTCTCCTTGACGGTGGAAGCGAGCGAGCGCGGCTACTCCTTTGCCGTTCGAGATACGGGCATCGGCATCGCGAAGAATCACCACGCAGCCATCTTCGAGGCGTTTCAGCAGGCTGATGGCACGACCAATCGTCGTTTCGGTGGCACGGGCCTCGGACTGTCCATCTCGCGCGACTTGGCACACATGCTCGGCGGAGAGTTGCGCGTGGAGAGTGAGCTCGGCCAGGGCAGCTGTTTCACGCTGACCCTGCCCAAGGCGTTCCAGCCCAGTCGAGGCAGTGGGGACCGCTCGGTCGCGGCCGTCAGCGCCGAGATCGCTCCGCGCGGCGCCTTGCTTCCCGAGCCCACTCCGGCGGCGCCCAGCGTCGAACACCGCGAGGTACCGGCCTTTCCCGATGACCGCGAGCACATCGACCCTCAGCGGCGCTTGTTGTTGATCATCGAGGACGACATCCGCTTTGCGGAAATCTTGGCGAATCTGGCCAACGAGCTTTCGTTCCAATTCTTGGTCGCGCATAGCGCAGAGGAAGGCGTGCGCTTGGCTCTGCAGTTTTTGCCCGCGGCCATCTTACTGGACGTGAACTTGCCCGATCGCTTGGGCCTGACCGTCCTCGACCGCTTGAAGCAGAACGGCAGTACGCGGCACATCCCCGTGCACGTGATGTCGGTGGAGGACTATTCGAGGATGGCGCTGTCGATGGGCGCTGCCGGGTACCTGCTGAAGCCCGTCCAACGTGATGACCTGGTGAACGTGTTCACGGACCTGAAGGAGCGACTGACACGGCTCCGTCGGCTGTTGATCGTCGAGGACGACGCGGTCCAGCGCGACGCGGTGAAGCAACTGCTGAGCAACGAGGAAATCGAGATCGTGGCCGTGGCCACGGTGGCGGAGGCTCGCCAACAGCTGGCTGCAGGCTCGTTCGACTGTGTGGTCACGGATCTCTCCTTGCCCGATGCATCGGGCTACGACCTGCTCGAGAGCATGGCCAACGACGAAGCGTACGCATTTCCGCCCGTGATCGTGTACACCGGGCGCACCTTGACGGCGGACGAAGAACAGCGGCTACGGCGCTTTTCCAGCTCGATCATCGTCAAGGGTGCGCGTTCCCCGGAGCGACTGCTCGACGAAGTCTCGCTGTTTTTGCACCAAGTGGAGGCCACTCTACCCGCCGATCGTCAGCGTATGCTGCGACAAGCGCGCGACCGCGAGGCCGCCTTCGACGGCCGCAAGATTCTGATCGCCGAAGACGACGTGCGCAACATCTTCGCCCTCAGCAGCATTCTGGAGCCCAAGGGCGCAAAATTGTACATTGCGCGCAACGGCCGTGAAGCGCTCCAGCACTTGGAGCGTACGCCGGACATCGATCTGGTGTTGATGGACATCATGATGCCGGAAATGGACGGTCTGGAGGCGATGCGCCAGATCCGCAAGCGCGCCGAGCGCTTCAACAAGGTGCCGATCATCGCCCTTACGGCCAAAGCAATGAGCGACGACCGAGAGCTGTGCATCAAGGCCGGGGCGAATGACTATGTGGCCAAGCCACTGAACGTGGAAATCTTGCTCTCGCTGGTGCGCGTTTGGCTACACAAGCAATAGCCCGAAAAATGCCGGAAGACATCGAAATCCGCCTGCTGCTGGACGCCATCTACCTGCGCTACCACTACGACTTTCGCAGTTACTCGGCGGCGTCCATCAAGCGTCGGCTGAACGCGGCCAAGCTGCAGATGAACGCTGAAACGCTGTCGGCTCTGCAAGAGAAGATCCTGCGCGATCCGCAGGTGTTCACGCGCTTGTTGCAGTTCTTGACCGTGGGCGTGAGCGACATGTTCCGTGATCCAAGCTTCTTTCGCGTATTTCGCGAGCAGGTAGTGCCCGAGCTTCGCACTTACCCCTCGATCCGCGTGTGGATCGCCGGCTGCAGCACGGGTGAAGAGCTGTACTCGTTCGCCATCTTGCTTCGCGAAGAAGGCTTGCTCGAGCGAACGACGCTCTATGCCACCGACATCAACCCCGAAGCATTGCGCAAGGCAGAGCAGGGCCTATACCCGATCGAACGTTTGCAAGCCTTCACGGAAAATCATCAGCTCTCCGGCAGCAAGTGCTCGCTCTCCGAATACTACACCGCCGCCTACGGCTCCGCGGCGTTCGACCGCAGCTTGCGCAAGAACGTGGTCTTCTCCGACCACAGTCTGGCCACCGATAGCGTGTTTGCGGAGGTGCAGCTGGTATCGTGTCGCAACGTGCTGATCTATTTCGATCGCTCGCTGCAGGATCGCGCGCTCGGCCTGATGAAAGACTCACTCTGCCGGCGCGGGTTCCTCGGCTTGGGCTCCAAAGAAAGCTTGATGTTTTCCGAGCATGCCTCGGCTTTTCGCGATTTCGTGGCCAGCGAAAGGTGGTTTCAGCGATGCTGAGCCCGAGCCTGCACGAGCAGCTATCCAGCTGTGAGGCAATGGTCATGGGCGCCTCTGCCGGCGCGGTCGAGGCGCTCAATCAGCTGTTGCCGGCCGTACCCCAGGACGCGCGCATCCCGCTGGTGGTCGTCGTGCATCTGCCAGCGAATCGACCGAGCCTGTTGCCAGAGGTGTTCGCGCCGCGCTGCCAGGCGAAAGTGTTGGAGCCGGACGACAAGCAGCCGATGACCGCCGGAAACATTTGGTTCGCGCCCTCGAACTACCACCTGCTGATCGAGGCCGATCGCAGCTTCGCCTTCTCCACCGACCTGCCCGTGAACTTTTCGCGACCATCGCTCGACGTCACCTTCGAGTCTGCAGCAGACGTCTTTGGCGAGCGGTTGTGCTGCATCGTGCTGACGGGCGCAAACAACGACGGGGCGCGCGGCGCACGAGCGGTTCGTCAAAACGGGGGGCTAGTCATCGTCCAAGACCCCACGTCGGCTGATTCCAGACAAATGCCAGAGGCGGCGATTTCCTCGGCAAACCCGCAGATCATCGCCCCTTTGCCCGAAATCAAGGAGTTGATTCGGCTGGCAACCCGAGCGGCATAATGAACAAACCTCGTCCTCCCGTGAAGTTCTTGCTCGTCGACGATCTCGACGAAAACCTGCTCGTGCTCGAAGCGCTGCTACGGCGTGAAGATCTCGAGTTGCTGAAAGCCCGCTCCGGGCGTGAAGCGCTCGAGTTGATGCTCGAACACGAATTTGCCCTCGCGCTGATCGACGTGCAAATGCCGGAGATGGACGGCTTCGAGCTGGCCGAGTTGATGCGCGGAACCGAGCGAACGCGTCACGTGCCGATCATCTTCGTGACCGCCGGGATGCAGGAGCGGCACCGCGTGTTCAAAGGTTACGACGCGGGCGCGGTGGACTTTTTGTTCAAGCCCCTGGAGCCGCAAATCCTGCGCCACAAAACCGAGACTTTCTTTCAACTACACCGTCAACGGCAGGACTTGGCCGAGACGCTGCGCCTGAACGAAGAGCTGATGGCCGTCGTCGGGCACGACCTCCGCAACCCATTGAACGTCGTGCTGATGACCACTTCGCTCTTGGCCGACACGGACGATCCGCACCTGAAAAAGTGCGTGGAACGCCTGCAGTCGAGCGGCACACGCATGCTGCACATCATCGAGGAGCTGTTCGATTTGGCGCGCGCGCGGCTGGGCGGTGGCATCCCGATCGAACGACGCGCGCTGGATTTGGAGGCCATCACCAAAAAGACCGTGGCCGAATTCGAGGCCACGAACCCGAGCCGCCAAATCGACGTGCGCGTGTCGGGCGACGTGAAGGGCAACTGGGACCCGGGACGCCTGGGCCAGGTGCTGTCGAATCTGATCGGCAACGCGCTGCGACACGGCTCGATCAGCGTGCCGATCACGGTCGACCTCGTGGGCAGCCGAGATGAAGTGGTCGCTTCCGTGCACAACGGCGGCTTCATTGCCGCGGATTTGATGCCGCGTCTGTTCGACCCATTTCAGTCGGGCGTCGGTCGTCGCACACGCGCCGAAGGGCTCGGGCTCGGCCTGTACATCGTTCAGCAGATCGTGCGCGCGCACGGCGGAGACGTGCAGGTCCGTTCGTCGCCCGAAGACGGCACCCGCTTCGAGGTTCGATTACCCCGCCTCTGAGCCGCCTGGAACAAAAGTGCGCGCTAGGCCGCTGATTGCGCCCGGCAAAAACTCCCCGTTGACAGGGTGCCTTCCGGACGGCGATTTTGCTCAGCGAAATGCCGACATTCCACGGCCGAGCCCTGGCCCTCACGATCGCGTTTGGATCCCTGGTTTTGCCGCCCCGAGGCGCGCACGCCGAAGACGCGCCCGCACCGCAAGTAGCGCCTACGCAGACTCCTGGCGAGCCGGCCGCCGAAGCAAAGCCAACGACGGAGGCAGCAGCTTCGGAAACCGCCAACGAAACGGGCGCGCCGGCTGCGGCAGCGAAGGCGGAGGTCGTACCTAGCAAAGCTCCGGAGCGGCAGGTTTCGCTCAATCCCCAGCAGTCCGCATTGGCGCCCGCCGGACGCACCACCTTCGATATCGATCCCGTGGCCGACAGCGCGATGATCGCCGTCTCGCTCGGCTTCGCCGGCACATTGCAACTGATCAACTCGACAGGTGAGATTCGCCCGCAGCAAATCGATCCCAAGTTCGATACGGCCAACTTAGTCCGCATCGACCGCGGCGCGGTGACTCAGACTCCCGATTCGAAAGCCGGCGCTCGTTCCTCGCTCGCCCTCGGCGTCACTCTTGCGTATGCAGTGATCGATCCCATCTTGAGCGGTGTGCGCGAGCAGAGCGTACAAACGGGCATCGCCGACGCGTTCATGTACGCCGAGGCGCTGTCGTTCACCGTGGCCATGACCAACGTGGTCAAGATGGCGGTACGCCGGCCGCGTCCCATCGCGTACATCGAAGCCAACGCCAACAAGGACGACCCGACCTACGCCAACGAAAGCACCGATAGCGCGCTGTCCTTTTTTTCCGGTCACGCCGCGATCACGGCGACCGTCAGCGCCACGGCTACCTACTTGGCCTTCGCCCGGTCGCCGCACAACGCGCGGCCGTGGATCACGCTGCTAGCTGGTGTGGGCTTGACCACGTTCGTGTCTGTCGAACGCGTCCGCGCCGGTCAGCACTTTCCCACCGACGTGATCGCTGGCAGCATCGCTGGCGCGGGCATCGGTCTGGTGGTGCCGCACCTGCACCGCACCGACGACATCAAACAACGAAGGATTTGGGTGGGTTTCAATCCGGTCCATTCGCTCCAAGGTGAGCGAGGCGGGCTGCTCGACGTGAGTGGCGTTTTCTGAAAACGCGAGCGCAGCGCTCCGTGCCCGCTTCAGGAGCTGAATAAGATCAGCTAGATAAACATATGGTCACGGGTCGACTCAACCGACCCGCTACACAACTGTCACGAATCTGTTGCTCGGGTGTAGCGCAGCGGGTGCGCCTGCCTGGTAGTGAGAAAACCGCAATGTTTGCACGCAGAGATCTCATCTTCGGCCTGCTCCTTTCGCTGGTGGCCTGCAAAGGCAGTCAGCGGGCTCCGGCTCCTTCTGCTTCGGAGACGACCGAGACAGGGGTGAAGAAGGCCGATTCCATCAGCCTCACGGGCGCGGGCGCTACCTTCCCGTATCCCCTCTATTCGAAGTGGATCTCCGAATACAACAAGCTCAATCCGGGCGTGAAGATCAACTATCAATCGATCGGCTCAGGGGGAGGCATTCGGCAAATCTCCGCCAACACCGTCGATTTCGGTGCGACCGACGCGCCGATGAAAGAGGAAGAGGCGAAGAACGCACCCGGCAAGCTGTTTCACATCCCGGCTACGATCGGCGCGGTGGTGGTGGCGTACAACCTTCCGGAATTCACCGGCACACTCAAGCTCACTCCCGAAGTTCTGGTCGGCATCTACAGCGGCAAGATCAGGATGTGGAACGACGCCAAGATCAAGGCGGACAACGCGGGGGCGAAGTTGCCGGCCAAAGACATCTCCGTCGTGTACCGCACGGATGGCAGCGGCACGACCGCGGTCTTTACCGACTACTTGGCCAAGGTCAGTCCAGAGTGGAAGGAAAAGGTCGGCGTCGGCAAAGCCGTGAACTGGCCTACTGGGCTCGGCGCCAAGGGCAACGAGGGCGTCACCGGTCAGGTCAAGACCACGGCTTACACCATCGGCTACATCGAGCGCGCCTACGCCTCTCAGAACAAGCTGCCGATGGCCGAGCTGAAGAACAAAGCCGGCAAATTCGTGGCTCCCACCATTGAAGCCATGTCCGCTGCCGCGGACGCGGTGGAGGTGCCCGAGGAGCTGTTCGTCTCGCTCGCCGACGCTGAAGGTGACACGGTTTATCCGATCACCAGCTACAGCTACTTGCTCGTGTACGAGGACGCCAAGGATCCGGTGAAGGGTGAAGCCTTGGCCAAATACCTGTGGTGGGGTTTGCACGAAGGCCAGAAGTTTTCCAAAGACTTGGACTACGCGCCGATTCCGGCCAAGGTTTTGGCCAAAGTCGAGGCCCGACTCAAGGAGCTGCGCTCCGGTGACAAGAAGCTCCTTTCGGGAGCCTGACCGGCGATGTCCTCGACTCACGACATATCGCCACTGATCCGTCCGCGCTCCAAGATATTGACTCGTTTCGGGCGCGAGCTGAACTGGGGTGACTTCGTGTTTCGTCGGCTGACGGCGTTACTTGCGGGCTTGGTGATCGCGGCGCTGCTGGCGATGACGATTTTCATGCTGCACGGCTCGGCCGAATCGCTCGCGAAGTTCGGCTGGGGCTTCGTCAGCTCGCAGGTTTGGGATCCAGTGCGTGACCAGTACGGCGCGCTGCCGTTCATCTATGGCACCATCGCTTCTTCGCTGCTGGCGTTGTGCTTTGCCGTGCCGATCTCGCTCGGCGTTGCCGTCTTCCTATCGGAGTTGGCGCCGGCTTGGCTGCGTGATCCGGTTGGCTTTTTGGTCGAGCTGTTGGCCGCCGTGCCCAGCGTGGTCTACGGCCTGTGGGGGATTTTTGCGCTGGCTCCCTGGCTGCGCACCACTGTCCAGCCCTTGCTAGCCAGCAGTCTCGGGTTTTTGCCGCTGTTTCAGGGGCAACAACGCGGCTTCGGCATGCTCGCGGGCGGCATCATCTTGGCCATCATGATCACCCCGACCATCTCATCGGTGAGTCGGGAGGTGCTGCGCGCGGTGCCCAGCGCCTTGCGTGAGGGAGCTCTGGGACTCGGCGCCACGCCCTGGGAGGCGGTGCGCATCGCAGTGCTGCCTTACGCGCGGTCCGGCTTGATCGGCGCGACCATTCTCGGCTTGGGGCGCGCACTGGGGGAGACCATGGCGATCACCATGGTGATCGGCAATCGCAGTGAGATCAGCGCCTCGTTGTTCGCTCCCTCGTACACCATGGCCAGCGTCATCGCCAACGAGTTCAGCGAGGCCACGGGCAGCCTGTATTTGTCGGCGCTGGCCGAAATTGGGCTGCTTTTGTTCGTGGTGACGGTGTTGCTCAACATCGTGGCCAGGCTCTTGGTGTGGCGTGTCGGTAGCCTACCGCTCAGCGGGCGACTGTGATGCTCAGCCGCTACGCACGCCGCAAACTGAGCGATGTCTTGGTGCGTTCCGCGTGCGTGTTCGCGACGGTGCTCGCGCTCATCCCGCTGATCAGCGTGCTCTACTACGTGACGGCGCGCGGCATCGGCGGCATCAACCTGGAATTCTTCACGGAGTTGCCGAAGCCGGTGGGCGAGCGCGGTGGTGGGATGGCCAACGCCATCGTGGGCACGTTGAAGCTGGTGTTTCTCGCCTGTGTGTTCGGCATCCCCCCCGGCGTGCTGGCGGGCGTGTACCTGGCTGAATTCGGCGACTCCCGCTTCGGGAAATGGGTGCGCTTCAGTGCGGATGTGATGTCCGGCGTGCCTTCGATCACGGTCGGTATCTTCGTCTACGCGTTGGTCGTGCTGCAAGCGAAGCACTTCTCTGCGTTGGCAGGGGGTGTAGCGCTGGGCGTGTTGATGTTGCCCACCGTCACGCGCACTACCGAAGAGCTACTCCGGTTGGTGCCGGAGTCGTTGCGCGAAGCCGCGCTCGGGTTGGGCGTGCCCAAGTGGCGAGCGACGTTGCGCGTGATGCTGCGTACGGCCGCCCCGGGGATCGCCACCGGGGTCATGCTGGCGGTGGCACGGGTGGCCGGTGAGACCGCGCCGCTCTTGTTCACTGCCTTCAGCAACCCCTTTTGGAGCAGCGGCGTGAACGAGCCCACCGCATCTTTGCCGATGAACATCTACAACTACGCGGTGTCACCGTACGAGGAATGGCATCGCCAAGCGTGGGCTGCCGCGCTGGTGCTGCTATTGCTCGTGTTGCTGCTCAACGTCAGCGCACGCTTGTTGGTGCGTGCTCGTGTGGGTGCTCGATGAGCGTCGGCTTGCAAAGCAAGATTTCCAAGGCAAATCAGCGCAAGGGCTCGTTCGCCGAGGACCGATCACGCTGGGACGAGCTTTCGGTCAGCACTTTGGTGCCCAAAATGCGCACCGAAGATCTGCACGCATACTTCGGGCAATCCGAGGTGCTGAAGGGGATCAGCCTGCAAATCGCCGAAAAGCAGGTCACGGCGGTGATTGGCCCCTCCGGCTGCGGCAAGTCCACGTTCGTGCGCTGTCTCAACCGTATGCATGAAGTCGTGCCCGGCGCGCGCGCCAGCGGCCAGGTCTTGCTCGACAAGCAAGACATCTACCAAGGAGACGTGGACGCGGTGCGCGTGCGGCGTCGCGTGGGAATGGTTTTTCAAAAGCCCAATCCGTTCCCGACCATGTCGATCCGCGACAATGTGTTGGCGGGTCTGCGTTTGAACGGTGAGCGCCCGGACGATCCGGATGCAGTGGTCGAGAAGATGCTGCAGCGCGTGGCCTTGTGGGACGAGGTGAAGGACATCCTCGGACGCGCCGGTACGGGGCTCTCGGGCGGGCAACAACAGCGCTTGTGCATCGCGCGTTCGCTGGCGCTGGAGCCCGAGGTGCTGCTGATGGATGAGCCGTGCTCCGCGCTCGACCCGATCGCCACCGCACGCGTGGAGGAGCTGATTCACGAGCTCAGAAAGTCGTACACGATCGTGATCGTCACCCACAACATGCAGCAAGCTGCCCGGGTCGCGAATTTCACGGCTTTCTTCTACCTGGGCAAGTTGATCGAGCACGATCGCACGGACGTGATCTTCACGCGGCCCAAGGAACAGCGCACGGAAGACTACATCACCGGCCGCTTCGGCTGAGGGGACGCGAGATGAACCGCCGGCACACCGACAGAGAGTACGAAGGCGAACTAGAGAGCTTGCGAGAGCGAGTGTTGCTGATGGGCGCGCACGTGGAAGAGGTGCTCGCGCTGGCGATGCGAGCATACGTCGACCGTAACGTGCTGCTCGCTCGCGGCACGATCGAGCTGGATGTCACGATCGATCAACTGGAGCTCGAAATCGACGAAGCGGCGATTCAGATCTTGGCACGCCGTCAGCCGGTGGCATCCGACCTGCGCTTCATCACCACTACCCTCAAGTTGGTGACGGATCTGGAGCGCATTGGCGACTTAGGCGTCAATATCTGCGAACGCGTCGCCGAACTCGGCGCGGATCGCGGAGAAAATCCGCATGACCCCATCCCGCGCATCGCCGACGTCGCACAGGGCATGGTGCACGACGCGCTCGATGCGTTCGTCGCTGGCGACGCGGTGAAAGCCAACCAAGTGATCGACCGCGATAAAACCGTCGACGCTTACTACGCCCAGCTCTACCCCGAGCTCTTGCCGCGAATGATGTCCAATCCGAACGTGGTCTTCGAATCCACACGCTTGCTTTCGATTGGCAAGTCGCTGGAGCGGCTCGCCGACCACGCCACGAACATCGCGGAAATGGTGGTATTCATGGTCAAGGGCCAGGACGTCCGTCACTCCGGTCCAGCTTCGCACCAGTAGCGCCGGCTTACGGTCGTGGCGCTCGGCGCAAGCGGTACACCACATGGCGGCGCAGCGGGTCACCCGCCGCAAGCAGGGGATGGTCGAAGGTTTCATGCGGCGAAAAGCTCATGCCCAAGCGCTCCATCACTGCCCGCGAACGGACATTGTCCTGCGAGGTGATCGCGACCACTTCCGAGAGATCGAATCGGGTAAATCCCTGGTCGATCGCCAGGCGCGCAGCTTCCGAGGCAAAACCACGGCCCCAGTACGGAAAGGCCAATCGCCAAGCGATCTCGACACCGGGCACGATGCCGCGTTCGAAGTCCGTTCGCGATAGACCAACCAGACCGACGATCTCCGAGCCGTGGCTCACGAGATAGCGGCCGTAACCATGCTGCTCAAAGTGTGCGAGCTGGCGCTCGAGCCAGGCGCGAGTCTGGGCCTCGCTCAGCATCCCGCCTAGCGGCGCCATGACCCGGGGGTCGCTGCTCAGCTCGTGCACGAGGTCGAAATCGCCAGCGGTCAATCGTCGCAGCTCGAGCCGCGCGCTGCGCAGCACGCCATCACCTACCGCACCGGGTGCTGCGCCCGAATTCATCGCTCAACCCTGCTCGAAATTGCGGCTCGGATCGAGCGCGCTCACCGCGTCGAACACGGGCTTTCCGAAGTACGATTGCGCCACTGGCGAGCGTTCCGAGGGCTCGCTCTCGTCGATCACGAAAGCCCGCCCATCGGAACCGAGCAGCCAAGGGGGCAGGCGGTCGAAACGCTCGATCAGGGCGTCGACGAATAGCCGCACGCGCGCCGAAAGATGACGGCTTCCCGGGTACACGACGTGAATCTCCGAGCGACCGGGCGACCACTCTTCGAGCACGGGCGAAAGGCGCCCGGCGCGCAGCGCTTCAGCGCAAAAGAACGCCGGAAGGACCGCGATGCCTGCTCCGCGCAGAGCAGCGCTCAGTGCGAGCTGAACCGAGTTGACCGAGTAGCGTCCGTGAATCGCGATCGACTCGGAGCGTCCCTCTTTACTGAACACCCACGTTGCGCGGCGGTCGTTGCTCGACACCAAGCACGAGTGCCTCAGCAAATCCTTCGGGGTCTTCGGCGGCTCGCGGTGCGCCAAGTAGTCCGGACTGGCGACGCACATTCGTTCCGCACTGCCGATCTTGCGGGCGACCAGCGAGGCTTCGATCGGGCCCAGCACGTGCACCGCCAAATCGAGACCCTCCTCGACCACATCGAAGCGACGGTCGGCCACGATCAATTCGACCTCGACCTCGGGGTGAGCGACCAAGAACTCGGCCACGAAGTCGCCCAGGAAGGCGTGCCCGAACAGCAGCGGCGATCCGATACGAAGCAGTCCCTTCGGCGAACGGTGGATGTCGGTTACTGCGGCGTTCGCTTCTTCAATCTCAGCTACCACCCGAGCGGCGCGCTCATAGTACGCGGCCCCGGCTGCAGTTGGGCGCACGTGGCGCGTGGTACGCTCCAAGAGTCGAACCCCTAAGCGTTCCTCGAGACGGGATACCCTTTCGCTCACCGTTGACTTAGGTAACCCCAAGGCACGGGCCGCCCGGGTAAAGCTTTCTTCCTTCACGACGCGCGCGAAGATCGCGATCTCGTTCAGGTCCTGCATTGTTCGCCTATACGAATAACGTGTTCGTTTACGAGGGTCTAGTCCGTATTCCCGAACGGCCCGAAAGAGTGTATTCGCTCCCGAAATAGGTCCCAATGGCCAACGCCGCCGCATCCTCAGCCAATCTGTCTGCCACTCAGTCCCTCCCTGCCGCTTCTCCTGCCGCACCCGGCGCCCTGCCCGCCAAACGCTCTCGTGCGAAAATCGTGCTTCCAGCCTTGGTCGGGATCGCCGCCCTGGTCGGCGGTGCAGTGTACCTGCACGGCAAAGGCAAGGAGAGCACGGACGACGCTTTTGTCGAGAGCCACGTGGCCAATGTCGCCCCGCGCGTCCAGGGCCAAGTGCTGCGCGTGTTGGTGCACGACAACCAAGCGGTCAACGCGGGAGACGTCCTGGTCGAGCTGGACGAGCGCGACGCGGTTGCCCGGGAGCATGCTGCCAAGGCGGATTTGGAATCGGCTGAGGCGACCCTCGCCGCAGCGAGCGCGCAACTGACCCTCGCTCGGCACACGGTGGACGCGGGTCTACGCCAAGCCAAAGGCGGAGTGACCCAAGCTTTCGCTCTCTCCGGCAGCTCGAAGGCACAAATCGAACAAGCGCGCGCCGATCTCGTTGCGGCAGAGTCGCGGGCGGCGCTGACCGGCATGGAGCTCGCGCGCACGAGCAAGCTCCACCAGGATGGTGCCGTAGCGCAGGCCGAACTCGACCGGAGCAAGGCCGAGGATGTTCAAGCGCAAGCCGCGGTCGACCAAGCGAAGGCCCGCTTGTCCGTGGCCAGCGTCGGGCTAGTGAACGCTGGCGGCGGTATCGAGAGCGCCCAGGGACGTTTGGCCGCTGCACAGACCGGCCCGGACCAGGTGCAAGTCGCAGCCGCGCAGGTGGACGTCGCGAAAGCCCGCGTGGGCCAAGCCAAAGCCGCGTTGGAACAAGCCGAACTCAACCTTTCATACATGAAGGTGCGCGCGCCCACGCGCGGCGTGGTTTCGCGTCGCAGCGTAGAACCAGGCCAGCTCGTCGATCCGGCTCGCCCACTACTCGCGCTCACCGCGCTCGACGACTCGTGGATCGTAGCCAATTTCAAAGAAGACCAGATCGGCAACCTGCGCGTTGGGCAACCCACACAAGTGACGCTCGACGCCTTCTCGGGGCGTAAGCTGAACGCGCACGTAGACAGCTTCTCCGGCGGCACGGGTTCGCGCTTCGCCCTGCTACCGCCGGACAATGCCTCGGGCAACTTCACCAAAGTCGTCCAGCGCGTGCCGGTCCTGATTCGCATCGACGACAAGCCGCAAGACATCGTGCTCCGTCCCGGGCTGAGCGCGTTCGTGACCGTCCGCACTGACGGGGGCTGATCGTGGACGCAGCCGTTACCGGCTCGAAAAAGGCCATCACCTTCGTAGTGATGATGGCCGCGCTGATGGCGCTGATCGACATCACGATCGTCAATGTCGCGCTGAACGACATCCGCGCCAGCTTCGCCACGCCCATCGACCAAATCGGCTGGGTCTCGACCGGCTACATGATGGCGAACATCGTCGTCATCCCGATGACCGGCTGGTTTCAGCGCCGGTTCGGCTATCGGCGCTACTTTGCCGCCTCAATCGTGCTGTTCACGGTTGCCAGCGCGCTGTGTGGTTGCTCTTGGAACCTGACCTCGCTGGTGCTGTTCCGGGCTCTGCAAGGCCTCGGTGGGGGAGCCATCATTCCCACCGCGCAAGCCATTTTGTTCGCCCGCTACCCGCGCAAAGAGCACGGCATGGCCTCGGCGCTGTTCGGTCTCGGTGCCGTCACGGGTCCGCTTCTGGGCCCGACGATCGGCGGCTACCTGATTGAGTGGTTCAACTGGCACTGGGTATTCCTGGTCAATGTTCCGCTCGGGATCACCGTCGCCATCATGTGCACCCGAGTGGTGGAAGAGCCCGGCTTCAAGCCTGCAAAATCGCCGATCGACATCTTTGGCATCGTGCTCTTGGCCATTGGCATGGCCTCACTCCAATACACGCTGGAAGAAGGCAACCGCGACGGCTGGGATTCGATCCCGATCATGGTGCTGATGGCGCTGGCGGCGGTGTGCCTGATCACGTTCGTCGTGCACGAGCTCGAGACCGCGTACCCCGTCGTGGATCTACGGGTCTTCAAAAACGTCAGCTATTCCGCCGGCACCGGCATCAACTTTCTGCTCGGCCTAGTGCTGTTCGCGGGCAACTTTTTGTTCGCGCTCTATTGCGGCACGGTGATGCACTACGTCGCCCTCGACATCGGAAAAATCTTTCTCGTCGCAGGTCTGATTCAAATCGTGATCATGCCCATCATCGGCAAGTTGGTCACGCGCGTCGATCCCCGCCGCATGCTCGTGTTCGGCATCCTCGGCACCTCGCTCAGTCTGTGGATGAACGCTCACCTGACCGACCAAGCTGGCTTCTGGGATCTCACGCGCCCGCAATTCGTGCGCTCGGTATCGATGGGCTTCATCTTCATCCCCATCAGCATGCTCGCGCTGTCCGACCTGCCCAACGAAATTCGCGGCAACGCTACCGGTCTGTTCAACCTCACCCGTGAACTCGGCGGCTCGATCGGCACTGCTTGGATGGGCTTGCTGGTAGACCGGGGCAGCAAAATCCACGCGTCTTACCTGCGTGAAGCCATCAATCCCGAGAACCCGCTGGTCCAAGAGCGCATCGCCGGCTTGCGCAACTCGGTCGGTCAGCAGACGTTCACATCGGATTTGGTGCCGGAAGCGATCCTCGAATTCAAGGTCCGAGTACAGGCGCTGATCCTGAGTTTCAACGAGGGCTTCGCGCGGGTCACGGTGCTGTTCTTGGTCTGCTTGGTGCTGGTCTTCTTTCTGAAACGACCCAAGCCGGGTGGAGCGGGGGCCGCGGGGGCGCACTAGCAGACCGGCGTCAGTTCTCATCCTTGAGCCGTACGATGCGCGGAACGGTCAACCCGTCCGGATCGGCTTCGGCTTCGGCTCGGGTGCGGTAGGCACACCAGACCTGCGACTCCGTATCGGGGGCCGTGTAACCGCGACCCAGCTGAACCTCGGGCCAGCCGAGCGCATCACGCAGAGCCAAGCGTGCTTGTTCCAAGCTGTCGAACAGGGCCTGTGAGGCGCTCTTGTTCGCTTTGGGCACGTTTCTCAGTGCGAATTTCATAGCTTTCGCGCTGCAAAACATGGGCCGGCGGGGGGCTCGCGTTGCATGCTTTGTACGTGAGGCCCGTGCGCATTCAACGGAGTCGAGCCAAGGGCGCGCGTTTGAGCTCGCCCAACGGGCTGCCCATCGTCTGCGTGAGCCGCCCGAGCAAATGGGGCAACCCGTTCTCCGCGGCTTTGGCGGAGGTGCCGAGTGAGCAAAAAGCGACCTTGCGCGCGGAGTCCGTGGCACAATTTGGCCGCGCGCTACGCGCTCGCGACCCAGCGCTCCCTTTCGATATCGACGAGGTGCGCCGAGAGCTCGGCGGGAAGAATCTGGCCTGTTGGTGCCCGCTCGACGAGCCGTGCCACGCGGACGTCTTGCTAGAAGTCGCCAACCCACACGAGCGGGCTCCCTGAGGGGACGCGAGTCGCTGGGCTGGCGCTTGACTACGCGCGCGCCCGACCTATCACTGGGGCGTGCGCGCCCTGGCGGATCTCGATGTGCTGATCGTCGATTGCCAGACCACTGGGGCGAGCCCCGCGTTTGGCTGTGTGCTCGAGCTCGGTTGGGGTTTGGCTCGCGCCAGCCGCGCTGAGCTGTCGGGCGCAGAAGCGCACTGGATCGCGTTGCCCGAGGGTCGCTCGGTGCCGCGGCAGGTGCAGAAGATTACCGGCTATGAGCCGGAGTTTGCGGCACAGGCCTTGGCCGACAACGAGGCTTGGGAGCGCTTGCGGCAAGCCGTGCAGCGCGCGTCCGCAGCACCAACCGCGATTCACTACGCGCGCTTCGAGCTCGCGTTTCTGCGAGATTGGTCGGCGCGCTTCGAACCGCAGGCTGCGTTTCCGTTCGACGCCGTGTGCGTACACGCGATCGCGACGCGCTTGTACCCGGAGTTGCCGCGGCAATCGCTGCGAGCCTTGGCCGGCTATCTGGGCCACAGTTTGGATCTCGCGCGTCGCTCACTGGGTCATGTGGAAGCGACGGCCTTCGTCTGGCGTAGCGTGTGCGCGGAGCTCGCGCGTCGTGAGGTCGTGACTTGGGAGCAACTGCAAGCCTGGCTGAGCGAGCGAGCGCCCGCAAAGCCCCGCGTGACGAAGCCGCGCTATCCGATCGCGAGCGACCGCTACAAGAGTTTGCCGGACGCCCCGGGCGTCTATCGTTTCCTGCGCAGCAATCGCGATCTGTTGTACGTCGGTAAAGCCGCGAGCTTGAAAAAGCGCGTCAGCAGTCATTTCGTCGGGCGCGCGAGCAAGCAGTTGGCTCCGGAGATGCTCACGCAGGTGAGTGAGATCGAGTTCGACCTGGTCCCCAGTGCACTCGAGGCCGCGCTGCTTGAAAATGACACCATCAAAGCGCTGCGTCCGCCCTACAACGTGCAGCTCACCAGTCAGGAGTCGCGGGTTTGGTACAGCACGGGCGATTTCGCTGCGGCCGCGCCGGCTCCGGACTCGGCGTATCGCGTTGGCCCGATCCCTTCACAGTATTCCTTGCGGCCACTGTCCGCGCTGATGGCGCTCGCGTCGGGCGCGGCGTCGACCCCGCAGCTGCGATCGCAAGCCGTCGGCGTTTCCGATCTTTGGACGCCGGACGCAGCGGTGTTCGCGGCGGGTTGGGCCGAGCTGCTCGGCCGCCACTCGCAGGCGCTGTCCCTCGCTCAGCTCCGGCCGCGCCACTCGGTATTGCAATTGGCGAGACAGCTGCTGCTCAGCGCGCCGAGCAAGGCAGCTGAAGAGGCCGAAGCCGGCGACAAGCCGGAAGGTTGGGACCCCGAGCGTGTCGCGCGACACATCGAGCGGGCTGCTGCCCAAGCCTATCAGGTCTATCGCCGAGCGCGCTGGCTGCAGCTCTTGCACGACTCCGATATCGTGTATCGCGAACCCGGAAGCGCTCAGTCCCGGCGTTTGAGGATTCGCAATGGTGTCTTGAGCGAAGCCAGCGATGCCCCGCAGGAGTGGGCGCCGAGCGATCGCGCACGCCCGGTGCAGCCTCGCGCGTTGGAGACCTTCGACCGCGCGAAGTACGATCACTTGCGTGTGCTCACCAGCGAGCTGAAGCGCGTCGCCCGCGACGGCGGCTACGTGGCCGTGCATCTGGGTCCGCGCGCGTCCGCCTCGCCGCGCTGGCTCTCGTCCGCGTTGCGCTTGGTCTAGTCGCCGAACCAGAGCCTGCTCGCCGTGCCGGCGCCCGTGCGCGAATGAAACAACAGCGCGTGCGACGCCAATCAGGGCGCGCCCTCCGCGAGCCTCAGAATGGCCTGATTGTCCGTGCCGCTGACGAAGTTCAGGCCGCTGGCAGACGTCAGGTCGAGAGGTTCGCCACCGCCGTCGACCGAGCATTGCCCGTTTTCGTCGGTGCCCTGCGTGTTGGGATCCCAGGTGTTGCCGATGGCCGAGATCAAAATCGGCGCGGGAGACACGAAGGCCAGATTGCCGTGCGCGCTCGTCGCATCGCGTTGATTGTCCCGCACTACATTTCCTCCCGCCGAGGCCGACGTCCCGAGGTCGAAGATCGAGGATGCGTTGCCGGCCAAAGACAGGCCGCCGCGTCGACAGCCGGTCACGCTCACCCGCCGCAGCGAGACGTCGAGCGGCGCCGAATCGGTATAGGCGGCGATGACAGCGCCGAAATCGCAGCCGCGCACGGTCACGTCGCTCAGCGAAAGCGTGCCCCCCAGCATCGCCATCAGGGGCCTGGCGACCGCCTTGAAATCGCTGTCGGAGAGCGACAGTGAGACCGCGCCGGCGAATGGATAGAGAAACAGGGCCACGTCGAGTGACTCGAAGTGACTGGTCGTGATCTCCACTTGCAAGCTGCTCTTCTGCGCACGCTGCGCAAGCAGGCCAAAGAACGAGTCTTTGACGGTGCTTCGATCAATCGATAAACGAGCACTGGGGCTCTGCACGCGAATCGCCGAGCCGAAGTTCTCGATCGTGCCATTGCTCAGAATCACGGTCGGCTTGCCATCGAGTACCTGGATTGCTTGGTCGGCGTGCTGAGCCGGATCCTGCCCCAAGAGCCGAACCCCCTGCAGGCTCAGCGTGGCCGAGTCGCGAACGACGAACGCGCGATGCAGCGCGCTCACCGTTCCGCCGTACACGGTCAGGGTCGCATTGTCGCGGACCGCGGCGAACGTGTAATTGGGATAGCCAGAGTAGTCGCTCGTATCCTCAGCCGTGAGCTGCACGAGTGCATCGCCAGAGACATCCAGCGCGGCCTCGTTTTCACTCGTGGAGAGCGTGGTGCTGCCACAGTTTCTGAAGGTCGAGTCGACGATGCCTTCGATACCGGAAGTCACCTCCACCGCATGCCCATCGGCCCTTTGGCATTCGAGCTGAAGCCCCTGAACTTCTCCGCCGGATAGGCACAGGCCGTGACGACCAGCGATCGACAAACGCGGCCGCCCGGAGTTCAGTGCTTTGAGTCGCACGTCCGCGACAAAGCGGACCCCCTCTCCCATGCCGCAATCATGCCCCGGCCACTCGGCAAATTGTCGCTCGGTGGAGGGGTCATAGGTGCCATCGAACAGCCAAACCGTGTCGCCGCTGATGGCCACACTGGCAGCGCGTTCGAGTGTCTTGAAGGGCGCGTCGAAGTTGCCCGAACTCCGATCGCTGCCGTGCACCGGGTCGACGTACCAGCCAGCATGGTCGATCGCTCCGCCTGCGCTTCCCGCGAGTCCTGCGCTGCCTGCCGCAGCCGCGGCTCCGCCGAGACCGGCATGGCCGCCGAGCCCCGCGCTGGCCGGTGAGTCCCCTGCGACGCCCGAGCCCGCGGCCATTCCGCCGCTCCCGTGAACCAAACCAGCGGTGCCCGCGGCGGGTGCACCCGCTCCGTGTGCGCTGCCTGCGCCTCCGTTGCTGAGCCCACTCACTCCCCAGGGTAATGCGTTCGTTCCACTCGCTCCGGAGTGGCCTGCGGCCCCCGTGGGTTCGGACGTCATGGACAGTCCACTGCGCCCTCCACAACCGATGAACACTCCCGTGGCCACCATCAGCCAGCGCCAGCCCCGCTCCGCCACCATGCTCCTGATCCGTCGAATTTCGCCACACAGGCGTGTCGATCCGACTTAGCTCGCCCAGCTCACGCGAGCAAGCCACGTGGCAGCCCGCTACGACCGAGGCGCAGCGGCGCGATGAATCCATCTTCAATTGGGTGTTGGGGAGCGGGCGCGGCGCTCACACCACGGCGCAAAGCCCGAAAAAACACGCGAGTTCATGCTGCGGAGTTGGCTTGCTCGTCAACGGGGCAAAGGTTGGCATCGGGCGTGCTCTACCCGGATCGACAACCCTAACTCGCGCGGGTCCAGCCGGATCGAAAGCTGCGAACCGACGCGCGGCGAGACGAACAGAGAGAGGTCCCAAAGTGTCAAACAATACCGATGAGGTGACCCAGCGGATCAACGAGCTTCGCCCGTCACCGAACGCTGCTGACGAGCCACAAGCTCCCGCGCCCGAAGGCCTGGAACGCGCGTGGATCGAGCAAGCCACCGAGTCGAAGCGGAATATCGGCTTCGCCGATACCATTCCGGACCTCGGCGCGTTGCTCAACGCGAGCGACCAACTCGGCGCGCTGAGCGCCTTGAACAGCGTCGAGGACGACGACGAAATCACTGCTGAGTACGTGCGTCATCAGCGTATCTCGAAGACGGGCTGATCGCGGGGCAGGCCAGCAGCGCCTACTGCAGCGCAATTGTAACGAGGCGGTGCGAGCTCGAGCCGCCCTTTGCGGCAAATCGAACCGCAAAGCGAAGCCTGCGCGAAGAACTTGCGGACAAGCCGTGACGCAGCCACTACCCTGCGGGTGAATGGGAAATTGCCTTTGTGCGGGGTTTGCAGCGTTGGCGCTGGCACTGGCTTGCAGCTCACCCGGTGAGAGCGGCGTATCGGGGGACCTCGGCGCAGCCGGACGCTCTGGGGGTACTGGTCTCGGCGTTACGCACGGGGGCAACGGTGGTGGCGCTCAGAAGTGCACTCGGGTGGAGACGATTTCGGCTTTGGCCATCGAGCGGCCCGAGCCTTTCGATGTGGTGATCGTCGCGGATCACTCGGGCAGCCTGAGTTGGTCGCGCGATAGCTTGAGCGCAGGGCTGAAGAACCTGCTCGCCTACGCGCACGGCCAGGAGGTTCGCTTTTTCGTGCTCACTCCCACGCAATACAACGCCTCCAGCGAAGCAGCCCGAACGACCGGTAATCGGCAGTTGGTGGTGTGGAAGGATCCGGTCACCAACGAGCCCTACGCGCACGCGATCACCGAATTCAACCAGGTGTGCACGGATGTAACGGGCGCCAAGTTCGACTGCGCCAAGCGTGACCAAGTGTACGGGCAAGGGATCACCATCAAGGGCACCTGGGATTTTCAGATGCCCGCTGCGATCGCTGCCATCAAGCCGGACATGACCGCAGCGCAGATCAGCGAGCAACAGCAGAAAATCGCCGACGGGATCTTGGCGCTCGGCTCCGATGGCGCGCAGACCGAGCAGCCTATTTGCACGCTCAATCGCTATATCGCGCAAGGCGCACCGGCGCTGCCGAAGCACGCGGTGTTCTTGCTCCTTTCGGATGAAGACGATCAGTCGACACCTGAGCAGTGCTTGGCGTCGTACACGTACCAAGAACATGCAGACGGTACGAAGGATGTTCCGTGCGCGCAGAATTGCGATGTCGAGCGTTACGAAGCGCTCTACATTCATCCGAGCGAGTCGGTCGAGTACGACTGCGTGCCCGTCGACGATCAAGGCGTGCATCACCCGGAGAACGCCAGCCAACAATCGACCAGCTCCAGCGCCGGACCGATTTGCACCCCCGGCAGTGTCACGAGCTGTGGCGTGCCCCAGATCGAGCTCGCGAAGATGTTTTGCAACAATGGCCGCGTGCCAGAAAATTGCAAAGTCACCTGCACGGCCGGCAGCGGCTATTACTGCACGCTCGATCGCCCGCCTGCGGGTCCGGATCTGTGCACCACCGCATTCACCTTGAACGGCACGAGCTACAGTAATTTTCCGGATTACTGCCAGCGTACGCACAACGGGGATGGCCCGTTCAAAGAATGTAAGTCGAGCGGCTATGACCTGGCCGTCGGTCCCCGCTACCTCGGCACGGAAACCATCACTCCGCTATTGGATGTTTCAACGCTGGCCGACATGGCCGACCACTTTCGTACCAGTGCCGACGCGACCTTCGGCAAGGGCGAGTACTTCGTCGAGAGCATCGTGCTCGACCCGGCCTTTCCTTGTGTAGTGAAGACCGGCCAGAGTTACGGCACCACGCTGGAGACGCTGGCAACCAATAGCAGCGACGTCTTCCCGCTGTGCAGTGACTATGCGCCTGCGCTGCAGCGCATTCAAAGCTTTGCCAAGCGCCTGGTCCGAAACGAATTTCCACTCGAGCTGGCCAGCGACGAAGAGCTCGACGCCGTGACCGCGATCGCCGTCGACGGCAGGCGGCGACCGCTGGCTGATTCGGACTTCCGCTACGATCGCGAGCAAAAGCTGCTGGTGATCACCCCGGGCGTGCTCACGCCGTCCGACTTGACCCTCGATCTCACGGTGGCCGACATGTGTATCGAGATCGTGCGCTAAGCCGTGCATGCCGCACGCGCGGCTCCGACGGCGCGCAGACCGGGCAATCCTGGAGTATGGTGCCGATCCATGAATACAGGGGTCTTCCGGTGGGCTGCGATTTCTTGTGTTGGCTTTGGGCTGGTCAGCGCCTGCGGCGGCTCGGACGAGAGTGGGCCGCCCGATTCAGGATATGGGGCAATGCAGGCCGTCCCAGCCACGGTCAGCTGTCAGGCGCTGTGCGATCGCGAGGCGGATTGTTTCGAGCACTTGTGTAACGAGGACACGGCGAGCACCCGCTACACAGGGCTCGGCTCCCTGATCGCGAGCCAGTGCATGCTGACTTGCACCGAGGCCCTGCTCATGTCTCGCACTACCCCGCAGTCCTGGAGTTGCCTGTTCGAATCGTCTTGTCGCGCCGCCCTCGGTCACAATGCGTGCGACGCACAAGCCTCGTACCGATGTCAGTAGCTTTCAGCTGCGAGAGGGCCCCGCTCGCGCCCGCAGCGCCACGGGGCCCGAAGTCCCGCCGGCCCCCGGAGCGCCCGGCGCGCGCAGCACTGGTTGAGAGCAAAAACTTCCGTGCTAGCTTTGCTTTCCCCCATGAGCCAGTTCAGCTCGCGCCGTGAAGTGTTGAAGTCAGGTGCACGCTGGTTGCCTGCCGCAGCCCTCACGCTGGCAGGCTGCAAATCTGCGGAAAGTGCGACGCACACTGCAGAGCAGCCCAAGCCAAAGCGTGACGCACGGGAAGTCTCGTTGCTGCTCGATGGCACACCGACAATCGAGGGCGCGGGCGTACGCCTGCGCCGGAGCTTGGGCACGCGCGTGCTGTCCGAGCTCGATCCTTTCCTGCTGCTAGACGAAATCCACAGCGATCGACTGGAGGACTACGTCAAAGGCTTTCCCACTCACCCGCATCGCGGCTTCGAGACGGTCACGTACGTGATCGACGGCTACATGGAACACCGGGACAGTCTCGGCCAAGGTGGCCAGTTGGTCGCGGGCAGCGCGCAGTGGATGACCGCGGGACGCGGCATCGTCCACTCGGAGATGCCCAATCCCGATGGTCGCGTATTTTGGGGCCTGCAACTGTGGGTCAATCTGCCCGCGAAGCACAAGCTCAGCATGCCTCGCTATCAAAACGTCGCTCCCGATCGCATTCCCGAGCTAAGCGTCCGGGGTGCGCCCGTCCGGCTCGTTGCAGGGGCACTCGGCAGCGAACGCGGGCCGGTGGACGGAATCAGCGTGGCGCCTACGATGCTCGATGTGCGCCTGCCCGCACGCGGCACCTTCGAACACGAGTTGCCGCGCGAACACACCCTGTTTGCGTACGTCCTCGAAGGCCAAGCCGAACTCGGCGCTGCCCGTCGCTCGGCTCAGGCCGGTCAAATCGCCGTATTCGGACCAGGCCAAGTCCTCACCGCGCGCAGCACTGCCGGCGCGCGGTTGTTGCTCGTGGCAGGCCAAAAGATTGGTGAGAGCATCGCACGGCGCGGGCCGTTCGTGATGAACACTCAAGCCGAGCTCGATCGAGCCTACGAAGACTACCGGAACGGCGTGCTGGTCAGCGGCTAACAAGTCTGTCCCTGATTCAGCTCCTCCCGTAAACGTGCCCGTGCCCCTGCCCGTAAGGTGGGCAATGGCTTTCCATGTGGGCAATGGCTTTCCACTGGATGGCGCGTGTTCTCGATGGGGGAGTCGATGCTTCGACTGCAATTCGACGATCGGAATTGTCTGGCTTCGAGTGCTTGCCCGCTCCCTTGGCGAGATTCAGCACGATCGACAGCGACGCCCTGGAAAACCGATCCGAAAGCTGGCTTCGGACGCGCGGCAACCCTTCAATGATCTCGCTGGCGAGAACCAGGAAAGCCAACGCCCGGTGGTAAACATCCAACCGCTCGTGCTCCAGATCGATCCGACCCTATCGGCCGTCCGCTACTCCCGTTGCCCCGGGCACGGGCACGGGCACGGGCACGTTTACGGGTGGCCCACGAATCCAGGGACAAGCCCTAGTCTGCAGCTGAAAAAAATTGCTCCCCACCCGTCTCCGACGGGGGGAAAACTACGGGGGCAGGCGTAGAAGTAGGACAGCGGCTCGGAGCGAGGGGGGCACTCCGAGCCGCTGGTTAGTAGGAGCCGGCGACGCGATCTTCAGGCGGAGGGGGGGCGCCCGGGCGTCGCCAGGCAACCACCTCTATTGCAGGGCGTATGCCAATCGAACCCATCTGCCGATTTAGCCAGAAAGTAGCGAAATTCAGCAGAAACTGCCCGGAGACTTTCTCGACTTGGAGCAGCTGAGACGGCCAGGCGTTTCGTTGTTGGAATCGCGGCTTTCGAGTTTGCGAGTCAACAGCGGAGCTTGGTCTGAGCAGGAGCGGGCTCGCCGCCTGCATCACGAACTCTTCGGGCTGCGAGGTGCCCCGCGGCCGCGTTGCTCAGCGAGGGCAACGCGACCGAGCAACGGCTTACGCACCTGCTTCGCGTACGACTCGTCCGAGCCGCGCGATGGCATCGTCGATCGTCGCTTCACTCGGGCCGAACGAAAAGCGTGCGTGGTGCAAGAAGCGTGAAGCGCGACTGCCGCGGCGTTGGCCGGGATCGACGTCGAAGAAGTGACCCGGAACGGTGATCACTTTGTGCTTCAGCGCGGCGCGGAAGAGCGCATCACCGGTGTTGATGGAGGCCGGCAGGTTCGCCAAATTTCCCCAACAGTAGAACGTGCCTTCGGGTTCGCGCTCGAACCGAACACCGAGCGCGCGCAGGCCGTCCAGCATGCGGTTGCGCTTTCGGCGGAAGGTCGCGCGGATGGCTTCCGCTTCGGCGCGCGCGTGTTCGGCGGTGAGCACCGAGAGCGCCGCGGTTTGCATGGGCCGCGAGCCTCCGCCATCCAAGAACGAGCCAGCGCTGGAGAGCGACTCAATCACCTTGCTCGGCCCGACGGTCCAACTCACGCGCCAGCCGGGGTAGCGCCAATTCTTGGTCAGGCCGTCGAAGATCACGACCGGATCTTTCTCGACGTTTTCCACGTATTGAGCGGCGCTGAACAAGGACGGCCCTTCTTTCCACAAGTAGTGCGAATAGAACTCGTCCAAGAGCAAGGTGCAGTCGAGTTCGCGCGCAGTCGACACCCAGGACGCCAGCTCAGGACCGGTGATCGCCTTGCCCGTTGGGTTACACGGATTCGACAACAGCAGCGCGCCCAAGCCGCGACCCGAGATCTCGCGGCGCAGCGCGTCGAGCGAGAAATCATAGCCGTGCTCGGGATCGAGCAAAATCGGGATAGGGGTGAAGCGGCGAAAGATGTCGAGCAACTCTTCGTACGCGGTGTAGTCGGGCAAGAAGTGACCCAGGTGGATCTGCCCGATGGCGGCGCAAGCGCGCATGATCGAGACGCGACCGCCGCCGCACACCGCCACGTTCTCCGCGCTGTATTGCGACGGCATGCCGCGCCGGAACAAGTTATTGTACATGCTCGCTACGGCCTCGCGCACTTCCCACAAGCCGGCCACGGGCGCGTACTCTTGATCGTTGAGCGTGATATCCAGCTGGGTGATGCGTGGCGGCGCGCCTGGCAGCGGGCCGGTTTCGGGTTGCCCTTGACCCAGGTTGCACCACTCCGGATCCTCCGAGCGGAAACCAGCTCGGGTGGCCTCGGACGTGACGAAGATGACTCCGGTTCGCGGGACCGGACGAAACGCGCTCGGGGCACGGTCGGCAGAATTTTCAGACATAGCCGTCGCGCACGCTAGCACAAGCGCGCCCCGTCCTCGCTGTTCTCGCTAGCTTTGTGCAGGCTTCTGCCGCGAAGCCTATTTCGCTTTGCACTCGCCGGTTGCGGCAACGCTGGCGCCTGCGTGGGCGGCTTCACACTTGTTCGCATAGGTTCGGTTGTCGCAGCCGCACACGGGCAGGTACTCGCGCGTGCACGCCTGCGGCTTCTTGGTGCAAGTGCCGCCGCTGTCGGTCGCTCCGCATTGCGAGTGGTAGTTGCAGTAAAGCCCCTCGGAGCAGTCGCCATGCACGCCGCGCGTGCCGCACAGTTTCCCTTCGGCGATTCCGGAGCCGCTGTCTCCCGGGCACGCGCCCGTTTTGGCCACCGACACGCCACTGCGGCTCGCGACACAGGTGGTCGCGTACGTCTTCCCGTCGCAGCCGCACACGGGGGCGAACTCCATCGTGCACATCTCGGGAACTGGCTGGCAGGTGCCAGCCATGTCGCCCGCGCCGCACTTGGCGGAGAGGGGGTACGAGCAAAACTGCTTCTCAGGGCACTTGAAGCCTGCGATGCCGCCGCACATCTTACCCGCGGGCGCGGTCGGCGCAGCTGCAGAAGACGAAGGCACCGGCGGTGGCAGCGGGCCAGAGCTCACGACCCCCGTGGGTGTCAGCACGGGCAGGGAGCTCGCGCTAGCCGCAGGCGCTGGAGTTGTCGCTGGCCCAGGATTTGCTGCTCGCTCTGGCACTTCCGCTTGCGGCTTGGGCGGCGAGGAACAACCGACGAGTGCGGTTAGCGACAGACAGACCACGCACCCTCGCACTCGCTTCGGCTTGCTCATACCGCACAGCATTAGCAAGCAATGCCGGTCGTGCCAAACCCTTGCCGCGCTCGGCAAACCTGGCTCTACTCGCGGTATGGCAAAAGCGTCGGGAGAGTGGCGAGTGCGCGCGCATGGCCCGCTGCTGACACTCGCGGACAACTTGCTCTGGGTGCAAGGTTCAGTGCCCGGCATGTCGCTCAAGCGAACCATGGTGGTCGTGCGCCTGAAGGACGGAAGGCTGTTGATTCACAACGGCATTGCGCTCGAAGAAGCACAAATGGCCGAGCTCGAGCGCTTCGGCAGCCCCGCGTTCTTGATCGTGCCGAGTGGCGTTCACCGCTTGGATGCGCCCGCGTACAAACAGCGCTACCCAGCGCTGCGCGTGCTTGCGCCCAAGGGTTCACGCGCCCGCGTCGAAGAGCGGATCGCGGTCGACGGAGTGTACGAAGATTTCCCGCACGACGACGTCGCGCGGCTCGAAACTCTGCACGGGGTAGCGGAAAGCGAGGGCGCGCTGATCGTGCAATCGAGCGACGGCGTGAGCCTGGTGTTGAACGACTGCATGTTCAACATGGATCGCAAACGCGACCCGCTCGGCTTCCTGTTCACCACGATCATGGGCTCCGCGCCCGGCCCCCGAGTGTCTCGCTTGGCCAAGCTGGCGATCGTCAAAGACAAGCCAGCGCTGCGCGCCGATTTCGAACGCTACGCGGAGCTCCCCCAGCTAGCGCGCGTGATCGTCGCCCACGAGAAGGTGGCGAGCGGCGCAGACGCACGCGCTGCGCTGCTTCAGGCAGCGACGTACCTGTGAGCGAGCCGTGCGGTCTGTGGGGCGGCACGGCAAAGGGGCGTGAGCGAGCTCTCGGTCGAGCATTTGCGGTCTCGCGTGCACGGTCTCGTCCGGAACTGTGACCGGTTCCTCAGTAATTCTTATTAATTAACCAGGCACATATGCGGACAAGATTGGCCGCCAGTGGCACACCGTTTCGTTAGCGCGCCCATCGAGCTCGGGAGGCCGCGCCTGCGATCAGAGACCCGTGATCGAATACACGAAGCTCGATTTGGCGGAACGCAGCCAGCGACTGGCGATCAGCGCGCGCTGCTCTTTGAACGACCCTTCGTCGTCGACCCAGCGCTTCTTGAGCGCTTCGGCAGCGGCTTTGTCGCCGCGCCCTTTGATTTGTAGCACTTGGCGGGCGAGCTCGCTCGCGCCAGCGTTCCAGTGCTCGAGGTGTACTTCGTAGCAACCCGTATCGCTGCCGTTGGCCGCGGGCTGGTTCGGTTTCCATTCCACTGCAGCAGTGTCGAGCAAGCTGCCGAGCTGAATCGCCGCGAGCTGGCTGTAGTTTTTGGGTTTGCCCTGGGGGTCGTACATGCCTTGGGCGATTTGTCCAAACGTCCAAGCGACCTCTTGGACGCGTGAGACGTCGGCTTCCGCGGCGGTGATCAAGTGTCGATCGACCAGGGTCGTTGGCAAGTAGAGTGCGGCGGTCTGGGCTTTGAGCTCTTCCAGAGTTGCCGCGAGTGGCCCACCGAAGATGGCGGTGTCGACCTTGCCGTTGACCCGATAATCGTGCGAGGGCCCGAGGTTGTGCGCCGCTTCATGCAGCACGATGCCCATGATTGCGGGCTTCGGGTCGGCCATTTTCATGGTGGCTGGGCAGTAGAGCGAGCTCATCTTTTCGGTCTGTGCTTTTTGGCTGTCCTCGTCGGTATACAGGTTGGTCATCGTCACCGTGCGTCCGCCGCTCTCGGCGACGGGGCCCCAATTCGGCAGGGACTGCCCGACCGTCGCGCCGATGGGGGCGCGGTTGTCGCCCGCGTTGAGCACTACGTCGATGAAGTCCGGCAGCTTGAAGCCGACCGCGCGGGCTCGATACGGCTTGCCAGCGAGCCGCGCGAGATCATTCTCGAGCTCTTGCTTGATCGGCTCGAGTCGCTTGCGCCACTCGACGGAATCCGGGTTGATGCGCGCGAACGCCAACGCAACGCCGGCTTTCCACGCACAGGGCTCGAAGTACACCTCGTCCGGTCCGACGCGCAGGTAATACTTGGAGTTGTCCGTGCCCATCTTCACCCAGGCTCGATTGGCGCGCTCCCAGTCATCGTCGCGGAAGGCTTGCGCGGCGGCCCGCAGGTAAGCCACGAGTGCGGGCTCTTCCGCGCCCAGGTCGGCTGCGGCGGCGTCGAGCTCGGCGGCGATGCTCGCCATCTCGTTCGGGTACGCCCGTGAGTACTTGATGGCTTTGAACGAATTGGCCGTATCGCCCTTCACCACGATCGTGAAGTGGTCGAGCAGTTCGGCCTTATTTTGCTGTTTGCCCAGGGCATCACAGAACTTTGGATCGGCCTGAATTTCCGCTGGATACAAGCCGAACACCGGCTTGGTCGTCAGGGGCAGCGCATGGCACTCGGGCTGCCCTTCGGTTTTCGGCGCTGCGCATTCGGGGCCCTGGTTGCGAAAGAACAACGCGGCGCTCGCCGGGTCACTCGGGTCGATTTTGGCTTCGAGGCCAGCGGTGCCCTTTTGTTTGGCGTAGATCTGCTCCACCGAGACGGCCACTCGCAGCAGATGGCTGACGAGCTTTTTGTGTGCTTCCGAGTCCTTGGAAAAATCGCTCTCCACGAGCGTCGGGCGACCCTGCGCGAGCTCGAGCCGTACCGCGACACGTCGCTTGAGTTCTTCCGGGGACAGACCGCTCACCGACTCGGGCTCGAGCAGTCGCTCGTACGCGGCGCGAAAGGCGGGCGTGAAGCGCGCTTGCTGATCGACGAACTCAGCGCGTGAGTGCGCGGTATGGCTCCAGGTCAGCACCAGCTCGTTGGCTTGCAGCGTGCCGTCGAGATTGGCGTCGGCGCGCCAGAAGAAGGGCAGATTGCGTTCGACCGCGAGGCGATTGAAGTCCAAGCGTGGGAGGCGATCGTAGCGGGGTTGCGCGCTCGAGTCGGCCTCCGCGGGCTCATGGGCGACCGGCTGGCTCGCGACCGGGGCAAGCGGCGGACCGTTCTCACCCGTCGCCTTGGGCCCGCAGGCAGCGAGCAGCAGCAGAGCGCATCCGAGGGCCGGTCCTGGGTTCGACACTGACATGCGCGTCAGCATAGACCGAGGCACGATTGACGTCGCACACAAACGCGGGCTCGCTACAGCCACCGAAGGTCATGAAAGTATCGCAGAGTTCGATTGGTGTCGCGCTGGCTTTGGTCTTAACTGCATGCGTGAGCGCACCGCAAAAGCCCGAGGCCAAACTTCCACCTGCCGCCCCGTCCGCCAACGCCAACTCGCCGGGGTCATCCGCGCCGGCCGTGGCCGCACCGAGCGAGAACCCGTTTTTGCGGCCGAGCACGCTGCCGTATGAAATGCCGCCGTTCGACAAGATCACAGACGCCAGCTATCGCCCTGCGTTCGAAGCAGGCATGGCCGAGCAACGTGGCCAAGTCGCCGCCATCGCCAATGACACTGCCGCGCCGAGTTTCGACAATACCATCGTCGCGCTGGAGCGCTCCGGGCGCATCTTGTACCGCGTCTCGAACGTCTTCTTCAATCTGCAAGGGGCGAACACCAACGACGAGTTGGACGCGATCGCGCGCGACTTCGCGCCCAAGCTCTCCGAGCATCAAGACGCGATCTATCTGGATCCCAAGCTGTTCGCACGCGTGAAGACGCTGTACGATCGCCGTAAAGCGCTGCAACTCGATCCAGAATCCGAGCAGCTGCTTTCTCGAACTCATCTGCAGTTCGTGCGGGCGGGCGCCAACTGCTCGGACGCGGAGAAGGCGCGTCTGCGACAGATCAACGGACAATTGTCGTCGTTGACCACGCAGTTCCAGCAAAACGTCCGCCAAGCAACCCAGTCCGGCGCCGTGGTGGTCGACGACGCGGCTGAACTAGAAGGCCTGTCCAGCGAACAAATCGGCGCCGCTGCGTCTGCCGCGCAAGCCCGCAAGCTGCCTGGCAAATGGCTGATCGCGCTGCAAAACACCACCATCCAGCCGCCACTTGCCCAGCTCAAAAATCGCGCGCTGCGCGAGCGGATCTACCGCGCGTCAATCGCTCGCAGCAACGGCGGCGCCGCCGACAATACCGCGCTCATCCTGCAGATCGTTCGCCTGCGCGCCGAGCGCGCGAAGCTACTCGGTTACACGGACTACGCCTCCTACGTCTTGGAAGACGAAACCGCCGGCACGCCCAGCGCTGTGAACAAGCTGCTCGCCGATCTAGCGCCGCCTGCGATCGCCAAGGCCAAACGTGACGCCGCGGATCTGCAAGCCATGATCGACCAGCAGGCCAAGGCCCAGCACACGCCGAGCTTCAAGCTGGAAGCGTGGGACTGGGCGTTCTACGCCGAACAGCTGCGACAGGCGCGCTACGCGTACGACGAAGCGCAGGTCAAACCTTACTTCGAATTGAACCGCGTGCTCTTGGACGGCGTATTTTACGCCGCGACCCGGTTCTACGGCATCACGTTCAAGGAGCGCTTCGACCTGCCGCTCTATCGCGGCGACGTACGCGCGTTCGAAGTCTTCGACCACAACGGCTCGCCGCTAGCCCTTTTTTTCTGCGACTACTACGCGCGGGACAACAAGCAAGGCGGCGCCTGGATGAACGCCTACATCGATCAATCTACGCTGCTCGGCAGCAAGCCGGTGATCGCCAATCACCTGAACATCCCGAAGCCCGCCGAAGGCCAGCCGACGCTGCTCACGTTCGACGAAGTGACCACGCTGTTCCACGAATTCGGCCACGCGCTCCATGGCCTATTCTCGAACGTCAAATATCAATCACTGTCGGGCACCAATACCCCGCCGGATTTCGTGGAGTATCCTTCGCAGTACAACGAAATGTGGGCGGACGAACCCGCGGTGATCGAAAACTACGCCAAGCACCATCAGACGGGCGCGCCCATCCCACCGGCACTGCTGAAGCAGGTACTTGCCGCGCGCAAGTTCAATCAGGGCTTCGCTACCAGTGAATACCTCGCGGCGGCCATCCTCGATCAAGCTTGGCACCAGGTGCCGGCTGCACACCTCGAGAAGCTGCCCCAGAGCGCGGAGCAAGTGATGAACTTCGAGGCCGCTGCGCTCAAAGCCGCTGGCGTGGATTTTTCACCGGTGCCGCCGCGCTACCACAGCCCGTATTTCCTCCACGTCTTCTCCAGCGGCTATGCAGCCGGCTACTACGCCTACCTCTGGAGTGACGTGCTCGCGCGCGATACCGAGAGCTGGGTGCACGCTCACGGCGGCCTCAAACGCGAAAACGGCGATCTGCTTCGGGCAAAAGTGCTCTCACGCGGCCGCACCGAAGAACCCTCCAAGCTCTTCCAAAGCTTCTATGGTCGTCCGCCGGACATCGGCCCGCTGCTCGAGAGCCGCGGCCTCACGCTCGGCTCGCACAAGTGAGGCCCTGACTTGGTTGGGTTGATGGTCAAGCAACACGTCACAGAGCACCCAGCCTTCGGCGTCACTGACGATTGCCGCCGAACTCGGGCGTCGTGCGCGCTCCGGGTTGCGGCCCCGAGAAGGTCGCCAAGAGCGTGTAGGGGACCAAGAGCGGCAAGAGCAGAGAGCGATTAAGCCGCGCTTCACCACGCCGGAGACGTCGTCGAGATTTGGGGGTAGCGCTTTACGACGGAATCCGACGTCGAGCGGCGGCAATTCGTCACCCATGTACCCGGATCTGGGATTCGTCGCCCCTAAGCACGGCAACGCCTAAACTCTCATTGCTCTCTCTGGTGTGATGCCGTTTACAAAGGCGCACTCACGTTGAAGTTGAGGGTAGTTGCAACTCGATCGAGTTTTACGCTGCTACTTGGGAGTCGATCACCTGATGAGGTTGAGAACGACAACCGCCGCTGGTGACCCGTTTCGGATTTGCCCTGACCATCGCTGCGGGTTCTGTTCTCGCTTTCGCTGGTAGAGGCGATGACGCGCAGCCAGGATAGCCTTGTCGCGAGCGTGGTAGCGGTCTTCAGCCGTCACGAAGTTCAGCGCGGAGTGCAGATGCTCCGTGTTGTACCAGCGCACGAAGTGGCTGACTCATCCACGTGCTTCGTCAATCTCATGCGCAGTTTATCAATCCTTGTCGGTCCTCCGAAGTTGAAAGAGCGCTCCGGGTCCGGGTTGTCGTCGCTGACACGCCGTCCCCTTCCCACTCGAACAAAGCGCTGTTCAAGTGCAACCGAGTCTCGTCGCTGGAGATCGAAAAATGCGTACCGGCGATCAACGAAGAAACGGTCGCGATTGGAATCGTGAGCGGTGCTGCGGACTCTTCCGGTTGCGGCAAGCTCGGGAAATCTTCGCCTGGAATGCCGTGCAACGTGAAGCGACGCGACGCGCCGA
>Ga0164308_10000165_pt1 | contig 35162 bp, 30 predicted proteins | sample Whisoiple_246_MG_FD_109983 | JGI IMG/M metagenome (GOLD analysis project Ga0164308, IMG submission 109983) | Soil microbial communities amended with fresh organic matter from upstate New York, USA - Whitman soil sample_246_MG | ecosystem: Environmental > Terrestrial > Soil > Unclassified >... | reverse complement strand
GCAGCAGCTGGCAGGTGGCATGGCCGCGTCCCTTGCCGGCTTCATCGTGGTGCAAACCCCAGCCGGGCCGCTCTTGCACTACGAGGAGCTCGGCTACGTGGTGGCGGGCGCCATGGTGATCACCGTCATCCTGATGTTCAAGGTGAATCGGCTAGTCCAAGCCAAGCTCAGCAGCGGCAAGCCACCTTTGGCGCACGTCGCGCCGACGGCTGAATAGATCGGTTGACGCTCTCGCTCGGGATCGGCGATGCTGCAAAGATGCGCCGCAGGTGGTTGGGGATTGGGGCAGGCCTCGTGGCCTGCCAGCCGGCCCCGGGCTCACCGCCGGTGACCCCGACACCCGTTGACTGCGCTGCTTATTCAGGCCCGGACGTCGGTGCTTGGCGCCAGGTCGCGTATCCGCCCGGCGCGCTGCGATATCCGACAGCGACCGACGGCGCGGCTTTGCTCGTGCTCGGCGGGTCAGACTGCCTGCTCTGCCAGCTGAGCGAGCTCGAGGCCGGCCAGAGTGAATGGCAAACTCGAGATTTTCCGGATCCGCTGCCCAGCGCGCAATCGGTGGACAGCTTGATCGCAACTCCGGAGTTCGTCGTGGCCGTTGGGATCCGAACGCCGGAGTCCGATCTGAGTGTGTACGGCCAAGTGGCAGTCCTGGATCGCGCGAGCCAAGCCTGGACGCTGCATCGTCTTCCTGACGACTTTCCCATTCGCTACGAGGTCGAGGTCCACTGGACAGGTACTGAGGTCCTGCTTTGGGGCGGCTACGACAGCAATCGCAACCTGCTCGATCCGAATTGGATGGTCGATCCGGACTGGCAGGTCAACGTGCACAGCGATGGGCTCCTGTTCGATCCAGTAGGCGGGACCTTTCGTCGCACTGCGCCCGCTCTTTCACCCGTGACCAGCGGCACGGGTGAAGGCGACCCTCGCTACTACCTGGCCAGTGTGTGGACCCCGGAGGGGCTCGTCGTCTGGGGCGTCCATCCCGGCGAGGTGGGATCGCTTCTGGCCCGCTATGCGCCGGAACAAGACGAGTGGTCCAGGCTCGAGACGACCTCATCTCCGCCGAGGCGTCAGGGACATCAGCTCGTCCACGACGAAGGATCCGTGTACCTCTACTCAGGGATGACGACTCGGGTTGGCGCCGACGGCGATGCGCCCGAGCCGCGCTGTACTGATGGGCTCGGTAGCTCATGCTGGGATATGTGGCGCCTCGACCTCGCTGCACTCGAGTGGGAAGAGGTCGACGTGCCCACCTTCGTCGATCTGAACATCACCACGGGAGGACCGCGCCGCACGGCTTCGTTCGCCGGTGGTCGCTTCATGTCGGGCGGCCACGTGTGTCCGGGGGTCGCGATCTACGATCCCGCGCTCGACCTCTGGACGCGATCGACCCTGGATGGTGCCCCCGTGGCGCCGATCAGCGTGCTTTCCCTCGGCAGCGAGCTCTACCTGAGTGGGGCGCGCGAATCCGCAGAGCTCCCGGGAGACGCCGTCTGGATTTTCGATCCAGAGGGCTAGGGGCCCGGGATGAGATTGCGACAGGTGGTGCGTCGCACCAGGAGGTGGTGCGCTCTACCGTCCGAAATTGAAAAAGCCGGCAGTGAGCTGACTCACAACCGGCCGTATCACTTAGACTTTCTTGAGCGGGAAAAGGGATTTGAACCCTCGACTTCGACCTTGGCAAGGTCGCACTCTACCACTGAGTTACTCCCGCATTCTCCCGGGCGGGAGAACCCTGGCTCGGCCGCCTCGAGAGGGGGTCCGCCGCTAGGGCCCGAACATCTACTTTCGGGGATCGCACCTGTCAAGGCGCGGAAAGCAGGCGCAGGCGACGATTGGAAACCCGGTTTCTGGGCTGGCTTTCTCGCCGCCCTTTGCGGCTGGCGCCGGCGCTGTGTGCAGAGTCCGGGGATTCTGGGCTGCCTGCGTTTCGCTGCCCGACCTGGATTTGCTATGAGGGCCGGGATTTTAGGTGCGAACCATGCGCGGAGCCAAGATCGTTTGCACCATGGGCCCGGCCACCCAGGCGGAGGGCGTCGTCGAGCGCCTCATTGAAGAGGGGATGGACTGTGCTCGGCTGAACTTCAGTCATGGCGAGCAGGCGGGGCACCTGGCCATGGCGGAGCGCATTCGCGCGGCGGCGAAGAAGGCTGGGCGGTCCGTGAGCATCTTGGCTGACCTGCAAGGGCCCAAGATCCGGGTGGGGAAGTTCCCCGGTGGCCCCGTCGACCTCGTGACGGGGCATCAGTACGTGCTGACGGGGGATGAATCGCCCTGTAACGCCGAGCGCGCTTGGGTCAGCTATGAGCTTTTGGCCGAGGATGCCAAGCCGGGCGATCTGATTTTGCTCGATGATGGGCTCTTGGCGATGCGGGTCAAAGAGATCCGCGGCCGGGATGTGGTGTGCATCATCGAGACGGGCGGCAAGCTGTCCGATCGTAAGGGTGTGAACCTGCCCGGCGTGAAGACGACGCTCCCGGCGCTCACGAAGAAGGACATCGCCGACCTCAAGTATGCGGTCGAGGTGGTGAAGGTCGAATACCTGGCGCTGTCCTTCGTGCGGCGCGCCGAGGACATCGAGCAGGCCAGAGCCCTGGCGGGGGACACGCCGCTCATCGCCAAGCTGGAGAAGCCCGAAGCGCTGGACAACCTGGAATCCATCGTGGACGCGGCCGACGGGATCATGGTGGCGCGCGGCGACCTCGGCGTGGAGCTCGGGTCCGAGAAGGTGCCCATGGCCCAGAAGCGGATGATCCGCCTGGCCAACCAGAAGCGGAAGATCGTCATCACCGCGACGCAGATGCTCGACTCGATGATCCGCAACCCGCGACCGACGCGGGCCGAGGCCGCCGACGTGGCCAATGCCGTGCTCGACGGTACGGATGCGGTGATGCTCAGCGGCGAGACGGCGAGCGGTCAGTACCCGATCGAGTCGGTGCGCATGATGAAGTCGCTCGTGCTCGAGGCAGAAGCTGCCAGCGACTTCACGGTCGATCCCAGGCAGCTCGCGCGGGTGGGCGGCGGCTGGGAGTTCACGGGCGCCGCGGCGCGCGGTGCGGCCATTCTGACGGGGGCCCTGCAGCTGGCCGCGGTCGTCGTCGTGACCTCGGATGGCCAGAGCGCGGGCCTCCTCGCCAGCTACCGGCCCCGCTGTCCGATCATCGCCATCACGGACGACGAGATGGTCGCGCGCCGTTTGGCCCTGCGCTGGGGTGTGCATGCACGCGTCGAACCGCCGACGCCCAACGTGCTCGGCTCGATCGACTTGGCCAGGAAGGTTTTGGCCGAGATGTTCCCGCACCTGACCGAGGGTTCGTTCTGTTTGGTGACCGGCTTCCCCAAGGGCAGCCGCACCAACACCGTGACCTTGCAGACGCTCAGGGCTTGAACCGGAACAGCCGCTCGAAGTTGGCTTCGAAGGTGCGCAAGGCTTCGTCCTCGGGCAGCTGCCAGAGCTCTGCTGCATAGGCCAGTGTGGTTTTCACGTTGGCGGGCTCGTTGCGGGTGCCGGCTTCGGGCGCCAGGTAGGGACAATCGGTCTCGAGCAGGAGCTGCTCGCGCTTGGCCCCACGCAAGAGGCCGCTGAAGGTCTCGTTCTTGCGCGCGTTGGCGGGGATCGAGAGGAAGTGGCCTGCCTCGGCAATCTGACGACCCAGGGTGAGGCGACTCGAGTAGCAGTGCCAGTTGACGCGGGGCGCCTTCAGCTCGACCAGGACCTCCAGCGTGCGGCGTTCGGCTTTGCGGGTGTGGATGATGATGGGCAGGTCGAGCTCGAGCGCGAGGGCCACGAACTGGCGGAAGATCTGCTCTTGGCGGGGCCAGAGCTCTTCGGGCACCCAATGGTGGTCGAGGCCAATTTCGCCGATGGCGACGGCGTCCTTGGCGTGCTGCCGGATCCAGTCGATGGTTTCTTCAGGGTTGTGCACGATGATGTCGTCGCGCGGGTAGTCGACGCCGAGAGCGTTCATCTCGGGCAAGACCGCGTCCACCGGGTAGAGGCCAAAGGCGGGGCGTACGAGGGGCTCGCGCGAGGCGAGGGCGAGCACCTTCTCGTTGTCCGTGACGTTTAGGCCGTTGGAGATGATGGTGCTGACGCCAGCGGCGGCGGCGCGGCGGATCACGTCGTCTCGGTCGTCATCGAAGCGCGTGCTGGTCAGGTGGGCGTGCACGTCGAAGAGGCCCATGGTGGGGCTCTTATACGTCGGGAAGTCGGGTCAGGCATTCCCGGCTGGGATCGATGAGGATCCCCGGCCCCAGATCGACCAGCGTCTGCCGGCCGACGAGCAGCGGGAAGCGCATGCCTTCGCGGTGCGTGAGCGTGAGCTCGGTTTCTGCCTCGATGTTGCCGAGCCGGACTTCCGTCAAGATGACGTAACGGAGCTCCTCCGTGCCGCCGGAGTTTCTGATGATGCGCTGATCGAGGCAGGGCGCCCGCACGCGGCGCACCCCACCACCCGGCCAGGCTTCCGCCGACGACTGGCGGCGCAGAAGGGGCGGGGTGAACTCGACCTCGCTGCCCGCACCGACCAGCTGGACGTCGCGAGCGTGGAGCGTGGAATAGTCGGCGCCCGAGTCGATGCGGCCGTAGCACAGGTCGATGCCCAGGCCCGGTAAGCTCACCGGCTCGAACCAGCCGACCACGAGGACATCCATGTCGCCTCCAGGTTACTCCGGAAAGCGTGTGCTGCGTGAGAAGAGTGAGCTCGTGACTTAGTGCGTCGCGCCGCCGGCGCCGCCCGCGCCGCCGGCGCCGCCGGCGCCGCCGGCGCCGCCCGCGCCGAGAAGTTCTTCGCAGAGCGCAATGCAGTCGTCGTACATGTCCGCGCACACCTCGGGATCACCCTCGTGCCCGAACTCGTGGCAGGCCTGAGCCTGAGCGTTGGTTTCCCCGGGCTCGTGGCACAGGGAGCCCATCTCCTCGCACTGCTCGCTCGTCTCGTGCGAGTCCGCGCTGCTGCAGCCGACGAAGGCTGCAGCGGCCAGAAGGGGGAGGGTCAAAAGGACGGAGGGATGGAGCTTCATGGCGCGCGGTGTAGTGGCCCAAGGCCCCGACGGGCATGCGACCATTTGTCGCGCCCGCGATTTTCCTGCTTATCCCCTCGCGAGCTAGCCCCTCGCGAGCTAGCCATAATGCAGCGCCGTGATGCGCATGCCCCCGAAGGTGCCCGAGAAAGCCACCCGCCCGGGGTCATTTCCAGCGGCACCGGCCACGACCATCAGGGGTAGGAGGTGTTCCTCGCGCGGGTGCGCCTGCCGCGCCGCCGGGGCCTCCGCCCAGTGAATGAGGCGCTCACGGCGCACGTCGGGCTCGGCCTGTCCCGCGTCCTGCAGCCAGGCGTCGAAGGCCTCGGCGACCGGCTGGGCCGCCGTGCGGCCGAAGGCGCGCAAGTTGTGGTAGCTCATGCCGCTGCCGACGATCAGCACCCCTTCATCGCGGAGCGGAGCCAGCGCTTGGCCGAGGGCGATGTGCTCGGCCGGATCGAGACCGCGCTTGAGCGAGAGTTGCACCGCGGGCAGCTCGGCCGTGGGGAACGCCAGCTTGAGGGGCACGAAGGTCCCGTGATCGAAGCCGCGCTTTTCGTCCTCGGCGCTGTCGATGCCAGCGGCCCGAAGCAGCTGGCGCACGCGTGAAGCCAGCGTCTTGTCGCCAGGTGCCGCCCATTCGATGCGGTACGAGGCTTCGGGAAAGCCGTAATAGTCGTACAGCATCGGTGGATGCTCGGCCGTCATCACGGTGGGCACGGCCTCTTCCCAATGGGCGGAGATGACGAGCAAGGCCCGCACACCCGGGGGCAGTTCGTGCGGGAAGCCTTCCAGATAGGCGCGGAGAGCCTCGGCCTCACCCGGCCAGACGAAACGGCCGAGGTCGACGAAGGGCCACGGCCCGCCGCCGTGGGGCAGGTAGATGACGGGCAGGCGTGGCCCCCCTGAGGATGTGTGTTCCGGGTTTTCGGTCATTTTGGCTTCGGCGCTCGGGAAAGGAACTGGCCGCCCGGGGCGGCGAAAAGCGGCCAGTGCCGCGATCCCGCCGAGCCCCAGTCCGAGCGCGCCCAGGGCGCGGCGGCGGACCAGGTTCTTGGGACGGCGGGAGGGGGGAAGCATGGCTTTACGCCAGCAAGCTGCGCAGCATCCAGGCTGTCTTCTCGTGGACCTGCATGCGCTGGGTGAGCAGATCACAGGTGGGTTGGTCGCTCGCAGATTCAGCGACCTTGAACACCTCACGCGCCGTGCGCGCGGTCGTTTCGTGGCCCTCGACCAGGAGGCGGATCATGTCCTCGGCCTTGGGAATGGAGTCTTCTTCCTTGATCGAAGACAGCGCCGAGAACGCCTTGTAAGTGCCCGGAGCGTAGACGCCGAGTGCCCGGATGCGTTCGGCGACCAGGTCCACCGCGAGCGCGAGCTCGGTGTACTGGGTCTCGAACATCAAGTGCAGCGTTTGGAACATGGGGCCGGTCACGTTCCAGTGGAAGTTGTGCGTCTTCAGATAGAGCGTGTACGAGTCCGAGAGGACGCGGGAGAGGCCGGCGGCGATCTTTTCGCGGGTGTCCGTGGGGATTCCGATATCGATCTTCATGGGGTGCTCCATAGCGAGAACTATAACCATTTCGCCCGGAGCGGCATCCCCCACGCAGAAGTCACAAAGTGAGGCGCAAACCCAGCGCGGCCGTTAGGAGCGGAAAGCCAACTTCCTTTTCTTCTGCTCCGATCTGAACGACCGGACGCGGCAAGAGCACGAGCGCCCGCACCTCGCTCACCACCCCGAAATGACGGTTGATGCGCACGTGCCCGCCGAGGCCACCCCCCGTGCTCACGACCCACGCCCCATCCGCTTGCCCGACGTAATCGCCCGAGGCCGTCCCTCGCACTTCGAGGTACGTGCCGCCGATCGACGGGAATAGGTAGATGGCGTGGCCGTCCTTTCGCCAGGGCGCCCAAATCGGTTCGGCCAGGATCGTCATCGAGATCGAGTCGAACGTGCCGGAGCTGGCGCTGGTCGTGGCGGCCACCAGGGGTCCGATGGCGCTGAGCTGGACGCCGAAAGTCGCTAGCGAGAGCCCCGCTGTCGCCGCAGGGGCGACCGAGGGCGTCCCATCGGGCAAGGAGAGCCCGGCCGCAGCTGCGAGGCCGAAGTAGAAGAACGGCCCTTGCTCCTGGCTCTTTTTGAGCTCGGTCACCGCCGAGGCGGCACGCTCGGGATGGGCGCCCTCGACCAAGCGCGGCTTTTCAGGCTGCTCTTCCTGGAGGCTCGAGCGCAAAAGCTCGACGGTGCGCACGGCGAGCACCGTCGGTGCATCGTAGGACTCGTCGAGCGCGATGGTGCGTTTGCTGGTCTTGCCCGTGACCCGATCGCTGATCCAAACCTCCACCTTGCCCAGGCGATCGCCGCCTGGAGGCGGCGGGGCGTCGGGCAAGAGGGCCGGCTGTTCACCGGGCGAGGGCATGCTGGAGCCGATGAGCACCACGCTGGCGACGGCGCCTTCACGATCGGCGAGCGTCTCGAGCTCACGGCTGGAAGGCACTGTTTCGACCGCCACGATGCGGATGGAAAACCCGTGCACCATGAGCTCGCCGCGGACGCGTTGGAGAGCTTCGCGCAGCTCGGGAGGCGAACCACCCGGCGCAATCAGCACGACCAGTTCCCCGGCCGCGGCGCTCGCGACTGAGGTCCAGAGCACGAGTCCGACGATGAGGAGGCGCAGGTTCAAGGTCGATGAAGGATCTGTCGGGCGGTATTTGCACCGACGCCGGCCGGGTGCAGACGAAGATAGTCCCGCGCCGCTGCCTTGGCAGCTTCCGTCTGGCCGAGCGCCAAAAGCGCTCTCATTCGACCGGCGCGTGCCTCCGCGACCAGGCCGCCACCCGGTGCTTCCTCCAAGTAGCGTCCGTACCACTCCAGGGCAGCGCTCGCGCGACCTTGGGCCTCGTTCATCGAGCCGAGCAGGAAGCCCGCGCGCGGGGCCTCGGCAGGAGCGGTGCTGCGCAAGCGCGACAGGGCGCGCTCGGCCAGCACGAAGCGCCCGGTGTAGCGGGCGGCGTCCGCCAGCGCCCGCAAGTCCGCGATCGAGCAGGACCCGAGGCAAGCAGCCTCACCTTGGATGCTCGCTTCCTCCAGGACTTCTTCGAACTTGCCGCTCGCGACCAGTGTGCTCCACGAGGCCTTTCCGGCCGCGAGGTCGCCCGCCGAGCCGCGAACGGTACCTGCCGCCGCCGGAGACGCGTGAGTTTGCCCAGAGCCGCTGGGCACTCCGTCGCCTGTGGGCTGTGCCCCCGGCACGGCCTTGTCCCCACTCTCCGCATCTCCGGACTCCGCATCTCCGGAGGGGCCACGGCCGGAGGGGCCACTGCTCGAGGGAACGGTCGCGGTGACGAACCACTTGCCTTCGCTGCCGCCCGATTCGAAACGTTGCCCCGGCTTGAGCTCCACGAGCTCGTCGATGCCTTTGCCCAGCACTTGCACGCTGCCTTCGTGCAAGACCACGGAGAGTCGCTGTCGCGCCGGATCCCAGGCCGTCGAGAAACGGGTGCCGACCACGCGCACCTCGTAGGGCCCGGCGAAGACGCTCCAACGGGCCGTGCCCGTGTGACGGACGGCCGAATCGACCTGGCCTTCCTCGACGATCACCACGGCGCCGTGAGCGTCCGTCCCGCGCACGCGGAGCATCGAACCGGCTGAGAGGGTGAAACGTGATCCATCCGAGAACGTGACGTCTTCCGCGTGATCCGCTGGCGCAATGATGCGGCCCGAACGGTGCGCCGTTTTCTCCGAACCAGCACGTTCCATCCGGAACGTCAGTGCTGGGCCCTCGGCTCGCGTCGCATTCTCGTAGGCGACGAGACTGGCGCCGATGCCCACACCCGCAGCGAGCAGTGCCGCCATCAGCCACGCTCGAGTGCGCGCCGACGTCCCCACGGCTGGCGCTGCCTGGTGCGAGTGAGCACTGCCCGAGCGAACACTGCCCGAACGAACACTGCCCGAACGAACACTGCCCGAACGAACACTGCCCGAGCGAAGAGAGCGCAGAAGCTGCTGCTCGCCGGTTTGCAGCCAAGCCGGGGGAGTCGACATCGACTGTTCGATCTCGTCTCGGAGCAGCCGACCCAACGCGTCGGCGCTGCTGCGATCCTCGGCAGTCATGATTGCCCCCTCGTTCGCTGCGGCGGTGGTGGTTCGCTCGGCGTCGTGGCCCAGACGTCATCGTGGGCGCTCGTTGCGTGCGCCTGGGAGCCGCGCTCGCCCGCCGCGAATGCATCGCTGGCGTGCACCTCGTCCGGCTCGACCTCCTGAACCTCCTCCTCCTCCGAAGAAGAAGTCGGCTCGACGCCGCGCAGGTAGTCCGTCAAGGTCGGGTCGCGCCGGGCCTGAAAGAGCACGCGATCGTAGGCCTTGGCGACGTCGCGTTTGGCCGTCGCGAGCGACACCTCGCGGATCTCGGCAATCTCGACGGTCGGCAGGTCCTCGACGAAGCGCAGAATGAAGCTCTCCCGCAAGCGGTCCGGCATCAAATCCAAAATGTCGCGCAAGCGCCGCAGGGCGTCGCGGCCATGCACGGCTGGGGGCATCGAGGCGCCCTTGCGGTCTTCCGCCAAGAGGCCGAGCCAGCGGCGGCGGCGACTGCGATCGCGGATGGCCTGGCGCGCCTGTCGGACGGCCGCCGCCATCAGGTAGCTACGGAGTCGATCCGGCTGGGTGATGCGGCCGGCGCCATGGGAGAACGCCAAGAAGACCTCCTGCAAGAGATCGTCGACACTGTCGTCGCGCCCGAGCTGGGAGAACAGCGTGCGCCGGACGGCGGGCCCGTAGCGTCGCCACACGGCCGCCAGCGCCCCTTCGTGACCCAAGACGACATCCCGCACCAGGTCGGCGTCGCTACGCCGGTCGTGGGGGAAATCCCGTACGACCGCGATGGGAGGGTGCTTCTCGGGGGTCACTGGAACTAGTTGCCGCAAGGGTGGATCACAGCTCACAAAAGCACCAGTGCTCGCCAGGGTCGACGTGAAACTTTGTGACCCAGGCGCGAAAGCCGAGCCGAAATCCCACGCGCTTGGCCACTTCCGCCGGAGCTGCACGGCCCCTGGCACTATACTCGCTCGTCGTGCAGCGTCTTCGGTCCTTGCTTTCGGTCGCCGTCCTTTCGATGGGGGGCGCGTGCGCGCTCTTCGGCGCGAGCGGCTGCGGTGAGACGGAGCTCCTGGCGAGCGCCTTCTTGCCACCCGAAAACCCCCCGATCATTGGAGAAGGAGGTTTGGGCAACGTGCCGTCCGATCCACCTCCGTACGACCCTGCGCCGACGCTGTTCACGTTCGACGGCAAGCTGCGCGATCACTGCGGTGAACCGATCATCCTGCGCGGAGTCGCCGAGCTCATCGCGTGGACGCCCGGGCAAGACGGCAACCCGGAGTATTTCGAGATGGCCAAGACGGGCGCCAACTCCGTGCGTGTGATGTGGCGCGACGACGCAACCGCAGCGGCCCTCGACCTGGCGCTGACGGGAGCCGAAGCCCAAGGCCTCATCCCGGTGCTCGAGCTGCAAAACGGCACGTTCACCAGCCTGCCCGAGGCGGATGCCCTCGCTGCCGTGATGGCGTACTGGATGCAGCCCGCGGTGCTCAGCGTGCTGCTCGCCCACCAAGCCACGCTCGTGCTCGAGATCTCGAGCTGGGTCAGTCAGAGCGCGCTCGCGACCCAGTGGGTGGAGCTCTACGCGTCGACCATCGCCGACCTTCGCGCAGCGGGCTTGCAGGCCCCGATTGCCATCGTGCATCCCAGCTGGTCCGTCCAGTACACCGTTTACGCCGACGCCATGGCCGAGTTGCTGGGGCGCGATTCGATCGGGAACGTGCTCTCGGCGTTCGATGGTTGGGTGGGCGGCGCGGAGCAAGCCGCCGCTCGCTGGCAGGCGCTGTCCGCGGTGGGAGTCGTCGGGTACGTCTCGGAGTTCTCGTCCCACCAACTCGCGAACTGCCCGCTGACTCCGATCGACGGCGCAGCCTTGCTCGATGCCGCGCAGGCGGCGGGCGGTGGTTGGTTTGCCTGGGCCTGGGGCGCGCTGCCGACGGCCAATTGCGAAGGGAACCTGACCATGACCCTGGATGGCACGTTCGCCACGCTGACGGCTTGGGGGACCATGATCGCGCTCGAGCATCCGGCGGGGCTCTCGCGGACCGCCACGGTCCTACGCACCTCGCCGACGAGCACCTGCCCCCTCTGACGGCTGCGTTCTCCGGGCAGGGCCCGGTTCTGGCGGTTGGTGACTGGGCCCGGTCGGGCTATGCCCTGGGCCGAGCTGAGTCGATCGGGGCTTGGTTTCGCCGCCGCGATGACACGAAACAATTCCGAAATCCCCAGGCAGCCCCGACCCCTCAATCTCCCGGTTGGGCGTCTCCCCCGCCCGTAGAAAGCGAGATCGACCGCGCGATGGACCTTTCGACCTACGATCCCGACGAGAAGCACTTTTTCGATGAAGTGTTCGCAACTTCGGGTCGTGTGCGGCCCGGTTTCGAGCCCCTTCTCCACGGGCTCCAGCTGCTTGGTTCTGCCGGCGTCCTACGGCGTCAGGAATCCGCCGAGCTGGCCCTGCTCCGGGCCGGCATCACCTTCACCCTCCGCAAGGAGGACGACGACCTCGATGGTGAGCGCATCTTCCCGTTCGACATCATTCCGCGCGTGATTGGCGCCGACGAATGGGGCCGGATCGAACGCGGCATCGTGCAGCGCCTAACGGCGCTCAACCTGTTCTTGAGCGACGTGTACGGCGAGCAGAAGATCGTCAAAGACAAGGTCTTCCCCGAGTACCTCATCCGCACTTGCCCCGATTTCCGCAAGGCTTGCGTCGGGTTGAAGCCCCCACGGGGCATCTGGTGCCACATCAGCGGGACCGACTTGGTGCGCGACCATCGCGGCGAGTTCATGGTGCTCGAAGACAACGTGCGCTGCCCATCCGGCGTCAGCTACGTGCTCGAGAATCGCCAAATTCTGAAGCGCACCTTCCCGCGCATGTTCGAGCAGATGTCGATTCGTCCGGTGGACGACTATCCCGTGCGCCTGCTGGAAATGCTGCGCTACCTCGCCTCGGATCGGGTCGCCCAACCGCACGTCGTCGTCCTCACGCCCGGCCGCTACAATAGCGCCTATTTCGAGCACACGTTCTTGGCCCAGCAGATGGGCGTCGAGCTCGTGGAGTCGGTGGATCTGGTGTGCAAGGACGACTTCGTGTTCATGAAGACCACCGGCGGCCTCGAGCGGGTCGACGTGATCTACCGCCGCGTCAGCGACGACTTCATCGATCCCGACGTGTTCAACCCCGAATCGATGCTCGGTGTACGCGGCCTGATGAAAGCGTACGCGAAGGGCAACGTGGCCATGGCCAACGCGCCGGGCACGGGCGTCGCCGACGACAAGGCCGTCTACGCGTACGTGGAGAAGTTCATTCGCTACTACCTGAACGAAGACGCCATCCTGCGAAACGTTCCCACCTATCTGTGCTCCGAGGAAAAGGATCGTGCCTACGTGCTCGACCATTTGCATGAGCTCGTCGTCAAAGCGACCGACGGTGCCGGCGGTTACGGCATGTTGATCGGGCCGCACTCGACCAAGGCCGACCAGATCGACTTCGCTGGCCGCATCGCCAAGAACCCTCGCGGCTACATCGCTCAACCCACCCTCGCACTGTCTCGCGCGCCGACCATCATCGATAGTGGCTGCGAGCCGCGGCACGTGGACCTGCGGCCGTTTGCGCTGCACGGCGAGCACATCTACGTCCAGCCTGGAGGACTCACCCGGGTTGCGTTGAAGAAGGGCTCCTTGGTGGTGAACTCGTCGCAGGGCGGAGGCAGCAAGGACACCTGGGTACTGTCCGAATGAGGCCGGCCGAGTGATTGGTATTGTCCGATTGGGAAATAAACAGACATGCTGAGCAGGGTTGCGGGCGCCATCTACTGGGCGAGCCGATACGTGGAGCGCGCCGAGAACGTCGCGCGGTTCGTCAACGTCAATCTCGATCTGATGCTGGACAGCCCAGCCGCACACAGGCCGTCCTGGCAGCCGCTGGTGCTGACGACCGGTGATCACGAATATTTCGAGAAGCACTACGGCGAGTATTCGCCACGCAACGTCACCCGCTTTCTGGCGTTCGACCGCGACTACCCGAACAGCATTCTTTCGTCGGTCGCGACGGCGCGCGAAAACGCCCGGACCGTGCGCGAGATCATCTCGCGTGAAATGTGGGAAGAGCTGAACTCGCTGTACTTGATGGTCGTGGCGGCCAGTCGCGAGGAGGTGCCGCCCGAGGAAATGGCGGCGTTTTACGAACGGGTAAAGCTCGCCGGCATCCACTACGCGGGCGTGACCGACGAGACGCTGTCGCACAGCGAGTCGTGGCATTTCTGCCGCATGGCTCGGATGATCGAGCGGGCGGACAAGACCTCACGCATCCTCGACGTGAAATACTTCGTCCTGCTTCCGGATCTAGCGGACGTCGGCGGCACGGTGGATCAGGTCGGCTGGACGGCGCTGCTCAACTCGGCGTCGGGCCTGCAGATGTATCGGCAGCAATTTCAGGTCATCGAGCCCAACAACGTGGCCGGCTTCTTGCTGTTGGACGCCAAGTTCCCCCGCTCGATTCGCCACTGCGTCCGTGCTGCTCAGGAGAGCCTGCACCAAATCACCGGAACTCCCAATGGCAGCTACACGGTCGAGGCCGAGCGGCTGCTGGGAGTGCTGACCAGCCGTCTCGACTACGGCCGCGTGTCGCAAATCATGACCATGGGATTGCACGAGTACCTCGACTGGCTGCAGCAAACGCTCAACCACATCGGGGAGGCCATTTCCTCGCGCTTCTTCGAGGTTAGCGACTGAGGCACCGCCCCACGCCCCGCCCGCCCACTTTCACAACGTCAGACAACAAGAGAAACGAGAAGGCAGTATGGCAGTTCGCGTCGCGCTGACTCACAAGACGAGCTACACCTACGAGCGCCCAGCGGCTCTCGGTCCGCAGGTGATCCGTCTGCGTCCGGCGCCCCACAACCGCACGCCGATCCACAGTTACTCGCTGCGCATCGAGCCCAAGGACCACTTCCTCAACTGGCAGCAGGATCCGCACGGCAACTACCTGGCGCGCGTGGTGGTCCCTGAAAAGGCCCGGCATTTCGAGGTGCTCGTCGACATCGTCGCCGATTTGCAGGCGTACAATCCGTTCGACTTCTTCCTCGAGCCCCACGCCGAGGAGTTCCCGTTCGACTACTCCAAGGCCGATCTGCAGAACCTGGAGAGCTACCTCAAGCCCGACCCGTCGACTCCGCTCCTCACCAAGTTCCTGCGTACCGTCGATCTCACCAAGCGTCGGACCGTCGACTTCTTGGTCGATCTGAACCAGAAGCTCTACGACCACGTCGAGTACGTCATCCGCATGGAGCCGGGCGTGCAGGCGCCGGAGTTCACCCTGGAATCGGCGCGCGGCTCGTGTCGAGATTCGGCGTGGCTCCTGGTGCAGGTTTGCCGCCACCTCGGCCTCGCGGCCCGCTTCGTGTCCGGCTACCTGATTCAGCTCGAACCCGACGAGAGACCGATCGAAGGGCCGCGGGGCCCCGAGAAGGACTTCACCGATCTGCACGCCTGGACCGAGGTCTACGTGCCGGGGGCGGGCTGGGTTGGCCTCGACCCGACCAGCGGCCTGCTCACGGCCGAAGGGCACATCCCCCTAGCGTGCTCGCCGAGCCCCGGTAGCGCCGCGCCGGTCGAGGGCGGTGTGGAAAAAGTCGAAACCGCCTTCGATTTCGAGATGAAGGTGACGCGCGTCATCGACGTGCCGCGTGTCACTCGGCCGTATACCGAAGAGCAATGGCAGGCGATCCTGGAGCGTGGCTCCGCGGTGGATCTCGTGCTCGAGGAGCAAGACCTGCGCTTGACCCAAGGCGGCGAGCCAACCTTCGTCGGCACCCAGAACCCAGACGCGCCGGAGTGGAACACCGAGGCGCTCGGCGAGGAGAAGCTCGGCATCGCGGACAGCTTGTCCCGGCGTTTGCAGACTCTGTGGTCGCCCGGCGGCCTTTTTCACCACGGCCAGGGCAAGTGGTATCCGGGCGAGCAGCTGCCGCGCTGGGCCATCAGCGTGGTGTGGCGCGCTGACGGACAGCCCGTATGGCGCGATCAGTCCTGGTTTGCGCTGTCCGGCGACCCCCCCATGTCCACCACGGAGGATGCCGAGCGTTTCATCACGACGCTCGCCGATGTGCTCCGCGTAGGACGAGGCGGCCTCATGCCCGCGTACGAGGACGCTTGGTACTACATGTGGCGCGAGCGCAGGCTCCCCACCAACGTGGATCCACTCGAGAGCAATCTCGCCGACGAGGTCGAGCGAGCCCGGCTGGCCAAGGTCTTTCGCCAGGGCCTCAACACCAAGGTCGGCTTCGTGCTCCCGCTCGGCTACGACGGTGCCCAGTTCTTCTCGGGCCGCTGGTTCATCCGTGAGGAGCACTGCTTCCTCATCCCCGGCGATTCACCGATCGGCTACCGCTTGCCCCTCGATTCGCTGCCGTGGTTCCGGCCGGTCGACTACGCGGGCCAAGTCCCGATGGACCCCACGGTGAAGCGTCCCGCACTGCCGCCCTGGGCGCAGTTCGAGGAGCGTCTCGGCGGACCAACGGTGTCGGGTTTCGGTGGCACTCGCATCCGCGCGCAGAGGCAGTTCGGACCCGGGAGTGGCGAAGGCGACGAAGGCGAGCGCGAAGAGGAGCGGGACACCAAACCGCCCAAGGCTGCGAGGGCTGAAGTGCCCCCAGTGACCTCGAACTATGGACTCTTGCGCACGGCGATCTGCGCCGAAGTGCGCAATGGCATTTTGCGCCTCTTCATGCCGCCGATCTTGTCGACGGAGGGCTATTTGGAGCTGTGCGTCGCCATCGAGCGCACCTGCGAGATCACTGGCCTCAAGGTCCAGCTCGAAGGCTACGCGCCGCCCTCGGATCCACGCTTGCGCGTGTTCAAGATCACCCCGGACCCGGGCGTGATCGAGGTCAACGTGCCGCCGGTGTCGAGCTGGGACGAGCTGGTGCGTCAGAATTCCGAGCTCTACGAGGCGGCCACCTTCGAGCGCCTCACCGCGCAGAAGTTCGAGCTCGATGGTCGCCACATCGGTTCGGGCGGCGGCAACCACCTGGTGCTCGGCGCCAATACGCCGCTCGAGAGTCCATTTTTGCGGCGGCCAGACTTGCTGCGCAGCCTGCTCACCTTCTGGCACAACCACCCTTCGCTCTCCTACCTGTTCTCGGGCCAGTTCATCGGTCCGACCTCACAGGCACCGCGCATCGACGAGGCGCGCACGGATGCCGTCTACGAGCTCGAGCTGGCGTTCAAGGAGCTATCGCGTCACCGCGGGGACGTCCCACCTTGGCTCGTCGATCGCATATTGCGCAACATTCTGGTCGATTCCACGGGCAACACGCACCGCACCGAGTTTTGCATCGACAAGCTGTACTCACCGGATGGATCCAGTGGACGTTTGGGCCTGCTCGAAATGCGCGCCTTCGAAATGCCACCGCACTACCGTATGGCGACCGCGCAGCATCTGCTCCTGCGCAGCGCGCTGGCTGCCTTTGCGCGTCACCCGTACGAGGAGGACCTGGTCAAGTGGGGGACGACCCTCTCCGATCGCTTCCTGCTCCCGCACTTCGTCCACGCGGACTTCAAGGATGCTTTGGCATTCCTGCACGACCGTGGCTTTTCGCTCGATCCCGAGTGGTTCGAGCCCCACTACCAGTTCCGCTTCCCGTATTACGGGTCCTTCGTGAAGGACAACGTGGTCCTGGAGGTGCGAGGAGCGCTCGAACCATGGCACGTGCTGGGCGAAGAAGGCACGCCTGGCGGCCAAGCGCGCTACGTCGACTCGTCCCTCGAACGTGTTCAGGTCAAGCTCAAGGGCGCGACACCTGGTCGTCACGTGGCGACTTGCAACGGCGTCGAGATCCCCTTGCACCCGACCGACGTGCAAGGCGAGTTCGTGGCGGGCATTCGCTACCGCGCCTGGCAGCCGCCCTCTTGCCTGCATCCCACGATTGGGGCCGACGGCCCGCTCCACATCGACCTCTACGATCGCTGGAACAAGCGGGCGATTGCTGGCTGCAGCTACCACATCGTTCACCCCGGCGGGCGCGCGAACGAAGTCAGGCCCGTCAACGCAGTAGCCGCCGAGAGTCGGCGCATTGCGCGTTTCGACTCCCAGGGCCACTTGGCTCGGAGTTACGTGCCCATCGCCGCGGGGGTCAATCACGATTTTCCCATGACTTTGGACCTGCGCAGCGCCAAGCTCGCGGGCTGAAAGCGCACGAAAGCAGGCTACCCGCGTGGTTTCCAAAGCTCTCGGTACGGGGCCTTTGACTTCGTCCATGGTCGCGAGACAGTGGGACAGTCCAGTCGGGTCCATGCCTCGCGTCAGTGAATTCTTCGCTTCGGATGGCAGTGTCCGTCCGCACCAGCAGTTGCTCTACGACTTCCTCCGGGCGCACACGGACAAGCAGCACGAGGGTCTGCGGTACGCGGTGCAATCACGGCTGCGTGAGCAAGAGGTCAGCTACAACGTCTTCGGCGCCCCCGACTACTCCCACCGCCCCTGGCGGCTGGACGAGGTGCCGCACCTCTTGCCGGGTGACGAATTCGACCGCTTGGCGCGCGGGATGTCACGACGTGGGCAATTGCTCGAGGCGTGCCTGCGGGACATCTATGGCCCGCAGCGCCTGCTTCGGGAGGGCGTCATCCCGGCCGACGTCGTGCTCGGCAACCCTCATTTCTTCCGACCGCTCCATGGCATGTTGCCGCTCGGTCCGAATCGCCTCGTGCTGTTCGCCTCGGACTTGGTCAAGACCGGCGATGGTACCTACCTGGTGCACTCCGACCGCACGGCAGCGCCCACCGGCTCTGGCTACGCACTCGAAAATCGGCTGGTGATGGGGCAGATCCTGTCGGAGCCGTTCCGCAAGTACCGCACGCGCAAGATCAATCGCTTTTTCGAGGTGATGCGCCAAGCGCTGCGCGAGCTTTCGCCAGCGACGAACGGCGTTCCCCGCATCGTCCTTTTGACCCCTGGAGTCGAAGACGAAAGCTCCTTCGAGCACGCCTATTTGGCTCGCTATCAGGGCTACGAGCTGGTCGAGGGGCGCGATCTGACCGTCCGCGGTGAGGAAGTGTTCCTGAAGACGCTCGAGGGTCTGAAGAAGGTGGACGTCATCCTGCGTCGTGTGGCCGACGACTGGTGCGACCCGCTCGAGCTCCGTGAGGATTCGCTACTCGGGGTGTCGGGCCTGGTTGGCGCCGCTCGTGCACAGACGGTCGGCATCGCCAATGCGCTCGGCTCGGGCTTGATCGAGAGCCCGGCCTTTCGCGCCTACCTTCCCGCCATGTCCCAGGCCCTGCTGGGCGAGCCTCTCGCGCTCGAGTCGATTCCCACCCGGCACATGGGTGACGCTGCCCACCGCGCAGAGGTCCTCGACACGTTCGGCGACTGGCTCTTCCGTCCCGCTTTTGCCGATCGCCGCGGCGAGGTACGCATGGCCGGAGCGCTCGCGCCAGCAGAGCAGGAGGCGCTGCGTAAGGCCGTGCTTGCCGACCCGTATTCGTTCGTGGCGGAGAAGTGGCCCGCGGCTTCGATCGTGCCCGTTTCCTCGCGCTTGGAACAAGAGGGCGCGCTCAGCCTGCGCCTGTTCGCCTGTCGCGTCGGTGCGGAATACTTCGTCCTGCCGGGGGGCCTCGGGCGCGTGGACGACACCCCCGACGGCATGTTCCTGACGCCCAAGGAGTCCACGAGCAAGGACGTTTGGGTCGTCGGCGACATCCACTCCGAGGTGCCCTCGCCGCCTCGCATGCCGGACGAACAGCTGACCATTCGCCGCGGCGGCGTCGGCCTGCCAAGCCGGCTCTTCGACGACATCTTCTGGCTGAGCCGCTACGCGGAACGCTGCTACGGGACGGCACGCCTGGTCCGAACGGGTCTGGAGCCGATCACCAGTGAAGATCGGGACCTTCCGCCGGAGCTCATGGAAGCACTGGTGCGGACCTTGGTGAGCATGAAAATCCTCACCCCGTCGGCCGAGGGCGCACCGCAGTTCGAGCGTGCGCTCTTGGCCACCATCTACGATCCGGATCGCGAGAACAGCATTCGCTACAATTTGGCGCGCATGCACGATCTCACGACGCGTGCGCGCAGTCGCTTGTCCCGCGACGCCTGGCGTGTTTTGCGGCGAATCACGGAACTCTTCGACAAGAACGGCGATCAGGAGATGACGGTGGTGCAGGCCGTCGATCAGCTGGACGAGCTCTTACTCTCGCTATCGGCGTTCCACGGCATCATCTCGTCCAACATGGTGCGCGGCCATGCCTGGATCTTCCTCGAGCTCGGGCGGCGCATCGAGCACAGCGTGTTCGTCTTGACCTTGCTCGACCAGCTGTTCCAAAAGCCGGGGTCGCGCCTCCTGATGGAGACGCTACTGACCATCTGTGACAGCTTGCTGACCTACCGTTCGCGCTACCTGAGCGCGCTGCAGGCGGCACCGGCCGTCGACCTGGTGCTGACGGACGACAGCAATCCGCAGTCGGTTTTGTTCCAATTGCGCCGCCTGCTCGAATGCGTGCGGGCCTTGCCACGGGAGGAGAAGTTCCCGCTGAGCCGGGCGGAACAGCGCTTGATCGTGCTGCAAGCTAGGCTCGAAACGGCGGACGTCTATCGAGCCTGTCGGGATCGCGCGAGCGACCTGCGCGATTTGGCCGAGGAAGGCATCAACCTCCTGTGGCAGGTCTCCGACGATTTGACGCAGACGTACTTCACCCATGCTTCCCGGCATCACGCGATGGCCCCTGCCCAGCGCGTCGATCAGGGAGGGGAGCCCATTTGAAGTACACCGTCTTGCACCGTACGACCTACGAGTACGAGAGTCCGGTCTTGCACGGGCGACACGTGATTCGCCAGCGTCCGCGTCCACTCCCGTTCCAAACCGTGGCCTCCAGCGTGCTTCGCGTCGACCCGCGCCCGGTCTGGTCCCGGCAGGCGACCGACTACTTCGGCAATTTGGTGGATTACATCGAGGTCATCGAACCCCACGACAGGCTGGAGGTCGACACCGTCTCCGTCGTGACCGTCGGCCGCCGCCCGGTGGATGAAGGTTTGCCGCTCTTTCGCCAGACCTGGGAAGCAGCGCGTGACCGCATCGCCGCCGATACGCAGCTCTTCGATGCCCGTGAGATGTGTCTCGATTCACCGCTGGTCAAAAGGCAGGAGGCGCTCGTCGCCTTTGCGAAGGACTCCTTCGAGCCGGGTCGCGGCCTGCTCGAGGCGGTCGTGGCTTTCAATAGGATGATGCACGAGGAATTCACCTACGACCCGCACGTCACCGATGTCGCGACGCCGATCGACGTCGTGCTCAAGGAGCGGCGCGGCGTCTGTCAGGACTTTGCCCACGTCGCCGTCGGGGCACTGCGCTCGCTGGGTCTCGCTGCTCGCTACGTCTCCGGCTACCTGGAGACGCAGCCCCCACCGGGAAAGCCACGCCTAGTTGGTGCAGATGCCTCACATGCTTGGGCCAGCGTCTTGGTCCCGGACTATGGCTGGGTGTCGTTCGATCCCACCAACGGCGTCTTGCCGGGGGAGCGTCACGTGGTGGCCGCTTGGGGCCGCGACTTCAGCGACGTATCGCCCTTGCGCGGGGTCGTGCTGGGGGGAGGGCGTCACACGTTGGCGGTTGGGGTCGACGTAGCGCCCGAGAAGCCGGCTATCGTGGCGCAAGGCCAGGTGCAGAGCCTCGCCCGCGGCTGGGAATCGACCTGAGCTGCGCCCGTTCGGACAGGCGCTAGGCCGCCTTGCGCTTCTTGTGATCCTGCTCCTCGAGGAAGCGGATCATGCGTTCGCGCATGCCGTAGTACTCCGGGTGCGTGAGCACGTCGGTTCGCACTCGGTGCTTGTCGAAGGGGCTCTCCAGCAGATCGCCAACGCGGGCGTTCGGCCCGTTGGTCATCATCACGATGCGGTTGGCCAAAAACAGTGCCTCATCGACGTCGTGCGTCACCATGAGCGCCGTCATGCCGTTCTCCTCCACCATGCGGGCCAGGACCTCCTGCAGCTCCATCCTGGTCAGCGAGTCGAGCATGCCGAATGGCTCGTCGAGCAAGAGCATCTTGGGCCGGAGCGCGAACGCTCGCGCCAGGCCGACCCGTTGCTGCATGCCCAGCGACAGCTCCGCCGGGGTCTTGTGCAGCGAATCACCGAGCCCCACGACTTCCAGGAAGTAGCGGGCGGTGTCCCGCCGTTCCCCTCGACTCGCCTTCGGAAAGACGCGATTCACGCCCAAAAGGACGTTGTCGAAGGCCGTCATCCACGGCAAAAGGCAAGGCGACTGGAACACCATGCCGCGATCGGGGCCGGGCCCCATGATTTCGCGCCCGCCGATGACGACGCCGCCCTGGGTGATGTCGTTGAGCCCGGCCACCATGGTCAGGACCGTGGACTTGCCGCACCCGGAATGACCCAAGAGCGCGATGAACTCGCCCTTGGCGATGTTGAGGTTGAAGTTCTCGACGATGATCGACGGCCCTTTGGGGGTTTCGTACGTCTTGCCGAGGTTGAAGAGTTCTACGTAGCCACGCATGGTGCTGTGCTTTCCTTTACTCGGCGCGCAGGTCGGCGGGGGTTAGCTGGGGCAAGGTCACGCTGGTCTTGCCCATGCCACTGGCGGAGTTGGCGCGCGATTCGTCGCGCACGCGGTTGAGGTAGGCGACGATCTCGTTTCTGAGGGCCTTGAAGGCCGGATCGTGATTGAGCTCGGTGCGCAAGCGCGGACGGGCCAAATCGATGCTGAACTCTTTGCCGAGCGTGGCGCCCGGGCCGGGTTTGAGCGGAATGATGCGGTCCGCCAGGAGCAGCCCTTCGTCGACGTCGTTGGTGACGAGCAAGACGGTCTTCTTCTCTTCCGACCAGATCTTGGCAATCTCGTCTTGGAGCACGGCTCTGGTCAGCGCATCGAGCGCACCGAGCGGCTCATCCATCAAGAGCACGTCCGGGCTAATGGCCAAGGTGCGCGCCAAGGAAACGCGCTGCCGCATCCCGCCCGACAGCTCCTTGGGCTTCTTGGCGAGCGCGTGCGTCAAGCTGACCATGTCGACGTAATGCCGGACCCGCTCGTCCTTCTCGGCGGCCGAAGCGCTGGTCATCACCTGATCGACGGCGAGCCGAATGTTTTCGTAGACCGTGAGCCACGGCAAAAGGGAGTAGTTCTGGAAGACGACGCCGCGGTCCGGACCGGGCGGCAGGTTCTTCTGGCCTTTGAACAGCACTTCACCGCGGTCGGGCGTGAGCAGGCCGCACAGCAGGTTGACCAAGGTGCTCTTGCCGCTGCCGCTGAATCCCACGATGGCGACGAACTCGCCCTCTTCGATCGTGAGATCGACCGCGCGCAAGACTTCGGTCGCCGCGCCGCCCGACTTACCGCGGAAGCTCTTGGAGACGTTCTTCAGCTCGAGGATGGCCATGTACCCGACCAGTATCCCCGAGAACTGTTTCGTCTTCCGCCGAGCGACCGTGAACTCGCCGTGTCGACGAGCCCATTTTTCGTTCATCTGCCGGAAACTGGGTGCGGCAATGTTTCCGCTCTCACCCGGCAAAACGTGTCCGGAAGATGTCGCGCGGGGCGCTCACTGCCTCGCCGCTCAGTTCCGGGCAGTGCTCACTTCCTCGAGATGAAATGCGGCTCACCCGCCAGGGAGGTCCAGTAGTCGACGAATCCCAGCGTTCCGGCCATGAACTCCTCCCGCCGGGCCTCACCGAGGCACGCCTCGTCGGTCCCGAAAGAGAAGGTTTTTAGCTGTCCGCTGACGCAGAGCTGCACTTCCTCGAGGTCGGCCAGGGCCGCGGCCAGGTCCTCCTGTCCCTCGAAGCTGACTTCCGGACTGGTGTTCGGAATGAAGCTCGCCGAGTCGACCGACTCGCCACCTTCAGTGTCGCGGTAGCGACCGCTCTCGTCGAAATGCTCGAAGCCGAAGCCGATGGGATCGAAGTTGGAATGGCAGGAAGCGCAGGACGCGCCGCCGCTCACGTGGAGCAGTTCGTAGCGCTCGCGCGTGGTGTTGGCCTCCACGGTTTCGGTAGGCAATTCGGGCACCGTCGCCGGCACGATGGGACGCTCACGGCACAAGAGCTTCTCCAGCACGAGGAGGCCCCGTTGTGTGGGCGAGGAATGATCGACCGAGGCCTCCGAAGACAGCACCGACCCCTGGGCCAAGAGGCCCACACCGCTCGTGCGCTCGACCTCGGCGTAGTCGCTGGGCGGCGTGGAGAGGCCATAGTGGGTAGCGAGCGCGACCGACGGGTAGGTGACGTTGGCCGTCAGGAGCTCGTCGAGCCCTCCGCCGCCATCGAGCACGACGCCGGCGATGAACGCCCGGGTTTCCTCCAGCATATCGACTCGGAGCTGTTCGAAGCCGGCGACGTTGGCCTTGGTGACGGTCGTGACTCGACCATACTGCATCGCCGCCTCGAAGAAGCGTTGCATCTCCGTCCGACCGGTAGCACTCGAAGCGAGCTCGCCGGCGGCCGCGATGAGGGCGTCGGGGGTGTCGAGCTCGCCGCGATCGGCTTTCGCCAAGAGGTCGTCCGTTGGCGTCGTGCCCGAGTAGGTGAAGGCGAGTGCCGTGGCGACCTCGTACTGACTGAGCGCACGCGTCGTATCCATCAACGTGCCGACTTCGCTGCGGTACAGCGTCGCCGGGGAGTGGATGAGCGCCTTGGTGAGCCAGGCAATGGCCTCGGGGAACGAGGTGGCGGCCAGGGCGTCGGCGAAGAAGCCGGAGTACGTGGTGGTCTCTTCGTCGGTTAGCGGGCGTCGGAATAGGCGCTTGCCGTACTTGGCGAGGAACTCCGCGCCGCAAGCCGCGTCTGCGTCCGCCGAGCAGGGCAGGAGCGTGGCAAGTGGGGCGCCACTCACCGCAGCACCAACGGCCGTGCCCGTGTCGTCGACGTCACGCGCGGTCTGCTTGCTGACCACCAGTCGGGAAGCCTCGTTGTCGAAGCCGAAGTGGGAGACGGGGTCCGAGCTCATGGCCGAGGTCCAGCCATCGGCCGCTTCCGGGAAGACGTCGCGCAACGCCGCTTCGAGCTCGCGCGCCGTCAGTCGGCGCAGAAGGGGGCTACCGGGCTCCGACGCGTCGCACGCGGCACCCGGATCGCAATTGCCACTCGGGCACGGGTCGTCAATCATCCCGCCGCCGCTGCCGTCCGTGCTGCCGTCGCTGCCGTCGGTCCCCCCGGTGCCGTCCGCATGGCCATCGCCGATGCTACCGGCGCCGCAGCCCAGCAGCGCAAAGCCGACAGCGAGCACGCCCGATATTGCGCGCGTCCTCATGCCAGCGCCTCCGTGACGGGCTTACTCGAGGTGCCGAACGAGGTCGTCGTGCTGCCCATAGCCTTGGCCAACGTGAGCAGGAGGTCGGCCGCCGGGCGGTCGGTTTGCCCCTCCATTTTCGTCCCATCGTAGTAGTTGAGCCGCTGGCCGGTCACGAGACGACCCGCCGCACCGCCAATGGTGACGAGCGGCATGTAGCTGAGCATGCCGGGCGGAGCGCCGGTCAGGATCTCCCGGGTGAAGCTGGTGTGCCACTGGCCTTCCCCGATCTCGCTGCAGATCAGGATGATGGTGTTGTCGAGCACCGTGCTCCCCGGCGCGGCCGGATCGTCCACGTCGAGGCGCGTGATCACGTGCTCGACCAGCTGTTCGATGAACCAGCGTTGTGCGTTGGCGAACGGCGTGCGCGCTTCCATCTGCGCCACGCCGCCCGAAATCTGTGGCCCCGTGTGGGAGAGCGTCGAGTGGTGGGCGCCGCTCGAACCCATGAAGCCGAAATCGATGTCGCAGTTGGCGTAGAGAGGCTGAATTGCCGTGATCGGGCGGATGTTGCAGACCATCGCCTCGGCCGCGAGCTGCAGCTGCGCAGCATAGATGTCCGGGAAGTTCTCTTCGGTCAAAAACCACTCCTCGGCTTGTCCGGCAGCTTTGGCACGCACCGCTTCGACCGCGGATAGCGTTGGTGCCGTGGTGCAGCTCGTCGTGGTGCCGGCACCGACGCTCGCCTTCAGCGCCTGGATCGACTCGAGGTGCGTCTGCAGCTTGGTGTGCTCGGTCGTGATCGCCTGGACGTCCGTTTGCAGGCTGGTGATCTGACCCTCGGTCAACGTGAGCAGTTTGGTTTGCAGCTCGTCCTGTACCGAAGGGTCTGGCTGATCGCCGCCCGCTGCGAGGCCGCCGAACACGGCATCATAGGCAACGAGGGGACTCGGTTGTGGCGCTACCGCCTGCCCGTCCCACAGCAATTTGGCGTCGAAATCCTGGCCCCAAACGCGATGCGGGACGGCTCCGAGCGCCAGCGTGCCGGTGCCCATCTCGTTGCCAATGAAGTGCTCGATCGTCGTGCGCGACGTGGTGTCGTCCGAGTTGCCCACGTCGGCGCCGGAGAGAAATTTCACGATCCCCTCATGGGTCGACGCGCCGGGGTACATGAAGCCCTCGTAGACGTTGACCAGGGCCTTGTAGGGTTCGAGTGGGCCGAGGATGGACACGCCCGAGTCACTCAGCGTGAAGTCCGTACCTTCGCCTACGGGGGTGAAGTGCTCCGGCGGCATCCCGTGGGGGATGTAGAACGTCATGAAGCGCTGTGGCGCGCCGGTGGGCGCTGCCGTGGCCGTTCTCACCAATTGATAAGCAAGTGGCGCGCCCAGACCGAGCCCGAGCGCTTTGAGGAACAGGCGCCTTTCGAGGCGCCGGCGAGCCCGAGAAGCGAAGTGGAAATCCTTCATGTATCCGCGTGGTGTGCCATGGTGGCCCGCGTTTCGCAGCGCGGGCGCTGCGCTTTCGCGTCGTTGTCCGCGGTGGACTTCATCTCGAGCGCAAAGATTCGCTATCGATTCAAGGTCAGCCACTCGGGTGACCTCGAGTGACGTTGTGGAGGCGGCGGCCAAAACTCCTTGCGGTTGTGCGCGCCGCAGTTACCCTCCCACTGTACGTCAATGGCGAGTCCCCGAGCGATTACTGGACAGAAACTAGGTCTTTTTGCGCGCGCCATAGCCGGGCTCGCGGTCTGTGGCGCGGGGGGGCTCGTGCTGACGGGCTGCCCGACCGGCGGCACCCTGGAAAATCCGGAGTGTTACGAGGCGGGGCAGTGCCCGCCGGACGGGACTGGGGGCGGTGGGTCCGGAGGCGGTGGCGCCGTGGCCTGCGATGCCGTCCCGATTCTGGCCACCAACTGCAAGGGGAGCTTCTGCCACGGGACCGCCGGCACCCCGCCAGTGGTCGCGCTGGTCGATCTGGTCAATCCCGCAGCGGGCATGACCATGGCGCAGACGCTTTTGAACCTGCCGGCGACCTATCCGACGGCCAGCACGTCTCCGGGGGAGTGTCCGCCGGCGGCGGGTGCGGAGATGATCATCGACGGGGCGGACGCTGCTCGCAGCCTGCTCTCGAACAAGGTGGCGGGCGTTTTGGGCACGGACTTCGCCTGCGGCGAGCAGATGACGGGAAGCCCGACGCTCACCGCTGCCGAAAAGGACTGCATTGTCCAGTGGGTGGGCCAGGTGGTCGCGACCGGCGCCCAGTAGGCCGACCCCTTGCGGTGGCCTTGAGATATTCCATCGCGGGTGAAGTGAAGTAGGAGAATCGCGCCCACGGTCCCCGCCGCAACTTGCTCTCCCAGGGCTGCCGATTACCCTGTCGCTGGATTCACATGAGTTCGGCACCAGCGTCCGCCCTTCGCTCTCGTACCTCTCTTCGATTCATCACCCTGGCCCTGCTGGCCACGGTCTCCATCGCGTGCGGTGGGGCCGAGCCGCCGGCCGGTACCGGTGGCGGTGGCGGCACTGGTGGTGGTGCGGGCACTGGCGGAGGCGCCGCGTACTGTGACGCGAAGCCGATCTTCGCCGACTCATGTGGCACACAGTTCTGCCACGCCGGCAACGGGACCAACCCTCCGACCGGTGGGATCGAGCTGGTCACGCCCCCTGCGAACATGACTCTGGGTCAGAGCTTGCTCAACAAGCCGGCCCTCTACGCGACCGGCGCACTCGGCTGTCCGACGGCGTCTCCCGAGCTCATCATCGACGGCACGACTCCTGCCAACAGCCTGCTTCTGCATAAGCTGACGGGGACGAAGGGCGTCGATTTTGCCTGCGGCGACAAGATGCCGACACTGGCGACGCTGACGACCGACCAGCTCAGCTGCGTGACCGATTGGGTGAACGGAGTCGCCCAAACGGGCGGGATCTGAAAAAAGCGACCGATGAAGCTATTGGGCGTGGGTGGCACGTTGTGCCGCGGTTGGGTAACGACGCTCCTGGTCTCGGCCGCCATTGGGGCTGCGGGGCCGGCTTGGGGTCAAGAGCAGGGAGCGGCTGGTCCGGTGGCGGCCAAGCCCCCGAGCGAGAAGCGGCGCGTCCTCGTCGGCAAGCTGTCTGGCGCCAAGACCGACAGCGCACGCGAATGGATCGTGCAGGCTTTCACCAGTGACGGCGGCTACGAGCTCGTTTCGGACGACGTCGCGCTCGACCTGAAGGCGGGCGCGAGCGAGGAAGAAATCGCCGCCGCTGCAGCAGCGGAAGCCGTGGACGTCGTGGTGCTCGGTAAGTCCGTCTTCAAGAACAAGGCGGGCTGGGTGGCGGAGCTCGAGGTGTACGAGGGCACGACCGGCAAGCTCATCCAGAAGGTGGAGGTGAGCGGCCAGACCTTCGAGATCTACGAGCGGAATTTGACGACCGGCGAGGCGGTGCTCCCGGTGACGGCAACAGCCCAGGGCTGGCCGCGCCCCGAGGAGGAACCACCGGCTGCGGAAGAGCCCCCGCCGGCGCCAACCCCCGTGGCGGCTCCGGCCGTCGTGGCGGCGCCCGTCCCGGAGGGGAACCCGGAGTGGCACTCGCCGCTGCGCTTGCTCGTGGGCTCGCGCCTCATCTCACGCTCGTTCCGCTACACCGATGCGCTGGCAGATCTCCGGCCGGACAGCGGAGCCATGAATCCGGTCGATTACCCGCGCTACGCGCCGCCCATGCCGCGCGCCGAGGTGCGTTGGTATCCGGGCGGGCATTTCACCGAGAACTGGGTGTCTCAGCTCGGCATCGTGGCTGGCTACGAGGTCGCCGTGGGTCAGCGCCTCAGCTACGACGCCAATGGTGATGGCACGGCCGAGATGGCCATCAGTGAGACCCACGACTTCTGGTACGCAGGATTGCGCGGGCGCATTCCGATCAAGAACGTCGCGCTCGGCCTGCAGGTCGACTACGGCTTGCACCGCGACATGCTCTCGGGCGACCAGCCGACGGCGGCCGATCTGCCCATTTTTCCGGACGTCGCCTACAGCCAGATCGAGATCGGTGGCGACTTCGAGTGGCGCATCGAGCAGCTAATTGTCGGCCTGCACGGCAGCTACAACGTCCTCTTGAGCGTCGGTGAAATCGGCACCTCGATCGACTCCGCCAATGGCCCGTTGCCTTGGTTTCCCAACACCAAGGGCACGGCGGTCGATTTTGGGGCCTACGCTGGCTGGCGTCTGTCGAGCGTGTTCGACGTCCTGGTCGGCATCGACATGCGCGCTTACGGTTTGGACTTCGGCACCATCCCCTTTGACGTCGACATCACGAACCATGTCGTCGCTGGCGGCGCGACCGACCGCTACCTGTCGGCTTGGCTAGCGCTCGTGGTCAAGCTGCCTGCCAATCGGCCAACTGCTCCGGAAGCAGCGGGCGTCCCAGCCAGTGGAGCGGCCGCCCCGGCGGGCGGAGGCGAGGCCGAGGACGATTTCGGCAGCTTCGACTGAGGGGCCCGCCGGCCGCGCTCGGGGGCTTTTGCTGGGCGCTCGTTGTGGCTATCAGGGAGCATGTTTTCGCCTCGGCTCCTGCTCCTACTCGTCCACATCACGGCGGCGGCGTTTCTGTTCGGCGCTGGGGCTGGCGTGGCCCGTCCAGTGCGTCGCAGTCTCGAGCTCGGGCCGAAGGCCATCCTCGCTGCCGCCGAGGACCTGGTCCGGCGGGGCAAGATGATTGGCATGAGCAGCATGATGACGCTGTTCACCGGCGTCATGCTGCTCGCGACGCGCTTGGAAGGCTTTGGCAAGTCGCCCAAGAACTACCATGCAGCGCTCGGCCTGATGCTTGGCGCCGTCGTCGTTAGCCTCGTCCTCGTCCGGCCAGCTGCGGCCGGAATCCTCGCGCAGGCTCAGAAGGACCCGCCCGATACGCAGGCGATCGGCGGACTGGTCAAGCGCCTGGCCATGGGGCAAGGCATCATGCACGTCGTCTGGGTCGTGACGTTGGTCCTGATGTTGATTCGCTTCTGACGAGCGAGAGCATGCGGAAGATTCATCTCACCAAAGCCCTTTGGCTCGCCGCTCTGACTGCCGTCACCCTGGCCGGCTCGCTCGGCTGCGACGACCCCGCTGAGCGGCAAGCCCGTGCCGAAGCCAAGGCGCGTGCCCGCGCACAGGAACAAGCGGCCAAAGAGGCGGAGGCTCAGCAGGCCGAGCTGTTGGCGAAGGTCGAGCGAGAGAAGCAGGCCCAGGCGCGGCAGGAGCAGACCTTGCGCGAGGAGAAGGCTCTTGGCGCGCTTGGCGCCTGCTGCAGCGCTTTGGCCCGTCGCGGCTTCGAAGAACGCAACATGAAGGACATGGAGGCCAAGCGGCTCTGCCTCGAGGCCGAGGCGAAGGCCGAACCCCTCGGGTCGGTCCGACCGGCTCTCCTCACGTCCGTCGGCGAGCGCAGCCTGCCGTCGAGCTGCCTCGCCAACTGAGCGCTGGCTGACCGAGCGCTGGCCGACTGAGCTGGCCGACCAATTCAGACGCGGGCCGCGTTGGTGCCCGATTCGCCGAAGCCCACCTTGGCCGTGCGCAGGTCGAGCTTTTCCTCGCCCGTATCGAACGGGGCGCGGCCGAGCTGGGTCGTGCCCAAGCTCGGCACGACCGCGGCGAGGACGTACTGCTTGAACCAATACCAAGTCAGGCTGCGCTGGTTGAGCACTGGGTTGATCTTGTCGGCGATCTCCTCGTGCGCAGCCTTGTTCAAGCTCCAGTGGCGGCCAGCATTTTCGTGATGCACGGTGTGGTAGCCGTTGCCGAAGAGCAGGAAGTTGAGCACCGGCCCGACGAAGTTTCGCGAGTGGTCGTACTTCGACCACGGGTCCGTATGGGCGTGCTGGTCGTAGTTGAAGGTGTGCACCGTCCAGAGGGACACGATGGCCGGGAAGAAGAGCGTGAGGCCGTAGACCTTCAGGCCCAGGGCCAGCCCGTGCAGCTGGATGGCGAGCAGGGCCATCGCCAGGTGGGTGCCGTACAGCACCGCGTATTGTGCCATGTAGCCGCGATAGCGGGCTGGGTTCTTGGCGCGCGTATTCTTCAAGAATTCGCTCGTGGGGACCGACTGGTAGTACGCCGACACGAAGAAATAGCTGGCTGCCACGAGGTAGTTGTGACGATTCGTGATGCGCCAGGTGATGGTCGCGTCACCCGGCTTGTTCACGTACTTGTGGTGATTCAGGTTGTGGGTCGGGATCCACGCGAAGGTCGGGTAGCCGTAGAAGAGCGAGATCCACGTGGCGAAGAACTCGTTCAGCGGCTTCGCCTTGAAGGTCGGCGAGTGCTGGTGATTGTGGGCCACGACGGCGGCCGAAATCGCGAAGTAGAAACTCAGCCAACAGAGGTAAGGGACCCACTCTGGCCGAGCGTACTGGAGCGCCACCAGACCGGGCGCGAATACGAGAAGCCAAAGAAGCGTGCGGTAGTCAGCGGCGTAGCGGAGCATGATGTTCGGTCCCCGAGGGGCGGCGACAGGCTATATCACGCTGGCTCCGCACGGCGAGCACGCGGAAACGCGAAATGACTGCGACCCGGGCGATTGGCAGCGCAAAAATGGCTCTTTGGCGCGGCAAAGGCTTCGCGCCGTTGACGGGGAGCTTCGCAGTCGGGCCCTCCAGTCCCCCGCTCCCAGCATGAATCAGGGCGCGATGTCGGGGTATTGTTGCGGCCCGGGCATGAACGGGCCATGGTGGGCGGGTGAGCGAGTCGGCCGAAGTCCTGCGCGAAGTCCTGGCGGAGGACAAGAGCCGCAAGCGCAGCCGGATCGCCGATCTGAACGATTTGGACGTGTTCTGCCGCGTCGTCGAAAGAGAAGGCTTTTCCAGAGCAGCAGTGGAGCTCGGCGTGCCGGCGTCCAGCGTCAGCCGGCGCATCGCGCGGCTGGAGGAAAGCCTGGGCGTGCGCCTCTTGCAACGCACGACGCGCAAGCTCCACCTGACCGACGCTGGCAAGAGCTACTACGACGAGGTCAGTCGCGCCCTGACCGACCTCGCCTCGGCCGAGAAGTGTGTGCAGGCGACGCAGGGTACGCCGCGGGGGCGTGTCCGGGTGACCACCGTCAGCGAGCCATTCGTCGAAGGCCTGCTCTACGACTTTCTCCTGCGCTACCCGGACGTGAGCCTGGAGGTCGACAAGTCGCATCGCGTGGTCGACCTGGTCGCCGAGGGATTCGACCTGGCGATTCGCGCTGGCTCGCTCCCCGATTCGTCCCTGGTCGCGCACCGTTTGCTCACGTCCGGCCCCGTCGTGGTGGCGGCCCCCTCGTATCTCGAGCGGCGGGGCACTCCAACCGCGGTCGCCGATTTGCGCCAGCACGACTGCGTCATCATGGCCCCGAGCCTCGCCGGCGCTACCTGGAACCTGCGCACGCCCCGTGGCGAAGCGCGCGTCAGTGTGTCGGGGCGCGTCGCGGTCAACGCCTTCCAGGCTGCGGTCGAGGCCTGCGTTCGGGGCCTGGGGCTCGGTCTTTTCCCGCGCCATTTCATCGAGCCACGCATCGCGAGCGGCGAGCTCGTGCTCGTCTTACCCGATGCGGCCCCGTCGCCGACCGGGCTTTGGGTAGTCTATCCGAGTCGCACCCTCGTCGCGCCTGCCGTTCGCGCGCTCATCGATCACATCAAGGGCGAGCTGCCGCAGCGCCTGGGAGTCGTGGCTTGAGCGAAAGGAAACGGGTCTTGCGTTCCGTGGTGCGCATCGGGGTTCTCGGTGCGGCGCGGATTGTGCCGAAAGCCTTGCTGCAGCCGGCGCATGGCCTCACCGACGTCGTGGCGGTTGCGTCCCGCGACGCCGAGCGCGCTCGCGCCTTTGCCGACACCCACGGTATCCTGGACGCCCACGGCTCCTACGAGGAGCTCCTCGCGCGGTCGGATCTCGATGCGGTGTACGTCGCGCTGCCTGCGGCTCACCATGCGCGCTGGACGCTGGCCGCGCTCGACGCCGGCAAGAACGTGCTGTGCGAGAAGCCGTTTGGACTGAGTGTGGAGGAAGCGGCGGCGTGCGTCGGGCGTGCTGCCGAGGCAGGGCTCCTGTTGATGGAGGCGCACCACTGGCGTTACCACCCGCTGCTCGATGCCTTCACTCGGGCCTTGGGTGATCTCGGACCGCTCAGCGAGGTGCGGGCCCTGTTCGACGCGCCGATTCGCTCGGGCAACATCCGCCTCGACCCGGCGCTCGGCGCCGGGGTGTTGCTCGATTTCGGCTGTTATTTGCTGCAGTGGCTCATGCTGGCTGCGGCGGACGACGAGCCCACCATCGCCCACGCCAGCGCCATCCAAGGTGACACCGGCATCGACTTAGCCTTTCGCGCCGTATTGCATGCGAAGAGTGGCGCGCGGCTCTCGCTCTCGTGCGACATGAGGCCAGAGGTCACGTTCACGGCCTACGTCGAAGCCGTGGGCGAAAGCGGGCAGGTGCGCTTCGAGAATCCTCTCAATGGACAGGACGCGCGCCTGGTCATCCAGCGGGGGGCAGAGACCGAGCGCATCGAGGCCGCCGGACCGACGACCTACCGCCGTCAATTAGAGGCCTTCGTCCAGGCCTTGCACGCCGGCACCGATCCACCCACGAGTGGGGCATCCATCGTCCGCACACAGGCCTTGCTCGACGACCTCTACCGGGCAGCGGGGCTGCCGGATCGCGCATTGCTTTCCCGCTCGCTTACAGGCTGAGGCCGACGGCGCGACGCGCCGTCAGACAGTGCTCGCTCTGGCGCGTGAAGTCGCGGCACGTTTTGGGCCGGTCCTGGTAGATCGCGCAGGAGAATGGCTCCGCGCTCGGGCGATAGAGCGGGAGCGATCGCGGTGGCCGCCCCCGTGTCGGCAAGCGCTCCCCTCCGCGCAAGGCCACACACCGTCCGTCTTCCCGCGCCATGTCGAAGCCGCCCGGTCGCGCGACCATGAGCGCCGCGTGGCGCCGTCGCGCTGGGTCCCGCGCGCTGACTTCCACCGCGCCATAGGCCTCGCGGCAGCAGGCGCCACAGGCTTGGCAGTCGAGCTCGGGTTCGTAGTTTGCGCACGCTCGGAGCTGTGCCCCCACCGTCCGACCCGAAGGGGCGCAGCGCAGCGACTTGCCCCGCGGCTTGGCCCATGCGCAGGTCGCGCAGGTGGGAGCCGAGGTTTCGTCTCCCTTACGAGCTGGAAGGCCGCTCTGGTGAAGGGCGGGCGGCGCCGTGCCGGTCGAGAGAAGATGGCTGCTCGGTAGGTGGGGGCCTAGCGCGAGGACGACGTCCCGCGTGGCGACGAGAGCTCGCTCGAGGTGAGGGGCCCAGGGGCTCGCGCCGCGCCTGGCGTAGGCGGCGCGAGCGAGCAGCACTTCCTCCACCTCGGCCTCGCTCTCTACCGCGAAGGGATCGTGGGGCAGGGCGTCGTAGTAGCTGCGATAGTCGGTAGTGGGTGCCAGCACCCGGCGCAGGCCATGTGGCGCCAAGAGGGCGGCCTGCACACGCAAGCAGGCGTGTTCGAGCACGACGTCGCGCTCGGATTCGTTGCATAGGCCCCAGTCGGGCAATTCGAAGCTGTCCTGCCCTTGCACGAGGGAATGGCACAGCTCGTGCAACACCATTTGGGCCACGCAGTCGTCAGCGTCGAGTCCGACGTCGGTCGCGAGCGCCAACCGGCCACGGCCGTCGGAGGTCGCGTAGGCGTGCTCGGTGCGCTCGAGCGAAAGGCCGACCGCTCGCAGCGCTTCCTCCCAGATGGTGTCCAGGGGATCGCGGTATCGATGAACGGCCTGTCGCACGACCGGGCTGCTTTAGCAGGGCGGGGGACCAAATGCCCTCGTTCGGTTGCTTTATCGGCCCGGGTGCTAGGCTTCGCAGCGTGATGGCGAAGGTCCCCGTGATCCTGGCTTGTTTGCTGTTTCTGCCGGCCTGTGCCGGCGAGGGCAAGCGCGAGCCCTTGGTCCCCGAGGAGACCCAGGAACGCTCCGAAGAGCTTTACGGCCAACAGGCGCAGACCATGGGTTCCCTGAATCAGACGCCGGCGGAGCAGGCGGGCGCTCGGCACGAAGCCGCCACGCGGCCGGTCGAACCAGAGGCCAAGGCGCCCAGCCATCGTCCCGACGACTAACGATGGTGCCGCCCCTCGCCCTGACCCCCCCGGCCGCCACGTTCTTCGCGCCGATGGAGGGGGTGACCCACCCCATCTTGCGCCAGCTCATGGCCGAGCGCGGCGGCATCGGCGTCGTGTGCACCGAGTTCGTCCGTGTCACCAGCGGCCCACTGTCGCTTCGTACCCTGCGGCGCCACATCGTGCGCCCTCCGCGGGGGCTACTCAGCGTGCAGGTCATGGGCAACCACATCGAGCACATGGCGGATGCCGCGGCCATCGTCAGCGACCTAGGAGCCGACATCGTCGACATCAACTTGGGCTGTCCGGCCCCACGGGTCGTGCGCAAGGGGGTCGGCTCGGCGATGCTCAAGGATCCCGTGCTGCTCGGACGGGTTCTTTCGGCCATGCGCGCACGCACCACGCTGCCGCTCAGTGCCAAAATACGCGCGGGATTCGACGATGCTCACAACGTGCTGACGATTGCGCGCGCCGTAGAGGCAAGCGGCGCCGACTTCATCACGGTGCATCCGAGGCGTCGCGCCGACTTTTACAGCGGCGTGGCCGACTGGCGCATCGTCGGCCTGTTGTCACGCGAGCTGGGCATTCCGGTCGTTGGCAACGGAGACATCTGGTACGCGGCCGATGCAGAACGCATGCGACGTGAGACGGGATGCTGGGGCGTCATGCTTGGTCGTCCAGCGCTTCGGAATCCGTGGATCTTCGTGCAAATGGAAGCCTTGGCGCACGGGCGTGTGCCAGTG
>Ga0164308_10000164_pt1 | contig 35217 bp, 23 predicted proteins | sample Whisoiple_246_MG_FD_109983 | JGI IMG/M metagenome (GOLD analysis project Ga0164308, IMG submission 109983) | Soil microbial communities amended with fresh organic matter from upstate New York, USA - Whitman soil sample_246_MG | ecosystem: Environmental > Terrestrial > Soil > Unclassified >... | reverse complement strand
TCGCTCGCGTTTGCGGCAGACCGTGACAACCATGTCGTGGACACCCGCCCGGCGCGCTTCACTCGTAAGTCGATCACGGTAAACTCAAAACCTGGTGTTGCCCGCTCGGGGGGAGAATTGCCATCGAGTCTCTGCGTATTCTGGGCTGAGCGCGAGGGTCAGCAGGCTGCGCAGCGAGGGCGCGCTCCGGCTGAGCTCGGAGAGCGCGTTCGGGGCGCGTAGCTGCTCGCGACTGACGCCGTCGTCAGCTGCGGCTTCGTTCAAAGCCACGCCCAGATCACCGGCTACGAACAAGCCTGCGCGGCGAACGGCGATGCGTGAGTCGGCGAGCGCTGCGTCGTAATCGAGCTGCTCCGGACGATCGCACAGTTCGCGCAAGCGGCGCTGGAAGCGTGCGGGAATGCTCTCCCACAGCACCTCCGCCAAGTTGAGCACGCCCCCCGACTTGGTCTGTCGTGGCGGACCGAATGCGAACCCGAGGCCCTTCAACACCGCTCGAGCTTGCGACTCGGGCGAGCCAAACAGCAGGGCGTATTGTGGGATGGAAGCTGCGAGCATGGCGCCGAGGTGAAAGCGTAGCTCGGGCGTGTCACTTCGCACGTCACCGGACAAAATCACCGCGGGAGGCGAAAGCAGCGCCAAATTGACGGTGATCGCTCCGGCGCTGCGGCGCTGAAAGAGCGGAGTACGGGTCAGCGCCAGGGCGCGCGCGGCGCCAGCATACACGCGCGCCAGCGGCGTCGAAGCGTTGAGCGACACACGCTCCATCCCCGTCACGCCGTAGGTGCTCGCGTCGCGCCGAAAGACGTGTTCGGCGCCTTCCCAGACGATCGCCAGCGCCTCTTGCACGGGCCCGATGCTGTCGCGAAAGAGCATCGCGCGTACGGCGTCGGGTTGCTCGACTTGGTCCGCCAAAGCGGGCGGGTCGATGCGTCCCCGACCTGGCGTGAGCACGGCCAGCACGTGTTCGATTGACCGCGCGTAGGTCGAGTTGCGATCGGCCAAGGCGGCTTCGTGGAGCTTGCTCACAGCCCAGACATCACCGGGCGCCAACAGCGCGACCCGCCGGCAAACCATCACCAGATCCTGGGTTCGGCTGGTACGATTTTCGAGCTCTTTCACCAGCTCCACTCCAGCTTCCAACGAGCCCTCGCTGAGGGCTTGGAAAAGCGCCGCCTCGCTGGCGTTGGCCGCGGGGAAGTGACCATTTTGGCGCAATGGGTCGTGCGGACGCGGGGACGGCGGCTCATAGCCGCTAGCAACCGTGGGCGGCGCTTGCGACGTGCTCGCGTACGGCGCAGCGGACTGTTGCGTGCTCGCCAAGGACGCGGGCGGACGAACACTTTGCACGGGGTGCGGTACAATCGACTGCCCGCGTTGCGCAGGCGCGACCTCTTCTACGATCGGTGGCGCGACCGAGTAGCGACCGGAGACCGCGGGGCGCGCGTTGGCCAGACTAGGTGGCGTCGGCTTGTCGTAGACCGGACTGGGCGGCGGACCGCCATCGGGTTCTCCCATCCTTTCGCCGAACGGGGCCCGAGCGGGAGACGGGCTTCGCACCGGCGGCGCGTCGCCCGGCTGCGCGAACTCGGCCGCTGAAATTGCCGCAGCCTGAAGCGCGCCGGATGAAACCAGCGTACGCGCCAGGACGGGCGCCTCGAGCTCGGGTGAGGATGGATTTTCAGGTGCTAGGCCCAAGCCGCGCTCGGTGAGCACGGACGACTCGTTGAGTTCGGCCGAAAGCAAGGTGGTTGCTTGGGCGCGCTCCGGTCGGTGGCGCAAGCTCTCGTTCTGCGCTTGCTCCCGCGTTTCGGGCTCGCTCACCGCGATCGCCAGGTAGCCGCGCGCGCGATCGGGGTGGCCGAGCACGAAGGCGACCTCGGCGGCGCGCAGCGCCACCTTGCCGCGGGTACGAAGCCCGTGCAAATCCCCGCCCAGGGCGACATCGAACAAGCGCAGGGCCTCACTCGGCGCGCGCTCGGCGCGACGCTCGGCCAAGCCGAGTGCAATCAATGGCCGCTCGCCGAGCTCGCTCGCGACTCCCTCGAGTTCACCCTCACCTGCGCCAGAGCCAGCTGCAACATCCAGCGCCTCGGCAAGCAAGAATGCGCACAGCTCGGTTTGTTCCGTAGTGAGCGGCGCTCGTATGCGGCGTAGCTCTGCCACCGTGACCCGTGCATCGGCGGCGTCCCCGGTGCCTTGACTGCGGTACTCCAGCTCGCGCGCCAACAGTTGCGCGGTGGCAGAGTCCGGCGCGATGCGAGCCGCGCGGGTGGCGAGGGCGAGCGCCAAATCAGACTTGCCACCGGCGAGCCAAGCGCGCGCGCCTTCCACCAGCCAATCGGCGCGCTGCTGTGCGGGGCCGGTGGAAGCCGTGGCCAGCTCGTCCAAGGCCTCAGCCAGCGTTTGCGGACTGCCTCGGCGTCGCTCGACTTCGACGGCGAGCTCGAGCAGCTTCGGCGACTGTGCCCAGGCGCCCATTCCTTCCAGCACGCGCCGCGCGGAATCGACGTCCCCACCGCTCAAGTACGACTCGCAGGCGCGACGCGAGAGATCCGCCGCCTCCGCGCGATCTTGGGCGATCGCGCTCGCACGCAACCAGAGCGGCGCCGCGCGCAGTGGCGCGCCCAGCCGTTCCTGTAGGTCGGCGAGCACCCGCAAGACACTGAGGTGATCCCCCAAGGCCGCGGTCAGTGCTTCCAGCTCCGAGCGCGCCTCCTCGGCGCGGCCCAACCGCTGTTCGAGCAAGCTGGCCCGGCGCAAGCGAATGCGCCGCTCGTCATCGACCACGTCCGCAAGCGCCGCGCGCCGACCGAGCAACGCAACCAGCCCTTCGTAGTCGTTGTTCTTCTCGAGTTCGCGTTCCACGACCGCCAGCGCTGACAAGTCGTTCGGATCCAGCTCTAGGAGCTGCTGAAAGCGGGTGAGCGCGGAAGCTTCCTCGCCCAGCTCGGAAAGCATTGGAGCCAGCCTTCGCAGCAGTGCTAGCCGCGCTTCTGGCTCGCGGGTCGCGTCCACCAGCTGTGCCAGGGCCTCGGCTTGCCGCGAGCGATCGCCCATTTGACCCGAAAGGGCCACCATGTCCAAAAGGATTGCGGCATCGCCGGGGTGATCGAGCAGCACCTCGCGCAGGAGCTGCAGCGCGCCCTCTGGATCTCCCCGAGCGCCGATCAGAGCCGCGAGTTCGGCGGTCAGGCGTGCGCGGGTGTCCGCATCGAGTTCGTCATCGCCGAGCTCGGCTTCCAGCGCAAGCTCCAGATCCGCACGCCGCCCTGTGCGGCGCAAGACGTCACACAAGCGATCGAAGATCGCACGGCGAGCGTCGTGGGTCAGATTCTCGATGGCGCGCGCGCGACCAAGCGCCAAGATCGCCTGCTCCGGGTCTTGGATGGCGTCCGCCGCATCGGCGATGGCCAGCAGCGCGCCGACGCGGTCGCCAGGCGGAATGGCGTCGAGCACTGCCTCGAGTAGTTCCGGGTCGCCGAGCGCGCGCGCGCTCGCTTCTGCGCGCCGCACCAGACTGGCATTTTCGGGCTCTTTTTTGGCAGCGGCGACCAGTAATCGGGCCTCCGAGCGCTGGTCTCCCAGCATCGCGGCAACGCGCGCACCGAGGTCGAGCAGTGTGGCCCCTGCGCCGCCGAACTTCTGCGCCGCGAGCTCCGCCAAGCTCGCCACCAAGGCCGAGCCGCCAGCACCGACCGCGGAAAGACTGGCCGCGTACGGAAAGAGCTGCGAAAACTCCTCCAAATCGCCGTCGCACTGCACCGCGCGCGAGAGCGCGGAAACGGCCACCGCTGCGGAACCAAAGGTCTCTAGGGCTGCGATCGCGCAGGCAATCGAAATCCTCGCGCCTTCGGGACCGTCCACCTTGGGCAAGAGCGACGAGATGGCCTTGTCGAAACGCAGTTCGAGCGTGTCGCGATCTTCGATCGAAATTGCCAGCAGCGTGCGCAGCGAATCCGAGAGTGACTGCACGAGCTCGACTTCGGGGCGCACCGAGAGCGCGCGCAACAGCACCTCCACGCGCTGCCGCTTGCCCTCGTCACTCGAGCCGGCAAAGTGCGCGGCGCGACGCAGCCAGCCCGCGCGAGCTTCCGGGGTTGGATGCTTCAGCGCCACGCGCTCGATCGCGCGCACGACCTCGGCACTTTGTGCCGAGCGCTCTGCCAGTCGTGCCATGGTCAGGAACGCGACCCCCTCCGAAGGTACGGCTTCGAACGCGCGCACGGCATGCGATAAGGCCAAGTCGGTCAGGTTGCGCTTTTCCAGCTGGCGCGCGGCTCGATAGTGCACCGCGCGCTCGCCGTACGGGCCGTACGCTGCGTCGGACAAGCGTAGGTAGAGTTTTTCGAGACCCGGAATCTGCTCGTCGGAAGCCGCGCGTTCGGCAACGGCCAGCACGTCCGCGCGCGCGGGATCGAGTTCCAGCGCCTGCGAGGCAATTCGGAACGCGTCTTCCAGCTTACCGGCGGACAGCGCGACGGTGGAGGCAATCGCCAACACGCGCGCCGTATCTTTGGCCTTCGGTCGGCGTGCCGCCAAGTCGCGCAGGGCGCTGAGCGCCGCATCCGGCCCCGCAAACGACACGAGGTCGCTGGCGAAACACTCGATGCCGCGCTCGGGGTTCAGCGCCGCTGCGCGCTCCCAGGCCCGCACCGCTCGTGGAACGTCCGCTGCAAAATCGAAGTAGGCCGCCCCTACTTCGCGCCACGACAACGCGGTGCTCGCGTGATCGGCGTCTACCGATCCGCTCAAGGCCTCGGCGCGTGCCTCCAGCATCGCGAGCTCACCGTCGGCGCTTCTCGTGGGCAACGCGACGTCGAGCTCGGCCAGCACCGATGAGGATTTTGCGCCCTCGCGCACGGCGCGGAGCAACGCGCGAGCCGAGCCATCTGCATCTCCGGCCGCGCGCCGACGTCGGGCCAAATCCAGCAATAGCTCGGTGCGTTCGTCACCGGCAGCACCCGCCGCCAAGAAGCGTTCGATGGCGGCGATGGCGAGCCCGCGTTCTCCAGTCACGTCGGCCACCGCCAACACCGATTGTCGGAGCGCTGGCGAACGCGGACCGATCACGTCCAGCGCGCGCCGGGCCAGGCCGCCCGCGCGGCCCGGATCCAGCCCGGCAAGTGTGCGCAGCGCAAGGTCGATCAAGTCCGATAGGCTAGCCAGCGGCTCGGGTTGCGAGAGCAACCAAGCCAGTGCATCCGCAAGCCGCGAACCATCCCCGGCGCGAGTCACGTGCTCGAGTCGAGCGCGGGCAGCTTGCAGATCGCCTGGGCGCAACGCAATCAGTCGCTGCGTGAACGCCATCGAGAGCAGCGGCTCACCCAGCACCTCATAACTGCGAGCCAGCGCTCGGCACAAGTTCGCACGCGGTACGATCACGCCCATGGCTCGCTCCATGGCCTCTGCACCCCAGCGATCCGCGAACAGCAGGCCTACCTTTGCCCGCGCTGCCACCGGTCGCGCCAGCGATGGATCGGCGTGACAGGCTTGATCGGCCGCGGTCCGTGCCAGCTCGAGCTCGCCACCGGCGAGTAATTCTTCGGCCGCGACGCTGCTCAAGATCGCGCGAAATGGTGGCGCGAGCTGGGCTGCGACGCGCAGCATGGCGCGCGCGTGCAGGATTTTTGCATCCGGGCCAACGGCTAGCAATAGCGCGAGGCTCCAGGCTGCGGGCTGCGAGCCGGGCTGCTCGACGAGCGGCGAAAGCTCGCTGAGCGCCCCTGCCACGTCTCCGCGACGGCGGCGCCAATGGGCGCGCAGCAAGCCGAAGCGCGCGCGCTCGGCCGCGGAGGAAGCGCGCTCACTCCAGCGCTCGAGCTCCGCTTCCAGATCCAGGAGACGGCCCTTGCGAACCAACACCCGCTCGAGCGCGAGCTGAAAACCGCGATCCGCAGGCAGCAGGCGAGACAGCTCGCTGAGTACGGCAATCGAGCGCTCCGCGAGATCCGGATGCCCCTGCAGGAGCGAAGCCAACCGCGCCAAAACCTCGATGCGATCGCTGTCGTTCGCCTTTTCGAGTTCGGCCTCGGCGCTGCGCAGCGCCTCGCTCTGGGCGGTCACTCGGGGCCGAAGACGCTCTCGGGCCAGCATCGCCGAATCGTCGGCTGCGCTTTCGAACAGTCGACTCAAGGCCCAGTCGGCCAACGCGGGATCGGACAAGCGCTCTTCGCCGAGCGCAGCTAGCTCTCGCAAGCAGGCGCTGCGTTCTGGCGAAGCTTGCGCCTCACCGATACGAATCAGAGCCTCGACTAGCGGCGAGTGATCACGGGAGGTGCTGGCGTGGCTGCGAAGCAAACTCTTGGTCTCGGGGTTGCCCGGATCGTCCACGAGCGCCTCGAGCCACGCTTCGACGGCGCGATCGGAACGAGCGAGCGGGCCCGCGTACAGCCGACCCAACGCCAAACCGACGTTTGCGCGCTCACGCCCGGAGAGTAGATCGCGGGCGAGCTCCAGGCGCGCTGCGAACAATTCGTGCAGGCCGGTTCGCTCGAGCAGCTCGTCGAAGCCGGGCTCGCTGGCGAGCGCGACGGGGTCCTTGCGCTCGATGGCCGAGAGCAGGCTCTGCGTGTCGATCTCGGAGTCGCAGCCGGCGTCGAACGCGGCGCCCAGCGCACGCGGCAAGTCGCCATCGCCGATGGCGACGCGCATCCGCTGAAGCTGGACCGCTCGCCCTTCGGCCCCGAGAGCGAGCGCGTGTTCGCGGAGCACCTCGTCTGCCGCCCCAGCGCGACTGCGCAGGACGAGCACCTGCGCCAAGCGATTAGCGGCCGACGCCAACTCTGGCGCCATTTCGTAAGCCCGCAGCAAGTTCTCGAAAGCGCTCGCGCGCTCGCCGGCGCGATCGCGACGCTCCGCCGCCTCCAGATACGCCTGCGCTGCGGCGGGCCCCGACATCACCTGCGGGGCCCAAGCGCCGATCGCACCGAGCAGCTCCATCGCCTGGGCCTCGGTGGGATTTTCGGCTGCCGCGTGGCTGAGCGCGTCGCGTTGCCCTTCGGCATCGCCCGCTCTTCCCGAGAGCACGGCAATGCGCAAGTACAGCGCGCTGGCCTCGGCTCCGCTCTTGCCGCTCAGTAAGGGGCGCAAAGTGATCGCTGCCAGAGAGGGCTCGCCGAGGCTGGCGAACCAGCCGGCGAGCTCTTCGCGCAGCACCGGATCGTCGCCGATCAACAGTGAACGCCGCGCATAGCGAGTCGCCAGCTCGAGCTCGGTGCCGCGTGCAGCCAGCGCGCGCGACAACGAGGAAGCTGCGACGCGTTCTCGCTCACCGTCACCCGCCGCGCTCGCAGCAGCCAAACGGGCGCTCAGCGTGGCGAGTTCAGCGCGAGGTCCCACGCGATGCGGCACCGGCTTATCGAGCTCGTAGCGCTGCAGCGCCAGCGATGCGGCGGAGTGCGGCGCCTCCCGCCCCGACCACTCGGGGGACGGCGGGGTGCGGTTCCTCGGCCGCTCGCTGCTGAGTTTGCTCGGTGAATCACCGCGCATCCCCACAGCGGGTTCGGGCACGGAATCGTTGGGCAGGTCTTCGTTCATCGCGTGCGTGGGCCCCTGACTGAGCCCCACGCCACAATATAGCGAAACCCGCTGGCGTCCCTCTTTCTCGGTGGCGATCGCGGTGAGGAACTGAAAATCCGCCTCCATGGCAAAGAGCCGGCCGAGAACCTGGGACCCAGCACGCAGAAGTGCCGCGAGCCGAGGGACTTGTACCGAGCATCGATAGCGGATTACCCTCCCCGAGCCGCACTGGGCTCCCAGGCGGCGGAGGCATTTCATGCGACGTTTCACCCGCTTTGCGCCGTTTTCCCAACTTGCCCTCTCGGTCGCCATCGGCGCCCTGGGCGTCACCCTGTTTGCGGCGCCCGCCCATGCGGCTGACCCGGCCAAACCCACTTCATCGCCGAAAGCCGCACCAGCGGCCAAAGCACCCGCCGCAAAATCGGCGACACCGGACAAGAAGACCAAAGACGCCGCTCGCAAGGCCTACGGCGAGGGCGAGAAGGCATACGCAGCGGGCGATTTCAGCGCCGCCTACACCGGCTACAGCAAAGCCAACGAGCTGATCCCCTCCGCTCAGGCATCGTACTGGGCTGCCAAGTCGCTCGACCAAGGCGGCAAGACCGAAGATGCCATCGCGGGCTACGAGGCCCTGCTCGCTGACCCGAACGCGAGCAAAATCGGCGAAGACAAGCTGGCCGATGCAAACGCGCGCCTGGCCGCGCTGAAGGCCTCGCTGGTGGGAGAGGTAACGGTCACGACTGCCGCTCCAGGCGCCATTTTGCTGGTCGATGGGGTCCCCCAACCCGGTCCGTTGCCAGTCGTGCTCAAGCTCAGCCCCGGCCCGCACAAGCTAACCCTCACGGCTGAAGGCTATGACGCCAAGGAAGTCGATCTGCAGGTTCAAGCCGGCACCAAGGTGCAGCAATCGGTAGAAATGGCGCCGCACATCGTTCCGCCGCCGCCCCCGCCGCCCGTTGCTGAAGTCACGCCGCCCCCCCCGCCGCCGCCCGAGAAGCACAGCAAAGTGCCGGCGTACGTTACGCTCGGCATCGCGGCTGGCGGCGCCGTCGTGGGTACCATCTTCGGCGTCAAAGCGCTGAGCTCCAAGAGTGACTTCGACAACAACCCGACCACCGAGCACGCGGACGACACCGAGCGAAACGCGCTGATCGCGGATATGGCCTTCGGCGTCGCACTGACCTTGGGCGTGACCGGCATCGTACTGCTGACGAGCAACGATGACGAAGCTGCGAACAAGGCTGCCAAGCTGCATCAGCCCCCAAAGGGAACGCTGCGGGTCCTGCCCTACGTCGGTCGCGAAAGCGGCGGCGCGGCCGCTCGATTCACGTTCTGAGCTCGCCGATCTCGGTAGCAGCGCACCCGCAAGCGATGGGTGCGCGCTGCCGAGGCGCTCACGGAATCAAGCTGATCTCCACACGACGATTGGCGGCGCGCCCGGCTTCGTCGGCGTTGTTGGCGATCGGTTCGTCCTGGCCCGCCCCGCGCGCTTCGACGCGACCTGCGACGATCCCGCGGTCGATCAGGTAATCACGCAGCGCGTTCGCGCGCCGGCCGGACAATGCTCGATTCTCAGCGGCATGCCCGACGTTGTCGGTATGAACGCTGATGCGTAGCCGCAACTCGGGGTATTGGGTGAACAACTGGGCGGCGGCGTCCAGCGTGGGCGTGGATTCGGGGCGGAGCGAAGATCGCCCCGCGTCGAATTCGATGCCCGGGATCACGCCTACGAATTTTGCCAGCGCGGGCGGCAAGCGATCGGGGCAACCGTCCGCGTCTTGAAAGCCATTTTTGGTCTCGAGCTCGTTCGGACACTGATCGCGGGTGTCCAACACACCGTCTCCATCGCGATCGAAGCTCGGCAGCAGCGCTTGAATGTACCAAGGCGTTGGTTTCGGCGCAGGTGGAGCCGGACGTGGGGCAGCGGCGGCTTCGGCCACTCGAGCAGGCGCCGGAGGTGGCGCGCTCGGAACTGGCGCTGGCGCTGGCGGAGCCGCGCCCGGGGCACTCGGACTCGGGCTGGGCGGCGGGCTCGAGTCGGGTACATCGGCCACGATCTGCAAACAGCGATCACCCTGCAGGGTACTCCCCTCGGGACAGCTGACTTTGGCTGGCGCATCGAGCGCCTCGAGCCCGATACGGAGCGGCACCGCGCAGCGGTAGCTCTCGATGCCTTCGCGCTGAGCAACCGCGCACGCCTGCGCGTCGCCTTCGGTGCTGAGCACGTCCACGTCCGCGCTGCTGGAGGCGCTAGCCCCAACCCCGAACAGCGTCGACTTGGCGTCGATTTGTCGTGATTCACCTGCCGCAAGGACGAACGCGCCGACATAAATCGCGCTCACCACGTGAGTCGCACGCGCACAATCGACGCCTTTCAAATCGGCGGCGCGAAAGCTGGCATCCGGCGGCAAGGCATATTGCCCAGCCAGGATGTAATCGGTGCGCAGCGCACGGCCGCCCTTGATTCCCGCGCCCAGCGACGCCGCGCCCACGGGCAACGCTGCAAACAGCTCGCTCGCGTTGTGCGCCACCTTGTGCTGATTGGCGCTGTACGGGGAGAATTGATACTTGCTGGTCGTGCCGATGCAGTGGCTCAACAGCTCGAGCTTCACCTTGCAGCCGACCGCCTCGTAGCGAACCGCCACCACCCCGGCGCCACGCAAGCGATTCAGATTCGAACGTGACCCCGGATCCCAACCCATGAGATCCGGTTCGGCCTGGGGCGCGATGGCGTTGCATGGCGCGCCCTCGAACGCTTCTGCGGTGCTCGGAGTTTTCAGCGCTTCGCCCGCCACTTGGGCGGGCGGCGTGCAGGCGCACAGGCTCGAGACGAACGCGGCGAGAGCCGTGCACTCCGCCGCCCGAGTCCCGCGCACGTCAGCCGAACCGCTTCGCGATCGCGTCGATCACGTCCCCGTATTTGGGGGGCAACATCACGGGCGGGTTGGCCAGGGTGGATTCGACTCCCGCGATCGTGCGTTCGTGATAGCCGACCTTGAATTCGGTGAATTTCAAGCCATTGGCGGTGGAGACGCAAACTACGCGTTCGTTCTTCGGGATCACGCCGCGGCCGACGAGCTTTTCCAAAACCGCCAGCGCCACCGCCGTGTGCGGGCAGGTATACATGCCGGTGCGATCGGCGCGTGCAGCGGCGTCACACAGCTCTTGCTCGCTGGCTTGTTCGACGATTCCGTTCATCTCTTCCAACGCGAGCATGGCGCGCGGTGCGCTCACTGGGTTGCCGATCTGAATCGCAGTCGCTTGCGTCGGCTTGGCCGTCATCGGCGTGACGACGCGTTTACCGGCGGTCCAAGCGCGGTACAGGGGATTGGCGTTCTCGGCTTGTGCCACGACCAACCGCGGGTAGCGCGAAATGATGCCGAGCTCCCGCATCATCTTGAAGCCCGCGTACATTGCGGAGGCGTTGCCCAAATTTCCACTGGGCAAGATGATCCAGTCCGGGACCTGCCAATCGAACTGTTGCACGATCTCGATTCCGACTGTCTTTTGCCCTTCCAAGCGCAGGGGGTTCATCGAATTGGCCAAGTAGACCAACCCTTCTGCGGCGAGCTGCTGCACGATTTCCATGCAACCGTCGAAATCCGTGTCCAACCCCAGCACCAAGGCGCCGTGGGCGACTGGTTGCACCAGCTGTGCGGTGGACACCTTGTTGCGCGGCAAGAGCACCACCACGGGCAAGCCTGCCGCGGCGCCGAAGGCCGCGAGCGAAGCGCTCGTATCTCCGGTGGATGCACAGGCGATGGCCTTGACCTTGAGGCCCTCTTGGATCGCTTGGCGCACGACGCTGACCAGCACCGTCATGCCCAAATCTTTGAAGGAACCGCTGTGGCTATTGCCACACAGCTTCACCCACAGATCATTGACGCCGATTTCACGCCCATAGCGTTCGGCCCAAAAGAGATTGGTGCCGCCTTCGTACATCGAGACGATCAGCTCGTCCGGCAGTTGCGGCATGACCCACTCGCGCTTACCCCAGACACCCGAGCCGTACGGCCATTGGTTGTGCCGATAGCGATCGTCGAACAACTTCATCCAGGCCGGGCCGCTTCGGTCCTTGAGCGCCTCGATGTCGTGGACGACTTGCAAGAGACCGTTGCATTTGGGGCAGCGGTAGATCGGGCGAGTGACCGGCCACGAGCCTTCGCAGCCATTGAAACAGCGGAATTCGGAGGAGTACGGCACGGCGGGACTATAGCCGCTCCACCGCCCGGGACCAGTCCTACGGGCTGGAAGCGGAATCAGCGCAAACGTCCGGCAATTTGCGGAGAATCCCGCCTCACCTGCTGAGCGGCCGCTGGTCCTACCGGGGTCCCGCCCTTTGCGCCACGCGAAGGTTGGCGTACGCGCGCATCCATGACCGGCACCTTCGCGCTCGAGCTCGACTCTGCTGCGGCCGATCCGGGCCGAGTGGTCGCCGGCTTGCCGCTCGCACTTCGGCTCGCGCTCGACGCACAGCATGGCGGCGCGGAATGCATCGTCGTCGCCGGCGAGGCGCTGCCGATCCGCGAGGCGCTGCGAGACCCGCGCCTGCGCATCGCGATCCTCGAACGAGCGCCGCAGGGCCTGCGCGTGCTGCGCATTCCAGCAAACTTCGTGGTTCATCGCGGTTTGTTCAAGAGCATCGCCGAGCGTGACGAAAAAGATCCGGACGCTCCACACGAACGGGACCTCGCTCGCGAAGCCATCGAGTTCGACGCACCCTACGCCTTCTCGCCGATCGCGGTGAACGATCAAGCAAGCGCGCGCGAGGCGGAAGCGCGCCTGTTCTACGCTTTGCGTAAGCCGCAAGACGGCTGGACTTCACGCTATCTGAATCGATACATCTCGCTTTCCATCTCGCGCTGGCTGATCAAAACGCCGCTGCGCCCGAATCAGGTCTCGGTCGGAATTTTGGGCGTGGGCCTTGCGGGCGCGTGGTTTGCGGCCCAAGGCGGCTATGGCAATTTACTGTTGGGCGCCTTTCTGTTCCAAGCCCAGAGCGTGCTCGACGGCTGCGATGGTGAAATGAGCCGCGTCACCCACCGCGGTTCGCGCACGGGAGAGTGGCTGGATACCGTCGGCGACGATCTCACCAACTACGGATTCTTTTCCGGTGCCGCGCTCGGCCTGTACAAGGTGAGCCACAATCCGCTGTATCTCGCCGCAGGGGCGGTCACCGTGATATCTGGACTGATCGGCAGTGGCCTCGAATATCGCTACCTGATCAAGATTGGCTCGGGCGATCTGCTCAAGTATCCGCTCAGCCAAGGACAAGGCACCGGCAAGCTTGCGTTCATTCAACCGCTGTTCAAGCGCGATACGTTCGTGTTTCTGACGCTGTGCGCCGCGGCGCTGTCGTGCGTGGGGCCGATGCTGTGCGTGTTTGCGGCCGGTGCGGTGGGCGTGTTGATCGCGGTGCTTCGGACCGAGCTGCGGCTCGCGCGCGAAGCCAAGCATACCGAGGCCGCCCGGTGAGGCTCTCGACTGCGCTGCTGGTATTGCTGTGCGCTGCAAGCTGCGCGAAGAAGGAGTCCAAGCCGCTACGCACCGAGCCCTGGCTCGCCCACCCTCCTGCTCAGGCGAGCGCCAACGGCGACGCCGCGCTGCCGCTGACGCGCTATGCCCTCAGCGAGCGCAGCCTGATCCGCTTCGAAATTCCGATTCAGCACGGCAGACTGAGCGGAACAGTGACGCGGGTGAGCGGCGAACTCGAACTCGACGCAGCGAATTTGGCTGAGAGTCACGGCTCGGTCCGCGCGGACCTCTCCTCGCTGGAGATCCATGCTTCCGCGCGCGACTCGCACGACGCCCGCGAGGAACGCGACCTAGGACTGCTCGAGCGCGCTCGCGCAGCGCTCGATCTGTCACCCGACGGAGGTGCTGCGCCTGCCGCTTTTGCCAGCTTCGAGCTCACCTCGATCGAGGACGCATTGCCGACGAGGATTGAACCTGCCCCAGAACGAGACGAGAGCGCGAAGTCTGCGTCGATCCGCCATGCGCGTTTGACCGCGGTCGGCAATTTGCTCCTGCATGGCTTCCGGGTGGTGCGCCGGGCGCCGCTTGCAGTGGAATTCAGCTTCGCGGCGAACGGACAAGTGCCGCAAAGCGTGCTGATCCGGAGCCGCGCGCCGTTCGTAGTCTCTTTGGAGACGCATGCGATTGTCGCTCCGGCCGCTGAAAGCCGCACAAAGGTACCAGGCGCTGCCCTCGGCAAAGCTCGCGATGCGCTCGTAAGTGTTGAACTATACGGAACAAAGATCGACTGAACCGCGCCTCGACTGAAACCGCACAGCACCTGGGTCGTACCTGTAGTGCTCGGCAGCGAACCACGGTGCCGACTGGTGTTTCAGGCTCAGCCTCGGTAACTGTATTCATTCCACGCGCCGTTCAGCCGCGCGCTTCGCAAGGAGATCCATGACCATGTCGCACAACCTCAGCTTCAGCTCGATCGCTGCCACCCTCGCCGTCCTCAGCGTCTCGGCCACTGGCCTCGTTGGCTGCGCCGGTGAAGCCACGCCGCCCGCCGAGAGCGCCGCGGATGCCAAAGAGGTTCCGGCCGCCACGGCCTCCGGCGCTACTGCCGCGGCGGATCCCGGCCCGATGAAGGACGGCGTGGCGCCGATGGAAGGCGCAAGCGGCACCGCACCCACTCCCACGACGGAAGCGCCCAAGGCCGCTCAGGATGCCGCAGCTCCGGCGTCCGCCACCGCCGCCCCGGCCGCCACCAACAAAGACGAGAAGCCGAAAGCTGCGCCGAAAAAGAAAGCAGCGGGCGCCAAAGCCGGCTGCGGCGCTGGCACCTGCGGCTGAGCTCGAACCATGCTTCCCCTCCCCCAGCGCGAATCTCCGGAGCTCGGCAACCGCCGCGCCCTCGGCGGAGTCGGGCTGGGGCTGCGCTGGGAATTTCTGGAAGAAGTCTTGGACGGCCCGACGCATGACGTTGGCTTCTTCGAGGTCTCGCCGGAAAACTATCTGGGACGCGGCGGGTATTACCCGAGCGCGCTCGAGCGCATCGCTGAGCGCTACCCGATCGTGACACACGGGCTCACGCTATCGCTGGGCGCCATCGCCGAGCCGGATCCGCTCTATCTGAAGGCATTGCGTGCCGAGCTCCAGCGCCTCAATCCGCCTTGGCACTCCGATCACCTGAGTTTCTCGAGCGCCGGCGAACGCGTGCTGCACGAGCTATTGCCGCTGAAATTCAGCGAGGAAAACCTGCGCCGGGTGGCCGCGCGCGCACGCCGCATGGAGGGGCTGTTGGAGCGCCCGTTCGCGCTCGAGAACATCACCTACTACGTGCACCCAGGGCAGCCCGAGATGACCGAGCTCGAGTTCTTGCAAGGCGTGCTGGAGCAGAGCAACGCCGGCCTACTGCTCGACGTGAACAACGTGTACGTGAACGCGCAGAACCATGGCTTCGATCCGTACGCTTTCATCGCGGCGCTGCCGCTCGAACGCGTTCTGGAGATCCACGTCGCGGGTCACCGCACGCTCGACAACGGCATGCTGCTCGATACCCACGGCCAGGCGGTAGCAGATCCCGTGCTCGAATTGCTGGAGTGGACCATCGAGCGCACCGGGCCGGTACCCGTCCTGCTCGAACGCGACCAGGATGTGCCAGAACTGAGCGTGCTCTTGCGAGAGATGAGCGTGATCCGCGAGCTACGAGCGCGCGCCTTGCATCGCCACGCGGAGCGCCATGCAAGAAGCGCTTGAGTCTGCCTTGGCGGAGCTGACCCTGGGCCCTGAAATCGCCGTCGACGACGCGGAGGGCATCGCGGCATGGCTCGCGCGCCACGCGGTGACCGAGCTCGACGCACGCGCGATGACTCGAGATTTCTCGCGTCTGCTCGTGTATCGACAGCTGGTCCGAGGCACGCTGCGTGACGCGCTGCGCTCGACCATTCCGCGCAGCTTGGCCCGGCTCGGTGCCCGCTTCGACGCGTACTTCGCCGAATTTCTGCAGCTCTGTCCGCCGACCACGCGCTACCTGCGCGAGCTGACACCACGGTTTCTACACTTCGCGCTCGAGCGCTGGGCAAGCGATGCCGAGCTGCCCGCGTACCTGGGCGACCTGGCGCGCCATGAAGCTTTGCAGGTCGAGCTGGCCTCGCTGTTGGCTCGCCCCAAGGGCCACGTGCCGGCGGAACTTTCACTCGAACGCGGAGTCGAATTCATCGATGCCGTGCGCCTGGTTCACTACGGCTGGGCCGTGCACCAGTTGCCGGAAGACGAAGCCAGCCGAGAATTGCCCGAGCAACGTCCGGTTTCGCTCTTGGTCTACCGTAGCCCGGAGCATGAAGTGCGTTATCTCGAGCTCGGCCCCTTCGCCGAAGCGCTGCTCGCTAACCTGCTGAACGAGCGGCTCAACCTGCAGGCCGCGCTGACCGGCGCCGCTCAACGCTGCGCGCTGCCCCTCGACGAGCCACTGCTGACGCGCGCCGCACGGCTGTTGGCGGACTTGGCGGAGCGCGGCGCATTACTCGGGAAAAGCACGTCCGACTCGTCTAACTCCGCCGATTTGCTGCCCAACGTGAGCAATCCTGCTTAATCTGAAGCTTGCTCGAAAGTCCCCCCGATGACCACTCGCGACCCCCTCAATATCGTTGGCAGCACCATTGCCGAGAAGTACCGCATCGAGCGCATGGTCGGGGAGGGCGGGTTCGCAGTCGTGTACCGCGCTCAGCACACGATTTGGAATCAGCCGGTCGCAATCAAGTTCTTCAATGGCCTATCCTCCGCGCCGATCGATCAGCGCGAGGAGTTCAAGAACCAATTCATCCAAGAGGGCGCGCTGCTCACCGAGCTGAGCAGTCAGACGGCGAGCATCGTGCAAGCGCGGGACGTCGGAGAGTACACGAGCCCCTCCGGCCAGTGGATGCCGTACATGGTGCTGGAGTGGCTGGATGGCGTAGCGCTCGACGAGCTGCTCGAGCGAGAGCGCTTACGTGGCGCCGGCCCTTGGAGCGTCGAACAAGTCGTGACGCTGCTGTCGCAGGTAGCCAACGCGCTCGACGTCGCCCATGGCAAGGGCATCGCGCACCGCGACATCAAACCGGCAAACATCTTCGTGTTGGGCGATCAGCCCCGCCTGACGGCGACCTTGAAAGTGTTGGATTTCGGCGTCGCCAAGATGATGAGTGACAACACTCAGCTGAAAGCCGCCATGGCCAAGACGGGCATGAACATCACTTCGTTCACGCCCCAATACGGCGCGCCCGAGCAATTCAGCCGCAGCTACGGCGCCACGGGGCCGTGGACGGACGTGTATGCGCTAGCGCTGGTCGCGATCGAAATGCTGATCGGCAAGCCCGCGCTCGATGGCGAGGACATCGTGCAGCTCGCCTTTGCCACCGGCAATACCGAACGCCGGCCCACCCCCAGGAACCTCGGCGCCCAAGTATCGGACGCGGTCGAGAGCGTGTTCGCCAAAGCCTTGGCCATCAATCCTCACGATCGCTATGCACGTGCACGCGAGTTTTGGAGCGCGCTCGAGCAAGCTTATGGCGGCTTTTATACCCAGACCGGCTTTCGGCCATCCGGCGTCAGTGGTGAATTCGGTACCCGACCGACACACCTGATGCCGAGTCCGACGCTCGCCCAGCCCGTGACGCAAGCGAACGTCGCCAATACCAGTAGTCCAGCAACGCTCAATGCGAGCGCGCGCTCCAGCAATAAGACCGGGCTGTTGGTCGGCATGGGCGTGGGCTTGGTCGCGCTCGCGGTCACGGGCGCGCTGTTGCTCGGTGGCAAGCACGAGGACCCTGCGTCGAAGAACGCACTCGCTACGCCGAGCGGCGCGCCGCTGGCTTCGGCAGCTCCGTCTGCGTCTGCCGCGCCGCTGCCCGCGTGCCCCGAAGAAATGGTGCAAATCCCTGCCGGTCAGTTTTTCATGGGTTCGGAGCTCAAAGACGCGCCGGACAACGAAAAGCCATCGCACAACGTCACGGTCGGCTCCCTGTGCATGGATTTGTACGAAGTCAGCGCCCGCAAGTACAAGGCCTGCTCGGACCAAGGGAAGTGCCGCCGCGCACCAACCGAGGTGGACTGGCCGAAGATCACCGCAGCGGAGCGAGCCACCTACTCTCCCCTGTGCACCATCTCCGACCCCGAAAAGCTGGACCACCCGATCACCTGTGTGACCTGGGAGATGGCCGACAACTACTGCAAGGCCAACGACAAGCGTCTTCCGACCGAAGCCGAGTGGGAGTTCGCTACCCGCGGGCCAGACGGTCGCATCTATCCGTGGGGTGACGATGCGCCGACCGCGGAACATTTGAACGCTTGCGACGCGCAGTGCCTGGCTTGGGGCAAGGCGCACAAGGTCGAGCTGACCGCACTGGAGAAGGGTGACGACGGCTTCGCTACCACGGCGCCCGTCGGCAAGTTTCCCGCGGGTCGCTCGCGCTTCGGGCCCTATGACGTGGTCGGGAATGTTTGGGAGTGGGTCGCGGACTGGTACGGCAACTACCAAGCCGATGCGACGAAGAACCCGCTCGGCCCTGCAAGCGGTGAGCGCAAGGTGATCCGCGGCGGCGCTTGGAACGCGGGCTTCGAGACCTGGCTGCACCCCTCGTTTCGGTATGCCCAGGTGCCCGCGGCTCAAAGCTACGGCATCGGTTTTCGTTGCGTGAAGAGCCTCGAGCCCTGAGCTCGAGCCCAAGCGGGAGGCCGGAGCGCGCGGACGAAGCTGGCGTAATTCGCTTGAACGGCAGCTTTGGCTGGTCTTTCTGCCAGGGCCGCAAAGCCAGTCTTCTCAGCGCGGCCAGAAAGAGGGATGATCGCCAGATGGGTTCGGGTCCACTCGATCACCCGCGCTTGCTTGAAATCGAAGAGCGGCTCGACCGAGCGGAGATAGATACAGCGCAGCGGCTGTTGGCCGAGCTTGGTGATTTGAACGTGCATCGCGTGGCAATCACCTATTTCGCGACGCGCCTCTTGTACCAACGCGGACGCCTCGATTCTGCCGGAGTCATCGACCGCTTGCGCGAGCTCGTCTTAGTCGAGCCCGATTTCCCGCAGGCGACCGCCATGCTGACCGCAGCCGAGAAAGGCACGCTCAGACCCGACCGCGAGGGGTTCTTGCGAGCAACCCTCGATCCGGCGCCCCTCGATCGCGCAAGCAGTCCGGAAAGCGGGCGCCAGAACGCCCCCACTCGTCCCGCGCCCAAAGCCGCGCCGTCGAAGCAAGCGGAGCTGCCGACGCTCACGTTGGAGCTGGATGAGGTGGACACCGACCACGACCAGCTCGCGATCGAGTCGGCATTGACGGCGCCGGTCGCGCCTGGCGCGAAATCGGTGTCCCGGCGCAGCATGAGCATGCCGGAAATTCCGCGAGCTCCGATCCTGCCGCGCTTCTCCGTCCCCGAGAATATGGCGCCCAGCTACGCGCCGGGCGCGCGCAGCCCGTCCCTGGAGTTGGAACTCGAACTGGAACTGCCCGAGTCGCCACGCGACACGATCCGGCAATCCGAACCCCCACCCTCGTCCACCAACTCCGCCGAAGCGCCGGTCACCGAACGGGATCCAAACACCTTGGCGCCCGAAGCTCTGCAGCGCTCACCTGGTCCAGAATCGATCATGGAGCGGGCTCGCACGCTTTGGGACCAGGGCGGACACGAACGCGCCCTCGCTGACGTCCAGCGCTTGGAGCATGCGCCCCTTCTCGACCCGGAGCTGCGCGCCGATTGCGCTCGCTTCCTGATCGAGGCGGGCGAGCCGGAGCGCGCGGTGATCCAAGCACGCCATGCCATCCAAGACGATCCGAACTCGCCGTTGGTGCAACTGATCTTGGCCTGGGCGCTGGTCCGCACCGCTCGGCGTGCCCCCAATCACGAAATGATCGACGAAGCCGAAGCCGTACTTCGGCACTTGCGCGCGAAACCGGGCCCCATCCCAGCGCTTGCTCAAGCGCTACGGGCCTCGGTCTTAGCCGAAAAAGGCGATCCCATGCGCGCGTTCACGACCGCGCAATTGGCGCTGAAATTGGACGGCGGCGCGCTCGATGCGGAAGCTGCCATGAGCTTGGCCTGTGCGCGGCTCGGCCGTCTGGAAGAAGCGCAAGCGGCCTGGGAGCGACTGCACGAGCTGTCCGCAGAGGAAGCCGAACGCCTGGGCGATCGGTTGCAGCAGCTGGGGACCTCGTTGCCCGATGTGGCAGCTCGCTCCGCGCGCACCCAGAGCTCCGCCATCAGGCTGTGGGACAAGGTCGAGGTCGAGCTCTTCGGCGGCGACCAAGCTCTGGCGATCTCTGCTTTCGAGCGCGGTGCCGCGAGAGAGCTGCGCGGCTTGGTCGGCGAAAGCGCGACTGACGCCATCCCGCTCTTGGCGACGATGGCGGCGGGCTTCTTCACGACCGAGCCGGTGTGGCGCCATTTTGCGCCGTTCGATCTTTCGCTCGGCAGCATCGCCCGAGTCGAGGCGGTGCTCGATGTGATGTACGGTCGTGCGCCGCGCGCAGCGTTGAGCCCGCAGGCATTCCCCGCCCTGGTCATGCTCGCGAGCTACGTCGGAGAGTGCTTGCGCCAGGGCTATGGCGGGCAGTGGGCGGGCTCGCTGGCGAGCCCCGAAACGGTCTTCGTGGACGCCAACCACACGCGTTTTGCTCCTTTCCACGAGTTGCGGCTGCGCTTGGAACAAGGCAAGCCGCTCCTGTTCGAGGGCGCGGAGGGACGAAATTCACGCCAAAGTGGCGCGCCGATCGCTTTTCCGGTCACGCCGCCCACGCCTTGGGATCCCGCGCACTGGCCGAGCGCACGCATGTTGCCGCGGCTCGGCCTCGCGTTCTCGCAGTCCGTGGTCGAGCTGTACTGCGCCGAGTTCGGCGGTGGGCCACTCGATCGCTCAGCAGTCGGCCTGCACTCGCTGGACAACTACGTGGCGCTGCTGGCCCCGAGCAATGCGCGATCCGCGGGCAGTGCGCGCTGGGTCGAACGCGCTTCAGTGCTGATCGGCGCGTATTTGGGTGAAGTGCTGCGCGAAGCGGTCGGTGCGGCGTGGCGGGACCTACTCGGCGCACCGATCGGCCCCGAGAGCTACACGCTGGTCTTGCCGGATGGCAGCACCACCCATCCCATCACCCAGGCGTACGATCGCTTGAGCGGCCGAACTTCGACTCTGCTCAGCCACTACGCAGCGATGATCATCGACGAACTGGCGTAGGCGGACGAATGCCGACCTGCTTCCTGATCTTTTTCAGGAAGGTCTGCGTGCACAAGCCGTGGCTCGCCTCATGCTCGATGATCTCGCGGGTGAGCCGCGTCTTGGTATCGCTTGCGCAGGTGGCGCTGTCGCGAATTTCGCTGGCGAGTTGCGCCCCTGCCGTGGTCGATGGCCAGGTTTGCTTTTCGACCGCCACCACCGAGCCGTTCGTGCCACGGTGATGCTCGGGCTTGGTCTTGGTCACGTCCCGAAAGCCGGTGGCTTGCGAGCGCTTACCCGAGCCGTGGCAGCCGGGGCAAGTGGTGGTCAGCCCGAACGTGTTGCCAATTCGGCCGTCACCGCCGCACACGCCGCAATTTTCAGACGCCACGGAGCGCGCTCATTCCCTGAGCGCAACGAGCTTGCTTGATCATGCATCAGCGTAGCCCAGTTGCCAGGCCAGAGCTAACCCGGCGGTCGCCGCGCGACGATGGCAAGCCAAGGCTGCTCATTCGGGGGTCTATCGCTGGGCCGCAAGTAGTAACGTTCCAGAGCGAAACCAGCGGCTTGGATCTGCTCCAGCCAACTCTCGATGGTCAGAAAGCTGCCGTAGCGCTCACCCTTGAAGCCCTCCCAGTCGCGCTCGAACGAGCGCGGATTGGAGCAAAACAACACGCCCCCCGGCACCAGCGCCCGAAACAGCTCCCCGAGCACCCGCGGTAGCTCCGCACGCGGCACGTGAAACAGCGAGGCATTGGCGAAGATGCCGTCGTACTGCCGCTCGCCCAAGCTGAGCTCGAGGAAATTTTGATGCAGCACCGGGCAACCAGATTGAGCGCGCGCCATCTCGGCGAACACGGGCGAGCCGTCCAGCCCCGTGAGCTCGTGCCCGAGTGCGCTCAGCGCCAGTAGATCTCGGCCCGGGCCGCAGCCGAAATCCAGCAGACGGAGCGGCGCAGGGCGGCCGAGCGCCTCCAGCAGCGCAGCGTAGTTCTGGCTGACGTCGTGATCGCGCGTACCGGCCCAAAAGGACTGGGCGGACTGATCGTAGTCGTTCAACGTCCGCGCGCTGACCTCAGCCAGCGCGCGCCCGGATTGTTTTTCGGACACCGCCAAAGCATACACCCGAGCGGGCAAAGCTCACGGACTGACGTAAACCAACGTTCCGCCGCGCAGGCTCATCGCCCCGTGCCAGGCTTGCGGCACCGGAGGGTCGGTCCAATGGAACAACCAGCGCGAGTCGCTGGGTGAGAGGTTTACGCAGCCGTGACTGTGCGGCGTGCCGAAGGTGTCGTGCCAATACGCCGCGTGAAAGGCGAAGCCCTCGCTGAAGTATTGCACGTACGGCACGTCTCGCAGATCGAACGCGTCACCGACTTCGTCGCTATCCATGGTGGCAGTGACGTGCTTGGTGTGGATCAGAAACTGGCCCCGCACCGTAGAATGGGTAGTTTTTGGGTCGCCGAGACCATCCGCGCCCGTGGAGACGAGCGTCACGTACACCGGCGTGTCGCCCTCGTAGGCGACCATGCTCTGCTTCAAGATCGAAACGTGGATCCAGGTTCGCCCCGGCCGCACCCAACCCGGGCGCTGCGCCATCTTGTCGACGCGCACGAGATTTTCGTCGCGCAGCCAATCGCCCGCGGTCGTTTCCAGATAGTTGAGCCCCGAGAGCATCCGGGATCGGCCAGTGATCGGCAAGGCTTCTCGAAAGCCGATCGGGCGCGCAATGCTGAGGCCACTGCTCGGGCTGCCCGAATACAAGAAAGCGTTCTTGGCGCGTACGAACACCACCGGCAGCGTCACGCCCGCGGTCAGCGAGAGGCCATGAAAGGTGCTGGGGGCCACCGGTTTCATGCGGTCCAGCGGCAGCAAGCTCATGTCCGTCGTCAAACCGAAGCGGCGCCCCTGATGATCGTAGATGGCGAGCAACGCGAACGAGCTATCGGGAACCGCACGGCCGCTCGTCAGCTTGTTGGCTTCGTGTGCGTAGCCGAAAGGAGTGGGCGCTTGCCCACCGCTGAGCAAAAACGGCGGCGTCGGATCGCTCAGCGCGCTGCGCCATGCGTAGCGCGTGTTGGCCTCCAAGTGGCGCGCAAGCTCCACCTCCTGTTGCTGTTGTTCCAGCTTACTCGGCAGGCGTGAATAAAAAGGCGGCGTGGGATACAGCGAGCGCCCGTACAGGTACGGCATGGGGGCGCTACGGTCCGGGCGCACCCGGGAAAATTGTGCGACCGGGTTGGCCGGGTCGAGCGTGGCGGTCGGGCCCACGCACACATAACCCTCGGGCATGATCCGATAAAATCCGAGTTTACAGCCTTCGAAGCCCGCGGGCTTCTCGTCGCGCCGGACTTGCGCGCCCGCGCGCAGGTAGCCAATCTTCTGCGATTTGAGACTGGGGCGCTCGTAGACCAAGGTCTCTCGGGCGATCGCGACCAGCAGATGTGCCGGGTCGACGATTGGCTCGAGCTCACGCTGCGAGCTCGGTGTGGGTTCGTCGTCGTCGTCGTCGTCGTCCTCGTTGGCTGCATCCGTGTTGGTCGCCGGCTCCGGCTCCGCCACACCCTTCGCCTCACTCGCCGGAAGATCGACCGCCGCGATCACGGGCGCTGCTCCCGGGGCGGGCTCTGTTGCAAGAGACTGCACGGCCGGCGGTGCGGGGATCGTGAGCGTGGCGATCGGCGCGCTCACCGCCGCGCCGCGATCCGGACTCGAGCGCGCAATTTCGCCTGCGGAGCAGGACGAAAACGCGCCCATGCCCAAAGCCGCTAAGGAAAGCAGGCGCACGCTTGGCATCCCGCCAGGCTTATCGAACCGAACCGGCGCGGGCCAACTTTTCTGAGCCTGAAACCTGGAAAACGCCGGGGTTCGGGCTCCTTGGCCGGTCCGTGGTATATTTCTGGATGGCAGCAGAATCGTTGGAGGTGCTGAGCGCGCTCGGGACGCAGCTGAGCGAAGACGAGCGCCTCATCCAGCAGAGCGTGCGGCGCTTCGTCCAAGAGCGTTACCTGCCTCGCGCGGGGCAGCTGTTTGCAGACGAAGTTTTTCCACGCGATCTGATCCCCGAGCTCGCGGGGCTCGGGGTGCTCGGTGCGAGTATTCGAGGTTACGGTTGTGCGGGGATGACCCCGGTTCAATATGGCCTGACCCTGCAAGAGCTGGAATACGGCGACAGCGGTCTACGCAGCTTCGTCAGCGTGCAGGGCTCGCTCGCGATGTACGCCATCTCCGCCTTCGGCGACGAAGCGCAAAAAGAGCGCTTCTTGCCGCGCATGGCCCGGGGCGAGTGCATTGGTTGTTTCGGACTCACCGAGCCCGACAGCGGTTCGGATCCCGGTTCGATGAAAACTCGCGCTCGTCGCGACGGCTCCGACTACGTGCTCAGCGGGACCAAGATGTGGATCACCAACGCGCCGTTCGCGGACGTGGCCGTGGTCTGGGCAAAGCTCGACGAACAGCCCGAGTCGATCTCGGGATTTTTGGTCGAGCGCGGCATGAAGGGCTTCGATACGCCGACCATTCACGGCAAAATGAGCCTGCGCGCCAGCGAGACCGGTGAAATCGTGCTCGACGAGTGCCGGGTGCCGAAGGAAAATCTACTCGCGGGCAAGCGCGGTCTGGGCGCGCCTTTGCGCTGCTTGAGTGAAGCGCGCTTCGGTATCGCCTGGGGCGCGCTGGGCGCGGCCAAAGCTTGCTTCGAATCGGCACTGTCTTACACCGGTGAGCGTCGGCAGTTCGGCGTACCGCTGTCTTCGAAGCAGCTCGTTCAAGCCGAGCTCGTGCACATGGCTTCCGAGATCGTGAAGGGCGACCTGCTAGCGCTGCATTTCGGACGCTTGAAAGAGCAGCAAGGCAAACTGCTCCCCGAACAAGTGTCGCTGTGCAAACGCAACAACGTCGCGGTCGCGCTCGATTGCGCGCGTCGCTCGCGCGCGTTGCTCGGCGCGAACGGCATCTTGCTCGAGTACCCAGCCATCCGGCACTTGCTGAATCTCGAGAGCGTGTACACCTACGAGGGGACGCACGAGATCCACACGCTCGTATTGGGCAAAGCGCTCACCGGGCAGAACGCATTCTAATCCGTCGACCGGATTCATCGCTCCTAGGGGGCGGACGCTGTGCCGAGTCGACGAGTCGAAGTGGTCGAGTTCGGCGGACGCGAACTCCGCAATCTCGCGGCGACCAGGGAGCTACGCGCCGTTGTCCGCCGGCTGGGCCCGCTAGCCCCCACAAATCAATGCTGATTTCTTGGGGGCGAGCGGGCGTGGTCCGCGCAAGGCGGCGCGTAGCCCGTTTCCCCCACTGTAGGTGGTTTCGAGCTGGGCAGCTGGCGGACTTGGCGCACCGCGCCCAGTACGCGGCTGCTTCCCCAATGGCCGATTTTGAAACTTTCGTCGTGGGCCGCTGTCACACGAACACGACCGCCAACGACCAAGCAGACGATGGCCGCCTCCAACCCACTGAACGCAGCCCGAGCGCCAGCCCGTTTGGGCCACCAACCGAAGCCCGAGTCGACGCTCCTCGACGTGAGTGAAGCGTCCAAACCGTTTGCTGGGTCCGCGCGTCGAAGGGAGATGCCGAGAATTTTCGCACGCTGGGGAGCACGCTCGTTCTGGATTTCGATGTTGCTCGGCTCCGCGTTCATCACCGTGATGAGTGTGCCGTATTTCGATTTCGAGACTTTGCCTGCGTTCGTGATCGAGAAGCTGCCACTGCGGTTCGAAGCCTTGTGGCTAGCGGCTTTGAGAATACACGTGGCCGCGGCAGCACTGAGCTTTCCCCTGTGCTTGGTGTTGATGACGCGCGCGCTGCAACGCCGCGCGCGCATCCATCGTTGGCTGGGTCGCATCGCGGGTGCGCTGGTGCTCGCGGCGTTGCTGCCATCCGGGGTAGTGCTTTCGTTCGACGCCAAAGGCGGCTTGGTGGTCACGCTCGGTTTCTTGCTCTCGGCCGCAATCGTGGGCGCGGCGATGATCGCCGGCGTGCGCGCCGCGCGGCGGCGAGACTTTCCCGCGCATGCGCGCGCCATGCGCCACGTGCTCGGTCAAATGAGCGTGGCGGTCGTTTCGCGAGCGCTGATCGTGGGTCTAGATGCCGCCTCCATCGATCCGCACACCGCCTATGTCACGGCTTTGTGGTTACCAGTTCTGACCAGTGTGGCGATCGTGGAATGGCAAGCTCGAAGGTCACTGGTTTCGCGTCGAAATCGAACTCAACTCAACGAAAGGCTCGATCGTGAAGAATCTGCGCTTGGTCTCGTGGTGCGTGTGCGTGCTCTCTTTCGTCCCGTCGCTGGCCACGGCCGATGACTCCTCACTCGTGGCCTGGACGCAGCAGCGGGTGGGCACGGTGATCCTGAAGCCACTCGCCGAACGCGGTGGCAGCCGCTTCTCTCGTTCTCGGCCGCCGCCCCACGAGCGACGGGTGCGGGTCACCCAGAGCACACTCAGCAGTGACAAGCAGGGCCGCGAGTTCATCCCCTTCAGCGTGGACGTCCGCTTCGGGGCCGGCGAGTGGCAACGAGACGACATCGTAGGCTGTGCTTACCGGGCAAGCGGCAACCTATTCGTGAAGGTCGGCGAGGCCTACTTTCCGGCCGCGCTGCTGCTGGGAAAAAAGGTCGAAGCACTGCCCGGCGCGTGCGAAGCCCGAGCGGCCGGGTCCTGAGGTTCGGCCCGTCGCGCGCTGATCGGTCCCCGATCGCCCGAACTCAGCGGCGTCGCCCGAAGTCAGCGGCGTCGCCCGAAGTCAGCGGCGGCAGACGCACTCTCTCGGCCGGTGTGGGTACCGCTGCCCAGTCACGTTGGCGCTGATAAAAGCAATTCGCTGGCTCACGCTCGGCTCGCAAGATAACCTATCCGAACTTGGTGGGCTTTCTTGAAAGGTTGGGCGTCGATGAATCGAGCATTGCGAGTCGGTGGCACAGTATTGCTCTTGGCTTCGCTGAAAAGCATCCCAGCAATGGCGTGCGGCGGCGGAGGGGTCACGAGCAAGATCGCGGTGACCACGAACTCGCAGCGCATTTTCATGTCGGTGCGAGCGGGCGGCACGACTGACATCGTGGCCCAGATCACGGTGCCCGAGACCACGGCTGACTACGGCGTGCTGATACCCGTGCCCAGTGAGCCTACGCTCGACAACCAGCCCGTTTCAGCCGCCGATCTGGATGCGCTCGACCTCGCCACCAGGCCGGTGATTTCCAGCGAACGCCCCAGCTCTGGAGACGATGGCTGCGGGTGCATCTGGGCGGGCGCCGATGCTGATGGCACCGGGGGTACACCGAAGCGAGGCGTCACCGCCAGCCCCCCCGTGGCCATCGGCCCCGTGCAGGCCGTGTCGCTCACGGGTGAGAGCGGAGATGCCGTGCGCGCGTGGCTGACCGACAACGGCTTTTCCCTGCCCGACGCGGACGCAGCGACGTTCGATCGCTACGTGGGCGAGGGACGATATTTCATCGCCATCCGGCGTAGCGAGCGCGCGACGAGTGGAGCTCCCAGCAGCATCGGCATTCACTACACCATGGTTGGCGATCACCGCATGCTCTCGCTGGGGTTCACTCGCATTGGCGCCGCGCCCGTGCTCGCGTTCACACTCTTTCTAGTGGCGCCCGAAGTCGTCGGCCCCTCCGAACCGTTCAAGGCGCTCACCTTGAACGACCTGGATCCTTTCGCGTTGCAGCGAGGCGACTACCCCGGGGCGGTGGAGTCGGCGATCGCCGCCCGAGATTCCAAGGCCTTCGTGCTCGAGAGCACGACCGGGGTGGCCGCCCTCGCCACGCTCGCGCCTGGGCTCACCCGTTTCATCGATAAAGGCACAATGCTGACCCGCGCCACCACTTTGGTACGGCGCGAGAAGCTGGATGAGGACGTGGTTTTCGCGACGCCCTTTCGTGGCGCTGTGCCATCGCAACGCCACGTGAGTTTGGATGGCTCACGAGTGCGCTACGCGGGGATGGGCTCACTGAGCCTGCTACTGCTAGCGGGCTTGCTACGCCGCAAGGGAACGCGAGCCCCGCGTCGCGAGTCAACGAGCCAACGCCGAAAGGCTTAAGGCTTGACCGCGTGCGCTCGAGCCAGCGCTACGAGCTCGAGGTTTCCCGCGGACAGGAGCGAGCTACTCGCCAGCTCACACGCGGACCAATGCACGGTCCAGGTCAGTGACGCTCCGGGCGCGAGCAGCGTGAGCGCTCCCTGCTCCTCCACCTCGATCAGCTTGGGGCTGGCGGTGCCGCTCGTCCAAAGCTGAATTTCTGCCTGATTCGTGGGTAAGTTTTCGTCCGCTGCGTCCACGAAGCTTTTGACCAACAACACCGGGAGCAGCTTTTTGCCGAAGCGGTTGGCGTGCGCGAGCCAGCCCTCTGCGCCGTCGAACTCGGCGATGTAGTTGTCCTTGGTCAGGGTCGCGCCCACGCCGGGATAATCCAACCAGGCAATCGCTTCGGTAGCCGGCGGCGGGGGGAGCAAGCTCAACGGCAGCGGGTTCTGGAATGAGTCTTCGGTAATCGTTCGGTTGCCGGGACCGCGCGGGGCGAAGGTGTAGCCGCCAGCGCGAACTCGAGTCACCTCCCACGGAGCCCAAGACGCGCTCTGAGCGCTTTGATTGGTCAACTGATACTGGATGCTGACGATTCCGCTCTTTTCGTTGACTGAAAAGCGTTTGTGCACGCTCAAGCCGAGCGTGGTCGCGGTCTTGCTGCTGAGGCTCAGCGAGCCCGCGTCTGTCTCCGCAGTGTAGGCGGCAGTGTCGATTTCCGCGGGTGGCGGCCAGGTGTAGGCTTGCTGTGGGCTCGGCCAAAAAGTCGAGCCACCCGTGGCATCGATCAAGTTGTTGCCGTCGAGAGAAAACTCGATCACGCGCGCGCCTTGCGCGCCGGCCACGACCAAACGATATCGCCCGAACGCGAAGGTCCAGTTGCCGGAGCTGTCTACTAGTGGAGTGACCGTGCCGTTCAAGCCGGGCAGCGGGGCCGAGTCGCCCGCAGCCCAACCCTGGCCGCAATGGCCATCGTAGTCGGGCGGGAACTCGTCGCTGCCCGCGGCACCACCCTCTGACGCGCCGCTTGCACCCGCTCCGCTCTGAGCGCCGGTGCCCATTCCGCCTGGCGCAGCGCCGCCGTTTTCATTCGAGCGCCCCGCACTGCCACCGCTCTGTTCGCCACCCGAACCGGCAGCGCTCGAACCATCCCCCGCCTGGTTGGACATTCCGCCGAGCGGAATCGAGCCGCCCGCCATGCCAGCGCTCGCCCCACCGTTGCCCGCCGAGTGAGTCCCAGCTCCGCCGTCGCTGGCCCCGGGATTGGAGCTACAACTCCAGACCAAGAACCCTGCGACCAACCAGCCCGCCAACGATTGCCGAGATGGAACTCGAAGCATCCCCGCAGAGTGCCATAGACTCGAATCAGAGACGAGCGCCGAGCTCTAGCGCACATGCGCTCAGGGAGGGGCTTAGAACCGCCATTCACCGCCAACCCCTGCCATCGGGCCGCCGTAGGACGTTTCTTCGCTGCACGAGTTGAAAAATTCGTCACAGGTACCCGAGCGGAAGACACCCACGGCGCCTGCTGTAACGGTCAAATATTTCGAACCAGCCAGACCGTTGCCCGAGAGCAAAGTGCGCAAACCCATCTCGCCGTAGCCGTAGCCAACGTTGCCGCCACCGCCGTTGAGCAAAAGCCAATAGCCACGCGTGAGCGGGATTTGCCCGCTTGCGACCATGCCTCCGAATTGGAACTGGCTGTGAAACAGTACGATATTGCTGCGCGCGGTCAGATTGAGGCCATCCCGAGCGCCGAAGCGGAACAGCTGGACGACCGCGAGCCCCGAGCCGGGCCCGACGAGGGGACTCGTCTCGTTCATGGTTTGCGCGCCCAGACCGAGGCCCATTTCGAAGTACGGTGAGTCGTAGCTGGCGATCGCGGCGGCGTTGGCCGCGCCCACGCTGCGCTTTGTCTGGACTGCAGCAAAAGCCAGCGGATCGACCGCTGCTTGCAGATGTAGGTGTTTGAAGCGGTAGCCGATGCTGCCGCTCAACAAGATCCCGCCACCGAGTTCGTCGAGCGCCGCAAACGGCCGAGCGAACAGCTCCAGCTCCCACAGCTCACTGACGCGAGGCGGCGCCGACAGGCTGGCGCTGGATTGCGCCAGTGTAGGAATGGCCAAGGCACCCACAGGCACGGTTTCATTCAACCCGAGCCGCACGTGAGCGCCATGCGGGCTCACGCTCGTTACCACGCCCACCGCGAGCGACTCGCCCGACGGCGAGCCTTCTTCGCCGTGGTCTTCTGCATCTCGGAGCGCAAACTCGATGTGGCCACTGCGGGAGAGGCCGTCTGCGCTCCCGAGTGAAATGACGACCTCGCCCGGAGTCGTGCTTTCGACTCGCCCGCGCTGGCGCGGCGGAGTTGGAGACAGAGCTACAGTGGCAGTAATGGGCGTGGTGCTGGGCGTCGCCGGCGCAGCCGCGGCCCCGGACGGCGCAAGGTCGGGGAACACCGCGGCGCCGTTCGCCGGCGCGACCGAGAACGGCCGAGCCTCGAGCGTTTGCAAGATCACCCACAACCGCCCATCCGGTTCGCGCACGAAGCCGATGACATTGCCGGAAAACGCGTAGCTGCGAACGAACTTCGGCCCCGCGTTGCCGAGCGAAACCTCCCAGACTCCCGCGATGCCACAGGCGAGCAACAGCCTGTCAGCCTGTCGCTGCTCCGCGAGTGGGACACACCGTTGTCCGCTTTCGTTCACCTGCGCGGAAAGCCAGTTCTCAGGCAATGCGGCTTCGGCGCGCGCCTGACTCAGCGATAAAAAGCAGCCAGCGAACGCCGTGACCGAGGCAATCGCTCTGAATGACCAAGCCATTTCAACTCCCCGAGTGTTTATGGCATCCCGAATCGGGAAAAGGAAGTGTCGTAATTTCGCGACACTGGGCGGTTTAATCCCACCCATCGCGCCGGATGAAATGACAATGCCGTGGAAACGACTACGCAGGCGCGCGACTCGAAGTTGAGCTATCCTCTCCCGAGGTCGTTCGGTAAATTGGGTGGGACGCGGGAAGTGGAGAGCGAATCATGAGCATGAAAACGTCGGGGTTATGCGCAGGGATGGCGCTCGGCATTGCGCTGAGCGGATGTAACTCGTTCGATCAGCGCGCGAGCGACGCAAACGAACCGCGGTTGGTCATCCCTTTGGATGAGCGGGCGGCCGTGACCGCGCCCGTCGCGCCTCCGGCGATCAGCGGCGGCACGCTCAGCGTGCTCTCCGACAACTCCGTGGCAATCGTCTCCGATCCGGAGCGCGATCGAATCTCGCTCGTGGATCTATCGACCAAAGTGCTCAAGACCACGATCGAACTGCAACCGGGAGACGAGCCCGGTCGCAGCGTGGAGGACGCTCAAAAGCACGTGCACATCGCGCTCAGGCGCGGTGGGGCGGTGCTGAGCCTCGATCCTGCAACTGGAGTGGTGCTCAGTCGGAGGGCTGTGTGCAAAGCGCCCCGCGGTATCGCCTTCGAAGCCGCGACCGGGTTGCTTCACGTAGCTTGCGCCGAGGGCAAACTGGTTTCGTTGCCGGCGCAGGGCGGTGCCGCGGTGCGCACCCTCGCTCTCGAGGCCGATTTGCGGGACGTGCTCGTGCGCGGCGACGAGCTTTGGGTCACGCGCTTCAAGTCTGCCGAAGTCTTGCGCGTCAGCAGCGCTGGCACGCTCTCCAATCGCGTCCAGATCCCACAGGGCCAAGGCGTGCTGCAGCAGACGATCAGCGGCAGCGATAATGCCATCCCGCCCAGCGAAAAGGTCGTCGGGTTGGCCCCGGGAACGGCGTGGCGCGCAGTTTCGAATTCCGCAGGTGGGGCGCTGCTAGTGCATCAACAGACCGTGTTGGACGAAGTCGAAATCACTCCGCCGAGCGCATCGGGCAGTGCTTACGGCGGCGATGGCGGAATGGGTTGCGGCGGTATCGTCAGAAACGTCGTGAGTACCGTTTCCCCCGATGGCAAAGTCGCGAGCACAGCCTTCATGGGCCCCCCGCTCCCGGTCGACCTAGCCGTTTCCGCAGATCAACGCTGGGTCGCCGTGGCGCACGCCGGCGCTCCCGACATCGCCGCCCCGCGTCCATTCTTGGTCTTCCCCTCGGAATCCGGCCCCACTGGGTCAACCGGCGGCAGGCCCTTCGGGGGCAGCTCGCTGTCCATCATGCCACTCAGCGAGTTGAACAACGGCAACCCATGCGCCTTCTCGCAGTCCCAACTGGGGACTCAATTGGGCGACACTCCGGTTACCGCAGTGGCGTTCACTACGGATGGGCGGTTGCTGGCGCAAACGCGCGAGCCTGCGCAACTAGTCGTGGTTTCGGACCTGCCGTTTGGTTCGCTCAACCTCATCGCCCTGAACGGTGATTCGCGCGCCGACACCGGGCACGACCTCTTTCACCGTGACGCGGGTGGCGGCATCGCTTGCGCCTCGTGCCACCCCGAGGGCGGCGAAGACGGCCGTACCTGGCGCTTTTCCGGCAGCGGCGAGCGGCGCACGCAAGCGCTGAACGTCGGGCTACGTGATACCGCACCGTTTCACTGGAATGGCGATCTGCCGAACGTCGGCGCATTGATGACGGAGGTTTTCGTAGGCCGGATGGGCGGCGTCCGTGAAGACGCCGCGCGCGTGTCGGCACTTTCCGAGTGGCTGTTTTCGCTCAAGCCACCAGCGTCGATTGTCGAGCCCGCTGACGAAGCGGCAGTGCGCGGGCAAGCGCTGTTTCAGTCCCCGGAGGTCGGCTGTAGCACCTGTCACTCGGGCCCCAAGCTGACCGACAACCGCTCGGTCGCCATCGATTCAGTCGCCAATCGAAAGCTGCAGGTGCCATCGCTGATCGCGGTCGGCTACCGCGCTCCATTCATGCACAACGGCTGCGCCGCCACTTTGGCTGCGCGCTTCGATCCGGCGTGCGGTGGCAATCAACACGGCAACACCGCTGGCTTGAACGATGCACAGCGCAATGATCTAGTCCGCTATTTGGAGTCGCTCTAGGCGCGGCCGACATCGAGTCTGTAACGAACCCGGGGCGAGTGCTGATACCCCCCGGGGAAAGCCAGGAGTGTCAGTGTGGCTTCAGGCCCAGCCCCACGATGAACACTTCGGTGCTCTGCTGACGCGTGCCCTCGGGGCGAATCACTTGGGACTTCTCGTAGCGCTCCCCCGCGAGCTTGCGCGCCACTTGGAAGTCACCACTCATGAAGATCTTGGCCACGAAATGCGACCCAGGCTTGCCGAGTGCGAAGGCCACGTCCAACGCGCGCAGACACAGCTCCAAGCTGCCAGCCTGATCCCGAATCTTCGAGCCCGACGTGCTGGGCGCCATGTCGCTCAGCACCACGTCGTAAGGTGCAAACTCCGAGAGCGACGCGTTCTCGAGCGTCAGTGCGTCGCCTTGCGCCACCTTCACGTTGGCCGGAAAGGCCTGGCGGATCTCTTGCAAGTCGATGGCCAGCACGCGTCCGGCCGGACCGACCTTTTGACTCGCGTATAGCGACCAGGAGCCCGGCGCAGCGCCCAGGTCGAGTACCTTCTGCCCGCCACGCAACAGCTTCACTCGGCGGTCGATCTCTTCCAACTTGAACACGCTGCGCGCGGGAAAGCCCTGAGCCTTGGCCGCTTTGGTGCGGGCGTCCGGCTTTTCGTACACGTTGCCTTTGCGACCGCTCATTTGACGCTGATTAGCACGCTTTTGGCCGGGAACGGCCCGCTCGGCCCGGGCGGGCAATCGAGCGGCGAGGGCATGTCTTTCAGTTGGCTGATTTCGCGACCCGCCGCGCGCGCCGCGTCGTGCACGATTTTGCGGAATGCTTGCGGCGAAGTCTTGCGGTGATTGGTCACGGCCAGCACGCGGCCATCGCGCTCGAGCACGGCGAAGACACTTTGCAACGCGCCGAGGTAGCCGTCGGCAACGCGGAACGTTTTGCCTTTGCCAGAGGTGGAGAAGCTCGGAGGGTCCAAGATCACGACGCCGAACCTTTCCCCCCGCTTGGCTGCGCGCACCAGCCACTCGAGCGCATCGGTCTGCACGAAAGCGTGCGCGGCGGGGTCGAGGCCGTTCAGGCTGAAGTTCTCCCGTCCCCGCGCGAGCGCGTGACCGGACAGATCGACGCTCGTCACCTGCTCGGCGGACGCGAGCGCAGCATAAACACTGAAGGAACAGGTGTAGGAAAACAGATTGAGCACCTTGCGACCGCCGCAAAGCGCGGCCACTCGCGCGCGGTTGTCGCGCTGGTCGAGGAACAACCCGCAAGACAGGCCTTCGTCCAGCGTAACCGCGAAACGTGCCGCGCCCTCTCGCACCACGAGCGGCGTTGGCGCAGCCTCACCCGCGACCGGCTCCTTGGGCGCCAGTTCGGCGTGCGCTTCGCGCCGCAAATCGGCCCGCGCGCGCTGTTTCAAATAAACGCCGCGTGCGCCGAATTCGTGCAGCAGCTCGGCCAACTCTCGGCGGCGATCCGCGGCCTCGTCACTGGATAGTGAGAGCACCGCGAAGTCCGCATAGCGATCGACGCAAACCCCCGGCAAGAAGTCACCGATGTCATTGACGATGCGAAACGTGTCGCTTGCGGCGAGCAGTGGCTCGCGCAGGCAGCCGGCATCGGCCAAGGCATCTCGCACGGCTCGAGCCGTGCCGAGTTCCGGCGCACGCGCGTTCAGCGCCGCGTCGAAGGCGGCCGGCACGGGGGCGTGGGCGCTCAACGCCGGCTCGCGCAAGACCAGATCGCGAGCGTGCAAGAACAGCCGCTCCGCCGGGGTGCTGCCATACAGTGTGTCACCGATGATGGGCGCTCCGGCGTGGCTCAGGTGCACGCGCAACTGATGGGTACGACCCGTTTCGGGACGCAGCTCGAGCAAACCTCGGTCCTGTGCTCGAGCCAGCACGCGGTAGCGAGTGAGCGCGCGTTGCCCACCGCTCTTCACCACGCGCGTGCGCCCCTTCACGGTCTCCAACCGCTCTTCGAGCACCCCCGACTCACGCAGCCGGGTCTTGCTCGAGAAAGCCACGACGGCGACGTAGCTGCGCGCGACCGAGTGCGACTCCATCTGCTCGGCGATCGAGGCGTTCAACGCCGGGTCACGGGTGAAGGCCAGCACCCCAGAGGTGCCCAAGTCCAAGCGCTGATGCACGCCCAGATAGTCGCCCTCACCGCGCGCCCGTAGCAGGCGCTTCAAGCGCGAGACGAGATCGGAGGCCTGCTGTTCGTCACCGCCGTGCACGACGATCCCGGGCGGCTTGTCGACGAGCAACAAACCGCCCTGATCGTGCAGGATCCGCTCACTGCGGAACGCGGGAAACAGTGCCTCGAAAGCCATGCGCAGGCAGAGCTTTCAGATGCGAATCACGCCGCGCCGAACGCGGCGTGACGCGCCATCACTTGGCCGGCTTACCGCCGCGCTTTTTGACGGCACCGCGCACGAACACCAGGCCGTTGCGGGCGCCGGGGATACCGCCGCGGATCAAAATCAGATTTTGCTCCGGGATCACTTTGACGATCTTTTGGCTGAGCACGCTGACGGTCTTGTTGCCGTGT
>Ga0164308_10000163_pt1 | contig 35370 bp, 32 predicted proteins | sample Whisoiple_246_MG_FD_109983 | JGI IMG/M metagenome (GOLD analysis project Ga0164308, IMG submission 109983) | Soil microbial communities amended with fresh organic matter from upstate New York, USA - Whitman soil sample_246_MG | ecosystem: Environmental > Terrestrial > Soil > Unclassified >... | reverse complement strand
GAGGCGATCACCGTCTCGGACCTGGTCGCCCGGGGCCGCCAGCCGCACCAGCGCTGGTGGCAGCAGTGGTCGGACGAGGACGAGCGCGCGGTGACCGAGGCGATGGAGCGCACGGACGTCACGGCGCTCGGCGACCGGCCGGTGGACGAGCTGTCCGGGGGCCAGCGCCAGCGCGTGTGGATCGCGATGGCGCTCGCGCAGGACACGGACCTGCTGCTGCTCGACGAACCCACGACCTACCTCGACATCGCCCACCAGGTCGAGGTCCTGGACCTGGTGCGCCGGCTCGCCGCCCCGGCGGCGGACGGCACCCGCGGACGGACCGTCGTCACCGTCCTGCACGACCTCAACCAGGCCGCCCGGTACGCCGACCACCTCGTGGCCATGAAGGAGGGCCGCATCGTCGCCGAGGGACGGCCCGGTGACGTCGTCACGGCCGGGCTGGTGCGGGAGGTCTTCGGTCTGGAGGCCGTCGTCGTCCCCGACCCGGTCACGGGTTCGCCGCTCGTCGTGCCCGGAGCGCCCTGGGCTCCCGCCCCGGCCGGTCCGACCGGGTAGCGGGCGGGTGTGCCTGTGGGGCGCGGGGTCAGGTCCGCGCCCCACAGGCGGTTTCGGGGTCGTACGACGGGCGCCGCCGCGGCCCGGTGAGAGGTCCGCTCAGCCGCCGGACGTCATCCGCCGCACCGCCAGCCGTGTCAGCTCACGGCTCTGCGGCTCGGTGTCGAGCGACCGGTGCAGGGCCAGCCCTTCGATCAGCGCGTCCAGCGTGCGGGCGGTGTCCGGGTCGAAGTGCTGCTCCAGGAGGCGGCGGCTGCGGTTCATCCAGGCGTGGGTGAGCTCGCGGTACTCGTCACGCCGCGCGGCCAGCGTGTAGAGCTCCTGGGTGAGGACGAGGTCCCGGCGGGGTCCTTCGGACAGCACGTGGATGAGGTCGATGACGGCCTCACGCGCCTGCTCGGGGGTGTCGACCCGGCCCAGGTACAGCTCGAACACGGCCACGATGTGATCGGCGAAGCGGGTGAAGGCCTCCCGCAGCAGATCGTCCATGCCGCCGAAGTGGTACGTCATGGAGCCCAGCGGGACATCGGCGCGTACGGCGATCTTGCGGTGCGAGACGCCCGCGACGCCCTCCTCGGCGATGTGGTCGAGGGTGGCGGCGAGGATGCGCTCGCGCCGCTGCGGATCGGTACGTCCGGTGGCCATGGGACAGAAGTATCAGACGCCGCGGACGACGCGGGCGGGGTTGCCCACGGCGACGACGTCGGCGGGGATGTCCTTCGTGACCACCGCGCCCGCGCCGATCACGGAGTTGTCGCCGATGGTCACCCCGGGGCAGACGATGACGCCGCCCCCGAGCCAGACGTTGTCACCGATCGTGATGGGGAGCGCGGCCTCCAGCTTGTCGCGCCGGGGCCCCGGTTCCACGGGGTGGGTCGGGGTGAGGAGCTGGACGTTCGGGCCGATCTGGCAGTCCTCGCCGATGGTGATGCGTGCGACGTCCAGCGCGGTGAGGTGGTAGTTGACGAACGTGCGGGCCCCGATGGTGATGTTGCTGCCGTAGTCGACGTACAGCGGCGGGCGCACGTCGACGCCCTCGCCCACGGAGTCCAGCAGCTCGGCGAGGATCGCCCTGGCGGTGTCCGCGTCCTCGGCGCCCTGGTAGCGGGCCATGAGACGCATCGCCCGCTGCTGCTGCCGGGCGATCTCGGGGTCGTCGGCGATGTAGAGGTCGCCCGCGAGCATGCGTTCGTGGTTGGTGCGCGGATCGTTGGCGAAGTAGTCCGTCGGCATGCGCACGATCGTACCCCTGAGATGTACGAACGTACACTCCCTTGCCGCGCGTGCCCGCCGCGTCCTCAGCCGGGCAGCCGGCGGGACCGCCACACGAGGTACAGCGCCGACGCCACCGCAGCCACCCGCACCACCACCGGCCAGGCCTCCGTCATCGCGTCGCCCACCGCACCCTCGGCGAGGGGCTCGCCCCAGCGGCCGTCCATGCGCCCCCACACCCAGACGAAGGCGCCGGCCACCACCACGCCGGGCAGGCCCATCGCCACCCACTTCGCCTCCGCCCGCGAGAACTTCCGCGAGCTGTACGCCAGCAGCCAGCCGCCCGCGAGCGCCAGCCACGAACCGAGCACGGCCCCGGCCACGAGCAGCACGGCGGCCAGCAGCAGCAACGGGTTCGAGAGCCGGGGCCGCGCCGCCGCCCCGGTGTCCACGACGGCCCGGCGGGGGCGGCGCAGCCGCAGCTTCGGGCGGCGCGGGGGCGCGGGCGGGACGGGCTCCGCGGCCTTCGGGGCCGCCTCCTCCGGTCCGGGCTCCGCCTCCACCGGGGCACGCGGCCCCGGCGCCTTCGGCGCGCTCGGCATCCCGAACAGCTCCGGGCTCTCCAGCCCGCCGACGAACCCCGGCACCGCCGTACCCGGCCCCGTCGCCCCCGACATGCCCGAGGGCCCCCGGCCGCCCTCCCCGAAGGGCCCGGGCTCGATCCGCCACCACTCGGGCTCGCCCCCGGACGGCGCCTGGTCCAGGCCCGCCATGTGCGGGGCCGACGCCGAGGGCCAGTCCGTCACCGGCTCCCCGGCGCCACGCTCCTCGGGTACGGGCCGCGCGGCCTCCGGTCCGGGACCTGCGGACCCGGGGGGCGAGGGCTCCTCCGCACTCTGCGACGCGCCCTTGCGTGACGCGTCTTTCCGGAGCATCCCCCGCCGCGCCCGCGGCACCCCGCGCGGGTCCGCCGCGCCCGCGGCGGCGTCGGCCCGGGGGGACGGCAGCGGCACCGCCCCGTCGCCCGACTCGGCCGCCGCGGAGACGAGTTCACCGGGTGCGCCGAGCCTGCCGAGGATGCGCCGGACCACGGCCGGGGAGTCCGAACCGTCGGTGCCGCGCTGCCGGTCGATCTCGCCCCGGAGCGTCGCGACGAGTCTCATCCGGGCGCCCGAGGACAGCTGTTGCTGCTGCGCCAGGTCACCGACCCGGCTGAGATAGTCGAAGACAAGCTGGTCGCTCTCGATGCCCACGCGATGGTTCTCCCGTCACCCGCCCTGCCCCGACGGTAGCGTTCCAGCGGCTACCGTGGGACGGATGGGGACGACCACACCACCGCGTACGCTCGCCGAAGCTCTGCGCGCCCGGGGCGACGAATCGCTGGCAGGGCTGCTGCGCGCGCGCCCCGACCTGCTCAGCCCCGTGCCGAACGACATCACCCAGCTGGCGACGCGCGCCGGCACGCGCGCCTCCGTCGTCCGTGCGCTGGAGCACCTCGACCGTTTCGCCCTCCAGACCGCGGAGGCACTGGCCGTGGCGCCGGACCCCGCTCCGTACGGCACGCTGCTCGCGCTCCTCACCGGTGACGGCCAGGACGACGGCGAAGGGCGCGACGACGCGGGTGCGACGATCACCGCCGCACTGCCCGGCGCCCTCGCGACGTTGCGCGAACAGGCCCTGGTCTGGGGCGAGGACACGGCACTGCACCTCGTACGCACCGCGCGCGAGCTGCTCGCCCCGTCCCCGCAGCACCCCTCCCCCACGGGCCTCGGGCCGACCGTCGCCGAGGCCACGGCCGGGATGTCGCCCGGCAGGCTGCAGGAGATCCTGGCCGCCGCCGGGCTGTCGGCCACCCACGACCCGGTGTCCGCGGTCACCGCGCTGACCGGGCTGTTCACGGACCGGACCAGGATGGCGGAGCTGCTGGACACCGCGCCGGTCGAGGCGCTCTCCGTGCTCGACCGGCTGGTCTGGGGACCGCCGTACGGGGAGGTCACCCCGAACCCCGCCCCTCCCGTGCAATGGCTGCGCGACCGCGGGCTGTTGCTGCCCGTGTCGACGCGCACCGTCGTCCTGCCGCGCGAGGCGGCGCTGCACCTGCGGGCGGGCCGCGCACACCGCGTGCCCGAGCCCCTCGCCCCCGAACTCGTGGCGGCGGCCGAACGGGATCCCCAGGCTGTGGACAGAGCGGCGGCCGGTCAGGGCTTCACGGCGCTGTCCACCCTCGAGGAACTGCTGAAGCTGTGGAACGACGGCGGCCCCGCGATCCTCCGCGCGGGCGGCCTGAGCGTGCGCGACCTGAAGCGTGCCGCCGCGGCGCTCGACGTCACCGAGCCGGTCGCCGCCTTCTGGATCGAACTCGCCTACGCGGCGGGCCTGGTGGCCTCCGACGGCGGGACCGACGAGCGGTACGCCCCGACGCCCGCGTCCGACGAGTGGCTGGACCTGCCCGCCCAGGACCGCTGGACCCACGTCGTCACCGCCTGGCTCGCCGCCACCCGCACCGCGGGCCTGATCGGCGGTCAGGACTCCAAGGGCCGGGCCCTGTCGGCGCTCGGCCCCGACCTGGACCGCTCGGCCGCGCCCGAGGTACGCCACCGGGTCCTGGCCCTGCTGGCCGCGCTCCCGCCGGGCACCGCACCCGACCCGCAGACCCTGCTCGCCCGGCTCCGCTGGGAACGTCCGCTGCGCGCGACCGCGCCGGCGGCCCCCGGCGACGCCTCCGACCTGCGCTCCCGGATCGCCCTGTGGACGGCCAACGAGGCGGAGCTGCTCGGGGTCACCGGACGCGGGGCCCTCTCCTCCCAGGCCCGGGCGCTCCTCGACGAGGGTCCTGACACCGCCGCCGCCCGGCTCGCCCCGCTGCTCCCCGAGCCCCTGGACCACGTGCTGCTCCAGGCCGACCTGACGGCGGTCGCCCCCGGCCCGCTGGAACGCCCGCTCGCCGACATGCTCTCGGTGCTCGCGGACGTGGAGTCCAAGGGCGGCGCGACGGTCTACCGCTTCACGCCCGGTTCCGTGCGCCGCGCGCTCGACGCCGGGCGGGCCGCGACCGACCTCCACGCGTTCCTCGCCACCCACAGCCGCACTCCCGTGCCGCAGCCGCTGAGCTACCTCATCGACGACGTGGCACGCCGTCACGGCCATCTGAGGATCGGCGCCGCCTCCGCCTACGTGCGCTGCGACGACGAGGCCGTGCTCAACGAGATCCTGGCCGACAAGCGCTCGGCGACCCTGCGGCTGCGCAGGCTCGCACCGACCGTGCTGGCCGCGCAGGCCGACCCGGGGTCGCTCCTCGAAGGGCTCCGCGAGATGGGGTACGCCCCGGCCGCCGAGTCCGCCGAGGGCGACGTGCTGATCACCCGGGCCGGCGCCCGCCGCACCCCGCCGCGTACGCCGCCCGTGCCCGTCCCCGAGGGCCCTCCGGTCCCGGACGCCACGCTGCTGTCCGCCGCGGTTCGGGCCGTCAGGGCCGGTGACACGGCGGCCAGGGCCGTCCACAGGGAGAGCGCTGACACCGGGCCGGCGGGAGCCCTTCCCCGTACGACCCCGGCCGAGACCCTGGCCACGGTGCAGGCGGCGGCGATGACCGGTTCGGCGGTCTGGATCGGCTACGTCAACGCGGACGGCGCGGCCAGCCAGCGGGTGATCGCCCCGGTCAAGGTGGAGGGCGGCTTCGTGACGGCCTACGACCACACCGCCGACGAGGTCCGGACGTATCCGTTGCACCGGATCACGGGCGTCGCGGAACTCGCCGACGAGCAGACGAGCTGACGGGCTGGCGGGCTGACGGGCGGGCGGCTCTACGGAGCGACGGACCGGCCGGCCGGCAGCCCGCCGAGGGCGGCGGCCTCACGCAGCACGTCCACGAGCATCGGCATGGTGAGCCGGCCCGTGAACGTGTTGCGTCGGCTCGGGTGGTAGCTGCCCAGCAGGTGCAGCTCCTGTCTGCGCTCCGTGGCGGGCAGCACGGCATGGGCGCCGTGGCCGAACACCGGCCGCGGGCGTGGCACCCGCCAGCCCGCCCCGTCCAGCACCGGAAGCAGGGCCTGCCAGCCGAAACCACCGAGGGCCACCACCACGCGCAGCCCCGGGCTCAGAAGGTCCAGCTCGGCCGACAGCCAGGCCCGGCAGGTGTCGCGTTCCCCGGGAGTGGGCTTGTTGGCCGGGGGCGCGCAGTGCACGGGCGAGGTGAGCCGCACCCCGCGCAGGGTCAGGCCGTCCCCGGGGTGGACGGAGGACGGCTGGGAGGCGATCCCCACGTCGTGCAGCGCGGCGAAGAGGAAGTCACCGGCCGCGTCGCCCGTGAACATGCGGCCGGTCCTGTTGCCGCCGTGCGCGGCGGGCGCGAGCCCGACCACCGCCACCGTCGCGTCCGCGGGTCCGAACCCGGGCACGGGCCGCCCCCAGTACTCCTCGTCCTGGAAGGCGGCGCGCTTCACCTCGGCGACCTCCTCCCGCCAGGCGACCAGCCGGGGACAGGCCCGGCACCGCGTGACGAGGGCGTCCAGCTCACCGAGGCCGGAGCACCGCGGGGCGTGGCGGGCCGGGTAGCCCCGGTCGTCGTGGTCCGCGCCCCGGTCCGGCTCCGTGTCGTCCATCCCTCCACGCTACGGGCCGGGCGGCTGCCGGATCGCGGTCCGGCGCGGCGGTCCTGACGGGCGGCGACGGGACACCGGGCCGCGCAGGGCCCCGCCCGCTCACGCCCGCGATGCGGCACACTGGACGTTTGGCCGTTCGCACCCGGGCGGCCACCCCACGCCGGAAAGGGCCGACGCGCGTGACCGGACCCCTCATCGTCCAGAGTGACAAGACGCTGCTCCTGGAGGTCGACCACGACCAGGCCGAGGCCTGCCGTCGTGCCATCGCGCCCTTCGCCGAGCTGGAGCGTGCACCCGAGCACATCCACACCTACCGGCTGACCCCGCTCGGCCTGTGGAACGCCCGTGCCGCGGGGCACGACGCCGAGCAGGTCGTCGACGCCCTGGTCGAGTACTCGCGCTACCCCGTGCCGCACGCACTCCTCGTCGACATCGCCGAGACGATGGCGCGGTACGGCCGCCTCACCCTGTCCAAGCACCCGGTGCACGGACTGGTGCTGACGTCCAACGACCGGCCGGTGCTGGAGGAGATCCTCCGCTCGAAGAAGGTCCAGCCGCTGGTCGGGGCACGCCTCGACCCGGACACCGTGGCCGTGCACCCCTCCGAGCGGGGGCAGATCAAGCAGACGCTGCTGAAGCTGGGCTGGCCGGCCGAGGACCTCGCCGGTTACGTCGACGGCGAGGCGCACCCGATCGAGCTCGACCAGGACGGCTGGGCGCTGCGTCCGTACCAGAAGCAGGCCGTCGACGGGTTCTGGCACGGTGGCTCGGGCGTCGTCGTGCTCCCCTGCGGTGCCGGCAAGACGCTGGTCGGGGCCGGTGCCATGGCCGAGGCCAAGGCGACCACGCTGATCCTGGTCACCAACACCGTGTCCGCCCGGCAGTGGAAGCACGAGCTGGTGAAGCGGACCTCGCTGACCGAGGACGAGATCGGCGAGTACAGCGGTACGCGCAAGGAGATCCGGCCGGTCACCATCGCGACGTACCAGGTGCTGACCACGCGCCGTAAGGGGATCTACCCGCACCTGGAGCTGTTCGACTCCCGCGACTGGGGGCTCGTGATCTACGACGAGGTGCATCTGCTGCCCGCGCCGGTCTTCAAGTTCACCGCCGACCTCCAGGCCCGCCGCCGCCTCGGCCTCACCGCGACGCTGGTGCGCGAGGACGGGCGCGAGTCGGACGTCTTCTCGCTCATCGGGCCCAAGCGGTTCGACGCGCCGTGGAAGGAGATCGAGGCGCAGGGCTACATCGCGCCCGCCGACTGCGTCGAGGTCCGCGTGAACCTCACGGACTCGGAGCGCCTGGCGTACGCGACGGCCGAGGCCGAGGAGAAGTACCGGTTCTGCGCGACGACCGACACGAAGCGCAAGGTCACCGAGGCGCTCGTGCGCAAGCACCAGGGCGAGCAGACCCTCGTCATCGGGCAGTACATCGACCAGCTCGACGAGCTCGGTGAGCACCTGGACGCCCCGGTCATCAAGGGTGAGACGAGCAACGCGCAGCGCGAGAAGCTGTTCGACGCGTTCCGCGAGGGCGAGATCAGCGTGCTGGTCGTGTCGAAGGTCGCGAACTTCTCGATCGACCTGCCGGAGGCGACCGTCGCGATCCAGGTGTCGGGGACGTTCGGCTCGCGCCAGGAGGAGGCGCAGCGGCTGGGCCGGGTGCTGCGGCCGAAGGCGGACGGGCACGAGGCCCGCTTCTACTCGGTGGTCGCCCGGGACACGATCGACCAGGACTTCGCGGCGCACCGCCAGCGCTTCCTGGCCGAGCAGGGCTACGCGTACCGGATCGTCGACGCGGACGAGCTGCTGACGGAGAGCTGACAGGGTCGCCGGCCGGGGGTCAGCGGTGGCGTACGACGCCCGCCTCCTCCGCGTACTCACCGAGCACGGCCACACCGAACGCGGTGCGCGCGAACACGGAGACGGCGCGCACCGCGTTTCCCATGCGGTGGCCTCGTGGGTGACCGGTCGCCGCGGTCGCGCCGTGCGCGGGGCCGGTCCTGTCCGGGTTCAGATAAAGGCTGCTCATGCATTCCATGGTGCTCCGCCCGCGGGCGCCCCGGCATCGGCCTGCGGGCCGAAGCGCGGACGGCCGGGGGTAGGCCCCAGGTCGCATGCCGTCCCCTACGGGACGGACACGGCACCGCGTCAATTCGTTCGCCCCCGGGTGCCGCGATCGCTACAATCGCCGGTCTGCCCGCCTCCCGAACCGTGGTACCGGCCAGCCCTTCCGAGCGGCCGGCAGCCGGGGGAGCGCCGCCGACCGGACGGAAACCGGCCGACGACTACTGCCGCACGCGCCCACCCGCGCGTGCGCATCCGTGTGTGAACGTCCCCGAGCGGACCGGGCGGTGAGCCCTGTCCGCCGTCCTGCGTCGAAAAGCCGGAGGCAACACCGTGCCCGCGCACGAAGAGTCAAGCAATCCACTGGTCAAGGAGCGGGACCACCTCGCCGCGTCCCGTGCCGCGCTGCGCGCCATGCGCGAGGACGTGCAGGCCCTCGACATCCGTGACGTCACGGCGAACTGGGTCAACGCCGCCGTGCTGCAGGCCCAGATCGACGACCGCATCAAGGCGCTCGCCGATCTCTCCCACACCCCGCTGTTCTTCGGCCGCCTCGACTACCTGCACGCGGTCGGCGCGGAGAAGACGGAGGGCGCGGAGGGCGAGCAGTTCTACATCGGACGCCGCCACGTCCACGACGCGCACGGCGATCCCATGGTCATCGACTGGCGTGCCCCGGTCTCCCAGCCCTTCTACCAGGCGTCCAGGAACAACCCGCTGGACGTCGACCGCCGGCGCCGCTTCGGCTACACCGGGGGCGAGCTGACCGCGTACGAGGACGAGCGGCTCAGCGACCCGGCGGAGGAGGAGCGGACCAGCAAGCTCCTCCAGGCGGAGATCGAGCGGCCCCGTGTCGGGCCGATGCGCGACATCGTGGCGACGATCCAGCCCGAGCAGGACGAGATCGTCCGCAGCGGGCTCGGCGGGACGGTCTGCGTCCAGGGCGGCCCCGGCACCGGAAAGACCGCCGTCGGTCTGCACCGTGTCGCCTACCTCCTGTACGCGCACCGCGAGCGGCTCGCCCGCACCGGCACCCTCGTCGTCGGCCCGAACCGGTCGTTCCTCCACTACATCGAGCAGGTCCTGCCCGCGCTCGGCGAGCTGGAAGTGCAGCAGGCCACCGTCGAGGACCTGGTGGCGGCGCGCGTCGAGGTGCGGGGCACCGACGAGTCGGCCGCCGCCGTGATCAAGGGCGACGCCAGGATGGCCGACGTGCTGCGCCGGGCGATCCGCTCCCATGTGACGCCCCCGGCGGAGCCGGTCGTGGTGGTGCGCGGCTCCCGCCGCTGGCGCGTCCCGGCGTACGCGGTCGAGGAGATGGTCTCCGAGCTGCTGGCCCGCGACATGCGGTACGGCGCCGCCCACGAGGCCCTGCCGCAGCGCATCGCGCACGCCGTGCTCGTACAGATGGAGGCCGCGGGCGAGGCGCCGGACGACCGGGTGCAGAACGCGGTGGCGCGCAATCCCGCGGTGAAGGCGGCCGTCAAGGCGATCTGGCCGGCCGTGGACCCGGCGAAGCTCGTGCTGCGGCTCCTGACGGACGCGGACTTCCTGGCCGCGCACGCGGACGGGGTCCTCACCGACGAGGAGCAGAAGCACGTCCTCATGGCCCGGCCGGCCCGCAGCGTGAAGGCGGCGAGGTGGACGGCGGCGGACGCCGTCCTGATCGACGAGGCGGCCGACCTGGTGGCCCGGACGCACTCGCTGGGCCACGTCGTCATCGACGAGGCCCAGGACCTGTCCCCGATGCAGTACCGCGCGGTGGGCCGCCGCTGCTCGACCGGCTCGGCGACGGTGCTCGGCGACCTGGCACAGGGCACGACACCGTGGTCGACGCGGAGCTGGGAGCAGGCGCTGTTCCACCTGGGCAAGCCGGACGCCGTCGTCGAGGAGCTGACGGCCGGCTTCCGTGTGCCGCGCGAGGTGATCGCCTACGCGTCGCGGCTGCTGCCCGCGATCTCGCCCGGTCTCGCTCCCGTGGAGTCGGTGCGTGAGACGCCCGGCTCCCTGGTGGTGCGGGAGGTGGCGGCCGCGGAGGAACTGGACGCCGCGGTCGTCGCCGCGTGCGAGGAGTCGCTGCGCCAGGAGGGGTCGATCGGCCTGATCGCGGCCGACGCCCGGATCCCGGCCCTGTCCGCGGCCCTCGCGGCGGCCGGTCACAGCTGCCTCTCCCCCGGTGAGGAGACCACGGCTCAGTCCCGGCTGACCCTCGTCCCGGCGTCGCTGGCGAAGGGGCTGGAGTACGACTACGTGGTGCTGGACGAACCGGCGGCCGTGGTGGACGGCGAACCCGACGAGCGCACCGGCCTGCGCCGCCTGTACGTCGCGCTGACCCGTGCGGTCTCGGGTCTGGTCGTGCTGCACGCCTCGCCGCTGCCGGAACAACTCGGCTGACGCCGGACGAGTGCCCGCCCGTGGCGCCTGCCCGGCCCACGGGCGGGCGCCCGCTGTGATGAGGGCATGACCCTCGACCGGCCGGCGTACCGCGTCAAGCGGCGTCTCCTCGGGAAGCCGCTCACCACCGAGCACATCAGCGAAGAGAAGCTGGACAACCGGACGGCGCTCGGGGTGCTGGCCTCCGACTGCATCAGCTCGTCGGCGTACGGCTCCGAGGAGATGCTGCGCGTCCTGGTGCCCGTGGTGGGGGCTGCCGCCTTCACCATGATCATGCCGTTGACCGGTGCGATCCTCCTGGTCCTCCTGCTCCTGACGCTCTGTTACAGCGACGTCGTCACCATCTACACCCGGGCCGGCGGCTCCTACGTGGTCGCCCGGGAGAACTTCGGGCCGAACGTCGCCCAGATCGCGGCCGTGGCCCTGCTCGTCGACTACATCGTCACCGTCGCGGTCCAGGTCTCCGCCGGGACCAACGCCCTGATCTCGCTGGCCCACCTGGCCGGTGACAACTGGACGGGCCTGGACCATCTCCAGCTGCCGGTCTCCGTCGCGGTGATCGTCCTGCTCGCGTACGGGAACCTGCGCGGCATCCGCGAGGCGGGCCGGATGTTCGCGCTCCCCGCGTACCTCTTCATGGCCGCCGTCGGGCTGGTGCTCCTCGTGGCGGCCGTGCGCGGGATCGCCGGGGAGCTGCCGCGCGCCGATCTGCACGCCGCGGGTGTGGTCCCGCTGGGCACTCCCGGAGACGGCTGGCTGTACGGCGCCTCCCTCTTCATCGTGCTGCGTTCCTTCGCCAACGGCGGTTCGTCCCTGACCGGGCTCGAAGCGATCTCGAACGGCATCTCGGCGTTCCGTGAACCGCAGGGCCGCAACGCACGGCGCACCCTGGTCGCCATGAGCTGCGTGCTCGCCGTACTGGTCCTGGGCGTCTCGACGCTGGCCCACTTCACCCACGCCGTCCCGTACACCGACGGCACCCCGACCGTCATCGCGCAGGAGGCACGGCTCGTGTTCGGCGGAGGGCCGCTGGGAACCGCGGGACTGGTCTTCGTGCAGCTGGCGACGGCGCTGGTCCTCTACACCGGCGCCAACACCCCCTTCACCGGCTTCCCCTTCCTGGCCAGCTTCGTCGCACAGGACCGGTTCCTGCCCCGGGTGCTGACCCGGCGCGGTCACCGGCTCGCCTTCTCGAACGGCATCATCGCGCTCGCCGTCATCTCGCTGGCGCTGCTGCTGGCGACCGGCGCCAGCGTGGACAAACTGGTGGCCCTGTACGCGATCGGCGTGTTCACCGCCTTCACCATGGCCGGGGCCGGTCTCACCGCGTACCACCTGCGGCGGCGCGAGCCGCTGCGCAGGGTGAAGATCACGCTCAACGCGCTCGCGGCGGTCATCTCCGCGGCCGTGGTCCTGATCTTCGCGGTCACCAAGTTCACCGAGGGCGCCTGGCTCGTCGTGGTGATCTTCCCGCTCGGCGTCTGGGCGCTGACCCGGATCAACCATGAGTACCGGCACGAGGCCGCCGCGCTGGAGCGGCTGCCCCTGGGCACGGACCGGCCGCGTGACCGTCGGCATCAGGTGTTCGTCCTGGTCGACACGCTGGACCTGGCGGCGCTGAAGGGACTGCGGTACGCCCACGAGCTGCGGCCCGACACGGTACGGGCGGTGCACTTCGCGATCGACGAGGCGCACGCCCGGCGGCTGTCGGCAGCCTGGGAGAGGACGTCGGCGACGTCGGTGCCCCTGGAGCTCGTCGCGTGCCCGGACCGCAGGCTGCGGCACGCGATGCGGGAACTGGCCGTCCGCACGACGGCGGACGGGGAGACGTCGCTGACGGTGCTCGTGCCGCGGCGGATGTACGCGAACGCCCTGGGCAAGCTGCTCCACCGGGGCACCGGCGAGAAGATGGCCCGGGCGCTGGGTCAGCTGCCGCACGTCGCGGTGACGATCCTGCCGTTCGACGCCTCACGCGCCCTGCGGGTGCTGGATTCGGGCCATGCTCCGCCGCTGGACTGACCGGGCGTACGCCCGTGTCATGTGTTCCCGGACGCCTTCGCCCCGCCCGTGGTCCCGGACCCCTCCGCGTCGAGGTGCGGCAGGACGCGGTCCAGCCACCGCGGCGTCCACCAGGCGGCGCGGCCGAGCAGGGTCATCACCGCGGGCACCAGCAGCAGCCGTACGACGGTGGCGTCGATCAGCACGCTGACCGCGAGACCGAGTCCGAGCATCTTGACGACGATGTTGTCGCTGATGATGAAGGCCGCGAAGACGCTGACCATGATCAGGGCGGCGCAGGTGATGACCCGTGCGGTGATCTCCAGGGCGTGCGCGACGCTCGCCCTGGGGTCGTTCGTGGCCAGCCACGCCTCGTGGATCCGGGTCAGGAGGAAGATCTCGTAGTCCATGCTGAGGCCGAAGACGATGGCGAACATCATCATCGGCACGTAGCTCTCGATCGGGACGTCGCCCGAGACGCCGAGCGCGGGACCGCCCCAGCCCCACTGGAAGACGGCCACCACGACTCCGTACGAGGCGGCGATCGACAGGACGTTGAGCAGGGCCGCCTTGACCGCGACGAGCAGCCCGCGGAAGACGGCCAGGATGACGAGGAAGGCGAGGCCGACCACCACCGCGATGATCAGGGGCAGCCTGCTGGAGACGATGTCCAGGAAGTCGACCTGGGCGGCCGTCGTGCCGGTCACATAGGTGTCCGCCGCGGTGCCGTGGACCGCGGCGGGCAGGACGTCGTCCGACAGGTGGTCGACCAGGCTCGTGGTCCGCTCGTCCTGCGGCGCGGCGACGGAGTAGGCGGTCGCCGTGAGGACGTCCCCGTCCTGGGTGGCGGTGAGCGGGGTGATGAAGGCCGCGTCCGGCACCTTGGCCAGGGACTGCTGGGCCTGGCTCTCCAGCGCGCTCCGGTCGCTCTGCGGCACCTCGCTCTGGTCGATCACGAGCGTCAGCGGGCCGTTCGACCCGGGGCCGAAGGCCGAGGACATGAGGTCGTAGGCGCGCCGGTCGGTGAAGGACCTGGGGTCGGCGCCGTCCCCGATGTGCCCGAGCTGGATGAAAAGGACGGGGAAGGCGAGGACGGCCAGGACGACCACCCCGGCGGCCAGGAACCACCACGGGCGGCGCTCCACCCGCTGCGCGTACCGGTGCCAGGTGCCGTGCGTCGTCGGACCTCGCTCGGTCGTCGGTTCCCGGCCGGGCCGCGCGCCCCTCTCCGGGCCCGGCTCAGCCCCGGGCTCCGGGCCGGGCTCCACCTCGGCGACCGGCTTGCGGACGTGGATCCGGTCGATGTACCGCCCGGTCAGCCCGAGCACGGCCGGGACCAGGGTGAGGGCCCCGAGCACCGCCGTGACGACCGTGACGGCCGCCGCGACGCCCAGCTTGCCGATGAAGCCGATGCCGGAGACCCACAGTCCGCAGAGGGCGATGATCACCGTGCATCCGGAGAGCAGCACGGCCCGTCCGCTGGTCGCCGTGGCCGCGCCCGCGGCCGCCACCGGATCCCGGCCGTCCATGAGGTTCTGGCGGTGCCGGGTGACCAGGAACAGGGCGTAGTCGATGCCCACGCCGAGCCCGATCATCGTGGCCAGGGTCGGCGACACGGTGGCGAAGGTCGTCGCCGCTGCCAGCAGCCCCAGCAGCCCGAGACCGCAGACGACGCAGATGAGGGCCGTGATCAGGGGGAGCAGGGCCGCCAGGAGGCTGCCGAAGCCGATCAGCAGCACGAGGACGGCCACCCCGAAACCGATGGCCTCGCTGACGCGGTCGTTCGCCTTGGGCCGGGCCAGTTCACCCAGCGAGCCGCCGTACTCCACCTCGGCACCCGCCGACCGGAGCGGCCGCACGGCGGAGTCCACGCCGTCGAGGTATCCGGAGCCGAGGCTGGAGGGCTGCTCGCTGAACCGGACGGTGATGTACGCCGTCTTCCCGTCGGCGGAGAGCGGGCCCACGTCCGGTCCGCCGGTGCTGCTCGGCGCGGTCAGCGGGTTCTGCGCGGAGAGCACGTCGGGGAGCTTCTGCAGGCTGCCGACCACCGTCGACATCTGGCTGCTCAGCCCGCTGAGGGACTTGTCCGCGTCGTGCACCACCACCTGGCTGCTGTAGCCGCCGGCCAAGGGGGCGTGTTTCTCCAGGACGTCGAGACCGTCCTGCGACTGGGTCCCGGGGATCGCGAAGTTGTCGGAGTAGTCGCCCCCGTACGCGTGCTGCACGGCCTGCAGCGCGACGAGCCCGGCGATCCACAGCACGATGACGACCACGAAGTGGCGCGCGCACCACGACCCGGTCGCGTACAGCACCCCCGCCCGGCGCACGGGAGTGCCGGAGCCGTGGGCGGGCTGCTGGTGCGACATGTGGACTCCGGGACGGGGCCGGGCAACCGAAACACTCAGCAGCATTCAAGACCGGCCCCGCCCCGGGGGCACGCCGACGCAGGGGAACGGGTGACCCCTGCCCTCGCCCGGACGCCCCCGGCTGCCCGGCCGGCCGGACCCGCGGCCCGGACGCCCGTCAGCCGTCGAGGGCCGTGCGCCACTCCCGTACGGCCGCGGTGTCCACCGGGCCGCTCCAGCCGCCGGGGCGTGCGGCCCCTCCGATGTGGAAGGCCTCGATACCGGCGGCGCGCAGCCGCGGCAGGTGGTCCAGGCGCAGCCCGCCGCCCACCATGATCTGCGGTTCGTAGCCCGGCTGCTCGGCGCGCGCCGCCTCGTCGAGCAGGACGTCCATGCCGGCGTCGACGCCGCTCGGTGAACCGGCCGTGAGGTAGGTGTCCAGGCCCGGCAGGTCGGCGAGGTGCTTGCGCAGCACGTCGCGGTCGGCGGCCCGGTCGATGGCGCGGTGGAAGGTCCACGGGCAGCCGTTCAGCTCGGCGACGAGCCGCTCGACGGCGACCAGGTCGGCGTGCCCGTCCTGGTCCAGGAAACCGAGGACGAACTCCTCGGCGCCCGCGGCGCGCAGGGTGCGGGCCTTGTCCACCAGGACATCGATGTCTCCGGCCGCGAACCCGTCCGCGACCCTGAGCATGACCCGGAGCGGGATGTCGACGGCGGACCGGATGCTCTCGAAGACCTTGAGCGGGGGCGTCAGACCGTCGGCCGCCATGTCGGTGACCAGTTCGAGGCGGTCAGCACCGCCCGCCTGCGCCGCGACCGCGTCCTCCGCGTCGAGAGCGATCACCTCCAGGACTGCACGGTTGCTCATGGTGTTCCATTCCCTCGGAGCGGCTGTCGGACTACAGGTCTAGTCCAATAACCAGACTACGGGTCGGTCACCCGGGGCGCAGCTCTCCCTCCGAACGTGTCCGCGCGGAAACGCGGGACCGCGGCGGCGTCCGTGGGGCGGACGCGCCGCGGCCTCGGGGGTCACGGGGTGGGGACGTCAGGGCTGGACCGGCATCGACCAGCAGTTGGAGTACGCCTTCTTGCCGGAGAGCCGGTCCGTCATCCAGGAGATGGCGGCGCCCTGGTCGGTGAGGTAGGGCGCGAGGTGGTTGGTGAGGATCTTGTCGCCGAGGTTGGGCAGCAGGACGGCCTCGTACGTCACGTCGGCACCCTTGCGGCACCAGTCCACCGCCAGCTGCCTGGCCTGCTCGTGGCCGACGATGTCGTCGTGCACCCCGGTCGCCAGCCGCACCGGGGCCGTCGGCCTCAGGTTGCCGATGCGCTGCCGGGCGAGGACCTCCTGGAGCTTCGGTTCGGCCGCGATGACGTCGGCGATCGGCTTTCCGTCGGCGGTCCACCTCCTGCTGTCGGTGAAACCGTGGCCGAGGATCGCGTCGCCGACGCACATGGTCGAGGTGTCCTTCAGCGCGGCCTTGCCGACGTCGTTGGTGTGCGCGTCGACGACCGCCTTCAGGGAGGGGTCGGACTGGACGAAGCCGTTGATCGACCAGCCGAGCGCGCCGGCCAGGGCGCTGCCGTCGATGCCCTTCATGACCTCGGTGAGGTCGGCGGGCGGGGCTCCCGCGTAGGTGCCCGCCAGATTGACGTCGGGGGCGTAGGCGGAGTGGAGTTCGGCGGCCGAGGCGCTGGCCCCACCGCCCTGGCTGTAGCCGTAGAGGCCGACACGCGAGGCGGCGGTGACCGACGCGCCCGCGACGGAGCGGGCCGCCCGCGCCGCGTCCAGGAGGGCATGGCCCTCGTCGACCCGGTTGACGTAGGTGTGGAGCCGGTCGGTCGCGCCGAGGCCGACGTAGTCGGTGACGACGACGGCGGCACCGGCGGCGAGGAAGCGGTACACCGCGATGTTGTCGTAGCCGATGGACACCGTGCCCTCGCCGACGGTCAGCGGGTGCTGGAGTGACAGGGAGGGGGCGCACTGGTCGCCCTGCCCCATCGTCCCCGAGGCCAGCGCCACCAGGGGGCGGGGACCGCCGCCCTTCCACGAGGCGGCCGGTTCGATGTACGCGCCGGTGACGGCGACGGGCCCGCCGCCCGCGTCGGTCGACTTGTACATCAGCCGGGTCGCGGTGCCGGGCAGCCGGCGGCCGTCCAGGCCGGGAAGGCTCAGCCCGAGAGGCAGCGGCTCCGTGCGGACGAGGGACCCGTCGGCGGCGGGCAGCCGTGCCGGCGGGGTGTAGAAGGCGGGAATCGTCACGCCCCGGGAGACCACCGGCTCCGGCCCGGCGGAACCGGCGGCCGAGGCCGGTACGGCCGATGCGGCCAGACACGCGGCGGCGGCCACCGAGGCGGCGAGCAGGCGACCCGTGCGGCGTCCCCGCCGACGGGCTTCAGGACGGTGGGGGGCGTTCGTGATCGAGCTCGAACGGGCGATCCTGCGCGGACTCACGGCTCACTCCTCGCACTGCTCCGATGAAGGGTGAGCGCAAGCTAGCACCGAGGCGTTACCTGAGGTAACTCAGCGGTAAGTTACGCTTCGGTAACGTGTGGGCGGCCCGGCCCCGGCGTGCCTCCCCGAGGTTCCCGTCACGCGTCGACGAACCGCACCGGCGTCCCCGGGACCGCCTGCGCCGCCCCCGCCAGCGCCGATGCCGCGACCACGCCCACGACCGGGTAACCCCCCGTCGTCGGATGGTCGTTGAGGAACACCACGGGCAGCCCGTCCGGCGGCACCTGGACGGCGCCCAGCACCATGCCCTCGCTGGGCAGTTCGCCGCCCCGCGCACGGCCCAGGGCGGGGCCCTCCGTACGCAGACCGATGCGGTTGCTCCGTTCGGAGACCCGGTACACGGCCGTGGTGAGGGTGCGCAGCGCCCGGTCCGTGAACCAGTCGTCGCGTGGACCCCGGTGCAGGGGCAGCACCAGCTCGGCGGGGACGCCGGGCCACGGCACCGTGTCGACGCCGGGGGTGTCACCAGGCCTGCCCAGCGGCAGGACGTGCCCCTCGCGCAGGACCGGCGGGCCCAGCCCCGAGAGCAGGTCGGCGGATCGGCTGCCGAGCACGGGCTCGGGCACCAGGCCACCCGCGAACGCCAGGTATCCGCGCACCCCGTGCACCGCGGGGCCGGCGTCCAGCACCGCTCCCCCGGGCACGCGCACGGGTGAGCCCCACGCGACGGGGCGGCCGTCGACGGTGACCCGGCACGGCGCCCCGCCGACGACGGCCCACACCGGCCGGTTCCCGGTCACCCTGACCGCGCACCCGGTGAGCGTGGTCTCCAGCACCGCCGCGTCCGGGGCGTTGCCGGCGAGCCGGTTGGCCAGCCGGCGGGCCGGGCCGTCCAGCGCTCCGGCGCGGGGCACGCCGAGATGCGCCCAGCCGGTACGGCCCTCGTCCTGCACGGTGGTCAGCGCGCCGGCCCGGACCACCTCGACGCCCGCGCTCATCCGCGCACCTCCGCCGGCACGAAGCGCACCCGGGTCCCGGGGCCGAGCAGGGCCGCGGGTTCGCGCCCCGGGTCCCAGAGCGCCTCGGGCCCGGGCATCCGCCCGATGAGCTGCCAGCCGCCGGGCGACGTACGCGGATAGACCCCGGTGTACGGGCCGGCGAGGGCCAGCGCCCCGGCCGGCACCCGGGTCCGTGGCGTCGTCCGGCGCGGCACGCTCAGGTGCCCCGGCAGTCCCGTGAGATATCCGAAGCCGGGCGCGAACCCGCAGAAGGCGACCCGGAATTCCGTGCGGGCGTGGAGGCGGGGCACCTCGTCGACGGCGACCCCCCAGGCCTCGGCCACGTCGGCGAGGTCGGGTCCGTCGTAGACGACGGGTATCTCGACAGCCTCCGCCTCCCCCCTGTCGAGCGGCGGCACGGTCCACGACCTCAGCCGCCCCGCGAGCGCGCGGTCCTCGACCCCGTCCAGCAGCACGGTCCGGGCGCCGGGGACGATCTCGCGTACGGGGAGCTCGCCGGCGGCCCGCCGGCGGAGCAGTTCCGCGTGGAAGGCCTCCGCGTCCTCACCGCAGGGCAGTTCCACGAGCAGGGCGCGGGGCCCGGCCTCCAGCACCCTGACGCCGCTCATGCGAACGCCCGCACACGGACGCCGGCTTCCTCCAACGCCGCGCGGACCCGCAGGGCGAGCGCCGCCGCACCGGGGGTGTCGCCGTGCACGCAGAGAGACCGCGCCCTGACCGCTATCCGGCTGCCGTCCACCCCGGCCACCGACCCGTCGAGGGCCATGCCGACGCTGCGGCGCACGACCTCGTCCGCGTCGTGCACCACGGCTCCCGGTTCACCGCGTGGCACGAGCGTGCCCTGCGGGGTGTACGCGCGGTCGGCGAAGGCCTCCTCGACGGCGGTCAGGCCCGCCGCCTCCGCGTGGGCGAGCAGCCGCGACCCGGGCAGCCCGAGGACCGCCGGCCGGCCACCCGCCAGCAGCACGCCCGCCACGACGGCGGCGGCCTGCTCATCGTCCCGGACGACCCGGTTGTAGAGGGCGCCGTGCGGCTTCACGTACGAGACCGTGGAACCGGCGGCTTCCGCGAACACCCGCAGGGCGCCGATCTGGTAGGCGATCTCGGCGGTCAGCTCGGCCGCCGGTACGTCCATGGAGCGGCGCCCGAATCCGGCGAGGTCGCGGTAGGACACCTGGGCGCCGATGCGGACCCCCCGCTCGGCCGCCGTCCCGCAGACCCGCCGCATCACCGAGGCGTCGCCCGCGTGGAAGCCGCAGGCGACATTGGCGCTGGTGACACAGGCCAGCAGCGCCTCGTCCTCGGTGAGGGTCCAGCGTCCGAACCCCTCGCCGAGGTCCGCGTTGAGGTCCATCGGCCGCACCGGGGGCGTCACACTCGTCAGATCCGTCACGGGCGCACGCTAGCGATTGTTCAACAATCTGACAAGAGCCCGCCCACCGGGCGAGACCCTCGTACGGTTCACTGAGCACGGCGCGCCGCGCACGGCCGACGGGACATCAGGCACGGCGGACGCGCGGCAGGAGCGACGGTACGGCAGGCGCGGCAGGCGTGACAGGCGTGAGGCAGGGGACAGGGCACATGGCGGGGACATCGGGCGGCGGGCGGAACGGCGGCACACCGGACCTCTCGGAACTGGCGGCGCACAGCACCTCCCTGGAGCGGTCGGGGACGGCCGAGCGGGTCGCCGCCGTCCTGCGGGACCGGATCACCGAGGGCTACTTCCCGCCGGGCAGCCGCCTCTCCGAGGAGAGCATCAGCGGCGCGCTGGCCGTGTCCCGCAACACGCTGCGCGAGGCGTTCCGCCTGCTCTCCCACGAACGCCTCCTGGAGCACCGCCTCAACCGGGGCGTGTTCGTCCGCGTCCTGGCCGTGGACGACCTGGTCGACATCTACCGGGTGCGGCTCCTCGTCGAGTGCGCGGCCCTGCGGGCCCTGGGCGAGCCGCCGTTCGACCTGGGCGCGGTCGAGGCGGCGGTGTCGTCGGGCGAGCAGGCCGCGCTCCGCGACGACTGGCCCGCCTGTTCGACCGCCAACATCCGCTTCCACCAGGCACTGGCCGGCCTGGCGAACAGCGCCCGCACCGACGAACTGATGCGCAACGTCCTCGCCGAACTGCGGCTGGCCTTCCATGTGATGGCCGACCCCCGCCGTTTCCACGAGCCCTACCTCACCCGCAACCGCGAGATCACGGACCGGCTGGCCAAGGGGGACGCGGCGGGCGCCGAGCGGATGCTCGCCTTCTACCTGGAGGACTCCCGGCGCCAGCTGGCGGAGGCCTACGCGCAGCGGCTCACCGAGCGGTAGCCGGGAATCGTTCCATGATCCACGCACGGCGCTCCGGCTCCTGACGGGCCGATATTTCCCCGCATTCACGCCGAGATCAGGGCAAACTGCTCGCCTTCACATCCTACGGAGCTGTGGATTCCGATCGATGTAGCTCACACCCTTGTGAAATTGTTGAACAAGACCCTAGGGTCTCGCGTTGACACCCCCGTCTGACCAGGACCGTGCACCGCCACGTCCCTGCGCGGAAGAAGGCCGACGCGTGATCGTTCTCCTCGGCGTGCTCGTGGTGATCCTCGGATTCGCCACCCGCCGCAATCCCCTGCTCGTGGTGGGTGCCGCAGGCATCATCACGGGGCTGCTCGGCAAGCTCTCGCCGCAGGAGGTGCTGGCCTCGTTCGGCAACAGCTTCGCCTCCGCCCGTTCGGTGACCGTCTTCGTGATCACGCTGCCCGTCATCGGGCTCCTGGAGCGCTACGGGCTCCAGGAACAGGCCCGTACCCTCATCGGCAAGCTCGGCAAGCTGACCACCGGGCGGTTCCTGACCCTCTATCTGCTGATACGGCAGCTCACCGCCTCCGTCGGGCTCACCAGCATCGGCGGCCCCGCGCAGAGCGTGCGGCCGCTGATCGCCCCGATGGCCGAGGCGGCCGCCGAGGCCAAGGCGGGCCGTCCGCTTCCGCAGAAGCTGCGGGAGAAGGTCCGCTCGCACGCGTCCGGGGCCGACACCATCGGCGTGTTCTTCGGCGAGGACTGCTTCATCGCCATCGGGTCCATCCTGCTGATCACCGGCTTCGTGAACTCGACGTACGACCAGCACCTCGAACCGCTGCACCTGGCTCTGTGGGCGATCCCCTCCGCGATCTGCGCCTTCCTCATCCACGGGGCCCGCCTGCTCAACCTGGACCGGCAGCTGGAGCGCGAACTGGCCGTCACCGCGGCCGAGAACGACCTGGCGGCGCACGCCGGGACCCGCACGGAGGACGCCAAGTGATCAAGTCCGAGTACTTCTTCTGGCTGGTCGGCGCGGTGTTCCTCGTCATGGCCGCCCAGATGGCCATCGACCGCACCAACCCGAAGCGCTTCGGCTCCGCCGCCTTCTGGGGCCTGCTGGGCGCCGCGTTCTTCTACTCCACCGGGGTCGTCGACGAGTCCCTCCCCGCCGAACCGCTGGGCGTCGTCGTCCTGGTCCTGATCGTCCTGGGCGGCTTCGGCCTCACCGGCAAGGGCGAGTCGCACACGCCGCCCCGCGAGAAGCGCGCCGCCTCGGCCGCCCGCTTCGGCAACAAGCTGTTCCTCCCGGCTCTCACCATCCCCGTGGTCGCGATGATCTGCGCGACGCTCGTGAAGAACTGGAAGATCGGTGGCGAACCGGTCCTGGAGCCGGGGTACGAGACCATTCTCGGCCTGGGCGTCGGCGCGGTCGCCGCGCTGGCCGTGGGCATGGTGCTGCTGCGCGAACGCAAGGTCTCCGTACCGCTGCACTCCGGCCGCAACATGCTCGAATCGATGGGCTGGGCGCTCCTCCTCCCCCAACTGCTCTCCGTCCTCGGCTCGATCTTCCAGACCGCCGGTGTCGGTGACCAGGTCGGCAGGATCACCGAGGCGGTGCTGCCGGACGGTCAGCGGCTCGTGGCGGTGGCCGTCTACTGCGGCGGGATGGCGCTGTTCACCATCGTCATGGGCAACGCCTTCGCCGCGTTCCCGGTGATGACCGCCGCGATCGGCTGGCCCGTCCTGATCGAGCAGATGAACGGCAACGCGCCCGCCGTCCTCGCGATCGGCATGCTGTGCGGCTTCTGCGGCACGCTCGTCACGCCGATGGCCGCCAACTTCAACCTGGTCCCCGCCGCGCTCCTCGAACTCAAGGACCAGTACGGCCCGATCAAGGCGCAGCTCCCCACTGCGGCGGCCCTGCTGGTCTGCAACGTCGTGATCATGGCGCTCTTCGCCTTCTGACCCGGGCCGCGCCCGCCGCCTCGCCCGAAGCACCCCTGACCCGAGCCGCCGCCCCACCCCACCCCTCTGGAGTGACCCCGATGTCCCCCGCGCTCCCCGCCGCGTACGCCGTCCCCTTCGCGGAACTGGCCCTCGCCAACGTCGTACGCGAGTACCCCAACGCGCCCGCCCACCTCTACGCCGGGCCCGAGGAACTCGTCGCGCCCCGCACGCTGCACCCCGCGTTCTACGGAGGCTACGACTGGCACTCGACGGTGCACATGCACTGGCTGCTCGTCCGCCTCATGCGCCGCTTCTCCGCCACCGGCGACCTCCCGGCGACCCTCACCACCCGTATCCGCGAGGTGCTCGACACCCATCTGACCCGCGAGAACATCGACGTCGAGGCGTCCTACCTGCGGGGCCGGACGCACTTCGAGCGCCCTTACGGCTGGGCCTGGCTGATCGCGCTCGCCGGGGAGTGCCGGGCCCTCGCCACACCCGACGGCGACCGCTGGGCCGACGCCCTGGCCCCCGGCGTGGCCGCGGTCGGCGACCTGCTGGCCGCCTGGCTGCCCAAGGCGACGTACCCGGTCCGGCACGGCGTCCACAACAACAGCGCGTTCGGTCTGGGCCTGATCCTCGACGCGGGCGAGGCAGCCGGGCTGCCCGCACCGGTCCTGGACGCGGTGGCCGACCGGCTGCGGACCTGGTTCACCGACGACCACGACGCCCCCGCCCACTGGGAGCCCTCCGGCCAGGACTTCCTCTCCCCCGCGCTGGCCGAGGCCGACGCGATGCGCCGGGTGCTGCCGGTGGCGGAGTTCCGCACCTGGATCGCCGCGTTCCTGCCGGCCCTGGTCTCCGCGGCGCCCGACTCCACGCTGCTGGACCCGCCGGTGGTCTCCGACCACGCCGACCCCCAGATCGGCCACCTCCTCGGTCTCACCCTGAGCCGGGCGGCCGCCCTCCGCACGATCGCCGGCGCGCTCCCGGACGGCCCGGCCCGCACCGCGCTCCTGGCCTCGGCCGAGGCCCATCTCACGCGTGGGCTGCCGACGGTCTCCTCCGGGGACTTCTCCTCGGACCACTGGCTGGCGACGTACGCGGCGCTGGCCCTGGACACGGCACCCGGTCGCTGAACGGACGAAGGGCCCGGTGCGCCCGGCCGGGAGGCGCCGGGCGCACCGGGCGCACGCCCTACCCTCGGCGTATGAGCGACAGCGCCACCTCCGAGACCGGCCCCTCCGACGACCCGCGGCCCGGCGGCGACCCGCGGCCCGGCGGCGCCCTGCGTGACCGCTGGAGCGAGACCCTGCTCGCGGTGCGCGGCGGAGCGGGCCCCGATCCGACGCCCTACGCGGACAACCTCCTGGACCGCTGGGCGGAACCCCAGCGGCGCTACCACACCACCGCCCATCTGACGCAGGTCCTCGACCGCGTCGACACCCTGGCCGGCCATGCCTCCGACCCGGAGCTGGTGCGCCTCGCCGTCTGGTTCCACGACGCCGTCTACCGCCCCGACCGCTCCGAGAACGAGGAGCGCAGCGCGGCTCTCGCGGAGCGCGCCCTGCCCGAGGCCGGTGTCCCCGGGGCCGCGACGGCCGAGGTCGCCCGGCTGGTCCGGCTCACCGTCACGCACGACCCGGCCGACGGGGACACCAACGGCGAGGTCCTCTGCGACGCGGATCTCGCGATCCTCGCCTCGGCGCCCAAGGAGTACGCGGCGTACGCGGCCCAGGTGCGCGAGGAGTACGGCTTCGTCCCGGACGACGCGTTCCGCGAGGGGCGCTCCGCGGTCCTGCGACAGCTGCTGGAACTGCCCCGGCTGTTCCGTACGCCTCACGGGGTGCGGGAGTGGGAACCGAGGGCGCGGCAGAACCTGACCACCGAACTGGAGCTTCTCAGCCGGTGAGACAAGGGAATGACAGGGACTGGAGCACTGTTGGCCACTGTCATGCCCGACTCTGCTTCCAGCCGTCCCCGTATGCCGATGGCCGTCTACATCCTCGGCCTCTCGGTATTCGCCCTCGGTACCAGTGAGTTCATGCTGTCCGGGCTGCTGCCGCCCATCGCCGACGACATGGACGTGTCCATACCGAAGGCCGGACTCCTCATATCCGCCTTCGCGATCGGCATGGTGGTCGGCGCCCCGCTGCTCGCCGTCGCCACGCTCCGGCTGCCCCGCCGCACCACCCTCATCGCGCTCATCTCGGTCTTCGGGCTGGGCCAGGTCGCGGGCGCGCTGGCACCGACGTACGAGGTGCTGTTCGTCTCCCGGGTGGTGAGCGCCCTGGCGTGCGCGGGGTTCTGGGCCGTCGGCGCCGCGGTCGCCATCGCGATGGTGCCGGTGAACGCGCGGGCCAGGGCGATGGCCGTGATGATCGGCGGACTGTCGATAGCGAACGTCCTCGGGGTCCCCCTGGGGGCGTTCCTCGGGGAGAGCTTCGGCTGGCGTTCGGCGTTCTGGGCGGTGGGTGCCGCGTCCGCGATCGCCCTCGTCGGTGTCGTCACCCGCATCCCGCGCATTCCGCTGCCGGACGAGAAGCCGCAGCTCAAGCGTGAGGTCGCGATCTACCGGGACCGCCAGGTGTGGCTGTCCATCGTGATCACGGCCCTGGCGGCGGGCGGCGTGTTCTGCGCGTTCAGCTATCTCGCGCCGCTGCTCACGGACGTGGCGGGGCTGGATTCGGGCTGGGTCCCGTGGGTGCTCGGGCTGTTCGGCGTCGGCGCGCTGATCGGTACGACGATCGGCGGGCGGGTCGCGGACGCGCACCTGTTCGGGGTGCTGCTGAGCGGTATCAGCGCCTCGACGGTCTTCCTGGTGGCGCTGGCGCTCTTCGCGTCGAACCAGATCGCCGTCGTGGTCCTGGCGTTCCTGCTGGGGCTCTCCGCCTTCTACACGGCCCCGGCACTCAACGCCCGGATGTTCAACGTCGCGGGGGTCGCCCCGACGCTGGCGGGTGCGACGACGACGGCCGCGTTCAACCTGGGCAACACGAGTGGCCCCTGGCTGGGCGGTGCGGTCATCGACGCGGACTTCGGGTTCCGGGCGACCGCCTGGGCGGGCGCCGCGATGCTGGTGCTGGGCCTGGTGGCCGTGACGGTCTCGCTGCGGCTGCGCGGCGGCGCCCCGTCCCGGCGGATCGCCGGAGCACCGGCGCACCCGGGCGGGGAGCGGCACACCGGCTCCGAGCAGGCTGTCGCCGTGGAGCGGGGCGCGGGCCTGTAGCGGGACGCGGGCGCCGTGGTGGCCCGTCAGCCCGGGGCGGCCCGTCAGTTCGAGGCGGGCCGCCGCCCGGGAGCGGGCCGCCCCTTCGGCCGCCGCAGCCCGGCGTCGGTGAGCCGGCGCACGATCTCCTTCGACCCGACCTCCAGGGCCCCGGCGCGCACCGCGTCGGCGTAATGCGCCTCGGGCACGTCGTAGTGGTCGCGCTCGAAGGCTCGGGGCGGGCAGCCGATGGCCGCCGCGAAGGCGTGCAGCTCCTCGAACGACACGTCGCTGACCAGGTGCGACCACAGTCGGCCGTGCCCCGGCCACGTGGGCGGGTCGATGTAGACGGTCACCGGCCGAGCACCTCGGCGAGCGAACCCACCGGGGCGACGGACACCGTCGCCTTCGTGCAGACCCAGTGCGGATCGGGACCGAGCTCGGGCTCGACGTCCAGGGCGTGCGGCCCCTCCTCCGTGCACACCGGGCACAGCGGCCAGCGTCCGTGCTGTTCGAGCAGCGCGTCCTGGACGTCCTGCGCCACGAGACCGGTGACGAAGGACACGCCCTCGGGCCACTGCTCCACCCACCACCGGCGGTGGACTATCGCGTCCTCGACCATCGAGACGATCCCGGCATCGGCCACATCGCCCGCGACGAGGTCGGCCATCACCAGCGCACGCGCGGTGTGCAGCTCCTGTTCCAGGCTGTTCAACTCCATGGCCCCATTGTCCCCCGCCGCCCGAAGCCGCCCGAACGGCCGAACCCGATCCTCCAGAGGTAGGGACCAAAGGGGGGTTGACGGGATTCCTCGGTGAAAATATCTTTCAAATGTGACCAATGATGTGAAGGAAAGTTTCAACCCGGACTCCCCGCCCGCCCCCGCGGCCCTCGCTGCCAAGGTGCGGACCCTCGCTCCGTCCATGACCCGTTCCATGCAGCGGGTCGCCGAAGCCGTCGCGGGTGACCCCGCCGGGTGTGCCGCCCTCACCGTCACCGGACTCGCCGAACTGACCGGCACCAGCGAGGCGACGGTCGTCCGCACCGCCCGCCTGCTGGGCTACCCGGGCTACCGGGACCTGCGTCTCGCGCTCGCCGGACTCGCCGCCCACCAGCAGTCCGGCAGGGCGCCCGCCGTCACCGCCGACATCGCGGTCGACGACCCCATCGCGGACGTCGTCACGAAGCTCGCCTACGACGAGCAGCAGACCCTCGCCGACACGGCCGCCGGTCTCGACACCGTGCAGCTCGGCGCCGCCGTGGCCGCCGCCGCGACCGCCCGCCGTGTCGACATCTACGGCGTCGGCGCGTCCTCCCTCGTCGGCCAGGACCTCGCGCAGAAGCTGCTCCGCATCGGGCTGATAGCCCACGCCCACATGGACCCGCACCTCGCCGTGACCAACGCGGTGCAGCTCCGCTCCGGTGACGTCGCCATCGCGATCACCCACTCCGGCTCCACCGGTGACGTCATCGAGCCGCTCCGGGTCGCCTTCGACCGCGGCGCGACGACGATCGCGATCACCGGCCGCCCCGACGGGCCGGTCTCGCAGTACGCCGACCACGTGCTGACCACGTCCACCGCCCGGGAGAGCGAGCTGCGGCCGGCCGCCATGTCGAGCCGCACGAGCCAGCTCCTCGTCGTCGACTGCCTCTTCATAGGGGTGGCCCAGCGGACGTACGAGACGGCCGCGCCCGCCCTGTCCGCCTCCTACGAGGCGCTCGCCCACCGCCACACCCCGCGCAGCCGCTGACCCCGGCAGCCCGGTCCCGTCCCCGCCGAACCGCACGAGCCCGAGAAAGCAGAGCCGCTGTCCATGACCTCCACCACCGACGCGAACGCCGACGCCCCGACCCCCGACGGTTACGGCGCACTGCGCGCGCAGCTCGACACCCTCACCACCGAGGCGTTCCGGCCGGAGCTCGCCGAGATCGACCAGCTGCCGACGCAGGAGATAGCCCGCATCATGAACGGCGAGGACACCACCGTCCCCGCCGCCGTGGCCGAGAAGCTTCCGCAGATCGCCGCCGCGATCGACGCGACCGCCGAGCGCATGGCACGCGGCGGCCGGCTGATCTACGCGGGCGCCGGCACCGCCGGGCGCCTCGGGGTCCTCGACGCCAGCGAGTGCCCGCCCACCTTCAACACCGACCCGTCCGAGGTCATCGGCCTGATCGCGGGCGGCCCCTCCGCCATGGTCAAGGCCGTCGAGGGCGCCGAGGACAGCAAGGAGCTGGCCGCCGCCGACCTCGACGCCCTGGGCCTCACCGCCGACGACACGGTGGTCGGGATCTCGGCCTCCGGCCGCACCCCGTACGCCATCGGTGCCGTCGAGCACGCCCGCGGCAAGGGCGCGCTCACCATCGGGCTCTCCTGCAACGCGGGCTCCGGACTCGCCGCCGCGGCAGAGCACGGTCTGGAGATCGTCGTCGGGCCCGAACTGCTCACCGGCTCCACCCGCCTCAAGGCGGGGACGGCGCAGAAGCTCGTCCTCAACATGCTCTCGACGATCACGATGATCCGGCTCGGCAAGACCTACGGGAACCTCATGGTCGACGTGCGCGCGTCCAACGAGAAGCTGCGCGCCCGCTCCCGCCGGATCGTCTCCCTCGCCACCGGCGCCTCCGACGAGGAGATCGAGACGGCGCTCGCCGCCACCGACGGCGAGGTCAAGAACGCCATCCTCACCATCCTCGGCGGGGTCGACGGCCCCACCGCCGCCACGCTCCTGGCCGACTCCCACGGCCACCTCCGGGCCGCCCTCGCGGGCGTCCGCACCACCTGACGCACCACTCCTCGCACAGCAAGGCACCACGCACCATGGCTACTGAAGACAAGAACCGCGCCACTGCCGCCGCGATCCTGCCGCTCGTCGGTGGCGCTGCGAACGTCGAGTCGATCGCCCACTGCATGACCCGGCTCCGGCTGGGTCTGCACGACCGCTCCCTCGTCGACGACGAGGCACTCAAGGCGGTCCCCGCCGTGATGGGTGTGGTCGAGGACGACACCTACCAGATCGTCCTCGGGCCGGGCACGGTCGCCCGCGTCACCCCGGAGTTCGAGCAGCTGGTCGAGGAGGGCCGGGCGTCGTCCGAGACGCCCGCGCCCGTCCACACCGCCGAGGAACTGGCCGACAAGGGCGCCGCCCTCAAGGCCCGGCAGAAGGCGAAGAACTCGACGCCCTTCAAGCTGTTCCTGCGCAGGATCGCAAACATCTTCGTCCCGCTGATCCCCGCCCTGATCGGCTGCGGCATCATCGCCGGCCTCAACGGGCTGCTGGTGAACCTCGGCTGGCTGACCTCGGTGACCCCCGCCCTCGCGGCGATGGCCTCCGGCTTCATGGCGCTGATCGCGGTCTTCGTCGGCTACAACACGGCGAAGGAGTTCGGCGGTACGCCGATCCTCGGTGGCGCGGTCGCGGCGATCATCGTCTTCCCCGGTGTCGCGAACATCGACGCCTTCGGCCAGACCCTCGCCCCGGGCCAGGGCGGCGTCCTCGGCGCCCTGGGTGCGGCGGTCCTCGCGGTGTACGTCGAGAAGTGGTGCCGCCGCTGGGTGCCCGAGGCTCTGGACGTGCTGGTCACGCCGACGCTCACGGTGCTGATCTCCGGCCTCGTCACGATCTTCGGCCTGATGTACGTGGCCGGTGAGGTCTCCTCCGCCATCGGCACCTTCGCGGACTGGCTGCTCTCCACGGGCGGCGCGGGCGCGGGCTTCCTGCTCGGCGGGTTCTTCCTGCCCCTGGTGATGCTGGGCCTGCACCAGGCGCTGATCCCCATCCACACGACGCTGATCGAGCAGCAGGGCTTCACGGTCCTGCTCCCGATCCTCGCCATGGCCGGAGCGGGCCAGGTCGGTGCGGCGGCCGCGGTCTACCTCCGTCTCCCCCGTAACGAGTCGATCCGCAGGACCATCAGGTCCGCCATGCCCGCGGGCCTGCTGGGTGTCGGCGAGCCCCTGATCTACGGTGTCTCGCTCCCCCTGGGCCGCCCCTTCATCACGGCCTGTGTGGGCGGCGCGTTCGGCGGCGGCTTCGTGGGCCTGTTCAACCAGCTCGGCGACTCGGTCGGATCCACGGCGATCGGCCCGTCCGGGTGGGCCCTGTTCCCGCTGCTCGACGGCAACCACGGCCTGGGCTCCACGATCGCGATCTACGCGGGCGGTCTGCTGGTCGGCTACGTCGCCGGCTTCGTCGCCACGTACTTCTTCGGCTTCAGCAAGTCCCTGCTCGCCGAGTTCAACGTCTCCCAGGAACCGGCCCCCTCCACGGTCGCGGCCACCGGCCCGGCAGCCGCCTCGGGCGACAGCCAGGCCAAGGAGCCCGCCGGGGTCTGACCCGCCCGGCGGCGCCGCCGGAACGGTGACTCCGCAGACACGGACGATCACAAGAAGTACGCGTCATTTTCCGTACGCACACGTGTGTGTAGGCAATTGATTGCAGGGCACCAGAGGTCACGGAGGTTGATAACTATGGTTCCCCTGCTTCTTGTTCTTCTGCTCGCCCTGATCCTTTTCGGTGCCGGTTTCGCCCTCAAGGCACTCTGGTGGATCGCAGTGATCGTGCTCGTGGTCTGGCTCGTCGGATTCTTCGTGCGTCCGGCAGCCAGCGGTGGCAAGCGCGGCCGCTGGTACCGCTGGTAAACGGCCTCGACCAGCATTGACGCGGGTGGCGCACGGTCTTCGGACCGTGCGCCACCCGCGTTTTTGCGTGTTCTCCGAATTCCCGGCGCATACACGGGAAATGACCGGGCAGCCGATAACCGAGCGGCACTCGTCCTCATCACGACGGGATTCGCCGCGCCGGATGAACCGTCGAGGAAGGAGCCGATTATGAGCGACAACCTGTGGGGATACCAGCCTTCGAGCGGTCACACCGCGGGCGCCGATCTGACCGGATTCTCGGTCGAGGCGACGGACGGAAGCATCGGCAAGGTCGACAAGCACTCCGACGACGTGGGCTCCGCCTATCTGGTCGTCGACACCGGTGTCTGGATCTTCGGCAAGGACGTCCTGCTCCCGGCAGGCACGGTCAAGAGGATCGACACGGAGAACCGGACGGTATTCGTCGACCTGACCAAGGATCAGATCAAGGACTCCCCGGAGTTCGACAAGCACAAGCATGCGAGCGATCCGGGCTACCACGCCCAGGTCGGCGGCTACTACGACAGCTATCGCATCGTCTGATCCCGGCAGTTCCACGAACAGAGGCGGGGCCGGCTCCCCTGGAGCCGGCCCCGCCGTACGCGTGCGCGGAGCCGCGGCCGGCGTACCCGGGCAGGGCCGTCTTCGGCCAATTCCCAGCAGCCCCGTTGGCTCCCCCGGTCGCGCGTGGGATGGTTGCCCCTCTTGCGGTGTCGGGGGGCGCTCATGAGCGAGAACCACAGCACGGGACCGATGCGTTGGGACGAGCACGCGCGCGGGGGCGCGGGCGGCTGGGTACACGCGTCCGACGCCGGTACGGAACACTCCGGCGGACCGGCCCCTGAACCGAGCCCCGGCCCGGGCGACGGCCGCCCCACCCTGCCGAGGAAGTACCTCCTGCTGGCGGTGGGCGGTGGGCTGGTGGTCGCCGCCGTGATCCTGACCGTCGCCCACGTCCTCCGCCCCTCTCCCTCCGAGTCCGGCCATGCCGCCGGCTCCTCGCCCTCCGGGTCACCGTCGCGGGCCCTGACCGGTTCCTCGGCGTCGGAGTCCGAGCCGTCGGACCCGCCCGCCGCCTCGGGCGAGGAGCAGGCCGCCGCCGTCGACGCGCTCCTGGAGCGGAGCGAGGCCGACCGTCAGCAGGTCGTCGACGCCGTCAACGCCGTGGAGGCCTGCGCCTCGGACGACTCCGTCGACACCGCCGGGCAGACCCTGGCCGACGCCGCCGTCCGCCGCGAGGGGCTGATCACCGACCTCAGCGCACTCGACGTGGGCGCGCTCCCCTCGGGTTCACGCGCGACGGACAGTCTGCGCACCGGCTGGCAGCACTCGGCGGACGCCGACCGGGCGTTCGCCGACTGGGCCCACGACGCGCAGGGCTGCTCGCCCGGCGCCGTCCCGCACACCCCCTCCTACGACAAGGGTGTGCGGAGCAGCGAACTCGCCACCGGTTCCAAGGAAGAGTTCCTCACGCTCTGGAAACCGATCGCCATGGACCACGGGCTGCCGGAACGCGACACTGCCGAGCTCTGACGTCATCTCGGGGCGTCGACGAAGCCCCGCCCCGCACCACCCTCACCGAACTCCGTCCCGTCGGAAAGCCGGTTCCCATGACCGATCCTCAGGGCCCACCGCCCTCCCCCGTCCCGGAACCACGCCGACCGGCCCCTCCGCCGTCGGGCCCCGGCAGCACACTGCGGCAACTGGTCCGTTCCCAGGCCGGGAACCGGCCCGGGAGCGCCACGGACTATCTGCGGGGCGCCGCGCACCTGGACCGGTGGTTCCGGGACGCCGTGATCAAGGAGCTCGCCGAGAACCCGCACCGCCTCCCGCCCCCGTCGTACGGGATGGATCTGGCCGCAGTGCTCAAGGAGTGCTTCCTGGCGCGCAGGGAGGTGGCGACACGTGCGCTTCTCCTGCTCGTCCCACCCGTGCTGATGCTCCCCGTCAGCCCGGCCGGGTCGATCGTGCCCCTCCTGCTGGTCCTGTTCGTCCAGCTGGTCAGGACAGCCCTACGCCGGCTGAAGGACACGCTGGGCAGGCGACGGGAGCCGGACGGCGACCCTGGGTCCCGGTCCGGTCAGGGGGTCGTCACACTCCTGCTGCTTCTCGTCCTCGTGTGGGCCCTGTGGAACGTGATCAGGCTCTCCCAGGCGGCGTTGAACGCCCTGGCCAGCGGTTTCGCCGGCGAGAGCAGGCACCTCGTCGCGGTTCTCCTGGTCCTCGCCGGCTGGACCGCCGTCGCCTCCGTGTACCGCTACCGCATGGAACACCGCCTGTACGCCCTCGCCGTCGGCCGCGGCACCGAACACCCCGACCCGCCCGCGGCAGCCGCCCGGCTCGCCGAGATCCGCGCCCAGCAGGCCGACCCCGACGTCGTCTACAGCGACTACGCGCCCTTCGTCGGCGCCGGGATCGAGCTGGACCACTGGTCGTTCGCCATCGAGCTGGTGCCGGACCTGGAGAAGAGGGGAGACGGGGTCACCGACCGCCGGGCGGCCTTCAACGTCCCCGAGGTCCACGCCCGGATACGCCGTGAGCTGCTCCGGTTCGGCGAGGGGGAGAGCTACCCGGGCGACCGGCTGCGCGGGCTCCAGGTGGACGACTACGTCATGAAGAGCGGGAAGCGCCTGGGCCCCTCCTCGGACTGGAGCGGATCGGGCCCCGGCACCCCCTTCCACGCCATGGCCCCGGCGGCCCGCCGGGAGGCCGCCGACATGCTCCGCACATCGCCGGACGGACCGGCCGGTGAGACATGGTGGCCGGACAGCCTCGACGTGTTCGCCGAGGAACGGTTGCGCCACTACCTGACCGTGCGGGTGGGGAGTTGGGGCGACGAGGTGGTGCTCACCGTCTTCAGCCGTGTGCAGATGCAGGGGGGCCTGCTGTTCCTGGAGTCGCGGGCCTTCCTGCTGCCGCCGATCGCGCGCGCCTACCACCTCATCGACGACATCCTTCCCCCGAGGGACACCAAGGACTGGACGGACCTGATCGGTTCGGCGTTCACGTCGGCGTTCTCCATGGTCGCCGACGCCCCGGCCGATCTCAGCGCCTCCTCGCGCACGAAGACCCGCACCGCCCGATCCACGTTCTGGTACGACCGCATGTGCAAGACCGACCGCCCGGTCGACCACGGCCCCGCCTACTCCGTCCGCGAACTGGCCGCCGAACCCCACTACCAGCAGCTGTTCCAGGAGATGGACGTCCACCGCTTCCTCAAGAGCGTCCAGACCAGGACGGTGACAGCGGTACGCCTCAGCCTGAGCGATGCGGGCTACCGGACGAGTGAGTACGACGCCCGCACCACCGTCCTCTTCGACCGCTCGGTGCACGTCCACGGGACGCTCCACGGCAACGTCCAGACGGGCGACCACAGCCGGGCGGACCACCGGAACGTCACGACGCCACAACCGCAGGTCGGCCCGACGGCCGGCGGCGGTACCACCGCTTCCAACCAGAGGAGTTGACGCCATGACCGGCACACCGGCCGGGCAGGACCGCGGGATCCATGTGAGCGGCCACGGCACCTTCACCGGGAACGCCCAGACGGGCGACCGCAGCAGCGCCTCGTTCACCGGCGGCCCCGGGCCGGCGGACGCCGGGGAGTCGGCCGAGATCGTACGCCTGCGAGAGGCCGTCGAGGCTCTCCGCGCCCGCATCCGTGACCTGGCCCCGGACGAACTGTCAGCAGCGGAGGGAACAGCCGCTGAGTCGGCACTCGCCGAGGTGGAGGACGCCCTGCCCGACGGGAGCGAAGCAGGTCAGGGCCGCGTGCGGAACGCTTTCTTCACCGTCTCCGGCGCGCTGGCCTCGGTCGCCTCGCTCGCCGAGTCCGTCAGAGCGCTGCGGGACGCCGCGGCCCCCTGGTTCTGAGGCCGGATCATCGGACCGGGAAGCCGTCCGTGGGCAGGGTGACGTCGAAGGGCGCGGGCAGCAGGAGCGGCTTCCCGAAGGGCACGGGGTCGGAACGCTTGTACGTTCCGTCCTCGTTCGGCTCGGTGAACAGCGTCGCCATCGCCCCACGGGTGTCGAACCTGTCCAGCAGCAGATACATCGGGACCCCGGCCCGCGCGTAGGCGCGGTACTTCTTCGTCCTGTCCTCCCGGGCGTTGCCCTTGGAGGTGATCTCGACGATCAGCAAGGCCTCCGATGCGTCCATCGGCGCACTGGTCTCCGGATCGGCGGCCTCGATGAGTTCTGCCGGCATCACGACGAGGTCCGGGACGTACAGCTTGTCGAGGGGTGCTACGTGGACACCGAGGGTCTGGTAGATCTCCAGTTCCTCCGGCAGATTCGTGTAGAGCCTTCGCTGCACCTTCGCGGCGATGCCGTTGTGGTGCGCATGAGGCGGCGGTACCAAGACGATCTGCCCTTCGTCGATCTCTGCGCGCCATCCCTCGGGCACGTCCAGTTCCTGCCAGGTGCGCAGCAGGTAGTCCCACGGGCGGCCCTCAGAGCCCTGATCGCTTTCGACCATCGCGGCGGTCATCGCAGGTCCCTCCTCCTGTGGCCGTACGCGGGAGCGTAGATCGACTTGTTCGCGGCGGTCCGCCGCTCCCCTCAGCGTCCCACGATCGTGTGACGCTCGCAGTGACCTCACCGCAGGTGTCCCCGCGCTCGTCGAGCCCGAGGAACCGGCCACCCGTTC
>Ga0164308_10000162_pt1 | contig 35526 bp, 37 predicted proteins | sample Whisoiple_246_MG_FD_109983 | JGI IMG/M metagenome (GOLD analysis project Ga0164308, IMG submission 109983) | Soil microbial communities amended with fresh organic matter from upstate New York, USA - Whitman soil sample_246_MG | ecosystem: Environmental > Terrestrial > Soil > Unclassified >... | reverse complement strand
TGCATCGTTTGGATGTTGCTGGTCGCAAAGTCCATACGATTCATGGCCGTACCGAAGTTCGAGCGGGCGGTCGAGACGTTCTGGATCGCCGTGTCGATGGTGGCCAGGGCGTTGAGCGCGCCGGTCGCGGTGCTCAGGTCCGTGGTGTTCGCGGTGATGGCGGTCAGTTTGACGCCGCCAAAGGTCACCGCAATTTGGTCGGAAGCGGTGTTGTTCAGACCGACCTGGAACGTGGTGGTCGCCGGGGTGGCGTTGATCAACTGCTTGCCGTTGAACTTGGCCGAGCCCTGGATACGAGTCACTTCGTTCTGGAGCGACTTGAATTCAGTCGCGATGTAGCCACGGTCCGTGGTGCCCAAGTCACCGTTGGCCGACTGCATCGCCAGCTCGCGCATACGACCCATGATGTCATGGACGTCGCCGAGCGCGCCTTCAGCCGTTTGCGCCATCGATTGAGCGTCCGACGCATTCCGTTGTGCAACGGTATACGAACGGATCTGCGACTTCATGCTCTCGCTGATGGCGAGGCCTGCCGCGTCGTCTGCCGCGCTGTTGACGCGGTAGCCGCTGGACAACCGTTGGAAGCTACCGGCGAGGAGCTTCTGGTTACCGCTGAGGTTTTTCTGGGCCGAGAGTGCTGCGTAGTTCGTCTGGATATTGATAGCCATGAGAGTGCTCCTTCTTGGAGGTCACGAGGCCAGCGGGGCTGGCTCGTCGGGGCGTCATTGCCCTTCACCCACAAGGAACGGAGTCACGTCCTTAGGCTTGAGGAGAAAAGTTACAGCCGAACCCTGGCACTCGATGCGGAGTTTGGCTGCACTTTGCCTACATCGGGGGCGCCCAGCTCGCTGGTATTTGGCAAGCGGGCGCGGAACGGCGTGTGCCGACGCGTAGCTCGTGGGACCCACCCCCCAATAGCTGTTCCCAGCGCGAACTTACGCCGCTCACCCCTGGAGGAGCTTGAGCGCCAGCTGCGGCAGCTGATTGGCTTGAGCGAGGACCGAGACGCCAGCCTGGGCCAGCACTTGGTTCTTGCTCAGGTCTGCCGTTTCCGTGGCCACGTCGACGTCGCGGATGCGCGAGTTCGCCGAGGTGATGTTCAGGCGCATGGTCTGAATCGACGCAGTGGTGATGTCGAGGCGATTCAAGGTCGCACCGTACTTCGCGCGGTTGGTCGAGATCTGCTCGATCGCGGAGTCGATCGTGGAGAGCGCTGCGAGCGCGTTGCCCGCAGTAGCGCCGGCCAGATTGCTGCCGGGAGCGAGCAGCGCGGTGAGCGTCAGCCCGCCGAAGGTGAGCGTGATTTGATCGGAGGCGGTGTTGTCCAAGCCGATTTGGAAGGTGATGTTGGAGGTCGCCGTCGCAACCAGGGGCTGGCCGTTGAACTTCGACGAACCCTCGATACGGGTCATTTCCGCCTTCAAGGACTGGAATTCCGTGTCGATGTAGCCGCGGTCGATCGAGGTCATGTCGCCGTTGGCCGATTGCATGGCGAGCTCGCGCATGCGGCCGAGGATGTCGTGCATGTCGCCGAGCGAGGCTTCCGCCGTCTGAGTCATCGAGATGGCGTCGCTCGCGTTGCGTTCTGCGACCGTGTACGAGCGGATCTGCGACTTCATGTGCTCGCTGATGGCGAGGCCGGCAGCGTCGTCGGCGGCCGTATTGATACGGAAGCCGCTGGAGAGCCGCTGGAAGCTCTTGTGCACGGCGTTCTGGCTCGAGTTGAGCTTGAGCTGCGCATCGAGCGCCTGGATGTTGGACTTCATATTGATCATGACGGGTTCCTTCTTCGGTTGCGTGTTGTTTCGCGGATCACGACGCGGTCATGTCCTTGATTTGTCGGCGACTGGCTGCGCCGTTCGATGAAAGCCTGCGGCGAGTTTCACCAGCTCCCGTTCGAGCTCGGCTGCGCCCTCTTCGATCACGCTGCCCAGCGATAGCTCGAGCGAGACGGCGCGGCGTGCGCTGCCCTGGTCGTCCTTCGGGTCTTCCAGTGCTCCGTGCGCTTGCACGACGCGATCGATTTCCGCATGCATCCAAGCGTCCACGAAGGGCATGCGCCGCACGGCCTGCTTCAGCGACAGCTCTGCGACTTCCAGCTTGCGGAAGCCCTTGCTGATCGCGTTCGGTTGATTGCGGTCGAGAGCCAAAAGATTCGCCTCGCCCAGGCGCCTCAAGCGACGAGCCGCGTGGCGCACCGCGCGCGCGAGCGCGGCCTGATCGTCGCACCAATGCGCGAGTCGATCGCTACCGAGAGCAGGTTGGATGCGCTCGGCGTCGCGGCGCAGAGAGGCCGCGCTGATGTCGCGAACGCAGAGGGTCGCAAGCAGGTCCGAGAGTCGGCACTCCTCGAACCCGGCGATGCGCGCACCGCCTTCAGTGGCGTTCACCAAGCGCGTCTCGGGCCGACTCCTGGCCAGCGTGATGCTGGCGCTCTCGAGCCACGCCCGCACCGCGGAGAAGCCGATCGTGCTCGTCGCGGTCCCAACCCCGCCCCAGGCCGTGACCTCGAGCAACGGCTCGCGATCGGTCATCTTGTTTTCGCCCCGGTTGTGCGTGGCTTTGAGCGTATCGCACCAGTCGTGCTCGAAGCTCTGACCGTCCGCGCCCACGCGAACGCGCGAGTCCTCGTACGCGGTGCCAGCGGCGTACGCTTTGCCATCGGTATATGCGAGATCCTGTCCGACGAACACGATCGGCGAACAGCCGAGCCGTAATGCCAAGGCGAACGCCAACGTAGAGACGCTGCCGGAGACCGAGAGCCCCGGGAAACCGAGCAGCGTCGAGAGCGGGAGATCCTGCTGGGGGATGCCTTCGAAGATGGGCAAGAGCGGACCTTTGCCCGTGCGCAGGTTCTGCGGATGCGCCGTCAAGCTGATCGCACGCGCGACGCGATCGATGTACGAAACACCTTCGAACAGGTGTGATACGTCGATCGACTCCATGCAGGCTAGGACTTGCGGCTCGACCCCGTAGCTATCGAGGGCTCGGGCGCTGGAGTTGAGGGCGAAGACGATGCCCTTCTTCGCGGCGTCGGCCAGCAGGCGTCCGTTCTTGCCGAGTGACGGGCCGGCACCGACGATAAACGCCGGTACACCTTGATACTGGCCAGCGAGTGCCAAGAAAGTGGGGTGATCGCGGAGCAGCTCGAGGTTCGCGAACACGTCCTTAATCCAAACTCGGGCGCGTAGTCGGTGTGTCGCGTCGTTGACACCGCTGCGCTGAACCAGCTCGCCCACCGTCGCGCGCACGCTCTGCGCTTGCTCGGGAAAGAGCTCGCTGTATCCGGGGGTATTGACGACAGTGACGCTTTGTTTGCCATTGGAGAGCCTCGGCCAAATTTGAGTGAGCTCGTAGAGCGAGCAGACGATCGGGACGTCGCTGAGATCGCTCGGCCCGTTTTCGAAGTAGCAACGGAGCAGGCCCGGATCCGGCTCGAATACGACGAGCGGGGCGGAACTGAACGCGCGCAAGCCGCGCACCGTGTGGCCCATGCCGATCCCGAAGACCACGAACATCACCGGGCTGCCTGCGCGCTGAGTGACGTCCAAGAGCGATTCGGGGTCGAAGTCTGCGCCTAGTGCGTGGGAGCCATGCACGAGGACCGGAGTGCCGTCGTCGAGTTCGACGACACGCGCTACGGTCGTCGACTTTTCGACCAGTTCTCGATCGTCGGCGCTGAGTCGCGCGCGCGCCAAGTTGTCGCCGAAGAAGCTTGCTCTGAGTTGTGCGGAATCGAACATCGATGGTCCGCGCGGTTTCGCGCCAGGACCCTCATTCCACGATTCGTGCCAGGCGATTTCTTCGCGAATTCGTCGAGTAAATCGCGGTCTTCTGGGCGAATCCGGGCAAAGTCGCGTTTAGCGCGCGACGCTCGTTCGCTTCAGCGCATGCAGCGTCGAGGCTTTGACGACGCGCGCTGCCACTTCGTTGACGAACGCTTCAGCGTTCGGACAACGCAGGCTGCGCAGTTACGGCCGCCGCGGAAGGCGAGGTCGAGCTGCCCGCAGCTTCGCTCGGCGCCGCACTGCTCGATTCGGCGCTCGGCGTCGCCATCGGCGGCACGGTGAAGCTGCTCTCGAGCGCTTCACGATTGGCTTGCTCGACGGCGTCTTTCACTTCACCGCGCAGGATGGTCAGCGAGCTCGGCGCCACGATGCCGACCTTCACGCCGCTGCGCGAAATGTCGGTAATCACGATCTCGATGTCATTGCCGAGAACGATGCGCTGACCCTTGCGGCGAGTGACGATGAGCATGGCTACCTAATCGTCTGCACGTCACGTGCCAGGGCGTCAATCGTCGGCAGCGCTGCGTTCAGAACTGCTTGAACGCGGCCAGATCGAGGATGCTCTTGCCGACGGTCACCGACTGTTGGAGTGCATTGTTCAGCTGCACCAGCGTGGAATAGGCCTTGGCTGGGTCGACCGAGCCGAGGTCGGAAATGCTCTTCGAGTTCTGCAGGTCGACCGCGCTCTGCACGGAGTCGCTCGCATCGAGCTTGTTGATGGTGAGCCCGACCGCGGCCTGGGCGTTGGTGATCTGGCTGCGGGAGCGATCGAGCCCGTCGATGGAAACACCGATCGCGGTCGTGTCGTTGCTGTTCAAAGCGTTGTACAGCGCATCGAGATCGCCGAACACGTCGCGCCCTCCGGCGCTGGTGAAGGCCTTGGCGCCGCTGGCATTGACCGCGCTCGGCGTGGAATTGCCGATGTCGACGATGTGCGCGTCGTCGTTGCCGTTGAAGGCGCCGCTGGCGGAGAACGGCTTGGTCTCGGTCGCACTGCCGGCAAACAAGTAACCCGAAGTGCCCCGGGTGTTGGCGATGCCGACCAACTGATCGCGGATATCCTTGACCTGCAGGGCGAGGGTCGCTCGTTCACTGGCGCCGAGTGAGCCATTGCCGCCTTGCATGGCCAGTTCTTTCGCAGTGGCCATCAAGTCCGAGGCTTGCTGCAGCGACGACTCGGCGAGCTCCGCGTCGCCGCGCACCGAGTTGATGGTGCTGCGACGGGCAGCGACTTGGCTTTGCGACGCTGCCAAGCGGGCCAGCTGTGCGGCGGCGATCGGGTCGTCCGAGGGCAAATTCACGCGCACGCCGGTCTGCGCCTCTTGGGCGGCTTTGGCCTGGCGGGAGCTGAGCTGCGCGAGGTTCTGCGCCACGCCATCGTAGCGCATCTGTTCGGTGACTCTCATCGGCCCACCGTGTTGAGCAAGGTCTGCATCAGCTGGTCGGCGACGCCAATCATCTTGCTGGCGGCTTGGTAGGCATTTTGGAACTTGGTGAGGTTCACCATCTCTTCGTCCAAGGAGACCCCACTCTGCGACTGATGCATGCTCTGGACTTGGCTGAGGATGGCGTTTTGGGTCTCGACGTCTCGTTGGCTGCTGGCGCGCGTGTTGCCGATGCTGCCGATGATGTCGCCGTAGGCTTGCGCCGCGGTTTTGCTGTTGCCGAACGCGATTTGTGTGTCGAACAGCTGGCTCAGCGCGACCGCGTTGTCCGAGCCGCCGGGCAGGGAAAATACGCTGCCTGCGGCGGCGATGCGATCGGGATGATCGAACACGTCGACCGAGACTCGCACATCGCGAGCTGCGTTGGTCGAGGTCGCCCCGACGTCGAACAGGTTGCGCCCCGTGCCACCGTCAGCGCCGACGCCGAGCGCGTGCTGTGTGTTGAGCGCGCTGGCCACGTCGAACACCAGCGTGTTCAGCTTTTGCGATACGTCGAACAGGTCCTTGTCGCGGGCCTCTTTGATGCCGGCCAGCTTTCCACCAGTCAAGAACTGCGTGATTTCGCTGCCGCCGCCGCCCGGTTGATCGACGAGCAACTTCAGCGAGCCGTCGGCGTTCATGTCCAGTGAGAGGGAGCGGGTGTGCTGACCGTCCACGATCGTGGCGCCAGCCACCTGAACCACGGTATTGCCCGAGCCATCGGTGAACGTGTGGGTGTTGATCAACCCAGACATGTTCAAGATCTTCTGCGTCCGCTGATCCTTCAGATCCGAGGCGTCGTCGCCCTGCATGGTGGCTTGGGCGATCTGCATGTCCAGCTTGGCGATCTCTTGCGCGCGCTGATTGACCTGATCGATCGTGTCCTGAGCTTGATTCTTCAGGTCGATCTGCATCTGGCTCAGCGTGTTGCCGGTTTGGTTCGCGCGATCGACGAATGCGCCTGCGGCGGCCAAGACGTTGGCGCGCGTGGTCGTGTCGTTGGGGTTGGTCGAAAGTGCGGAGAAGGACGAAAACACGTCGTTCAACGCCGAACCAAGCCCGGTGCCCGCGCCATCGTTGAACAGCGCCTCGATCGAAGCCAGTGTCTGATCGCGTGACGTGGCCGCCGAGGCCGTCCCGGTCGCCTGGTTTTCGCGCCGCTCGATGTATTCGTTCGTCACGCGATCGAGCCCGGCCGCGCGCACACCGCCGCCGCTCTGCGTGCCGAGGTTCTGCGTCTCCAACACGGCGACGCGGCGGACGTAACCCGGCGTGCTGGCATTGGCGATGTTCTGGCCGGTGACGTTGAGCCCGTAGCTCTGCGCCGTCAGCGCGTCGCGAGCTACGTTCAGCAGGTTATTCAGGCCGGCCATCGCTTTAGCCCTTCCAATTGACGCGAATGCCGTCTTGGATGGTGCTCGGCCGTTGCGAACCGAATTGTTGCACAGGCGGCGTCAAACCGGCTTCCGTGAGTACGGTTCGCACCGCATCACGCGCGTGCATCGCCAATAGCCGATTCTTGAACGCGAGACGCCGGATGCGCTCCAGGCTGACGCGATGCTCGGCGCGCGGAGGTTCGTTGGCAGCGAGTGCTTCGAGTCGCTCACACAGCGCTAACTTCTGTTCAGTAATGCTGTCGAGAGCCGCGCGGTCGAGTTTGGTCAACACCACGCACTCCGCCTCGTGCAGCGCCTCCAGCGCTGTCAACGTTTCGGTTAGCTCTTGATGTGCAACTGCCTTCACCGACAAGATCTCCAATGTTTTCACGTTAGAGGGCGGCTCGGGCTGTCATGCGCCGCGACGCGGCGGATGACCTCACCCGAGCGTGCCCAAGAGTCGCTCTGCAATCTTCTTCGAATCGATGTGGAATGAGCCCTGGCTGATGCGATTCTTCACGTCTTCCACCTTGGCGTGATCGATGGGCTGGCTGCTGTTCGCCGCCAAGTCTCTGGCCTGCGACGAAATCGACACCTCGACGGCCGGACTGCTCGGGCCGCCGCTGGCGCTCGGCGCGACAGGACCCGCCTGCTCTGCGGGCTTGGCTGCGCCAACTTTAGAAACTCCGCCTCGTTGATACGCATCGAGGACGGGGTTGCCAGTGATACCTTTCATGAACTCCTCCGAACAGAACCGTCGCCGGAGCGGAGCTCCAACAAACGATTCTTGGATGGAGGAACGGTAATCATCGGAAAGGCTTTAGAAGAAATTCTGGGGGCTGGAGACCGCACTAAAAGGCGTTCTATTTCAGGGGTTTAAGTGCAGGGATCAAAGCGGGGGCCGGGTTCGGCGTTGCGCCGGGCGCCGCGGGAGCGGTGAGCGCAGGTTTGGCGACCGGGTGCGCGGCCATCATGCTGCGGGCCACGACGTCGGCGAGGCCGAGCCCGCCGCCCTTGGAGATGGACTCCGAAAGCGTGTCGACGATCATCGAGCCGTAGGTGCTCTGCCCCGCGGTCGGTTTGGTGTTGCCGCCGGCAGCGGTCGTTTTCTCGAGTGACTTGAGCATCTGGCGAACGAAGATCGCTTCGAAGTCCTTGGCCGCCTTGAGCACATTGGGGTCGGGCGCATCCGCCTTGGCGGGGCCGCCTGCCGCTTGGGTCGCAGAGGTCGTCACTGAACCAATCGCGCCGATGGGGATCATTGGACCACGATCTCTGCACGAAGCGCGCCAGCGCCCTTCAACGCCTGCAGGATACTCGCGAGTTCACGCGGAGTGACGCCCAAGGTCGACAGTGATTGCGCGACATCGGCGAGCGTGGCGGCGCCCTTGACGTAGGTCAGAGCAGGGCCTTGCTCGTTGGACTGCACGTCGCTCTGCTGCACCTCCGCCGTCCGGCCGTTGCCGAATGCGTTGGGTTGGACGACCTGACGATTTTCCTGAGTGGAGATGGTGATGCCACCTTGTGCGATGGCGACGGGCGACAGGTGCACATCTCCGCCCGCCACGATCGTACCGGTGCGCTCGTTGATGACGACGCGCGCCGAAGTCACCGGATCGACGTCGACCTCACCGAGTTTGGACAACAGCTCGACTGGTTTGTCCTTTAGATCGCCGGTTGCTTTGACCTCGACAGAACCCGCATCCAAAGCCTTGGCGCTGTCCTTGCCCAGGGCTTTTTCCAGCGCTTCGACCACGCGTTGCGCGGTACCGAAGTCGGGGCTGCGCAGGGCCAGGGTGATCGTGTCCTTGGCCACGAAGTTCATCTTGATCTCGCGCTCGACCAGCGCGCCCGTGGGGACGCGCGCAGTCGTGGTCACGTTTTCTTGGACGGAGCTGCCAGAAAAGCCGTTGGCATTGAAGCCACCGACGACCAGCGCGCCCTGACCGACCGCGTACGTCTTGCGATCTGCGCCGCGGAGCGGCGTTTGCACGAGCACGCCGCCGCGCAGCGATTTGGCGTTACCCATCGACGAGACCGTGATATCGAGCCGCGATCCTTGGCGAACGAACGGCGGGATCGTCGCGGTCACGATGACGGCTGCGACGTTGCGCAGACGCGCTTGCTTGGCATCGACCTGAATGCCGAGTCGGCGCATCAATGCGCGCAAGGACTGCTGCGCGAAGGGCACGGTGATGTCGTCGCCCGTGCCGTTGAGGCCCGTGACCACGCCATAGCCCACGAGTTGATTGTCGCGTGCCCCGACCACGTCGGTCAAATCACGCAGTTTGTCGGCGTGGGCAGGGCGGCCCGACGCGAGCAGCGCGAGCGCGAACAAGCACGCATACAGCCAGCGGAAAGCGCGGCTTCGCGAAACGTCGGAGAGGGGGAAGTCCGTCATCAGAATGGATTCACGAAGTCGAGAATCTTGGTCAGCCAGCCGCGTTCGACCTGGTCGTTGATGTCGCCACGGCCCGTGAATTCGACGCGCGCGTCGGCGATCAGCGACGAGTCGACCGAGTTGTCGGGCGCGATGTCCGAAGTGCGGATCAGACCCGACACGTACATGTGTTGCTCCTCGTGATTGATCATCACGACCTTGGTGCCTTCCACGAACAGGTCGCCGTTCGGCATCTCTTGCTTCACGCGCACGCCGATGAGCCCAGTCAGCTTGCCGGTCCGCTCGGTCTTGCCCGAGCCTTCGAAGTCGAAGCTCGAAGCCATCTTGACGAGCTCCGAGGGGTCCATGTTCGGGTAGGCCTTCTTCAGCGCCGGCATCAGCCCGAGCAACGAGTCGATGCCCGCGGTTCGATTGGTGTCCTTCTTGAGGTTCGTGGTCGCACCGCCCTGGGCTTGCGCGTTCTCGTTGATCCTCACCATCACCACGTCGCCGATGCGCAGGGCGCGCGTGTCTTCCAGGTAGCCGGGCTGCGCTTCACTGTAGATCGAACCCGTCGAAGGTCGGTTGTCGGCGCGCAGGGCCGCATATTCACCGGGCGCGTACTTGCGGTCACGCGCGGTGAAAGGCTGGATGTGATTCGGGCCGCAGGCGGGAAGTGCACCGCTCAAGCCGAACAAGAGGGCCGCGTATCGTGCTGCGCGGTTCATTGCACCACCTGCGCGGAATCTGCGCTCAACAAGCGAGCGCGAAGCACGCGCTGGGTCGTCGATACGCGGAACAGGCCCACGGCGCCGAGTTCGGTATCTGACAGCGCGGTCGCCAAAGCCGTGACACGCGCGGGGCCGTGCTCGATGACCAAGTTGACGCGCGCGCCCTTGTTGGCAGCGGGGCGGGTCGCGGCCTCACTGATCACGACGACGACCGTGACCGGCACGCGTAGGACCGTAGCGCCGTCTTGCTGCATGTCGACGCTCGCGGTCAAGGTGAGTTCACCGGTGCGCTTCGGGAACTTCGGGAAGTGAGCAGCACCGACCGTGACGCTGGGCGAGGTGACGAGCGGGCGGCTCAGCTTGGCCGCCTTGAACGTGAGCCCGGGCGGCAGCGCGGCCATCAAGCGTGGGGTCACGGCTTCACGCAGTTCTTCGGTCGACCAACGTTTGGCGGCGCTTTTTACGCGCAAGGCGCTGGGCATACGCAGGCTCTTGGCGTCGTCGCCCGCGGCGCGCAGCTGCTCTTCGACCTCGACGCGGGAGAGCAAGCGCGAGCTACCGGGGGGCGGCGCTGGGCCCAAATCCAAGCTGGCGAGCTCGCCTTCGTCGTAGCCGTCACTCACGTCCTTCAATACGATGCGCGAGCCGTCGATGGTGCGTTCGCTCTCGGCGTACGCGGGCAAGCAGAAGGCGCTCGCGAGCAGAAACGGGATGATTGGCAGCTTTGCCATGGCTCAGCCTCGCAGCTGCGTTGCTGCGCGCAGCATGTCGTCGGCGGTGGAGATGACCTTGGAGTTGATCTCGTACGAGCGTTGGGCGCTAATCATGCCCACCATTTCTTCGACGATATCCACGTTGGACTGTTCGAGCGAGCCTTGCATCAACGTGCCGCGACCGTCGGTGCCGGGTTCACCGGTCTGCGCTTCGCCGCTGGCCAACGTGGGCATGAACAGGTTGTGCCCAATGGCGCGCAGGCCATTGTCATTGATGAAGCTGCTCACGGTGAGCTGGCCGATTTCCGTGGGATTCGTTTCCCCCGGCATCTGCACGGTGACCTGACCGTTCGCGGCGATCGTGATTTGGGTGGCGCCTTCGGGGATCGTAATCGCGGGATCGAGCGGCAAACCGTCGTGATTCACCAGCCGCCCGAGGCCGTCGGCCTTGAGCTCTCCGTTGCGCGTGTAAGCGAGCGTGCCGTCGTTCTGGAGGACGGCCAAGAAGCCGTTGCCCTCGATCGCGACATCCAGCTGATTGTTGGTTTGGCTGAGCGTGCCCTCGGCGAATTGCCGAGAGGTGCCGACGACGCGCACGCCCGTGCCGATCTGCAGGCCGGTCGGGTTCATCGTGTTCTGCCCGGTGGGAGCACCAGCAGCGCGCACCGTTTGGTACAGCAGATCCTCGAAGTCGACGCGTTGCTTCTTGTAGCCAACGGTGTTGCTGTTCGCCATGTTGTTGGAAATCGCTTCGAGGTGCGTTTCCTGGGCGGCCATACCCGTAGCTGCGATGTTGAGTGACCGGAACATGGGAACCTCCGCAGTCATGCAAAGCAACTCGGATGCCAAGCCGAGCTGCGCGTGGATCACCTGTAAATAATCAGGGATCTGCGATCGTCACCGCACGACCGGCCGGGCCGCGTGGCAAACGTCTGTCAGTTGGCGTCAGGCGTTTGGCTCTGATCGACTGCGCCGGCCGCGCCGTCGTCGACCGAGCTGGTGCCTGCGCTCGCTTCACTCGAAACGCGACGAACGCACTGCCCCTGTTTACAATCGGAGGCGTACGGGCAATCGGTGTTGCGGTAGCAAATAGCGCCGCTCGAGCAGCCAGCGCTGGCGAACAAGTGCAGGAGACCCACGATGGCGAGCAAGCACAACGCAAGCAGCGCGCGCGCCGCCGAACGGCGAGAGGAACGAAGTGATGCCATGCGTGTTACAGCCCCAACTTGAGCCCAGCTGAAAGCAGCAGCCAAACCAATGGCCCCGAGCTCGGCAAGTCGCTGCCCACCGGAAGCACGCTGAAGGAGGGCTCGAGGTACAGGCCCGCGCGTTTACCGAACGGAATCACGAAGTCCATCCCGACACTGCCACCGAAGAGCGTCTCGGGCGTGATCACGCCGATCACGCCGCCATAGGCGCCAACATTGTGCGACATCCATCGCTCGTAGCGGACCTCTCCGCCGAACGTGGCCCGCTTCTCGATTTCTGCAAATGCGCGAATTCCGAGCCCGTTGGCTTGCGACTCATCGTCACGCAAGTCGACTCCGGTGCTGATACGCAGTCGCGCGCGGCGCCAGCCGAATTGGCCCGTGCCCGTGTCGCCGCCTTCGAGCCCGCTGCCAATCCCGAAGTTTCCGTCGTACAGGTAGCCTTCAGCGCGTGCAGGCGTCGCCAGAAACATGGCACCGAGCAGCGCCGAGATACTGACGCTGCCGCGCAATAGCGCTGTTTTTGGAGGCGTTCGCACGTTGTCCGGCGAAGCACCTGGCAACTATCGGGCCACTCCGAGTTCGAGACGAGAATGACCGAGCGGCCCTCGCTTGAGTTTTGGTCAGCGGGCGTGAAACGGACCAGCGCCACGATTTGCGGCGCGCGACGAAGACGCGGACTACGAGCAAGACAAGTTCGCGGAGGCGACCGCGGCTACAAGGCGCCGCTCGCGTCGGTCGAGAGGATACTGTGCAAACACAGTACTCGCTGCGAACGACGACGCTGCCTGCGCGACCAATTGGGCATCGAACGCAATACGGCGTGGACGCAATACGGCGTGGAGGAGAGTCCGTGCACATCGCCACGGAGAGTCATTGGCGCCCAAAACCGACGCGATGAGAGTTCAGAGCTTCTGCAGGACAGGCTCGCTTCCCGCAGCGGTGCCTCGAGCAATCAAGACTCGAGCAATCAAGAAAGGACGCGGTACGCTCGGCGGCATTCGTCCTGAGTGGGACTTCGTGCTCGACCTCGCGTTCAAAGCTGGAGCCGGAATATGCCGGCAATCACGCGCATCAGTGAGGTGCGATGCTGGGGCGCGAGCGCCCAACTTCACTGGGCGTCGAAGCCGATCAAGCGGCGCGCGGAGCGATGCGCTTGCGCTTGAGCATTTCGACCAGCGTCGTGCGGTTCAAGCCGAGCAGCGTCGCGGCTTGCTTCTTGTTCCACTTGGTGCGCTCGAGCGCTTGGCGAATGAGTTGATTCTCGAAGGACTCGACTGCGTTGCGCAGGTCGATGCCGGTGTCCGGCAGACGCGGGGTGATTCGCTTCTCGGTGCCGAGGCCGCACACGCGCTGCGGCAGATCCTTCGGGTCGATGCTGGTGCCGGCGCACAGGAGCACCGCGCGCTCGATCGTATTTTCGAGTTCGCGCACGTTGCCCGGCCATTGATACTCGGACAGCAGTTGCGCGGCGGCGCGGGAGATTTCGAGCGCGCCTCCCTTGCCAATCTTCTCTTTGGCCTTGGTCAGGAAGTGTTGGGCCAAGAGCGGGACGTCTTCACTCCGCTCGCGCAAGGCGGGGACCGCGAGGTGAATCACGTTCAGGCGATAATACAGGTCTTCGCGGAAGGTGCCGGCCAACACCGCGGCTTCCAAATTCACGTTGGTGGCAGCGACGATTCGCACGTCGGCTTTGAGCGTGCGGTTGTCGCCGACCGGTGAATACTCGCGGGCTTGCAGCACGCGGAGAAGCTTGACCTGCAAGCTCAGCGGCATTTCGCCGATTTCGTCCAGGAAGAGCGTGCCACCTTCGGCGAGCGCGATGCGCCCGACCTTGTTGGCGTGCGCACCGGTGAAGGCGCCGCGGGCATGCCCGAAGAGCTCGCTCTCGAGCAGGGCCTCCGGAATCGCCCCGCAATTGATGGCGACGAAGGGCTTCGTGGCGCGCTGGCTCTGCTTGTGGACGGCCTTGGCGACGAGCTCCTTGCCGGTCCCGCTCTCACCCGTGATCAGGATGGTGCATTGCGTGTCGGCGACGCGATCGATCACTCGGTAGACATCGACCAATGCGTCGGACAGACCGACGACCCCTTGCATGCTGCTCGGAAGCGTGCGCGGCTCGGCCGGCAGGATCACGCCGTCGTCGCTTTCGTTGTCGTCGTCAGTGGCGTCGTCACTCGTGGCGAGTGCAGCGGGCGTTTGATCGTAAACGATGCGAGCGACGTCTGCCGGCTCCGGACGTTGCGAGTGATACACGCCTGACGTGTATTCGTCGTCTGCGAACTCACCGAAACCCGTCGTGCTGCTGCTCTGTGTCGAGTGATCCATGTGGTGCTTCCCTTTGCCCTCTCGGTGCGATGCGAGCTCGGCTTAAGCAACCAGTGGGCCAACTGTCGACGCGCTGGCGATCCTGCGTTGATCCCTTGGCGCTTCGGAAACTCGACGCCGTGCGGCCTACACGGGCGGATCCGGGGGTGGGGGTCACTTCTGACCTGCCCAGTTTGCAGCAGGTTTTACTAAATGCCGTAATTCTGCGACAAGGCTGCCAGGGTCTCCACTCACCCCGGGGGGTATAAAATACCCCAGGCGGAGTTCTTCGGCTTCGGGAGGCATGAACGGAGTCCAAAACCAAAGCTTGAACAAAAAAATTTTCGGTCCGGCAGATGGCACGGCACGTGCTGAGGGACAGCGCCATGGCGGATCTCTTCGCCTCCATCCAACCCCTGCACAGCGCGCTCGACTATCACCTCGAGCGGCATTCCGTTTTGGCGTCGAACGTCGCTCACGTCGATACCCCCGGCTACAAGCCGAACGACTTGGCGCGCGTCGAGGCCACCGATGGGGCAAGTTTCGATGGAGCGCTGAATGTTGCGATGCGACGCACGAACGCGGCCCACTTGAGCACCGGGGGCGAGGGCACCGCGGAGCTGGAAGGTCGCACTTTTCAGGACCTTTCGGCGGGCGTCGGCAATGACGGCAACTTCGTTTCGCTGGACCGCGAAGCCGCAAAAGTCGCGGCAAATCAGCTTCGATACGACGTAGTGTCGGCCATCGTGTCGGCCGAATTGCGCGGCATGCATTTCGCTGCGAGCGACGCGAAGGGCTAGGCGCTGATGACCCCGACCCAACCCCCAAAAAAAGGAACTTGAGCCATGCTCGGCGTTTTTAGTGCGATGGAAGTTGCTGCCTCGGGCCTGTCTGCCGAGCGCACCCGGATGAACACGGTGGCCTCCAATCTGGCCAACGCGCGCACCACTCGCACCGACGCCGGCGGTCCGTACAAGCGCCTCGACCCCGTGTTCGAGGCGGTGGGACTCGACAACGAGCGCGGGGTCATGGCGACCCAAGGCGGCGTGTCGATGGTGAAAGTCGCGCGAATTCAAGAAGATACGCGGCCGGGCATGATGGTGTACGAACCCGGGCACCCGGACGCGAACGCGGCCGGCTACGTCGAATACCCGAACGTGAACGCGGTCGAAGAGATGGTGAACATGATCACCGCTTCGCGCGCGTACGAAGCGGGGGTGACGAGTATCGACACCGTCAAGCAGATGGGCCGCTCGGCGCTGGATATCGGCAAGTAAGTGCCATGATTCCGATCGACGGGCCTGGGATCTCGCTGATCGCGCCGCATCAACCGGCGCAGATCGATCCTACACCCGTCGCCAAAGACAACGCCGCGGTCGCCAAAGAAAACGCGGCCGTCGACCCCTCGGGTGGCGCAATCTTCGAGGATTTACTGAAGAACGTGGTCGGAACGGCCAACGACAGCATCCAGAACGCCGAGGCCGTCGGCAAGGAATTCGCTGCCGGAACGCGCGACGACATTCACGGCACGATGCTTGCGCTCAGCAAGGCAGATATCGAACTGCGGCTCGTCGGCAATATCCGCAACAAGGTGGTGGATGCCTTCTATGAGCTGTGGCGAATGCAGATTTGAGCGACTTTCTGGAGCGATAACGAAAGCACATGCCTGAAAAAGCGCGCGCGTTCTTGAAGCAACTGACCGATTTTTGGGCGGGCCTGCCGACGCCCAAGCGCATCGCGTTGGTGTTTTTCACGAGCGCGGTCTTGATCGGCGTGAGCCTGCTCTCGGTGCTCGGCTCTCGCGAGCACTTCAGCACCCTGTACAGCGAGCTCAGCACGGAAGACGCAGCGCAAATCGTCGAGAAGTTGAAGACGCAGCAGGTGCCGTATCAGCTCTCGGCCAACGGCAGCCAAATCCTCGTTCCCGAGGAAAAGGTCGCGGGCTTGCGGCTGGAATTGGCTGCCGGCGGCTTGCCGCGCGGGGGCAGTGTCGGGTTCGAGATCTTCGATCGCTCACGCATTGGAGCGACGGAATTCGAGCAGAATATCAATCTGAGACGCGCGCTCGAAGGCGAGCTCGCGCGCTCGGTGATGAGCGTGGAGGGCGTCAAGGGCGCGCGCGTGCACTTGGTGCTGCCAGAGCATCGCCTGTTCGCGGCGCGCGAAGAGAGCGCGTCCGCGTCCGTCGTCGTCAAGCTCGCGAATTCAGCCAATTTTGGCCGGCGCGAGGTGGCCGCGGTGGTGTACCTCGTGTCGATGGCGGTGCCAGGGCTGAGCAAGGACCGCGTGTCGGTCGTCAGCACCGAAGGTTTGACGCTGCACCGTCCGAACTCTGACGCTGCCGGCGGCGGAGATCTGGCGGGAGAGGGGAACGAGCAGTCGCGGTTGATCGCCTCTCAGCTAGAGGCGGATGCGCAGGCCCAGCTCGAGCGCGTGGTGGGCCCGGGCAACGCGGACGTACGGGTGAACGTCGAGCTCAACTCAGCGTCGAAAGAGCGCATGGAGGAGCTCTACGAGCCCAGCAAGACCGCGCTACGCAGCGAGCACAAGGTCGAAGAGTCGAACGGCACGGGTGAGGCTGGAGTCGCTGGCGTGCCCGGCGCAAAGACCAACTTGCCCGACGCCAAAGAAGGCGAAAACGCCGAACTCACGCCCGCAAGCGGCGGGGGTGGAATTCGCCGCAGCCAGACTCGCAATTGGGAGGTTCAACGCATCACCCAAAAGACGACCACGCCGCCTGGCGAAATCCGCCGCCTGAGTGTTGCGGTCGTGCTCAACGGTCGCTACGAGAAGCACGGCGAAAAGTCGGTCTTCGTTCCACGCTCAGCGGACGAAGTGGTGGCCCTTTCTTCGATCGTCAAGCACGCGGTCGGCTTCAATGCCGAGCGCGGTGATGACGTGGAGCTGCGCGCAGTGCAATTCGCGCGACTGGACACGGGTGAGGACGCGACCGCGCTCGATCCGCTGGCGAAGTACCGTCACTACTTGCCGTTTGCTGCAGCCGGTCTGGTCGCCGTGATTCTACTCACGTCGATCATCATGGCTTGGCGCCGGAACAAGGCGAAGAAGGCGGCTGCCGCGCTCGCAGCGGCTGCTCCGATGATCACCGAGGGTCAGCTCGGTGGCTTGATTAGCGGTGTCCCCGACGCAGCTCAGCTGGCGGGCGACCAAGCGCGCAACTTGTTGCTCGAGGATGCGCCGCAGGCTTCGGAAGAAATCCGCGCGCGTGCGCTCGAGTTGGCCGCGAAAGACCCAGCTACGGCGGCCGTGGTTCTCCGCCGCTGGCTGAGCGCTGGCGCGCCGGCCGCTCTCCCGGCTGAGTAGTTGCTGACCCACCCCGACGACGCGATCGGTTCCGGCACACCTCTCGCATGAGCGTCGGCGACGTGATGGAGCTGAGTGGTCCCGAGAAGGCGGTGTTGATGCTCTTGTCCTTGGACGAGGCCACCGCGACTCCCATCTTGAGTGAGATGGACGCGGGGGATGTGCGCAAGCTCCGCGAGGCGGCGTCCAACATGCGCGCCGTGCCGGCCACCGCGCTCGAGGGCGTCTACGCCGAGTTCATCCAGCAGACCAAAGAGGCCGTCGCGGTTCCGCGTGGCGGTGTGCGCTACTTACGCAAGTTGACCGGGCGCGCGCTGGGCGAAACCCGCGCGGCCGAGATCTTCGTCGATCAGCAGGAAAGCGCGCTCGATCGCCTGGCTTCTGCCGAGCCTTCGGCAATCGCGTCGGTGATGGAGAACGAACACCCGCAGCTGGTGGCCGCGATCTTGTCGCAGCTCGACAACGAAAAGGCCGCGCGTGTGCTCGAACAATTGCCGGAAGCCAGCCGCACCCAAGTCTTGGAGCGGCTCGGCACGATGACCGAGATCCCCTCCGCGCTGCTGGAAGAAGTCGCGACTGCGCTGTCCGCCGAGCTGCCGACCTCGCAGAAGGACACCGTGCGCACCGTCGACGGCATCGCGCGCTCGGCCGCCTTGGTGCGGCGTATGGGTCGCGAGACCGGTGAAGCGCTGCTCGGTACCCTGGAAGAGGGCAATCAGGAGCTCGCGACCGAGATCCGCCGCGCGATGTACACCTTCGAGGATCTGTCGGTGCTCGACGCGCGCGCGCTGCGCTCGTTGCTCGAGGCCGTACCGGTCGAAAAGCTGACGATGGCGATGAAGACGGCTTCGGAGTCGCTCCGAGCCCACATCTTCACCAGTATGTCCAAGCGCGCTGCCGAACGCATCAAGGAGGACATGGAAGTGATGGGTGGAGTTCGTTTGGCGGACGTCGAAGCCGCACAGCGCGAAATCGTCGAAGTTGCGCTGCGCCTCGACGCCGAGGGCACCATTTCGCTCGAGGCCAAGAGTGCGGTGGTTTGAAGCCCCGCGCGGCCCGAGCAGCGAAGGCGACGCAATGGCCGACGCTCCGCGTAAAGTAACCTTCGCTCGCGTCAGCAACCCGCGCGCGCGCATTCCTTCTTGGATGCCGGCCGCGCGCACCCGCGGCGCGCTGAAGAAAGAAGAGCCGCTCCCTTCGCTCAAGCCGCCGCCCTTGCCGAGCGAATTCGTGGATGCGATTCGCCAAGAGCTCGAGCCCGAGCGCGCGTCGCGTCCGCCACGCGCTTCGGAGCTGCCACCGCGCATGCCTTCCGTGCCCGCGCCGGCACCGGTTGCGCATGCCGCGGCCGAGCCCGGCCCGGTTCAGCTGATCGTCGACCCGGAGGCAACTCAGGCGTTCGAACAAGCCGTCGAGTTGCTGGTGGCCGAGCGCTCACGGGTGCTGGAACAGACGGCGAGCCAGCTCGGTGAGCTGGCGACGATCATTGCGCGCCGGGTGATCGCCCATGAAATTTCGCTGAATCCGCAGATTGTGGCTGGCCTCGTGAACGAAGGGCTGTCGGCGCTCGGCGCTCACGATCGAGTGCTGGTGCGCATGGGCAGTGCGTTCAGTGCGGCGCGCAACAACCTCGAGCAGCGGCTCGCCGATCGCGGTGCACACGCCGAGGTGCGGCTGGACGAAACGCTCTCCGAGTACGGGTGCGTGGTCGAGACCGAGCTCGGTCGCGTCGACGAATCGATCGAATCGCGCATTTCCACGTTGCTCCAAGCACTGCGGCCGGAATCGGCGCCGCCAGGTGAATCGCGTTGATGCTCGAACGACTGCTCGATCGCTGTCGCACGGCGCCGGTTCATTCGCCGGAGGGCGTCGTCTTGGACGTCGTGGGCTTGATCGTCGAGGTCGGCGGCTTGCGCGCCGCGGTCGGCGACGCGCTGGCCGTGGAAGACGACAGCGGTTCCACGCTCGAGATCGAGGTCGTGGGCTTCCGCGCAGGCAGGCTGCTCACCACGCCGCTCGGGGTTTTGTCCGGGATTCGTCCCGGCGCGCGCGTCGTTCGTTTGGAACGCGGCGCCACGGTGCCCGGCAGCTTCGGGCTCTTGGGCCGAGTCGTGGATTCGTTCGGGCGGCCTTTGGATGGCGGCCCAGCGATCGTCGCCGAGCACGCTTGCCCGGTGAACGCCGCGCCGCCGCCGGCCTTCGCGCGGCGTCCCATCGACAAGCCGTTCGGCACGGGCGTGCGGGCGTTCGACGCGTTGTTGCCGCTCGGTGTTGGACAACGCATGGGCATCTTCGCCGGCGCGGGCGTGGGCAAGAGCACGCTGCTCGGCATGATCTGTCGCTCCTCGCAAGCCGAGGTGAACGTGGTCGGCTTGGTCGGCGAGCGCGGTCGTGAGTTGAACGACTTCATCCGCAACTCGCTCGGCGCGCAGGGCCTCGCCAAATCGGTGGTCGTCGCGGCCACCAGTGACATGCCACCCCTGGTCCGCGCGCGCGGCGCCGAGTCGGCCACGGCGATCGCCGAATACTTCAGAAATCAGGGAAAAAGCGTGCTGTTGGTGATGGATTCGGTCACGCGCTACGCGATGGCGCTGCGCGAAGCCGCGCTCGCTGCGGGCGAGCCACCTGCCACCAAGGGCTATCCGCCGTCGGTGTTCGCGGCGTTGCCGCGGTTGCTCGAGCGCGCAGGGACGGGCAGCGGAGCTGGCGTGATCACGGCTCTCTATACGGTACTCGTCGAGGGTGATGATCTGAGCGATCCGATCGCCGATACGGTGCGCAGCATTCTCGACGGACACGTCGTGCTCTCGCGCTCGCTCGCCGAAAAGAATCATTTTCCGGCGATCGACGTGCTGCAGAGCATTTCGCGTCTGGCCCCCGAGATCTCCAGCGAGGCCAACATGCGCGCTGCCGGCGCCGTGCGGGACATGATGTCTGCCTATCGCGAGGCACAAGATTTGATACAGGTCGGCGCGTACGCGGCCGGGAGCGACCCTCGAGTCGACATCGCGGTCGCGGCCAACCCTCACATCGAGGCATTCCTCAAGCAGCGAGTGAACGAAGGCTCGAGCTTGGAAGAAGCTCGCCGCAAACTGACGATGCTCGCACAAATGCGTGAACGAGGTGTTCGCTCATGAGCCCCCGCCGTCAACGAATCGAAAAGGTCGTTCAGCACCGTGGCAAAGAGCTCGACAAGCGCATCACCGAGCTGAACGAGCAGAAAAGCCGCGAAGAAGCCGCGCGTTTGGCCGCGGAACAAAAACGGCTGGAGGCCCTGCGCGCCTCGGAGACTCGGCTCAAGCTGGCCGAAGCACCGCTCAGCGCGAGCGATTGGATCGCCGCCAACGAATGGCTCAAGAGTCGCGCGGTATTGGCGGAGCTCGCCGAAACGCAGGCCGTCAGGGCACAGCTCAGCACGCAGAAGGCGCGTGCCCACGTCATGCACGCGCGCACCGACTTGAAGAAGGTCGAAGTGCTTTCTGCGCGCATCGACGCGGAAGAACGCGCGCAACAAGAGCGAGCCGCGCGGCGCTTGGAAGACGAGCTCGCCGCACAACGCTTTTTCGCGGATCGCCGCGGAGACAAATAAATGAGTGATGGTTTCGCCACGGGGCTCGGCGCAGGCGCCGCGCCGTACGCGCAGGAGCGCGCTGACGACGAGAAGACGACGCTGAAGCAAGCCGAGCGCTGGGCGTCGCTCGTGGGTGCGCAGTTGTCGGCGCACGCGCTCAACGTGAGCAAGCCCCCTGCCGAATCCGAGGCGGGCGCTTGGCACTCGGGTGCCGGGGATCTGACACCCACCACCGCCGGCCGTTTGACCGAGTCCGGTGCGGCAACGAGCCCCAGCGCGACGGCCGCGGAAGCCGGCGACGCCGATGGAAATCGCATGATTGTCCGCGTAGATGGCGGCGATTTGGGCGAAGTCGCGCTGCTCGTCGACCGCAACGCGGGTGCCATTCGGGTGACGATCAGCGCGGCTGACGCGGGCGCAGAGGCCGCGTTGGGCTTGGAGCGCGCTGCACTGACCCGCGCGCTGCAGAGCCATGGAATTGCCGTCGATTCCGTCAATGTGGTGCGTGCCAACAACTTCGGCACCCTTCTTGCTCCACCACGCTCGAGTGCATCGCAACGCACCCGAGAGACTCCGGCCAACGAGGCCGAGTCCAAAGACGACGAGCAAACGCGACGTCGCCTAGCCCGCAAACTCAATTTGATCGGTTAACCCATGGTCGCTTCAGTCTCCAGCACAACTAGCGCACAAGACTCTTCGGCGCTGAGCTCTGCGCTCGGCACGAACAAGGCGATGGGCAAGGACGACTTCCTGAAGTTGCTCGTTGCTCAGCTGAAGAACCAAGACCCGCTCGCGCCGCAAGACAATACGCAGTTCGTCGCGCAGCTGGCGCAGTTCTCCTCGCTCGAAGCGGCGATGGGTACCAACAGCCGCTTGGACGCGATTACCTCGCAAAACCAGGGCTTGGCCAACACGCAGGTGGTCGGGCTAGTGGGTAAGGTCGCCACCGTCAAAGGCAGCCTGGTCACCTATCAGGGTTCCGGCATCGCGGCTCCGGTCGGCTTCACGCTCTCCTCGGCCACGGACAGCACCAACGTTTCGATTCAGGATTCTACCGGCAAAGTGGTTCGTACCATCCCGCTCGGCGCGCACAACGCCGGCCTGGTCAAGGTCAATTGGGATGGGCGCGACGACCACGGCAACGTGATGGCCGCAGGCACCTACGCCGTGAGTGTTCAAGCGAAGACCAAAGACGGCAACGCCGTTTCGGTCACGCAGGAGACGACTGGGCAAGTGAAGTCCGTCGCCTTCGACAAAGGTTATCCAGTGTTGACACTGGCTAATGGAATGCAAGTTCCAGTCTCTGACCTTCTGAAGGTCGAATCTTCTCCATAACAACCAAACACCGCACAATATCAACCGCACACGGCTCTTTTTGGAGGGCTCAAAATGACTGTTCTGTCGTCGATGAATTCGGGCGTCTCAGGCCTAAAAGCTGAAAGTGACGCGCTAGGCGTCACGGGCGATAACATCGCCAACGTCAATACTTCGGGTTTCAAGGCGCAACGCGCCGTCTTCGAAGATGTTCTCGGTCACTCGATTCTCGCAGGTACCTCTACGGGCCTGCCAGGCTCTGGCGTCCGCGTCGGGGACATCCAGCAGATGTTCACTCAAGGCACTTTGTCGAATACTGGCGTCTCTACCGACGTCGCGCTGAACGGCGACGGCTTCTTCGTCGTCAAAGGCACGGTCGACGGCGTGAGCTCGGACTTTTACACGCGCGCCGGTGAGTTCGTCATCAACAAGGATGGCAAGCTCACGAACACCCAGGGCCTGAAGGTTCAGGGTTACCAAGCCAATGGTGACGGCACCTTCGCGGCGTCGCTCTCCGACGTCACCGCGCCCACTGCCGCTTTGCCGGCACGCGCCACCACCGCGATGGACATCACCGCGAACATCGACTCGTCGGCCCCGGTCATCACCGCTGCGTGGGACCCGCAAGATCCGGCGAACACCGCGAATTTCTCGACCACCATGGCGGTCTACGATTCGCTCGGCAACGCGCACACCGCCGACGTCTACTTCCGCAAGACCGCCGACAACGCGTGGGACTACCACGTGCTCGTCCCCGGTGCGGATCTGAATCCGCCGGTTGCCGGCAATTCGGAAATCGGTAGCGGCGCGCTCACCTTCACGACCGACGGCGCGCTCAACGCCGAGACCGTGACCACGGCCGTCTCCGCCACTTTCGGTGGTGGCGCGACTGCGGCGCAAGCCATTACGCTCAACTTCGGCACCTCCATCGCCGAAGGTGGCACGGGCCTCGACGGCACCACGCAATTCGCGGGTCCGTCGAACGTCTCCGCGCAGAAGCAAGACGGCTATGCTTCGGGTGACTTCTCCGGCGTGTCCGTCGACGGCCAAGGCGTCGTGACGGGTCTGTACACGAACGGCCAGAAGATCGCCATGTCGCAACTCGGTATCGCCAAGTTCCGCTCCAACGACGGCCTCGGCCGCGCGGGTCAGAACTTGTGGATCGCGACCCGCGAGAGCGGGACTGCCGCGATGGGTACTGCCGGTAGCGGTGGCCGCGGTGCGACCACGGGCGGCGCGTTGGAAGGTTCGAACGTCGACCTGGCGTCGGAGTTCGTGAGCATGATTCAGCACCAACGCTCGTTCTCTGCCAACTCCAAAACGATCACGACCGCGGACGAAATGCTCCAAGAGCTGATCGGCCTCAAGCGCTAATAGTCAGCGCTTGGGCTCTCTGCCTTAGCTCTAGAAATAGGTGCGGGTCATGGACGAACAGGGCACTGATCACGGTCAGGCCCCGGTGGAGAAGAAGAAGGGTAAGGGTCCCCTCATCGGCATCATCGTCGCTGCTGTACTCGTCGTGGGTGCAGGCGCCGCTGGTGCCGTGATGGGGCCCAAATTCTTCGCTAAACCGGTCCCCACGAAACCTGCCGATGGGGAGGCAGAGCCCGAAGAGGACAAAGCTTCGGGAGAAGACAAAGCCGCCGAAGAAGAAAAGGCGGAAGAACCTTCGGACGAAGAGCACGTGGAGAAGAAGTCTGCTGCTGGCGAGGTGAAAGAAATCACCAACCTGGCGCCGATTGTCGTCGATACGCGCTCCGCAGACGGACAAGTGCGTCACCTCAAGATCGCGCTGTCGATCGAACACCCGGAAGCGATGAAAGAGGCCGAATTCAAGGCCTACGTTCCCCGGGCACGAGAAGCGGCGATCTGGTACCTGAGAACGCACGATTTCGAAGAACTGTCGGCGCCAAAAAACTTCGACAAGCTCCGAAAAGACCTCAATGACAACATCATCAACGCAGTCGGCAAGAAACGCGCTCGTCGCGTTTTGATCACAGACTTCGTGGCGCAATGAATGCCGAGCGCGACAGCCTACACGCAAGTCCCAAGTCACTGCGAGCTGGGGCTCCTCGCCTGAGTGAGCCCACCCCGCAAGCCAAGCTCAAGCGCGTCGATCTGACGGGGCGCGAGCGGCACTTGCGCGGTGCCATGCAGGCGATGTCGCACGTCGCACAGCGCTTCGCGCGGTCCGCGCGGCGTACGTTGCCCTTCTTGGTCAAGCGCAAGGCGCGCATCGTCCCTGAGGCCGTTGCCATCGTCGATCTCGGCGCAGACCGCATCGTCGAACAGGGACCGATCTACGAAATCATTTTCGGCACGCCTGGCGGACCCGCCTGGGGCCTGATGACGCTCAACACCGACGCCATCGGCGTGGTGCTGGAAGGCGTGCTCGGCGGCGGAGACAGCGGCGGAGCCAGCGGCTTGGGCAACGATTTGACGCTTGCACAAGCGGCGCTGGTCGGGCGCGTCACGCGCGCCTTGGCGGAGGATTTTGCCGAAGCCGTGCGGGCCGAAGTCGGCATCGCGCTGAACGTCGAGCTGCAACACAGCATTGCTCGCGGTGATGAACGCGAAGCCAATTTTGCCGACGGTCTGAGCGTCGATTGCCTATTCGACGGGATCGCCGGCGGTGCGCGGATCGCGATTGCGATTGGCGCCGAGGCGCTCGAGTCCGCGGCCCGCGAGAACGATCCGCCGCCTGCGCAGTCGGGCGATCCGCGCATGGCGGAGGCCGTGTGCGAGGTTCCAGTAGAGGTGATTTGTGAGCTCGGCAGCGTCCGGCTGGGGCTACGTCGCGTGTTGTCGTTGCAACCTGGACAAGTGTTGCGTTTGGACACCGCAGTCGACGACCCCGTGTGTGTGCGCATCGCCGGAGTGAAGAAGTTCGTCGGCGTGCCGGTGATCTCGCGCGGCCAACTAGCCGTCGAGGTTCGAGGTCGGCACGAAGATTGAAGAGAGCGGGGGTATGAGTGACGCTAGTGCACGAACCCCCGCCGCCGACGCCTTCGAAAATGTTACCTCGCCGCCCCTGAAAGGGGGCGCCGATCCGCTCGGAATGGGCACCCGCGGTGGCGACGGATTGAGCTTCGTGATGGATGTTCCGGTCGAGCTGACCATCGAGCTCGGTCGCAAAACTACGCGAATTGGCGAGGTTTTACGGCTGGGGCCGGGTTCTATCCTGGAGCTGAACAAGGCCAACGGCGAGCCCCTCGACGTGTACGTGAACAACCGCTTGATCGCCCGCGGCGAAGCCGTCGTGGTGGGTGAGCGCTACGGCATCCGGCTCACGGAAGTAGTCGTCAACGACGACGGCCGCGGCCGAGGTTCAAAAGAATGACACCCCTGCGTCAGCGAATTTGCGCGGCGCTTTTCGGTGTCTGCATCGCGCTGTGTGCAATGGGCGCACACGCGGAGCCCGCGGCCGCCAATCCTCCGGCTTGGCTCGCGCCCAAGGGTGCCGCGAAGCCGCCCAAGGTGGTCGCAGCAGCTCCCAAGATGAGTCTTGGGCGGAGCTTGGTCGCCTTGGTTTCGGTCTCGATCTTGGGCGGCACGGCCCTGTATCTGCGCAGCAAGAAGAACCGCGCGCCCAAAGCGCGGCTCGCGCAACTGCGTGTGGTTGGAGCGACGAAGCTCGGCAGCCGCGCGCAATTGGTGCTCGCGGAGGTCAACGGGCGGCAAATCCTGCTCGGCGTGACCGACGCCTCGGTGCGCAAGCTCGGCTGGATGGACCCGGAACCTGCCGAGGAAGAAGAAGAGCTGTCGTCGGCGCGTCCGCGCCTGGTAGCTGCAGGAGTCGACCTGGGCGGGCGCTCGCCGCGCGTGGCTGCCGAACCGGTGCCCGCGGCCGCTCCCAAGCGCACGTTCCGCGATCTGCTGGTTTCGGCGGTCGGCAATTTGGGCAGTCGCCAGGAAGACGACTCGGCCGCACTGACGTTGGCCGCGGAAACGCAGGACACGTTCACGCGCACGACTCCGCGCGCCGCCGATAAGCCCCGCGCCGAGGCGCCGCGCAAGAACGGCAATCCGCAGATGATCGATCTCGAAGGGCAGGCGAAAGGTTTGCTCGCGCGTCTGGGAGAGCCCCGCGGATGAACGCCCCGGCGGAGCTCTTGAAAGCGGCGGAGCTCGCCCCGTCGCTGAAGATCCTCCTCGTTCTCACGATCCTGGGTTTGTTGCCCGCGATCCTGCTGACCACGACTTCGTTCGTGCGCACGGTGGTGGTGCTTTCCTTCGTGCGCCAAGGGGTGGGTGCCGGGCAGAGCCCGCCCACGCAGGTGATCATGGGGCTGTCGATGTTCCTGACCATGTTCACGATGTCGCCCGTGGTGGAACAGATCAAGACCACCGCCGTCGACCCGTATCAGGCCGGCAAAATTACCGACATGCAGGCTTTGGAGGTGGGCTCGCAGCCGCTCAAGCGCTTCATGTTGCGCCAAACGCGCGAAGCGGATTTGAAGCTGTTCTACGACGCCACCAACGCGCCCTTGCCGCAAACGCCGGATGACGTCCCGATGCGCTTGGCCATGCCGGCGTTCGTGATCTCCGAATTGACGACGGCGTTCCAAATGGGTGTCGTCATCTTGTTGCCATTCTTGGTCGTCGACTTGGCCGTCGCCTCGCTGCTCATGAGCATGGGCATGATGATGGTCCCGCCGTCGACGATCGCGCTGCCGATCAAGCTGCTGCTCTTCGTCCTCGTGGACGGCTGGAACCTGGTCGCAGGCTCGCTGCTGCGGAGCTACACATGACGACCGACGGCGCCGTCGAGCTGTTTCGCAACGCGATCATGATCACGGCCCTGATCGCCGGCCCACCGCTGTTGGCGGCGCTGCTCGTGGGGTTGATCGTGGGCGTGCTGCAAGCGGCGACGCAGGTGAACGAAGCGAGCATCAGCTTCGTCAGCAAGTTGCTGGCGGTCGGGTTGACCTTCGCCCTGCTCGGGTCGTGGACGGTGCGGCAGTTGGTCGACTACACCGGGCGCACGATCGCGAGCATCTCGGACGTGACCCGGTGATCGAGCTCGACGCCCTGATGCGGGCCCACGCGGGCACTTTTGCGCTCGAGACGGTGCGCGTGGCCGGTGTGGTGATTGCGGCGCCGCTCGCCTGGCTCTCTGCGCCGCTGCGGGTGCGCGGTGCGCTGGTGTTGCTCGTGGCCTTCGCCGCTCACGCCGAAGGTCCAGGTGGGCTCACCGACCAATCGATCGAGCACATGGCCTTCAGCGTGGGCAGCGAATTCATGCTCGGGCTCGGCATCGGGTTCGTCGTGCGCTTGTTCGTGGCGGTGGCAGAAATGGCCGCCGACTACGTCGCGCCGATGATGGGCATCGGCGCGGCTCAGCTGTTCGATCCGCAAACCAAGTCGATGCAGAACGTCTTGTCTTCGTTGTTCCGCAATTTTGCGGTGCTGCTGGGCTTGCTCGCGGGCATTCACCGCGTGGTTTTGGCGGGCGTTTTGGCCAGTTTTCGCGCGGTGCCGGTCGGTACACTCACGAACCCGGCGCTCTCCACGCCGGTGGTCTTGGCGATGACCAGCGAAGCAGTCGCGACGGGCGTGCGGATTGCGATCCCGTTCATCGCAGTGTTGTTCATGTCACAGATCGCGCTCGCGTTCATCTCGCGTGCGGCACCCGCGATGCAAATCTTTTCGGTGGGCTTCGCCGTCACCATGGCCACCGGTGCGCTGTTGATGGTGCTGGTTTTGCCCGACATGGGCTACGAGCTGCTGGGGGAAGTGTCGCGTAGCGGCGCCAAGATCGAAACCCTGCTGACGGCGGTACGCTGACCGGATCGTGAGTCATGGCTGACGACGATACGGAGAGAACAGAAGACGCCAGCCCAGAGAGACGGAAGCGGGCACGCGACGAAGGTCAGTTCCCGCGCTCCAAGGACAGCGGCCCAGTTGCGGCCTCGATCGCTGCACTCGGAGTGATCGGCGCGATGGCGGGTGACTTCGCGGGTACGATTCGCGGATTCTGTTTGCGCTGCTTCGATGACCCACTGTCGCTGGTGCGCGGCGACATCAGCTTGCTCGCGGAACAAGCCGGCCTAGTGCTGGTGAGTTCGTCCGTCCCGGTAGCCGTGGCCGCGGCCATCGCTGGCACTGCGGTTGGCTTCTTGGAAGCCGGTTTTCACCCCAATTTCGACTTGCTCGAGGTCAAGCTCGAACGCCTCGATCCAATCAGCAAGCTCGGCACGATGTTCTCGCCCAAGTCCGGGTTGATGAGCGTCGTCATGTCGCTGCTGCGCGTCGTCGTGGTCGCGGTCGTCGCCGAGTCGGTGATGGAAAAGTCGTTCCCGAAGCTGGTGCGCCTTTCGCGCGCGCCGCTCGCTGCTGCGGTGTGGGAGACCGCGCAGGTCGTGATGAGCGTGGCTCTGTGGTCCACGCTCGCGCTCGGGCTGATCGCCGGGCTCGACTACGGCTGGTCCTGGTGGCGCCACGAACAGTCGATCAAAATGTCTCGTCAGGAGCTGAAAGACGAGCACAAACAGCAGGAAGGCAGCCCGCAGATCCGCGCTCGCCAGCGCGCGCGTGCACGCGAGATGCTCAAGCGCGGCATTCGCAAAGGCGTGAAGGAAGCCACGGTGATCGTCGCCAACCCCACGCACGTGGCGGTCGCGCTGCGCTACAAGCAACACGAGGGCGCGCCGACCGTGACCACCAAGGGCTACGACGAAATCGCGCTGCAAATCAAAAAGATCGCGAAGGAAGAGGGGATCCCGATCATCGAAAATCGCCCGCTCGCGCGCGCGCTCGCCGAGCGCGTGAGGATCGGTCGCGTGATCCCGGCGGACATGTACGTGGCCGTCGCCGAGCTCTTGGCCCTGGTCTATCGCCTCAAAAACCGCGGCATTCGCGCGTAAATTTCCGGGCTCGGCGGGGGCTCGGTCCGATGGCGCGATGGAGCGCGCGGCCTCTAGAAAAGCGTGATTGTCACGGTCTTGCGTTGACGCACGAGATCGGAGATAAAGCCGCCGTGTTGAAAATCGATCTGAGTGGACGTCGCGCATTCGTGGTCGGAATCGCGGATGACGGCGGCTTTGGCTTTGCAATCGCCAAGGCGCTCGCGGAAGCGGGCGCAAGCGTCGTTGCCGGAACGTGGCCGCCTGCCTTGGGGATCTTCGAGAAGCTTCTGGAGCGTGGCAAACTCGACGCATCGCGTCAGATGGCTGATGGCTCCAAGCTCGAGTTCGAGCGCATCTATCCGGTCGATGCAGCGTTCGACACCCTCGAAGACGCGCCCGAGAGTCTGCGCGAGAGCAAGCGCTACGCGAGCCGGGGTGACTTCAGCATCGCGGGCGTCGGCGCAAAGCTAGTCCAAGATTTCGGCGAGAAACCGCTCGACATCGTGGTCCATTGTCTCGCCAACGGGCCCGAGGTGCACCTGCCGCTGCTCAAGACGAGCCGCGCGGGCTACCTCGCCGCAGTCGGCGTCAGCGCCTACTCCCTGGTCTCCATGATCCAACGCTGGGCGCCGCTGATGCGTCCGGACGCCTCGTTCTTGTCCCTGACATACCTCGCGAGCGAACGCGTCATCCCCGGCTACGGCGGCGGCATGCACGCGGCGAAAGCCGCGCTCGAGAGTGACACGCGCGTGCTCGCGTACGAAGCGGGCCGCGAGCACGGCTTCCGCATCAACACCATCTCGGCCGGGCCGTACGCCTCGCGTGCCGCCAGCGTGACCGGCATCATCGATGATGTCGTAGCGTACTACGAAGTCAACGCTCCCATTCAGAAGAAGCTGACCACGGTCGAAGTGGCCAACGTGGCCGCGTTCTTGTCCAGCCCACTTGCCTCCGGCATCACCGGTGCGACCGTCTACGTGGACAAGGGCTATCACGTGATGGGCAAAGGGCAGGATCCAGAAAAGAGCGCCTATCCGCCCGAAAAGAACGCTCACTCCGAAAAGTGAGCTCGATCGGTGGCGCTCTTCACGCTCCCCCCGCGAAACTATTCGGCCTTCATCTTCGACTGTGACGGCACACTCGCCGACTCCATGCCTCTGCATCAAAAGGCATGGGTCAGCGCGCTCAGAAAGTACGGCGCGACGCTCGACTTCACCTGGGAGCTCTTCATGAGTCGCGCGGGCAAAACCATCGAGCTCACGGTGACCGAACTCAACGCCGAGTTCGGTCTGGCGCTCGACCCCACGCTCGTGGCGGCCGCACAGCGCGCTGAGTTCGACGCACTCGCAGTCGGCGTGCAGCCGCTGGAAGAAGTCGTCGCCTTCGCGCGTGAACGAGCCAAGGCTGGCTACCCCGTGAGCGTTGCTTCGGGCGGCGATGCGCCCACCGTTCGCCGTACCTTACAGACGATCGGCGTCAGCGAGCTCTTCCCAGTCGTGGTCACCGCCGAAGAGGTGGCTCACGGCAAACCCGCGCCCGATCTCTTCCTGCTCGCCGCCGAGCGTATGGGGGCCGCTCCCGCGGATTGTCTCGTGTTCGAAGATAGCTTGCTCGGCATCGTCGCTGCCGAACGCGCCGGCATGGGCTCGGTGTTGGTGACCAGACCGGCGCAAGACGCCTGATTCGCAACTCCCCCAAAAGGTCGCGCCGAAGCCGCGAAAATCACGGAGTCGAGAGGGGGGCGCTCGCGCGCCAGCCGCGCACCTCGGAAAGCGCGTCGTTCCCGGCAAACCTCGCCGCGCACGGCGACCGGGAATGCGAGGATCAGGGCTTAACCATGAATTCAAGTCGCTCCGTGCGCAGGCCCGCCTGAGCATTCATCGCATCGCGGGGCGATAGGAACGGCTCATGGGATTCGTCGCGGAGCACGGTATCGCGCGAAGAATGTACTGTGTTTGCACAGTATCTTTCGCTCGACGAGAACACTCCTCGGCAAGGTTCCAGCGAATCGAAGTTGAGGCGAGAGCGTGATCCGCCCCGAGAGCTACGCGCCGCCATGCTGCTTTCCGCGCCCGCTTACCCAAACGCCCGCTTACCCAAATGCCAGCGAGCAAGCCACGCCCAGCAACGCCAAGCCCCGGGAGCCGAGGAAATGACCAGCGGAATTTGAGCTGAGCCGCGCGCGTTGAGCCGCTCAGCGCGTCACGAACGAGCACACGCCAGACATCGACCCCCAGAAGTCATCGCCGTAGGCAAAGCGTAGGTAGTTGACCGCGAGTTGCGCATTGGTCCCAAAGCCGTAGCTGCGAACTTGGCGCCAATCGAAGCCGGTACATGCTTGCGGGTAACGACGCAATTCGGCGAATAGGATTCCGTTCGACCAATCGAGCGCGCGAGTATCGAGCGTTTGAGAGTTGAGCGCGGCCTGCATGAAGAGCGGAATGGCCGCAGGGCTCGCGCTGGCGAGCAGCGCCTTCGAGTCCTCCAGCGCCTTCAGATTACGCGACAAATTCTGGGTCGCTTCTTCACGCTTGCGTCCGTAGAGCAGCTCCCAAAAACGTGCGAGCGCGCCGCTCACGCGCGCGTCGTGATACGCGAGCTGACGCAGCTGCTCGTACAGCTGATACGATCGTTGGATCTCCGCGCCCGTGAGTGCGGTGCCTTTGGCGAGCAGTGGTTCGAACTCAGCGAGTAGCCGGTTGATGCCGTCTTCGTAGTCCCGCAGTGACGCTAGAGATATTTGACCGATGTCCGTCGAGCCCATGGCGCGCGGCGGAAATACGCGCACGGTCGCTTCCGCGGGTGCGGCAACGCCATAAAGCTTCTCGCGCAGCTCGGTGCTGAGATTGACGCCAACATAGCCGTAGGCGTCGGTCGTGCCGATGCGGTGCACCGCGTTGCCGATCACTAGCGACACCGCGACGTCGCGCGCATAGCCGACATCACACGTCACTTCACCGGCTTGCGGTCGGGCGATTTGAACTTTGCCGTGCAGCTCGGTGTGGATCACCTTGTCGCCCTTGAGCGTTTCGGTCCGCCGCAGCACCGTGTCGGTCGGAAAGACTGGGCAGCGCGAGGCGCGGAAGACCCGCAAACGCAGCAGGTTCAGCTCCGGCTCGGGCTCGAACGAATAAGTCGTGTCGGCCGGCGCGCCATAGGTGATGATGTGGTCCGAGGGAATGTCCACGGTGCGTGTGGTGATGACTCCGCCGCCGCAGGACGTGAGCCACAGACAGAAGGCAGCCTGCAAGGCTCGAGCGATCCGCAGTGTCATGATGCCGGAGATGCTATCGCGGACCGAATAGGCCTGCCAAGGCCGCCATGCACGCCGAGTGATCTGGCGCAGTCCGACGCCGCGAAATCCGTGCGTGCGACTTCACTGGCAGCGCGCAATACACTGCCCCTGCGTGTTCGCAGGAACGTTGGCGCATGACTGCTGGCACTGCGAAGCGACGCTGGTTCGGACTTGCGATTGGAAGAAGCCGCACGCGGTGGTCGCGACCGCGATCACTAGCATCAACGTCACCCGCCACCTCGACATTCGGACTTGATACCACGCGCCGGGGTCGCGGGCAAAACCCTGAGAAATGCGTCACCGATCGGCAATCGAGCTAAGCCACACCGGCCGTGCAGCGGTCGGCCAGCTCCGAGGCACGCGCATCGCTGAAAGAATTGCGTTTGACGCGCCGACTCAGCCGATCGAACCGTCAGTCATGGCTGAGTGCGAGGGGATTCGGCGGGCGCTTTTGGTGGCGGGCACCGCCGCGCTGCTCGTCGCGTGCGGACGCACCGACGTACTGCTCGAGTTATGGGGAGACGACACGGGGGACACAGCGATGTTGCCCGGGCCCGTTGCTGGCAGCGCGGGTGCACCGACCCTGCAGGGCCCGGGTGCTGCTGGAGCCACCCAGAGCACGATTGCCGGGCAAGGGGGCATGAGCGGTGCGGACACGGCTCTTGGCCAAGCGGGCTCCGCCGGCATTGTGCTCGCGGGCGCGGCAGGCGGTCCACAGGGTGGTGGCGCGGGAGAGGCAGGAGCAGCGGGAATGGGAGGGGAAAGCGGCGCCCGCGCCCTGAAGCCCTGCGCTCGAGCCGTGATGCCGCTTCTCGACGGTTTGCTCGCAACTCCGATGGAGCAACAGCCCATTCGTTCAATCGCGGGCGATTGGAATGGTGACGGGAAGCAGGATTTGGCGATCGGTAATATCGACGCCAGTGTCAGCGTCCTGCTCGGCAAAGGGGACGGCCTCTTCGCAGCCAGTGTCACGTATCAAAGCGGGCTCGAACCCGCGCCGTCGTTGCCCCCGCGGCTGTCGCTCGAGGCGAGCGACCTGGACGGCAACGGCAGCTTGGACCTCGTGATCGCGCCCAGTCTTTCGTCCGGAATTAGCGTGCTCCTGGGCACGGGCGATGGCTCGTTTGCGGCGCCCGTCATCTATGAATTAGCTGGGCAGGTCGCCGAATTCTGCCTGGGCGACTTCGACGGTGACGGGCATCCCGACATCGCCGTCGCAAGCGATCAGGGAGCCGCATTGCTGCGCAATCATGGCGACGGCTCGTTCGGAACGGGCGTGCCGGTCACGGCGAAGCACGACCCACTCAATAGCATCACTGTCGGGGATCTGAACCACGACGGGCGTCTCGATCTGGCGGCGCTCGGTGACTATGCGGCGATGGTACTCATCGGAAATGGCGACGGCAGCTTCGTGCCGGCGCAAGCGCCGGAGGGCGGAATGTACGATGACCCTGTTCGCATCGCGGATATCAACGGCGATGGACACGCCGATCTCCTCTACCCGCAAAGCTGTGGTCCAGCCACTTGGGGGGCATGGACCCGAGTCTTCCTCGGACGTGGCGACGGCACTTTCGCGGACGAGCTGAGTAACTTCACGAAGCGGGGCTGCAATGGTCACGCCGTTGCTGACTTGAATGGCGATGGTGCAACCGACGTACTCATCGCGTCGCCATTTACCGTACAATTCGGCGCAGCAAACGGGTTACTGCCAGCAGTGAAGAGTCTGAAGGCTAGCGGAGGGAACCTACTCGGCACGGGTGATTGGAACGGCGATGGCAAGCTCGATCTCGCGCTAGCCGCCGAGCAGTGGTTCACGGTGCAGCTCGGCAACGGCGACGGAACCTTCGGCTCCGATCCCGTCTATCAGCCCGCGTTCGACGCGGTCTCGCTCGATCTCGCCGATCTCGATGCCGACGGCGTGCTCGACGTCGCGGTGATGAGTGAGGCTTTTGGCGAGCGCGGCTCCACGGAGACCTCGCTGAGCGTATTCCGCGGCACGACCAGTGGCACATTGGGCGCTCGTGTCGACTACCCGAGTTCGCTGAACTCGTCGGTGAACACCGTTCTGGTAGACCTCGATAGCGATGGTGACCACGATTTGGTGACCTCGTTGTCCGACTCGATCATCGTTCGTCTGGGCACAGGCACCGGAAGCTTCGCCTCGGAGGCCACGCTACCCGTTGGCACCTACGTGGCCGCGTATGCCGTCGGCGATTTGAATCAAGACGGTCACCCGGACATTGCCGTGGGCATCAGTAACCCGCCCGAAGTCCGGTGGCTCCCGGGCGTCGGCGATGGAACCTTCGGACCGTTCCGAACCGTCCAAGTCCCGTCCGGTCCCGCGGGCTTGGCCATCGTCGATATCGATGGCGATCAGCGCCAGGATCTCGCCGTCACCTTCGGCATCGACTCGACGATGGGCGTGTTCCTGGGCCAAGCGGACGGCACATTTTCGACTGGCCTCCTGTTTTCGACGAAAGCCACATCGGGCATCACCTCGGCCGATCTAAACGCCGACGGTCATGCCGATTTGGTGACTTGGGGTGATGCTTGGGACACCGACTCCTTCAGCGTCTTTCTCGGCAGCGGGAAGGGGGGCTTCCTCCCACGGCTCGACTACCGCGGAAGGGCAACCGGCGTCGCCGCGGTCGACTTCAATCGAGATGGACATCAAGACTTGATCAAGAGCGACTGGAGCGGCATCGCTATCTTACTCGGCGCGGGCGACGGAACCTTCATTTGTGAGGCGCGCTACGTCGGCGATTCGATGCGTGACTTGGGCGTCGGTGATTTGAACCGCGATGGGCGCCTGGACATTGCCACGACGAGCGAGGCGGGCGTGAACGTGTTTTTGAATGCGAGTCCTTGAGCGCTTTGGGCCATGCCAGAATGAAACCTACGTTGTGCGTCCGTCCCCATGCCGAAATGCGCTGAGGCCACGTTCCGTCGACCCACATCATGCAGATGTTCGCTACGCTTGCGCATCATCAGAACCAGGATGACGACGCTCGGGAGCCAAACAGCAACCCCAAACCCAAACGCGGTGCAACTCATCGCTCCCGATTGCTGCTCCCCGCATCGAAGCGTTCTCCGAGAGCCTCGGAGGCTGGTTCGCTCCGCGGCGGTCACGCTTTCGCGGCCTCGGCGCGCGAATGAGAACGGCGCGCGTCAGCGCCCTGACACGTCAACGCGCTGACTCGACGCGAGTGTTCAGGTGTCAAAGCGCTAGCGCCGGGGTGAGGGAAGA